>Ga0187864_10000624_pt1 | contig 38326 bp, 33 predicted proteins | sample June2016WEW_11_4_FD_132985 | JGI IMG/M metagenome (GOLD analysis project Ga0187864, IMG submission 132985) | Peatland microbial communities from SPRUCE experiment site at the Marcell Experimental Forest, Minnesota, USA - June2016WEW_11_40 | ecosystem: Environmental > Terrestrial > Soil >...
GCAAACGCGGACCAGAAATCAACGCAGCGATTTGCCCATCACTCTTTGCCGGCACAGGATTTACTTACTTCACGGCCAATTGGGTTGACAAGTCCAGTATATTCAACTAGTCAACCGGTTGTCCAGTTGGGCGGACACTAAATCGAGATATGCGAATGCTCGGAAATTACTCTCTTAAAAACCGCGAATGACGCTTCTGCGTCACCTGCCCCCTAAGCTATCCGACCGCCCGTCTACCTGAATGGACATTGTTTTTGGCAGGTTGACTAATCGCGGCATCGCTTCCGATTCCTGGGTATTTTCAGGCCGCAGAGGCAAGCAGAGGCAATTAGATGATCAAGTTCCACCGGTTCCTGGCACTTACGATTACTGCGCTTTTGGTGCTTCTGATTACTGAGCCGGTCGCGCGCGCGGAGGATAGCATCACGATCCTGGGGACCACCGTCGGTATGCAAAATGTGGCGGAAACAGACTGGGCTATATCGACTGCCGGCAAGGGCAATTCCTTCAACTCCAACTTCAAAAAATGCGCGAATCATTCACAGCCGGGATGTGGCTTGGCGACCAGCGGGAATTCGTGGAACCTGATGGCCTATCGCTTCGATTCCCTGCTCAGTTTGAAGTTGAGCAATGCCCAGTCCGAAGCGCTCGGCCTGGATGGGGTTGAGGCTTTTGTGCACGGCCGCTTCTGGTCCGACATCGCGCCATACGTCGATGGCGCGTTGCCGGCAATCAACGCCGAAGGCTTCCGCCAGCGCTACGCGGGTAACGGATGGGCCGCGCAGGTGGCCGAGCATGAGTACGAGCTTGACGCCGCGGAAGCCTATCTCGACCTGCATCGAGGACCGCTATGGATAAGGCTGGGAAAGCAGCAGATAGTTTACGGCGAAGAACTTGGGATACAGACACTGGACCAGGTCGATTCGCTGGACTTCCGCCGTCACAGCCTATTCAATTTTTCCGGGCTTGAGTTTTCCGATGCGCGGATTGCCGAATGGACGCTACGCGCGACCTATGACGCGAGCAACTTGTTGGCGCCGTTGCACCAGGATAATGCCCAGTTCTCAACCTGGATAAGTCCCGATTTCGAGCCCGACGCCTTTCTACCGGCGGGCAGTCCGTACCGCACCAGCCCGGCCTATTCGATAATCGAGAACCAGGGCGGCATCAGCCGGGCCCGTCATAAGCTGGTTTATGGAACGGTGCTCGAGGGGAAGATGTTCGACGTTGACTGGAGTATGAATTTCTACAGTACGCCGGAACATGTCGGCTGGTTCAAATACGTTGGCCCACCACTAATCGGAGGGGCGCCCAACCCGGGAGTCTTCCCGATCGATAACTTTCGCGGAGCCCAAATCTTTGGACCGGCGGACGGATATCGCGACGCGCTCATCACCCGCGAGATGCCACGCATCAATGTTTACGGCGGGATGGCATCGTACACGATTGAAGCCAACAATCAATTTCCCGGCGCCGAGATCCTGAATGGCGCCCAGGTGCGAGTCTCGGGCACGTACACCCCGGATAAGCAATTTACAGGGCCCAACACGCTTAATCCCGCAAGCCCGAACGTCAACCGGCCGTTAACCGTCGGCGAGATTAACCTGGCGCTCGACGTGGAACGGGACGTACGCTGGACCGAGCGCGCGCCTTCTGCCTACCTCTTCCTTGAATATAACTACCGCAGTCGCAGTGACCTGTTCGACGACTACCTGGCTCAGCCGGCTTACGGCAATCATCATGGCTTCAACCTGGCGGTCATCGGAATTACCCAGCCGTTGGCTTCCAACCGATGGCAACTGGTCTGGGTCCAATCGATTGAAGGTAATGACGGCGGATCGATCTTTGAACAACCGGCAGTCGTGTACAAGCCGCGATCGGGGCAGGAATACCGGGTGTTCTGGAACTTTGCGACGGGCACCGACAAATCGTACCTGGGGCCTTCGCGGTACATGGTCGAAATCTGCTTCGCCGCGATCTACAGGTTTTGACTGCGGTAGAAGGTCGGGAAGCGAGACCGTCAGCGGCAATTATCTTGGGCCGGCAGAACGACCAAGTGCGTAGTGATGTGTAGTGAGAGGATCAACCAATGCGTGTGATCAGGTACGGGGACGGATGGACTCGGCGACATTTTATGAAGCAACTCGCCATGGGCGTAACGGCGGCGGGAGTGCTGACCCCCCTGTTCGACCTGATCGGGCGCAACGGGGACTGCGCGGCGGCGTACCCACCAGAATCGCTTTCGATCGACGCGTACACCAAGGGCAAGCTCAAAGCCGGGGACGTGCTTAACGCAGACAACGTGGACCTGGTGAAAGATCTGCTCGACGAGGTTGCCTACTGGCAGGTCAAATACGACAAGCGAACGATCAACTTGATCGAAACGCAAACTGACGTAACCAAGCTGCTGCCGACGGCATATCTGGAGGCGACGCTACGCAATAAAGGGGTGCATCACATCGGCCCCGACGGCAACGTCTGGACGAAGGATGGTAAGCCGTGGATCGGCGGCAATCCCTTTCCGGAAGCAAAGACGGCTGTGGAACTGCTACTACAGAACGCGCTGACCTCATCCACATTGTATTATGACAGCGTAGGGTACGCGTCGAAGGAGTGGGAGACCAATCCGGACGGCGAGGTTGACTATGTTTACGAGTACATATTCGTCGGCTATCGGACGGTTGGACGGACCACGCTGGAGCCGAAGCCGTATCTGACGGGCCACGAGACGCAACTGCGAATCAACAGTCAGCTTTTCACCGCGCCGGAAGATCTGCGCGGCAGCTCGTCGCTAGAAATCTGGGCCTACGATCAACACAAACTACCGACCGCGCATGCGTTTTCACCGCAGACCAAACGGATCAGATCGGTTCCGGATTATGCGCGCTTCGAGACCGCGATGGCGGGTGCGGCGTGGTTCGCCAGCGACTCCGCCGGCGCCGGCGATCCAGTTTACACCTGGGGCGATTTCAAGATCGTAGGCCGCGGACCATTTTTGGCTGCCACAACCGGCAACTGTCATTTCGGATACCCGAATTGGGAAGTGCCGCTGGTCGGCGGAAAGAGCGACAAGAAGTACTATAAGACCTTCATGGAGCTGGTGCCCGAGGGCATTGTGGTCGAGATGAAGCCGACGGGCTACCCGAACTGCCCGTACAGCAGGAAGCTCAGTTGGTTCGATGCGCGTACGGGGGTCTGTCCGCTGATTGTGATGTACGATCGCGACGGCAAACCGTTCCATCAGTCCGAATGGTTCTATGATTACGCAGTCAAGAAACCCGGGATGCAGTGGCCGGAAGGAATGCCCGACAGCTTCTGGGCCAGCTATCTGAACATGCATATGTACGACATGAAAAGCGGACGAATGTCGCGCATGGGAATCGTCCCCCGGATAACGGGGGGCTACTTGAATAGCATCGACGATCCGAAACTCTATTACGAATTCTGCACGCTCAACGCGATCCGCCGCTTGGGACGATAAGAGAACCCTGCCTCAGCCGCGACTGTACGAATCGTTCGTGACCTCAGAGGCGCGGTAGTCGATCGGTCAACAGCACCATCGGGAGGAAATAATGAAGCTTGGACGTCGTGCGACCTGGAGCTTGCCCGCTTTCTTGATCTTGAGTTTCCTCATCACGTCGAAGGCAGTTCTCGCGCAAGAGAGCGCAGAGATGTCGCCGACCGGTCAGATTACCTCGGGGGCCTTGGATTTCCGCCAGTATTGTGCGCAGTGCCACGGCAAGGATGGCACTGGGGATGGACCGGTAGCTCCCGCACTCAAGAAGAAGCCCGCTAACCTGATCCTGCTTTCCAGGAACAATGGTGGCGTATTCCCTGAGGATGAAGTCCGCGACTTCATCGATGGCTCCAAAATGGCGCAGGGCCATGGCACGCGCGACATGCCGATCTGGGGCTACGCCTTTATGTATCGGCGGTCCAGCCATACCGGGGCGGGTGGTGCGCCTTTGACGGAAGCCGAGGTGAAGCACAAAATTGGCAGGCTCGTGGATTACGTAAAGTCGATCCAGCTTCAGTAGATCGCCTGTCGCGCCGCGAATTCGATCGGAATTTTCGGAGTACTCAGTTCGCCGACCAGCCCCACCACATTCCCTATTGGTATAGGTGCCACGCAATTCCAGAAGCCGTCCGGGAAAAGAGTGCTCGACCATTCCAGGGCATCGAGGCGGTCGCCTGCCGCTTCTCGCAACTCCCGGCGGAGCCGGCTTAGCGAGTAATCGCGCGCCTGTCCGAGAAGAGCCCCCCGCGATTGCGGACCAAACCGGCGCGACAGACCGCCAATACTGTGCCGGTTCAGGACAATCGCAACGATGCCTCGATGGGCAACTCTCACGGCCTCGCGCAGAGCGGTCGCAGCGCTCTCCAGAAATTCCAGCGTAGTTATGAATACGACGACATCGACGGCGCCCGTCCTGAAAGGGAGCCGATGTGCATCGCCCAACAGAAACGGGAGTGAAGGAAACCTCCGCTTTGCCTCCTGTACCATTGCCGGCGCCCGATCCAGCCCGATGACCTCAAATCCCGACTCGGCCAAACAGTCGGTAAAATGGCCCGTACCGGATCCTACTTCGAGTACAGTTCGGGCCTTCGGAACACGCTCCATCAGCCATTGGAGCAGGGCGCGTTCAGCGATATCGGCCCGTCGACCGCGGAGCGTCGTGTACCAGCGCTCATACTCACCGGCAGACCGCTGGAATATTTCCCAGGCCACTGTAGGTGTCTAGACGGGGCAGGCGTTCGAGACTGTGACGGTCATGACCACTTGCCCACTGTTGGCCACCCGCATGAAGGCATCCCGGAGAGCGGCAAACACCACTTCAGTCTCCCCTACGACCTGTGTACTCATGCCCCCGACCTCGGGGCGCAGGCCGTGGGCATTGAGTTCCGCCTCGACGGCATTGACGGTCGGGCTCAGATGCTCCTGACGCAGAGGATAAACGCTTATCTGAACCCTGATGTTCACGGTAATTCCAAGCTTTCAATTCTCTTGCATTCGCGTGCTGCGGAGATTCTTCGCAGCTGCCGCCATTAGCGGGCTTGGCGATGGTACTCGGAGTTGGGCATCATGTCCGTCGCCGCCGCCATCCGGTTAGACATATTGAAGAATGACGTGACCGCGGCGATATCCCAGATATCCGCGTCGCTGAAACCGGCTTCGCGCAAAACCTGGCGATCGGCCTCGATGATTTTATCCGGTGTTTCGGTAAGCTTGGCGGCGAAGTCCAGCATCGCTCGCTGCCGCGGCGACAGTTCGGCGACACGATAGTTCATCACCATCAACTCGCCTAGCGCAGGATCGCCCGATAGCTGACGTACGGCGGCTCCGTGGGCCGTCAGGCAGTAAAAACAATGGTTGATGGAAGAGGCGACCACCGCGATCATTTCGCGCTCCAGCTTGCTCAGTCCCGATGGCCCGAGCATCAACTCGCTATACATCGCCATGAAATTGGCCAGCTTGTCCGCGTTGAAGCTGTAAGCGCGCAACACGTTGGGCACGAAGCCGAGCTTCTCGTCGCACTTGGCGAAATATTTCTGGGTATCCGGATTAAGCTTCGCTCGTTCGAGTTCGGGCAAATGGAGCGCACAGATGCGTTTTGGTTGAGACATTTTGTTTAACTACCTCTACAAAGTCGCGATGCAAAAGTTCCAGGTTAGCGGGTGTCCCGAAGATACGACGGACTATAGCCCCGTTCACGATCCTGTGAGAAACCCACTCGCCCGCATGCGATGCGGTGTTCGCCGGTCATTATGCGCCGCGCGCAATGAGTGCGTAATGATATTTGAAGGTACTCTCACGTTCGATTCGCAGACCCACCCGCTCCATTCGCTCACGCGCTTCAGCAGCGGTGTAAACATGGTCGCGCGGAGGACCGACTGGCCGCTCGACGCCGGCGTTCCAATCGATCGCGAGCACGGAACCACCCGGCTTGAGCAGAGCAGTCATCGCGCGCAACGCCTCGTCGCCCACCTCGTGCAGAACGTTGAGCGCAAGCACCCGATCGGCCGTACCGCGCAGCCCCGCGATTTCCGCGGTATGTATCGAACGGAGATTTGCGAGCGCTTTTGCCGCCGGCTTCGCCCCCAGCAGATCGAGCATCTGCTGCTGTTCGTCGAGCGCGATTACCTCTACGTCGGGCCGCCGCTGTGCCAGTTCGATCGCATACGCTCCCGTGCCCGTACCGAAATCCACGACGCGGCCCCCGGTTTGCGCCGCCAGCATCTTAAAGACTTCGTCCGGCGGCAGATACTCGAACCGCGCGGGATCGTCCAGCAGCGCCGCGCGCGCCGGGTCGAAACGCTCGGGCTGCCGTGCGCCATGCCGATCGTCCCCGCCGTGTCCGCCATGCTTGTGCTTATCCATGAAAAATCCACTCGCGGTTCGTTCGCGCGCTGACTTCCCACCGGTCAGAAAGTGTAGCGCTTGCCGACTACCGAAGGGTCCAACACCGTCTCGCCGACGGCGTCAGCGAACGCCCTGACGGCGCGCCAGCCAGTGCAGTGCCCGGCGGCGATCGTGGACAGCTTGAACTCCCGCACCGCTTGAACCGTCTCCGGAATTATTTTTTCGTTGGGGCCGGCGAGATGGAACCCACCAACCACCGCATAGAGCGGAACTCCGGAAGAGTTGTCTCGCGCGTGCTTTAACACGTTCACCAATCCGGCATGTGAGCATGCAGTGAATACGACCAACCCCTTTCCGGCGACGTTGACCATCAAAAATCGCTCATCGATCAACAGTGGATCGGGCGCCCAAGTCCCCGCTTCATTCTTTTGATAGTGCGCCGGCAGCCCGCGCTCGAACGGCGTCACTCGCGGGATCTCACCGCTCAAGTGGAACATGCTATCGACAAAAACCTGCGGCTCCCGCTTGCAGTTCACCTGCGCGCCATGTGCCGTCAGAGCTTCGATATTCGGAACATCCTTGATCGGGAACATCGTGCCGTTGGGCAGTCGCCGCGCTCGCGATCGGAACATCCCAGGATGAGCAAAATACGGAATCGCGTGGCCTCCGTTACGGCCGCGAATCAGATCGAGCGCTTTGAGCATCCCTCCGGAATGGTCCCAATGCCCATGCGAAAGCACGATACTTTCGACTGCTCCCAAATCCACGCCCAGCCGCGTCGAGTTGCGTTCGAATGCATACTCTTCGGGTCCCGAGTCGAAGAGCACCGTGTGGCGATGTTCGCCGCGAGTGGCCGTGATCAACAGGGAAAAACCGTGACACGCGCAGCACAAACAGTCACCCGACAACTCCTGCATTCCGTTACGTTCCAGATAAGCGAACTCGGCTTCCGCGTGTTTGGGAATCGTCGAAAGACTGTCGGTCGCATTATCGACCAGCACATGAATCTCGACCTTTTCGATCGGCATAATACTGGTCATTTATTACTCGCTAGCTGAGTATTCAGCTCAAGCACTGAGAATGCGGGGGCGAAGTCCTGAGCCTCCGCTTGAGTCAGACCGTCCGGACAAATTCGACGACAGGGCCTCGGTTGCCGGAATCACGCCAAGCGACACGCGACCATCAGGGCCTCTAGTCGGTTTCGATTGGTAACGAGCTGTCTCTAGCCCATTCGCCCATCGAACCATCGTAAAGAGTCAGGTGTTTGTACCCGAGCTGATACAACAGAAACAAATCGACTGTGGCGGAAATCCCGCCGCCGCAGTAACAAATGACGTTCTTGGATGGTTCAACGCCGGCGGCATCGAACTTTGTGCTGGCGTCCGCCAATGGCACGAAGGTCTTCGTGTTGCGATCGAGTAACCTCCCCGCCGGCACATTCACACTGCCGGGAACTCGCCCCCGGCGACCATAGCGGCTGGGGCTCGTCCCGCGATGAAGCTCGGGGGGCAAGGCGTTGACGATGACGGTGTTGGTATCTCCGAGCGCAGCCCGTACTTGCTCCTTGCCCACGAAAAGCTCCGGCCGCGGTCGCGCAACAAACTTGGCTGGCGGATAGGCGCACGGCGCCGTAGAAACCGGACGGCCCTCGGCCTGCCACTTCTCCCAGCCGCCATCCAGCACCGCCGCATTGTCGAAGCCAAACGCCCGCAGCATCCACCACACCCGAGTCGCCCACATGATACCGTCGGCACTGTACAGGACCACGCGGGTGCCCTCTCCGACACCACAACGGGACATTACAGCAGCGAACTGGCCGGCGGACGGTAGCATGAAACGCAGCTTCGTGGTGTTGTCCGACAGCTCCCCCTGGAGATCGATAAACCCCGCGCCCGGAATATGCGCGGCGTCATATTCCGCCTTCCCGCTGACGATGCGGTAGGGGGAATCGGCGTTGGCCTCCGCGGGCATCAGGTGCGTCGTGCAATCAAAAATGCGCAGGTTGGCATCGCCCAGATGGGCCTCGAGCCAGTCAGTCTGCACCAGCGCTTCCGGATCATGATATCGAATCGTATTTTCGGCCATGTCTAACCTGCTCCGTTGATTTTTCTTTGCAGCGCCGCGTCAAACGGATCGCTTTCCGAATTCGAAACAAACCTTAAACGGGTGTCCGCAATCCCATCCCACCCCTCGGCTTTGCTCCACTGGTTCCAGTTACCGCACCGTCAGTTTGTTGACAAATACGACGGCTCGAACTATACAACCGGTTGTCCAGTTTCAGCAAGGACTTACGAAAGCTACTTGGTTGCGCAGGACGCACGGAGACGGGCTCGCAGAGGTGGCCGCAGTATTTCAAAAGGCAGGCCAGCGTTAGCGGGTCTTGATTTGAGCCAAACTGCCGAGGAGTCACTTCAAGGAGTCCAGGCACGCCAAGAGGTCAAAAGGTTATGGCTTTCAAACTCGAGATGTTCTCGGATTTCATCTGCCCATTTTGCTACATCGGGCTCGCCACCGTCCGCAAGCTTCAACCCGAGTTTGGCTTTGAACTTGAGCCGCGCGCCTTCCAGATCCACCCGGAATGGCCGGCCGAGGGGCTGCCGCTCGCACAGCATCCACGCATGATGGATCCGAAAGCGCGCCGGTTGATTTGGACGCATATTCTTGAGTTGGCTGACGCCGCGGGCGTCACGATGAAAGCGCCCGAGGTTCTCGCCAATTCCCGACTCGCGCTCCAGGCGGCCGAGTTTGCGCGCGAAAATGGCAGAGGCGAAGCCTTCGACGATCTTGTTTACCGGGCCTATTTCAGCGACGGTCTGAACATCGGACTGCAAGGCGTGCTAGGCGATCTGGCAACCGCCGTGGGCTTGGACCGCTCCGAGTTGGATCGCGCGCTGGAATCGCAACGCTACGCGGCACGGCTCGAGCGCGACTCCCAACTGGCCCATCAGCGCGGCGTCAGCGGGGTGCCCGCCTTTTTTCTCGGTGATTACTCGATCGTTGGCGCTCAGAGCGAGGACATGATGCGCGAGGTCATGCGGCGCTATGTCAATAGGACGGGCGCCGCGAAGTAGCGCAGGTTGCTCGGCGCGCATCGACGGAGGTTTAGAGAGTGTTCGATTTGAAGGAAGCCTTGCCCGGCCTGCTGCGCAAAGACGTGGAGTATGGCGAAGCTACCTTTTTAACCCGAGAAATCAGGAGGAATAGCGATGTTCGACCTCGACCAATTTATTGAGGACTGCAAGGGCAAACCGGCTTCGGGGGTCAAGGAGTTGATCGAGCAGGCGTTGCACGATCCGGCGAGCGTCAAACAGGCGCTAGACGCGAAACTCGCGGGTCGGGACCTCTCGAAGGGAAGCCTCGCCGATCTGATCTGTTTTCGCTCGCCGACGCTTACGGTTCTCAAGGCGGCCACGCCGCCCAAGTTCAAGACGCCTCCGCATAATCACAATATGTGGGCGGTGATTGGGACCTACGCGGGGCAGGAGGACAACGTCTTCTATCGGCGCAGTGGAAAGGGTTTGGAAAAAGCGGGCGGAAATGATCTGAAAACCGGCGATGTCGTAGTTCTCGGCGAGGACGCGATTCACGCGATCGCGAATCCGCTCGACCGCGCATCGTGCGCAATCCATATCTATGGCGGCGACCTGCTGAATTTCTCGGGCCGCAGCACCTGGAACCCGTTTACATTCGAAGAGCACCCTTACGACATCAAGCTTCTCATGAACTATTCCCGCCAGCTTATGGCTCAGTGATTGTCCTGACCAAATAGTAATTGGTTCGAGAACGACCGCCAGCACCCTGGTGAGGGGCAGCGCGAGGAGACACACATGGCGGATGGTTTCTTTCCTCTGACGAGCGAACAACAAGAGTGGGCTGCTCGCGCGGCAGACATCGCGCAACGCGAGCTCGCCCCACGTGCGGCGGAGACCGATCGGACGGGGACCTTCCCATCGGAGGGTTTGAAAGCCCTCAAGAGGGAGGGTTTTTGGGGGCTCCGCGTTTCCCGCGAGCACGGAGGACTGGAAGAGAGCCTCTTGACGACGGTCCTCGTCACGGAGGCGCTGGCGAAGCGGTGCGCGTCCACGTCGCTATGCTACAAAATGCACCTTGAGGCTTCCGAACTCGTGGCCCGGATCGGCACCCCGGATCAACTGGAGCGCATGGTGCGGCCGATCGTGTCGGGCGACGCCTTTTTCACGGTGGCGGGCTCCGAGGCGGCCGGCCGCGGCGGCGCATTTGCCCAGAACAACGCGATGTCGCAGGTGATGCCGAGCGGCGACGGCTACCGCCTCGAGAATATTCGCAAGAGCTATGTCACCTCGGCGGGCTTCGCCACTCATCACTTCTTCCTGTGCCGGGTGGGCAAAGACGCGACCCCCGACAAAGTCAGCGCCCTGATCGTGGAGCGGGACAAGATCGACTGGAAGATCGACGAGCCCTGGAACGGATTCGGGATGCGGGGGAACAACAGTTGTCCGGTGATCTTCAACGGAGTCGTGCCGAAGGCGAATCTGGTTGGAGAGGAACACACCCTGATGAAGGACCAAGGGCGGAAGTTTCTACCGGTGGTCACTAGCACGTATGCAGCGGTCTACCTGGGCGTCGCTGCCGGGGCGTTCGAGGAGGCCAAGCAGTTTCTCGAGTATGGCGACGATGAAAGCAAGCCTCGGATCGACAATCCTGTGATCCGGCACCGCATGGCAGAACTCAGCGTCGCGATCGAGCGATCGCGGGCGTTGCTGTATTCTGCGGCCTCTGCCTTCGATCGGGAGCAGCTCACCAGCGTTCTGGCTTGTTCCCAGGCCAAGGTGGCGTGCTCCGAAATGGCGGTCCACGTGACTGCCGAGATCATGGGTATGGGGGGAGGCACGGCCTACGCGCGCCGCCTGCCCTTCGACCGATATCTCCGCGATGCCCGGGCCGGAGTGGTCATGGGGATCACCAACGACATGATACTCTCCAACATCGCCAGGATGCTGTTTCCGGGGGCGCCGCGGAAAACGGAAAATAAAGCGCGCTAGGGGGGTTCGCAGAGGCTGGAACCAGCGGCTCTCGTGGTAGCGTGGCGCCCATAAACCGTTCTAACGGAGGGAACGCCAATGGCGGCAAGTACGTCAAGCAGCGGTTCGCTATCGAAATCGGCGGCGGTGCGTGCGCGGCTGAAGCATCCGGTGATCGATTCGGATGGTCACACGGTCGAGTTTCAGCCCGCCCTGCGCGATTATATTAGGCAAGTCGCCGGGCCGGATCTGGCCGGACGCTACCGCTCGGACGGCGCCAACTGGTACCGCATGAGCTGGGATCAGCGGCGCGCCGAACGGCCCTTGCGGCCGCCGTGGTGGGCGCTGCCCACGAAGAACACGCTTGACCGCGCCACCGCGACGTTTCCAAAACTCCTGCATGAGCGGCTCGATCAGACCGGAATCGACTTTGCAGTGCTTTATCCGACGGCCGGCCTCGGCGCGCCACACATCCGCGAGGATGAGTTGCGGCGGGCGACCTGCCGCGCCTTCAACACCTACCACGCCGACATCTTCCGCGAATATTCCGACCGCCTGACGCCCGCGGCGATCATTCCGATGCATACGCCGCGCGAGGCCATCGAAGAACTTGAACATGCGGTGAAGACGCTCGGGCTCAAGGTCATCATGATGGCGGGGCACGTGCGCCGTCCGGTTTCCGCCGTCGCCGCGGCCGTGCCCCATCCTACCCGCTATGCCTACTGGCTCGATCTCTTCGCGCTTGATAGCGAGTACGACTACGACCCGGTGTGGGCCAAATGTATCGAGCTGGGCGTCGCGCCAAGTTTCCATTCGCCCGGCATGGGCTGGGGCAGCCGCGGCTCGATCTCGAATTACATGTTCAATCACATCGGCCATTTCGCCTCGGCCGGCGAGGCGCTGTGCAAGGCGATGTTTTTCGGCGGCGTCACCCGGCGCTTTCCGCAACTCAAATGCGCTTTTCTGGAGTGCGGGGTGGGATGGGCCGCCAGTCTCTATGCCGACATGATCGGCCATTGGCAAAAACGCAACGGCAAAGCGATGGAGAACTACAATCCCGCCAACCTCGACCGCAAGCTGTTCCAGGACCTTGCGCGCCGCTATGGCGGCAAGCTCGTCACCGATCAGCTCGACGGCCATGGCGAAGGCTGGGGCATCGGCGGCACCGATGAGGACCCGGCCGCGCTCGACGACTGGTCGCGATGCGGAATCGAAAGGGCGGAGGATATCCGCGACCTGTTCGTTCCCAACTTTTACTTCGGTTGCGAGGCCGACGATCCGATCAACGCCATGGCGTTCGATACGCGCAAGCTCCCCTTTGGCGCTCGCCTCAACGCCATCTTCAGTTCCGATATCGGCCATTGGGACGTGCCCGATATGACCGAGGTGACCGAGGAGGCCTACGAACTGGTCGAGCACGGACTAATCGGTGAAGATGACTTTCGCGATTTCGTCTTCGCCAATCCCGCCCGTCTCTGGACCAGCATGAACCCCCGCTTCTTCAACGGCACGGTGGTCGAAGGAGCCGTCAACGGGCTCCTCAATGGGCGCTGAAGTGACCCGCCACCCCAGTCGGCCCGCGGTGGCCCCCGCACTATCAGTTCCCGTCCAATGGAGAACATCCGGAAACTCGAGTCCGGCTACGCTCAGTTAGAGAAGGCGGCGATTTGAGCATCCCCAGTGCGTCAGAAAGGAATTCGGCCCGACAGCACGACGCTATGGTTGTACATCGGATTCTCGGTAACGGCGACCTGATAGCCGACGCCCACGGTCAAGCCGACGCGGTCGTGGATGGGCATCCTTCCAATCACCAGGCCCGGCGTTAGAAACACTTGGGTCTCGCCTTCGCGCTCGCCGTTAGGCCACCAGGTGTAGTTCACTTCGAACTCCGGCCAGAAATAATGGCAGAGCCGGTACTGCAAGGCAGTATTCCATACGAGCGGCATGCCGAGGCGCTGCAGACCGCCATCCGGCAGTGAGATTCCGGCGGTGGTCTGAATGTCGAAGGCGCCAAAGCCCTTGCCGCCGGCAATCGTCGGCGTGAAAACGCCGTGGCGATTGCTGTTGCCGTCATCACCAGTCGGCGCGCTGAAGCCCATGAATGCGGTCAGAATATAGTTCCCGTTATCTTCATTGGCCGACAGGATCCGATATTTGACCAGGAAGGTTTCGTCGGCCCAGCCGTCGGTTTTTACGTCTTTGCCATGCTGGATCGCACCGTTGTGAGCGACCCAGGCGGGCACCCCGAGGATGACTTCGACGTTCTCCATCGGTATCAACTCGAGTCCCTTACCGCCGCCGAAATTATCCGTGGCGACACCCTTCTCATTCCTCTGCCAGAACTGATCGTAACGAAACTCTTGCTCGAGGCGCGGGGTGACCGTGACGAGCGGGGTAACCCAATGCGGCTGTTCGCTTTGAATGCGCGTCACGCGTTGAAACCAATCGGCGAAATATTCTTGAATCGTTGAGGACGGTGAGAGGCCGTTCGACGTAACAAAACTATTCTGCGCATAGCATGGCATCCCATAGCATAGAATAATCGCAAAGCAGGCAGCGGTAGTGGCGGCCTTCAAGATGGTGATACAGGGCGACGTAAATTTCATGGTGTCGACCTTATGCCATTTTATGAGTGCTTTGACAAATATCATGGCATAGACGATCCGGCACGTTCACGCGGCATCGCTCATTGATGGCGCTGATCCTCTGGTAGGTATCCGTGACTGAAATGGGCCGGCCAACCAGACCAGCCACTCGCTAATCTCGCCGCGCCGTGATGCGACGCAAGGCCTGCCAACGACGGTGCCCGGTCACCGTCGCAGTTAATTCAACAATTACTCGGACGTAATCATGCGTTAATGATTGCATGCGTATTCTGCCCTGCAATTTCGAGAAAGGAGCAAATGGACTCCGAGGGCACAATTGTGAGCTCGACGCCAATCTATAACGGGATCTCGCGGTCTCTAACTTCATTTTGTCAATTGAATCATCGAGCTCTAATGGGCTTGGAAATCCGTTGAGATGCGGACGTCTCCATCATCGGTGATGAGGACCGCCGCGAGAATTATTTGCGCGATTGCGTGCGTCGCAAGCATCGCGATGCCGCTGACGTTCCCAACGATCAACCCGCACAGTTTCATCGATCATCTCCGCGGGTATGAGGGCATTGACCGTCGGCCAGAAGTACGCGGCGGCGCTGTTCCCCACTCCACTGCCGCAAGCGGTGGTCGGAAAGAAACTTCAGCAGATTAATCAACGTTCCCTGAGACATGCCGAGGAGGAGAGCAAATAAAATGAGAATCGAATTGAGTATTCGTCCGCTGTCGGCGGGCATAATCGCGATGGGGTTGTGGGTCGTAACGCTTTCAGGATGCTCCTTTCAGAATCCGCTGGTGAGCGAAGGGCCCGAGCCGCGGGTCGAGAACTGCATGCTGCTGCAGCAGGCGACGCCCGCAAAATTTGTCTGTAACGGCAAGACGTTCACCGCTGTTCAGCTGAGCGATATTCGCACTGGGGCGAATACGCCGCCCGCAAAGTGATTCAACTGGCGCGATCGGGGAGATCCGCGCTCCCGGCGGCAAGTGCGACGCGGCCGGGTAGGAGTTTGCGCAATCATGATTCGTAAATCGTCCCGATATCGGGAGGGAGGAAGTTCGATGAAAGGCAGATGGAAGGTCGTACTGGCGGCGCTGGGGAGCCTCACGCTCCTCGCCAATGCGCGGCCGCTACGGGCGCAAGATGCTTCAACCATGTCGAAGCAAACTACGCTGTGGGTGGACGAGAAGACTGGCCAGGTCTTCGTGCGGCCGGGACGGGGCCGGGAGCCGATGTCCTTCGGCGCCGACGCGCAGGAGATCGAACGCCAGGTCGAAGAAAAAACCCGCGATCGCGTTCGTGCGGCCGTGGCAGAGACTCAGGCCCAGGAGCGCGCTGATGCTGCGGCGACACAAAAGCAGATTGACCAGATCAAGCCGGCATGGACCAGCTACGTGTCTAACTTCCAGAACAAGTTCAGGGTCGGCGCGCTCGCCTATCTGGATTATGGTTTGTACACGCACACCGGCTTCGGCCCTCAGTTTACTGAGAATCTGAATCCGCCGGGTCCGTATAACAATACGTACAACTCGTTCGATATCAATCGCGTGTACCTGAATACCTATTTCACGCCGACTGATAATTTGACGTTTCGCTTCACACCCGAGTTGTACCGCGCCAACGGCACGGCGACGGCCGACAAAACGGGCGCCAACACGGGCTACGGCTCGAATCTCGATGGCAATCTGAATGTGCGCATGAAGTATGCCTACGTCCAGTATAAGGGGCTGCTCGACGATGTTCCGTGGCTCAAGGGCGGCAATACGACTATTGGCGCTCAGGGCAACCCATTTATTCCGTGGGAGGAAGATCTCTACCAGTTCCGTTACGTCAATCTGGTGCCTTGGAACTACATCAGTCTGTCGTCGAGCCAGATCGGATTGCAGTTCGACGGCCCGATCAAGCCGACCGGCAGCGAGTTGACTTACGCTGATTATGGCTTTGGGGTCTATGATAACGGCAGCTTCCACTCGCAGGAGCAGAGCGATACCAAGCAGGTTATGATGAAGGGAACGATTTACCCACTTGGTTCCGCCTTCAAGTATCAGGGACTTGGCCTGACTGGCTTCTGGAACTATGGTTGGGGCAATGTCGCTCCGGACATCGGGAGTATTCCGGCGAACACCAAGGGAAGCGCGCATTTTGAGCGCGTTGCGGCCGTGCTGCATTATGCCGCCGAAGAATGGAATATCGCGGGTGAGCTCGACTACGGTCAGAACGCGTTCAGTCTGAGCAACCTGTATTCGGGCAGCGGCCCGCTGGATGCCTTTGGCACGGCGACCGGCACCGCGAAAACTTCCGGCACTTTTGCCGGCAACACCTGCAAAACGGCGTCGGCCGGCACGCCCTGCTATACGTTCGTGAACAACTGGGGTCCCCAGACCGCCGCCTATACGGCGATTCTGAACAATGGCCGCGCGCGCGAAGTGGGCTGGGATACCTTCGGCCATTACCACATTCCGGGCACCAAGCTGACCGCCTTTGGAATGTTCCAGTGGTTCTTGCCCAACGACAACGTGATGAAGAACCCGCTGGACTTCCAGCGTTTCGTGCTGGGCTTGAGCTACCAGTACAACGAGTATCTGCGCTTCGCGTTCGACAGCCAGAACCTGCTCTTCTACCATAGCCAGTTCTCGATGCCGGTGAGTTACCTGTCGAAGTTCGACTATGTGCCTGGCAGCAAGCTCAATAGCCAGTACGTGCCGAAGACCGGCAGCATCCCGAACATGGTGCCGCTCGATACCCACGCATTCTTCCTGAATATGGAGTTCGCGTACTAGCCAATCGATTACGCGGTCGGCAATCATGCCGGCCTCCCAAGATGAAGCGCGCCGCTCCGAAAGGGGCGGCGCGCTTTTGACCACTGGTTTTCACTCCGCCACTCTCAGAGTCCGTGAAGTAATTGGGTTGAACTCGGGAGGAACGGCGGTAATGCACATCCCGGACTGCACGCGCTAGGGTGAAATCCCCGCAAACGGAACGCAAAAATGTTTCACGTGAAACATATTCGCTGTCCGTTCGTGGTGGACCCGGGGACGATTATGCCCATATCGACACCGGAGATGTGGTTGAGCCCGCCGCAAATATTGAATTCGCTTCCCAAGTTCCGCTCTCACGTCTGCTTTTGCGCCTGAAGCTTGGCTCCTCCCGCTCGGGTGGCCAAGACCCACTGCTCTAGACCTCGAAAATAGCGGCTGATTTCTCGCTGCCGTGGACCGTGTGTCCACGCGCCCGCTGAATTCAACGGTGACCGGACTTTGCTCCGGGCCGGATCGCGCGAGGTCTTTTGGTTGTGCCTGGTTTCTCGTTGCGCAATTCCCACGTCGTTATCGTGGGCGCAATCCTGACGGTCATACTTGGCGTCGTCGCACTTCTGCGAATGCCGGTGGACGTGTTTCCGCAACTCGACATTCCGGTGGCGGTGGTCGCGACGTTTTATCCGGGGATGCCGCCGCTGGACATCGAGGCCGACATCACGACCCGCTTTGAACGCTTCTTCACGCTCGGCAGCGACATCGAGCACATGGAATCACGTTCGCTGCCGGGTGTGAGCATTATCAAGGTGTTCTTCCAACCCGGCGTCGATCTCAGCGTTGCGACTTCGACGCTGGGCAATCTTGCGATGGCGGACTTGCGCCATCTGCCTCCCGGCACTTTGCCTCCGCTCATCCTCAAGTCCGGCGCGTCGGCGTTGCCGGTGACCCTCGTGACCGTGTCGGGCGAAGGTTTTACCGAAGCCCAACTCCGTGATCAGGCGCAGTACAACATTCGCAACTGGATTGCGACGGTTCGCGGTACGTCGGTGCCACCACCGTTCGGCGGCAAGTACCGGCAAATCATGGCGTACCTCAATCGCGACGCGTTGCAGGCCCGCGGGCTGACTTTGATGGACGTGGTTCACGCGCTCAATACCGCGAACCTGATCATCCCAGCCGGCGACGCCAAAATCGGCTCAACTGACTACTTCGTTTACAGCAACAGCATGATCGAGAACCCGGACGACATCAACCAGGTGCCGGTCAAGATTGGACGGGACCAAGCGCCGGTCTTCCTCGGGGACGTCGGTCACGCTGAAGACGCTGCCGAAATCCAGCAGAACATCGTGCGCATCGACGGCCAGCGCTCGGTGTACATCCCGGTGATGAAGCAGGGCTCGGCAAACACGATTGCGGTGGTTGAGGGGGTCAAAGCGGTACTGCCGCAGATCACCGACCTGCCAAAGGGAATGAAGGTCAACGCGATCTTCGGTCAGGATACTTACATCAAGGCGGCGGTCGAAAGTCTCGAGCATGAAGCGGTCTCCGGAGCGGTACTCGCTTCGCTCATGATCCTGATCTTCCTCGGCAGTTTTCGCTCGACGATCGCGATTTTTCTTTCGATTCCACTGTCCATTTTAGCGGGCGCCTTTGGACTCATGATGAGTGGTTCAACCATCAACATCATGACCCTTGGCGGCTTTGCTCTCGCGATTGGCCGTCTGGTCGATGACTCGACCGTCGTGCTTGAGAATATCAATCGCCACCTGGCGGAAGGCAAAGCGCCCTTCGACGCTGCCCGCGACGGCGCCAACGAAGTGGCACTCGCCGTACTCGCCTCGACCGTCACCACTATGATCGTGTTCTCGCCGGTGATGTTTCTTTTCGGCGTAGCGCGATCCTTGTTCAGCGCGCTCTCGTTGGCAGTCGTGCTCTCGATGGCGGCATCGTACATCGTCGCGATGACTGTAGTTCCGATTTTCTGCGCCCGCTTTCTGACCGCCGAAGAAGGACGCAAGGCGGAAGAGGGCGGCAACGGCATTCTCGGTCGTTTCATCGCAGCCTACGATCGCTTTGCCCTTCGCTACGAGGGATGGCTCGACCGAGCCCTCAATCACAAGCCGATCGTGGTCGGATCCGCGGCGGCGCTTTTCCTGGTCAGCATCGCACTATTCCCATATCTAGGGACCGAGCTCTTCCCCAAAACCGACGCCGGCGAATTCATAGTTCAGTTTCGTGCACCGGTTGGCACGCGCATCGAACTTACTGAACAACTCGCGGAGCGCCTCGAAAACGTAATCAAAGAGGTAATTCCAGCCGATCAGCTCGCGACCGTGGTTTCCAACATGGGGCTCGCCCCCGGTTTCTCTTCGATCTATTCACCCAACGCGGCGAGCGACTCCGGCTTCGTGATGGTGGCGCTGAAGGACGATCATAAGGTCTCGACCTGGGATTACGTCCACACTCTCAAGCAAGAGCTGCCGGCGAAAATTCCCGAACTCAAGACCTTTTTCTCGTCAGGCAGCATTGTCGATTCGGTGCTGAACTTCGGCCTCGCCGCTCCCATCGACGTGCAAATTTCCGGGCCGCACTATGGGGCGCTCTTTCCAGCGGCCCGGCAAATCGCGCAACGGCTCAAAGGCATTCCGCAGGTTGACGGAACTTTCGTTGCCGAAGAGTCCGGCTACCCGACGCTGCGCATCAACGTGGATCGCGTGAAGGCCGCGCGGCTGGGACTGTCACAACGCGACGTGATCACCAACGTGATTACCGCGCTGACCTCCAACGAAATGATCGCGCCTTCGATCTGGATCGATCCGCGCTCCGGCAATGACTACTTCCTCACTGCGCAGTATTCGGAAAACAACATCGACTCGGTGGAGACGCTGCGCAACATCCCGGTGCGCAGCGCCGATAATTCGCGATCGCGCGACGATGCCCTGCTCTTGCGTGACGTCGCTACGATCGCGCGCGAGAAGCATCCGGCCGAAGCCGACCATTACAACATTCAGCGGGTGGTTGATGTGCTCGTTGCGCCCAGGTCGGACGATCTCGGCGGCACGCGCGCTGCGGTCGTCAGCGCGCTCAAGGACGTACCACTGCCTCCGGAAACGCGGATAGCTATTCGCGGTTCGGTCGAAGCGATGCAGGAATCGTTTCAGAGCTTCGGCTACGGGCTGTTGCTTGCGGTGGTTTTGCTCTACCTCGTGATGGTCGCACAGTTCCGCTCGTTTCTCGACCCTTTCATCATCATGTTTTCGGTGCCGATGGGACTGATCGGGGTCGTCTGGACGCTGCTCCTCACCGGCACCACACTCAATATCGAATCCTTCATGGGCATCATCGCAATGGTCGGGATCGTTGTTTCCAATGCGATCCTGCTGGTCGATTTCGCCAACCAGCGCCGCCAGGGCGGACAAGAATTGCGCCGCGCGATCGTCGAATCGGCGCGCATTCGAATGCGCCCGATCATCATGACGACGCTGGCCACCATCGTCGGCTTGCTGCCGATGGCGCTCAAACTGGGCGCAGGTTCCGAAGCCTCGGCGCCGCTTGCGCGCGCCGCCGCCGGCGGTCTCGCGGTATCCACACTGCTTACCTTATTCTTGGTCCCTGCCCTCTACGAGATCTTCTACAGCCGCCAGCAGGTGTCGGAATGAAGTTGCAGATTCTCGCTCTGATGCTCCTGCTTCTTGCCCGGAGCACGACCGCCTGTACGCATCCGGCGGAGATCGCGCCGGCGGATACGCGGCCAATTGTGGCGGTGGTCAGTCCAAACCGCGGCAATGCGATCCGTTCGATCACGCTGCCCGGCGACATGGTCGGATTCTATGAATCGTCGCTCCACGCAAAGGTTACTGGCTATCTGCAAAGTATCTCTGTCGATAAGGGTGACTGGGTAAAGAAGGGAGAAGTCCTCGCTACTATTGAAGTACCGGAGCTCCAGCAGCGGGTCGCGCGAGCCGAAGCCAGCCTCGACGTGCAGCGACTTACATATCAGCGCCTCGAACAGGTTTGGAAGAGCGATCCGCGCCTGATCGCGCGCCAGGACGTCGATATCGCTCAGGGTAAATACCTCGAAGCCAAGGCCGACGTTGACGAACTGCAGGCGCTGGTTTCCTACACCAGAATTGTTGCCCCGTTCGATGGCATCGTTACCGGCCGTTTCGTCGATCCGGGTGCACTCATCAAGGCCGGCGGCGATCAGCCAAGTTCCGGTCCAGACGAAGGTTCGGCGCATCCGGTCGGAACGGCGTCGTCTGTGGTAAGCCTCGCGATGATCGATACCATGCGGATTTACGTTTACGTCCCGCAAGGCGTAGTCAGCTTCATCAAGCGCGGAACCCCGGCGATGGTGACGCTACAGGACTTACCGGCACATCCATTTCCCGGCACGGTCACACGCTTCGCCGCATCGCTCGACCTCTCAACGCGCACGATGCTGACTGAGATCGATCTCGACAATAAACACCACGAGCTTTATCCCGGCATGTACGCGAATGTGACGCTTCAACTCGAACGCCACCCCGACGTTATTCAAGTTCCCGATTCCGCGATCGGTCAAAGTTCAACCGGCAATTACGTATTGGCTGTCCGGGACGGAAGACTCTCAAGGCGAGAGATCAGTGTGGGAATTCGCGCGGGACACCTGGTCGAAGTGACCAAGGGCTTGAGTGGGGACGAGCAGCTCGTCGCCGCGCTGGATCCGTCTTTGACCGACGGCGAGAGCGTGACCCCCATTCCAGGGAAAGCGGCTTCGGCAGGTAACGGCAAGGCGGTCGCGAACAGTGACTAAGCGGCGAATCAGGATGGTGCGCAGTCCGCGGAGTCATAGTCCGACGATCGTCGCGATGTTCCTGTGCGTGCTGGCGGTGATCCCCTCAAGCGCCTGGCCACGGGAAACCATCAATCCCGGCGAGAAGCTCACACTGGAGCGAGCCATCGAATTGACACTCCAGAACCATCCCCGTGGCCTCGAAATGGAAGCCGAAGCCGCTGCGGCTAGCGCGCGCGTCGGCGAAGCGCGATCGGCCCTGATGCCCCAAGTTTTCGCCGCCGGCGAGTATCTTCGCTCGACCGATAATCCTATCGGTAATACCACTTATCTTAATCCAGGCTTCGTTCCTCGGATCACAGGTACGCTTCATGGTGGTTCACTTAATCCAGACCAAAGTTTTTCGAGTACCAACAATTTCCTTGCTGGGGTGGGCGGGCAGCAATACCTTTTCGACTTCGGACGTGTCCGCGGTCTTGTCCGGGAACGGGCAGCGGAGGCGCGCGCCGCTCAATCACAAGTTCAACTCACCGACCTCGACCTCATTTTCGAAGCAACGCAGCGTTATTTCGCGCTCCTCGCAGCCGGACAGAAACTAAAGGTTTACCAGAAGGCGGTCGAGCAACGCACCGAGCAATTGCACGACGCTAAAGTAAAGGCGGAAGCAAACCTCACCTCACAAATCGACGTACTAACCGCGCAAGCCGCGCTGGCTCGCGCACGCACCAATCTTCTCGAGGCCTCGGACGAGCAGGCGACAGACCGGGTCGCGCTCGACAATACGATGGCGGTAAGTCCGAACGCCCCATATTACGAGTTGGCGGATGTCCTCACTTACAAGCCGATCGGTGGAGACATTGAAACCTACTACACTTCCGCCCTTCAGGACCGGCCGGAGCTCGCAACACTCAAGGCCCAGGCCAGCGCCGCGGGTGCTCAAGTCACCGAAGTATATAGCGATTTCTTCCCGTCCGCTCAGGCGGTGGCAGGATACAACGCAATGGGGACAGGACTCCCCGCGGCCAACAATTTTGACGTCGGCCTGGTAGTGAGCTGGCCGATTTTCAACGGCTTCCTCACCACCCATCAGATCGATGAGGCCAAGGCCCGACAGAACGCGATCAATTACGCGATCAAGGACTTTCAACTCCATGTCTGGCTGGAGGTAAAAAGCGCCTATCTGCAGCTTCAGACTTCTATCGAGCGAATTCACCAAGCCGAGGACACGCTCGCGGCGTCATCCGGCCAATTCGAACTCGCCGAAAAGCGTTACAACGCTGGCCTCGGAAACATTATCGAACTCACTGACGCCGAGCGTTTTTACATCCAGGACGATGCCGCATACGTCGACGCTCTGTAGTATTCGGTGACGAAAGCGAATTTGGACCGCGCAACCGGCGCATCCCTGCCCCGAGAGGCCGGGAGGTAGAACTCCCATGTTGCCAATTAGCAACAATTCACTTTTACAGCGGGTATCGTACTGGTCTGCGTTCTTCCTAGCGATCCTGCTGTCCGCCTGCGCGCAATCGGCGGCGCAACTTCAGACGCCAACGACAACAACCAAGAACAAGGCGGCGCTGGTCGAAGAATTGGAGTCGGCCAAACAGCAGGATTGGCGCAATGCGCTCGATCCTCACGTTGCACCCTCCGAAGAGGAGGATTTCCTCGATCAAATGAATAAGGCGGATCGAGCACTCAAAGAACTAACCCACGGCTTTAAAGTACCACAATCCGAAATAGAGGAAGCGCTGATGGTTCCTCCCAAATCTCTTTCATCAAGGAAAAGACTGCAACTGATTCGGCAGCTTCAGGATGCGGTACAGCAATGCGATCGAAACGAGCAAGCGATGTTGAATGATCTTGCCTGGTCCGACTCTGTCGCCCCGATGGATACGTTCACGTTCGATCAGCAGAAGGCCCTCGCCGAAAGTGTGATCAAGGATCTTGAGATCGGCGAAGAGGTTCATTGGTCAACGATCAAGGAGGCGTTGGTGGTTCCTCAGAACCCCTACTAAGCGGCGGATAACGAGGCACTTTCACTCATTAGGGCAGCGAGCGGTAGCTCATCGCCGTTTCGTCGGATCCGTGTTCGCGGTTGCTATCTCCGTATTGTCGCTGCCCGGATGCGGGCCGGATCAACTGTCCCCATCACAACGATATCTTTTGATTGGAAAGATCCAGGCCGCTAGAGCGATCGACGCCGAGAACCTCTCAAATGGCAGGGCGGATCCGACTCAAGCGGTTAACTCCCTGTACCAGGCACAGAAGGCACGAACGGTTATTGGTCAGTTGAAACGAGGTGAAGAGGTGCCTCAACCGCAGATTGACGATGCCCTTGATGTTCCGCCCGAATCGATTTCTCCGGACGCGAGGAGCGAGTTGATTAGGGAACTCATGACTGCGGAAATACGCGACGAACTGGGCGAGCAAACGCACGGTCCCGGAAACGATTGGATCGCGTGGAATTCATATAGGGAACAGAGGGATCGCGCGGACAGCATCGTGAACGCTTTGGAAAGCGGGGAAGAGGTTCCGTGGTCAGAGATTCAACAGGCCTTGCGAGTTCCAGAAGAACGATAGGTAGCCTTGGGCATATGGCAGAGAAAGAGAAGACACATGGATAAAATGACAAAATCAGATCTCTGGGCTTCTACGGTCGGGTCACTACTTTCCGAGGGATCTCCTCTCTCCCGCCATATGCCTCGACTTCGTGCACTCAAGGAAATCTTGACGGTGCTGCGGGACCAGGAAATCCAAAGAATGAAGGAACTCGTCCGCCGTGAATCCGAGATATATGAGTGCATTCCGAAGGCCAAATCGGACGAAGTCTTCCAAATGTTTTTTCCCAATCACGTTTGCCTGGTCAGATTGTCAGAAATTCGACTTTTGGCGATATGGGCCGCCTTCAACCGCCTGGAGCAGGGTCGATATGGGCTCTGTGAACAATGGGGAACTGAAATCTCGATCGCACGGCTGCGCGCCGATCCGATGGTGCAGTGCTGTGTCAGTTGCGGAGAAGATGGTCGGACCTATGATCCATGACCTTCCTCCTGGACCACATTCCCACGAGCCTGATTCCGCAGAACAAAAAGCAGGACAAATTGGAATGAAAAATGGACGCGCACCATAAGGAATTAACATGGCTCTGAGGTGCTTTACTCAGGTCGGCAACACTGTTTTTTGGAAAACAAGTCTATTTTCGAGTTTCCAGAACAAGGATCGTCATGATCAATAATAGCAAGCAACTAATTATGGCCGCTGTCTTCACTTCCACTGTATTACTATTCTTCGCAACGCCGTCGCTGGCGACAGCACAATCTGCGAATACAGCTAACCTCTCGTCGCAAGAAACCTTACAACTCATACAACAGCTGGATGCCGCCAAGAAGGCTGACTGGAACGCGGCGCTCGATCCGAGCGTATCAGCAGTGAGACGCGGGACTTTCCTGAATCAAATGAGCAAAGCGGACCGGGCTTCAAAGGAACTCAGTCATGGATTTTCGGTTCCACAAAGCGAGATCGCAGACGCATTTTGGGCCCCGCCAAAACACATTTCGCCGGAAGAGCGGGCACAGTTAATCCGTCAGTTGAAACAGGCGAGACAACAAGACGATCAGAACGAGGAAAATATGCTGAACGATCTAGCGTGGTCACGTTCTGCCGCGCCTGCGGATACGGCTATTTTCGATGAGCGCAAGGAGCAAATCGATATGGTCGTCGAAGATCTGGAGATAGGTGCGCCGGTCCATTGGTCCGCGATCAAGCAAGCTCTGGCAGTACCGACTTCTCCTTACTAGCGGCCAACGGTTCGTAAGGGGGACACCTCCCAACTCGCGCTTGACGATGTGTGAGCGGGGAGGTGTCCCTGTGCCTACTAAAACTCCGAACGCCGCGAAAAGTCTGGAGTTTTGGGAAGGGCCGCCGTAGTGTCGCCGGCATGCTTAAGGTCGTAAATTCGATCGTCTCTATGCTTGCCCGTTGGCCTTCCATCGCGCCGAACTGCTTGACCTTCTTGCCGCGGCAGTGCCGGCCGGCGTGCTTCATCTTGACCATCGATGCGTCGGACTGATTCAGGAGGGAGACCGTGTGGCCGCGATCGTCAGCCGGGCCGCGACTTGACCCTGAGTTCGGTGAAGGGCTACGAATCGGGTGCTTTGAAAGTCAAAAAGGAAATTCCGGCTGAAGCGACAGCAAGGGAAGCGGAGCTTTCGCCCGAGCGCAATTTTCGGCGCGATCGCGGCTGGACTGGGGCGAGTATTGTGATCGTGGCGATGGTCTGGACTCTCGCGATAATCCACATCTCGAGACTCGCGAAGGAGGTGCAATACCGAAGCTTCTCTAACGACTTCTGCTCGTTTTACAGCTCCGATCTCGCACTCCGCGCGGGGCTCGACCCCTACACGGCCGACCTCCCTGCAATCGAACATCAGCTCGGTACCCACAGCCGAATACCTCACGCCACTGAACCGCCGACGCAGCTCCTCCTGTTCGAACCGTTCACCTACTTTTCTCTTCGCGCCGGATTCTGGGTGTGGATCGCGCTCAACCTGCTGGCGTTGGCGGCGAGCCTCGGCTTGTTGCTGGGTCCGCGTTCGGGCTTGAACTATCAGATCGCCTGGATGCTGGTTGCGCTCGCGATTCTGTACTCGCCCGTCAGCAGTCATTTCGTCGCCGCGCAAAACAAATTTCTCACCCTGCTGACACTGGTTCTGATGATGCGCTGCATGGAGAACGGGTACGACGGGAGCGCCGGCCTGCTGCTCGCGTTGGCTGGCCTGACCCGGATTTTTCCGTTTGTGATCGGTGGCTATCTGCTGATTCGCCGTCGCTGGCGGGTGATGCTCTATGCCGCCGCGGGTTCACTGTTGTTCGGCGCCATCACGGTCGCTTTCATCGGCGCCGCAAACAGTCTCAGCTTCTTTCATTCAGCGCTTGCCACCTCGAGTCGGTTCCGGGACTCCGACGTCAACGCATCGTCAGTAACGCTGGTGTCGCGAATGTTTTGGCATAGCGGGTACTCGGGACCTGCGGTCGAGTTGCTGCGCACCACAGCCGTGGTGATTTCGGTCGTGCTAGTGCTGACCATCAGCACGCGGGCAACCCTCAAGCAGCCGATCGCCGAAGACCTCGACTGGCGAGCGTTTTCGCTTTGGATAATAACCTCGGTTATGCTTTTCCCGAGCGCCAAGGAATACTACCTAGTGATGCTCTTGATACCTTTCGCCGCACTCGCGGCCGCGGCTGCGCACGGACGGGCTAGTCACCGCGCAATCGGGATGGCGGCCGCGTCCTACCTGCTGAGCCGCTATCCAGGGCAACAAGCGCGCCTTCTCGGATTAGTCGGCTCGCATATCGTGGGCCTCCGCGCAGTCCTTGGAAGTGCATTTTTCCAGTTGCTCGCGGCGTACATATCGATCTACTGGCTGGTCAGCGACGAAACCCGAGACCTCACCGGCAGCGCTGAATTGGAACCGGCTTGATCGCGATGAGCTTCGTTGCATCAGGACACGCGTTCGCTGATTAGATTAGAAGTATGCGTAGCATCTTGACGCCAGCATCGACCGACCAAGTTGCGATGATTGATCTGACGATTCTCGGAGGAGGGCCCGCAGGCGTGGGGGTTGCGTTCTACGCACAACGAGCGGGGGTCCCGTTCGTCCTGTTCGAAAAATCCGCAGACCTGGGCGGGATGTGCCGCACGCTTCGCCACGGCGAGCACCGCTACGATTGTGGTGCGCATCGTTTCCACGATCAGGATAGCGAGATCACGCGCGACGTTCTGGAGTTGATGGGCGATGAAATGCTGGTGGTCGATGCACCGAGCGTGATTTGGGACCGCGGGCGCTTCGTTGATTTTCCACCGACACCCCTGAACACAATCCTTTCTTGCGGTCTGATCGAAGCGGGGCGTATCGTTGTCGAACTGCTGCGCGCTCACCTGCAACCGCGCGAGTGCGTCAGCTTCGAGGACTTTGCGGTCAGCCAATTCGGCGAAACCCTGGCACGCCGGATCGTGCTGAATTACTCCGAGAAGCTGTGGGGATTGCCGGCAGCCCAGTTGTCGCCCAATATTGCCACCCGACGCTTGAAGGGAATGACGTTGCGCTCGTTGTTCTTCGAAATGATTCTCCCAGGCAAAAAGACCACGCATATCGACGGCGTTTTTCTCTATCCGCGTGGCGGTTACGGGCGGATAGTGCAGAATCTCGAGAGCGCGCTGCCGCACGATTCACTTCGCCTCGCGCATGAGATCGTGCGGCTTCAGTGCGAGGGCGGAGCCATCACGCGGATCCACTTTGCGGATGGCCAGGTGGTGGAGCCGCGCGGCCGGGTCGTATCAACGCTGCCGCTCACCGTGCTGGTAAAGTTTCTTGGCGAGCAGATGTCCGCTGACGCGCGGCAAGCCGCTGCCAGCCTGCGCTTTCGCCAGATCCGGCTTTTCTTCGTGAGGCTCAAGCGCCCCCAGCTCTCGGCGAATGCATCGATCTACATTCCCGACCCGGAATTTTGCATATCCCGCCTCTACGAGCCCAAGAATCGCTCGGCCGCGCTGGCGCCGCCAGACGAGACTTCGGTGGTGGTCGAAGTGCCCTGCTTTCTCGATGATCCGATTCAACGGATGCCGAATGAGGATCTGGCTGAGCGCGTCATAACTGAACTGGTAGCGCTCACGCTGGTGAATCGCGCGGAGGTCGTCGAATGGAAGCATCATTTTCTTGCTAACGCGTACCCGGTGTGTTCGACGGACTACTCCAGTGAGATTCGAATCATCACAGAAGCACTTGCGCAAATATCCAATCTCAGCACGATCGGACGAGCGGGCCTGTTCTTCTACAGTCATCTCCACGATCAGTTGCGATTGGCCAAGGACTACGTCGCGGCGCATCTGCAATCCCGCAATGAAGGCGATACGGAGCCGGCGCTCGAGTCATGGCGCACGGAGTCGCTGACAGACCAATCATGACCGATCGCGAGGAAGGCGCGTCGCTGCCGCGAGCGTATTTGAATGTGCTTGCGGGGCGCTTGATCGATACCTTCCACCGCGCTCCCCCGGCAGCCGAACAGACGTGGGTGATGTCGCTCCTCACGCGAGAGGAATTTGATCTGTGGTCGAGGCTGTCTCCATATGATCAAAGCCACAGCGTCCGGGTCGCACAAGGAGTGCGTCGCAGGCTTGCCGCGACTCAGTATGCCGGCGACTTGCGCTGGTTGAGCGTGGCAATCATGCATGACATCGGAAAGCTCGAATCGAATCTCGCGGTGCACGAACGTATGCTTGCCACCTTGGCCGGCAGGATCGTCAAATCGTCCACCGCCATGCGATGGGCATCTTCGGCGCGCGGTTTGACCCGGCGAGTCGGCAGGTACCTCATTCATGGCGCACTCGGGAGCGAGATGATTCGGTCGGCGGGCGGCCGCGAGGAAATTGCGCTATGGTCCTCCGTTCATCAGGGCGACGGGTTGGCCGCCGAGCCGATGATTCCGTTGCCGGTCATCAAGGCTCTAACCGACGCCGATTTGGAGTGAGGGGAGGCCCTGGCGATATCTGTTACCGCGGCAATCCGGCTTTAAGGCGTTTGACAGAAAAGCTGAGCGGCGCGGGGAGCGGCGGGGAATGTGCACCGACCGCCTTGCCCGGATGCCTTAAGGATTCCGCTTTCACCTGCGCATGATCGCCGGCGGTGGCGCGGCGCCCGGCGACAAGATGCGGAGCAAGTCGGGGTTTGCTCTGACGGATGGCCTCACGGTCCGCGGGCGTGAGTAGCGAGTTCGGCTCGACCGTCAGTTTTTCACCGTCCGGGACACCTGTCGTTCGCCCAGTTCGAAAGGAAGGTAACCGGCGAGCGAATCCGCGACAAAATCGCCTGTCCCTACTGAAAACTCCGAAGACGTTGAAAAGTCTAGAGTTTGGGAATTCACCGCCATAGTGTTCTCGGCATGCTTAAGCATGTGCGTTCTGTCGTCGCGGCTAGTGCCCACCGATTCCATTGGACGACAGTCGCTGGCTTGACCAACACCATTGTGTCCAGACAGCGCGGCCATAACCGGTAGAGCCAGACCCATAGCAGGCAGTCGATCGAGCTGTTCGGTAAATACGGAGTCCTGAACGAGCGCGAACTGCACAGCCGCATGGAGATCTACATCGAGCAGTACTGCCTGACGATCGGGCTCGAAGCGCGGACGGTGATCGAGATGGCAAAGACCATCATCTTCCCCGCCGCGATCCGTTACCAGGGTGAATTGGCGGCGACCGGCGCGAATCTGAAGGCGGTCGTCGACGTCTTCGACACCGATACGCTCGACCAGTCACCGGCCTCGTGAAGGATCTGCAGGATGGAATCGTGAAGCTCGAAAAGCTCCTGTCCGAGCATGGCGGCCACAGCAAGCTCGAGCACGCGAAGCATCTGTGCTACCAGGTGTTGCCCGCGATGGCGGCGGTGCGCAAGACCGCCGACACCCTCGAAGGCATCGTCGCCGACGACTTGTGGCCCTTGGCCACGTATCAGGAAATGCTCTTCATCATGTTGATTTCCGTTCGGGAACAAACCGCATACGCAACTTCGACGCGGCGCTCTCAGGCCCCGCGCTGAAGCATTCACTCAGAGCGAGTGCGCGTTAACCTACCTTTGTAGAGAAATCTAACTAAGCGCTGAGGCGGTTAATCCCGTCCAGCGCCGCATTTTTATAGCATTCGGCAAGCGTCGGATAATTGAAGACCGTGTTTACGAAGTAGTCGATAGTGCCCTTCATCGACAGAATCGCCTGACCGATATGAACCAGCTCAACCGCGCCGTCGCCGACGATGTGAACGCCGAGCAGTTCGTGACTATCACGATGAAAGACTAACTTGAGGATTCCGCTGCTGTCGTCGATGATTTGGCCGCGAGCGACTTCGCGGTAAGCGGCCTTGCCGATTTCGTACGGCACGCCCTTGCTGGTCAGAGCTTCTTCGGTGGCGCCGACGAACGAGATTTCGGGAATGGTGTAGATTCCGTAAGGGAACAACTCCGGCGCATGCGAGGCCGGAGCGTTGAAAGCGCGACACACCGCGATTCTACCCTGCTCCTTGGAAGTGGAGGCGAGGCTGGGGAAGCCGATGACATCGCCGACCGCATAAATATGCTCGACTTTGGTTTGGTAGGAGGCATTGGTTTTGAGGCGGCCGCGCGCGTCAGCCGCCAGTCCAACCGCCGCGAGATTCAGTTCACCGGTCGCGCCGTTGCGGCCCATGCTCGATAAGGCTTTATCGGTGACGATCTGTTTGCCGCTCGCGAGGCAGGTGCGCACGCGCTTGATGCCGTTGTCTTCGAAGACCTCGATCGACGAGACTTCCTCGCCCAGGCGCAAGGTCACGCGCCGTTCGCGGAGATGGTAGATCAGCGTTTCAACGATTTCCGCGTCGACGAAATCCAACAGCCGGGGCCGCATATCGACCAGCGTTACGCGCACACCCAAGGCGGCGAACATACTCGCATATTCGCATCCGATGACGCCGGCGCCGATAACGGCGAGCGTGCGCGGAAGCTCCTCCAGTTCCATCACATCGTCGCTGGAAAAGACCTGCTGGCCGTCGAGCGGAGTCCGCGCGTCGCGGACAGCCGTAGTGCCCACGGCCAGCACGATGGTTGCGGCGGTAATCCGTCTTTGCAGTCCGCTCGCTTTGTCTTCCAGCAAGAGGGTGTGAGGGTCGATGAAACTCGCACTCCCGGTTACCAATTCGACGCCGTTGCGGGAGAGCTGATGGCGCAATACGTCAATCTCGTGGAGCACCACAGGCTTCACCCGGGTCAGCAGGTCCTGCAGCGTGATCTTTTCCTTGACGCGGTAGGAATCGCCGTAAATCGCATGTTCGCGATAGCCCGAAAGGTACAGGATCGCTTCGCGCATGGTCTTGCTAGGAATGGTTCCGACATTGATGCAAACGCCGCCCACTATAGGCTTGCGCTCGATCATGACCACGCGTTTGCGCAGCTTGGCGCCCTGAATCGCCGCGTGATGGCCCGCCGGACCGGAGCCCACCACTGCAAGATCGAAATCGAAGTCGGGCATCGTACTTCTGTGACTCCCTGGTGAAGGTACGCGTTGCGGTAAGGGTGCCACACCATCTAATGCGAGACTACGGGCGGATGAGCGCGAGGGAGGCGTAGGTAGTGGGCTCCGTCAGACTATTAATCGGGGCTTAACAGCCCGTGGTGAAAGTCGGTGACGAATCGAAGGATCGCCAGCATGGATTGGCAGTAATACAATGTGGCGGATGGCGATGGGAACCCGAGAGAGTGAGCAAGCGTCGATGTGGGTCGCGACTGCGGAGCTGCCGAAGTCGCCGGGGCCTCCCTTCTATACGCGGCTGAATGCGCTGCTGGACGCCGCCGACTTCGATCGGTTTGTCGAAGGCCAGTGCGCCAAGTTTTACGCGCCGGTGATGGGAGGGCCGAGCCTCGCGCCCGGTCGGTAGTTCCGGTTGCTGCTGGTTGGCTACTCTGAAGGGATCGATTCGAAACGCGGGATTGCCTGGCGCGCGAGCGACTCGTTGGCGGTGCGCGCTTTTCTGCGGCTGCCAGTGGAGGAGCCGGCGCCGGATCATTCGACGATTTCGCGGACACGCCGCGTCATCGACCTCGAGAGCCACGGCGCGGTGTTCACGTGGGTGCAGCAACGGCTGGTGGCGGCGGGATTGCTCAAGGGCAAGACCGTCGCTGTTGACCGCCACCACGCTCGTTGCGAACGCGGCCATGCGCAGCATCGTGCGCCGCGACACCGGGGAGAGCTATCAGGAGTTCTTGACCGGTCTCGCGCAGGCGTCGGGGATCAAAACCCTGTCCCTACTGAAAACTCCGAAAGCAGCGAAAAGTCTAGAGTTTTGGGAAGAGTCGCCGCAGTGTCGCCGGCATGCTTAAGCATGTGCGTTCCATCGTCTCGGCTCTTGCCCGCCGGTTCCGCAGCGTCGCGTCCTGTCCTCGTATGCGGACTACTACCACCGCAGCCGCACGCATCTTTCACTCGACAAGGATTGCCCGGACCCGCGCCCGGTCATGCCACGCAGGATCGGAAGAGTCATCGCCTTCCCGCAAGTCAGTGGCCTGCCTCACCGCTACAAACGTCTCGCCGCCTGATCGGTTCCATTGCCTGTTCGCCAAGGTTGCGCAGCTGCTGTTCACGTCGGCTGAGGATCGCGAGATAAGAGCTCCTGCCAACTCGACTGCGGGACCGAAGATTGCCTTTGGTTTAGATCGCAAGCTCGATTCACTTCTCGCCCCATTTCAGTGTCAATTCATGCAGCTGCTTCAAATTGCGGTTCAGATAGAATTTTTGGTAGGGACAGGTTAAAAGGGGACGGGTAAAAGAAGCGGCGGGTGTGATGACCAATGACGGGCGACTGAAGCAGGAAGGCAAGGTCGACCAGGCCTCGGGCAAAATCAAACAAGCCACCGAGAAAGTGGTGAACAAGGTGCGCGATGCCGTCAAAGGCGACTGAAACATGCCAAACGGGCCAGGCGCTCGATTTTAATCATGTACGGCGGCGGCGGAGTCACTGGTGTGGCGCCGTCGTCGTATTTCGTATTACCGACGTGGCCAGTTAAAGTATTGGCCCAAAGGAGCGGCTCGGTCTGCGGAGCACACAAGAGCTGCTACCGGACTTGACCCATGCCTCTGCCACATAAATGTACTTGATTGGATTGATATCCGGCTCGATCCTACTGGCGCTGATATTTCATGACGCTTTCGAGGTCATGCTGCTTCCCCGACGAGTGCGCCGCAAGCTCCGCTTTATCACGTTGCTGTTTCGCTACACGTGGAATCTATGGTCCTGGATCGCCGAGCGAATGGCGTTGGGCATTCGCCGCGATATGTTTCTGAGCCTTTATGGACCGCTGTCCCTCGTGATGCTGCTTGGCTCGTGGGTGATAGGACTGATAGTAGGTTTCGCCCTCATCCAGTATTCACTCAGTTTTAGTGCCAAGCCTGTCAGTTTTGGCGCCAATCTACTACTCAGTGGCGATACTTTTTTCACTCTCGGAACCGCCAGTCTCGCGACGATGTCGAAGCTGCGAAAATCAGTCGCTGTATTCGAGGCGGGCACCGGTCTCGGATTTCTGGCGATTGTAATCGGCTACTTGCCCGTCCTCTACCAATTGTTCTCTCGCCGCGAAACGCACGTCATCATGCTCGACGCGCGCGCCGGTTCACCACCGAATGCAACCACTCTACTGTCTCGCCACGGTCATCGCGACAGCATGCACGCTCTTGACGAATTACTACACGAGTGGGAGCGATGGTCGGCTGAAGTGGTAGAGAGTCACCTCTCGTACCCGATGCTCAGCTACTATCGCTCGCAACACGATAATCAATCGTGGCTGGCGGCACTGACGGTAATAATGGATTCCTGCGCGTTGGTGATGGTGGGCATAAAAGATCTGTCAACGTTTCAAGCCAGGATGACTTTCTCGGGTTCGCGCCTCGCGATCGTCGAACTGTGCAGGGTTCTCGCCGTCAAACCCCAAGTTATGGCGGAAGCTCGATTGACGTCTTCAGATTATGCACAGATGAGAGCCGAGCTTAAGGATTCGGGAATGCTGATTGTCGATGATGAGGGCGCTGAGGAGAGGCTGCTTGCGTTCCGATCTACATACGAACCTTTTTTGATCGGGCTGGCCGAATATCTATTATTAACTCTGCCTGGTTGGCTGCCCTCCCCCCTGGAGCTCGACAACTGGCAAAATAGTCCGCGTGGCCGGTCGGCGAAACGTCTGGTCGATGCAGTTCCGTCCAAACCAACCTGACGCCGAAATCAACATCCATTTCACCCGTCCGGTTAAGGCCGATGCGGCGGTGATTTGCACTCAACCGAGACCCATAGACTTTTGTTTTTTCGTCACTACTTTGCCTTAGTGCCGAGCTTTTTGTTTGCCTTGGCGTCTATCTTCTTCTTTTCCGACTCCGATAGCTTGCCCTTCTTGACCATCTGAGCGGCGCGAGCCTTTGCATTGGCGGCGTGAGCCTTGTCCGGCATTGGGTAAGCCCGTTTTTCCGGCTCGCCAAACTCTTTGTCAGGCACTTTCTTGCGGCCTTTCGTGGTTAGCTTTGCCATTTTGATTGGTCCTTGATTGGGGTTTGATGGAACTCGACAGGTACCTTCCAGAGAACGATAAGCCATATAATAGAAGCCAATCAAGTTCGCTGAAGACGGCCGAATTTCCTCGAGGATATCCGCGAAATCATATCAGAGAACGATCGCCGATCTCCGGGTTATGGAAAACGCGGTTGTTATGAAGGAGTTTTGCCGGAAGTGTTGCAACTTTGAAAATGGCGACTGAGGAGGTTCCGAGAGGAACTGGGCGGCGAGGTCTCAGGCAGCCAGATCGAACAGCCTGTCCGTGTCGAATTCCAATTCAGGAGGAACTTGGGGTCTGATATAGACCGTTGTAATGTTGCCGCCAGGTATATGACTGAAGTTTAGCGATTGGCTGTGCGGGTACGCCACTGCGTTCTGCCGGCGTGGCTCCGGCCAGCCCGGTGTGACAGCGGTGTTGGTTGTAATAGGCCTGCTAGTTATCGAGCTTCCGTTCAAGATCTCCGCGGTTCCAAAATAAGGTCCGATCGAGGTACTCGCGTCGTACCGTCCCGATCAGTCGCTCAACGAAAGCTTCATGATGAGCAACTGATGTTTGACCGCCAGTGATTCTGCTGCCACTGCGCCAAAGCCACCGGCCTGGCAAGCTTTGCCAGGGTCACCAGCAGATGGGCGATCAAGATGAACAGTTCTCGCATGAAAGCGAACTTTAACGGTAACTGAAGGATTCACAAGACTGCGCTATAGAAGCGCTTTCTGCCAGAATCAACAATTCGCCACAGACACCCCGTCGTCGAGCACACCCTGCATAGTCGGGTTAGAATATTGCGGGAATTATCTTCGCGCACTAGCGACGATCCTCTCGATCTGTTCCGTTCCTGAATCGGGGCCTGCCGGCAGTCCGGCGATCCAGCTGTCATCGCTCGGCGACGGCCGCAAGCGCGTCGGGTCAATGCGCCCGAAAAGGAATCGCGACGCGAGAATCTCCTCTGGTTTACGGCAGGCACGATGCCGGCGTGTTCGTATACAGGCACTGCTGACCCGCCGTCGAAGCGTTTTCGAGAACGAAAGGAACGTTCCAGTCAGCTTGATAATCGGGGTCGAAACTGAACAAGCTCGGCGGCGGCCGGTGATGATCCTGAGCATCGTCAGGCTTGAAGTCGGGAAAGGTGATCTGGAGGCCTGGGCAGCCTTTCGCCGGACAATCGAGGTCCTTGGTCGACCAGCTGCAGATGGCGTCATTTCCAGCGACATTCTTTTCGTGGCACTCATCGTAGAGGTAGTTCGTCTTGTCGGTGATGTTACATTGGCAGGTGTTGCTTACGCCGTCGACCTTCCACGCGCACATGGATGAAGGCTGGCATAGCTCCTGGCCAAGGGTCTTGGCCGGCTTGGTATTGGGCACGTCTTTGGTGAGGTCGAAGTCGTCGGCAAGGGACGCCATGTTGACCGTCAGAGTCAGCCAGCCTTTGTCGGGGTCGTAGTTGCTGCTCCAGCCCGTGGGTAACTTGCCGCCGTTGGCTTCTTTGAAATCGTATTTCGCGGTTGTGATGTCGACATAGCCGAACTTTACATGCGTCGCGCCGAGGTTCTTCGGATGGTTTTGGCCTACATACATCGTGTAGGTCTGCGCGGTGGTTTTCTTGGCATAGAGAAAGAAGAGGTCATATTTGTGACCACTGGTAAAGGCATTCCAGCTCTTCGCACCTTGTTCCGTCTGTTTGGTCTTCGAGACGGTGGTGTCGATATAGTAGCTGCCGTGATTAACGGTAAGGCCGCTGCGCTGAAAGGTATCCTGCCCCATCATCCGTTTCTGTTGGGCGAGTCCCGCGGTTTCGCCGTCCGTGAGGTATTGACGGTACATGGGCATACCGACGCAACTGTTGACCTGAGTCGGATCGGAAGTCGTACAACCGCTGCCCCAGTTGAGGTCTTCGCAAAAGCGGACCGGCACCGCAACGTTCGGGGGCGGAAGCGGTACGCTCAGCGCACACTCGGGAAAGATTGACGCCGTGACGTATTCATACGGGCTGGTGTCTGCGGTATTCGGCGGTAACTTGGCGTCATGGGTGGGGTTGGTGGCAACGTCGGAGGCGCACTCATAAGTGCAGACCGGCGCGTTGAAGAAACTCTCCTTGTTAACCGATAAGGTTTCGCTTACCGGCGTCGGAACAGGCGTCGGAACCGGAATATTCACCGAGCTCGTCAATCCGGTCAAGGAGCCGTCATCGTCGTTCAACACGGTCTCCCGATCAATGTCGGTGAAACCGGTGAAAGTCCCCGGTTGTTTAGTGGGCGCCCAATAGCAGTACTGCTGTTTGACGGCGGGGACGTCGGTGTCGAAGGTCCCGTCATCGAACAGCGGCTCGGTCACGAAGTGGCGGATATCCACGCCGTCGAAGAAGAGATTGGTGGAGTGGAATGCGGGCGAGTAATAGAAGCCGTTGGGCTGCTTCCAGCCAATTCCCGCATTCGGGAAATAACATCTTTGGTTCGTCTGGTCGGCGCGGAGGCCGGCGAGGCCTGCGTTCATGAAGCCGGAATTTACACAGGGATTGCCGGCATTAGCGTCGGGTTTGCAGCCCCCGATTAGATTGCCGGTTACGGTTCCGTCGCTGGTCAGGTAGGTCGGATGAATATTCAGATAGGCATTAGAATCCTGATAAGCGGGACCGTCGTAGACGCTGAAGAAGCGCTGGAAGTCCGAGAAGTTGCTCAACTGGATGCTGACGCCTTCGTTCTTGGACAGACAATAACTCGGATTGTACACGGGATTGTTGGGGTCGGTAGCACAGGTCAGTCCCTTGACCTTGCCGTCGCTACTGGTGAAGGGGTTAAAGGGTCCGGCGTTGGAGGCCAGCGGATTGTCAGTTTGGGTGGTGCCGATGAATACCGTTTTGCGCGCGAGCGCCCAGAAACCGTTGATCACGGACGACTTGCTGAAGTCGCCGCTAGTAACAAAGTTGATACCACCATTTTGGACGTCGCTGACCACACTGTTGCTCACCAACGCCCAGAGCGGCCGTAACCAAATCGCCGCAAAGTTCTGCTGGGCCCAAGTGAAGGAAGTCGTAAACGCGTCGAGCGTTGTAACGGCGCAGTTGCTCTCATCGCCGTTGGAGCAGATTTTGGCTTTTGAACAATCCGCGGTGGGGTTACTGTCAGCCGCCGGGCAAAGCGTGGGCTTATGGCCTCCGGTAACGATCGGCCAGTAAATATCATTCGCCTTCGGCGGAAAGTTCTTCTTGGCATTATCGGAAGGCAACATTACCAGCGTGGTATCGGGTTGTGGGGGATTGGGCTGGAAATTGACGCCATTACAGGTGGCGGTGTCGCTGTTGACCTGGAAAGCATTCATCGCCGAACTGCAGGAGTTGCCCAAGAATTCTCCGAGCGGGGTGATACCGGCACGTGCGGCGGTCACCTGCTCGCCCGCGTAGCCGAACCAGTACTCGGTTTGGGAGGCGCCGCCGATCGCTGCCGGCACGAACCAATAACAGGCGCCGCAAGTGCCCGCGCCCGATGCCTGGTTGTACTCGAAGTCGTTTTGGCCATTCGTGATCCAGAAAACCGACGGATGGTTTGAATCCGAGTAGTATGGGAAATTGTCAAAGCCGGAGGGGGGCGGGGCATTAGGATCCTTAACAGCCCGTGGTGAAAGTGGTCGCGGCTGAGGAGTTGCCGGTGGTGGCGATCGGTGAGGGAAGCCAGCGCACCGCCGCCATGAGTGGGCGCGATGCGGAAATCGTGACCAGCCAGCGTCGAGTA
>Ga0187864_10000627_pt1 | contig 38268 bp, 32 predicted proteins | sample June2016WEW_11_4_FD_132985 | JGI IMG/M metagenome (GOLD analysis project Ga0187864, IMG submission 132985) | Peatland microbial communities from SPRUCE experiment site at the Marcell Experimental Forest, Minnesota, USA - June2016WEW_11_40 | ecosystem: Environmental > Terrestrial > Soil >...
CTATTATAAGCGATATGGCTATACCGACTGACATCCGTGGCGTTCGAAGAGGGGCTGCCGGTTATCTGACGCGCATTGTTATCTGCCTCCTTGGACTTGCGGCTGTTGCTTGGGGCGGGTTCGCGCTGCCGCTGTTCTGGCAGCAGGCATCGCCGAGATCGATCGCCTCGAAGGTACTTCAAGGCCATACTTTCAAAATGCGGGGGCTCCTGGACGAGGCGCAGCAAGCTGAGCTGGCTGAGAGATATCCATTTTGCAATCCAACGGCGTTGCACAATCTTGTTGTTTTACGTCTCGCCATTTTTAACCAGACGATGGCGGCGGCTGACCACGCGCTCCTCGATTCGTCCTACGACACGGTGTATAACGCGGCCCGAAAGGCGCTCTCCTGTGCACCGGCCGATTCTTTCGTGTGGCTGACGCTATTCTGGCTGGATGCCGGCAAGCACGGTTTCAAGCCAGTCAACGCAACTTATCTGCGATTGTCCTACGCTTTGAGCCCAAACGAATCTTGGATTGCGCTGTGGCGGACTCGCCTAGCTTTTGCGCTGTTTGAACAGCTGCCCACCGACCTTTCGGATGATGCAATCGATGGATTCATCAAGCTTCTGGATACGGGACGACTAACTTGGCAAGCAGTAGAAATCTTTGAGCGCGCCCCGCCAGTTGCGCAAAACCGCATTCTCGCTATTTCTCGCCGGGGTTTTGTGGAAGCGCTTCACAACAAGGGCTTGGATGTGGTTATTCCGGGTGAGAGTCCGGCGGAGGCGCGCTGTCCCAGCGACGGCGCATTATCAATACGCCGTGGGCTGCAACCCGAGAAACAAGGTGCGCAGCAGGATTCTAAAATCGAGCCAAAGGCTCCAATTATTGATGTACCAAAGGTCGAATTCGACACGCTTTGCCATTAGATCTACCGTCTGGGTTTCTCCCCGCAAACCGTTGACCTGAGCCCAGCCGGTCAAGCCGGGCTTCACGTGATGGCGAAACGCATAATTTCCAATAATATTCTCATATTCCGAGTTCAATGCCAGGGGATGCGGCCTCGGACCGACAAGAGACATATCGCCGGTGATCACGTTCAGGAGTTGAGGCAGCTCGTCAATGTTGGTCCGGCGCAATAGTCGGCCGCAGCGAAGAAGGCGGGAATCGTTTTGCGTTGCCTGGCGCATCACTGGGCCGTCTTCCGCCACCGACATCGTTCGGAACTTGTAGATTCTGAAGGTACGACCATTGAATCCGCTCCGTCTCTGCATGAAGAAGACCGGACCGCGAGTCTCGATCTTGATCCAAGCAGCGACCAGAACCATCAGCGGCGTAAGCATGATCAGGGCGGCCGACGCAATCAAAAGATCGAGCGCCCTCTTGCATGCCAATTCGGTCGCGGTTAACGGTGCGCGTTTGAGCTCTACTGTCCAGGCGTTTCCAATATTGACGTTTCGCTTGCCGAGGAAATGCGCAACGCTTCGATCCGGCAGGAGATAGATCGGGATGGAGAGGACGCGAAGCTGTGTCATCAGCGCTTCGATCAAGCGCCGATCGTCCCAAGGAACCAGCAGAAACACGCACTCAATTTTAGTTTTGCGGGTGACTTCGATAATCTCGTTGATCGACTTAAAGATCAAGGACGTGGCTGTTGTCGATGAAGCCGAATTTCGCGCAAATTCGAACGCTCGCACTAGCGTATATCCGCAACGATTGAGCTCGTCGACAACGCTCGACCCGGTCAGCTGCCCCTCTTCGGCAAGGATGATGGCTTTCTGTTCAGCAAAGGCGCCTACGGCCAGAGCATGCACGAGAAAACGGGCAATCACCCAGCGTGAAACAGTGATTGTGGCCAGTCCAACAACAAAGAACGTCAATGTTGCGCCGCGCGAGTATGTCTCACTGATCTTGAGCGAAAAAGCTGCCGCCAACAGAACGAAGCACACGAACAGCCACACGGCTGTGGTCTCGCGCGCTTCCTTCCAAAATTTGGCAAGGTTCTGCGGCCGATAGGCCGCACGAGCCGCCAGGATAGCCGTGAAGTTGACGGAGCTCAGAAAGCCGATTCCGAGAAATGTTTCTATCGGTCCGACGCGATCGAACACTATGAGATAGTAGACGATTCCGCTAAGCACACTCGTGGTCAGGATCAGGACTGCGTCCGAACAGATGGCGGCCGCTTCGATCAAGTAAAACGGCAACACCCCCCGCGCCTTATTTTGGGGGAGTTGCGCCACGCGTAGCGAGGCCGAAGCAGGGGGGCTAGAAAGGAATTGCAATGGGGAAGACTCACGCACGGGACAGCCTGTGTAAAAATCCGCTCCCCTCCCCGACCACCCTGGAGGAGCATAAATCGTTCCGATGCAATAATCAATTAAGCGAATAACTTTTGAGGATATTAAGCCTATTTTTCAAAATTTCTCACGAAATTCAAAGCGAAAATCCCTTACCGAAGGCAAGCTTCCAAGAACAGCCTCCTTGCGCTCGCCTCCCGGTATTTCCATCGGCACGCAGTCCTGCGATTTATAGTAGCAAACTTGCATGGTAATGCGCTGAGGACAGCTGTTCTTCACGGTAATGACATGATCGTAAACGTTCGGGTTTACGATATGGGGACGAGCAAGACCGCCAACCGTGAGACAGGGCACACCGGTCGGGGCTCTGTGGCGAAAGATTTCAGTGCCTGCGCTTGCGCCAAAGGTCCGAGGCTCGGTAGGCACTCGAAGGCCAACTCCGCCCTGTGAGGAGGGGGCATTCTCCGCAAAAACCGAGCCGGTAACCGCGGCAAGCCAAAGCAAGGTTACTACGAAGCGGATCTCAAGCCACCATTTTCCTGCGGTAAAAGGCATAATCTCTAATATCGTGGGGCCGACGAAACCGCAAGAACGATGGCCTCGAGGCGGGATTTCACATCATTAAAACGTGATACGGAATCGCGCGCGCCTTTCGTTTCGAGCACTGGGGGCCCGGGAGGCGCGGGGGGCAATGTGGCCGCTCGTTGCCAGACCGAAATCCCTTGCCGAGATGCCGATGCCCAAGTGTTTGAGGTTGTCGCGCGTCTGATCGCCGGTTGTTACAAAAGGCTACGCAGGACTGTGACTGCAACTTGGGGCCACGAGAGCAGCGTATGTCGAAGCCGATAGGTTTTGTCGTTCTTTCACATAACAATCCGCATCAACTGCAAAGGCTCGTGCGCTGCCTTCGGCGCGTTTATGATAATCCGCCGATCGCCATTCATCACGACATTGGCCAGAGTAGAATTCGATCGGACGATTTCCCATCCGATGTCAAATTCGTCGTTCCGCACGTAAAAACAGGTTGGGGGAAGTTTTCGCTGGTGGCTGCTGCCTTGCGAGCCCTCGAACTACTTTACCAAAATGCGGCGCCAGACTGGTTTATTTTGCTGAGTGCCGCCGATTATCCAACGATGCCGGCCGACAAAGTACTTGAAGAGCTAGCATCCAGCGGAATGGATGCGCTGTTAGATTATCGGGAAGTACCAAATTTATCCGACTTCAGTCACGCCCGTCGGTTACGGATCTCAAGGTATTCCGTTGACGTTGGGGTCTTGCGATTCGATCTACCGCTTCCCATGCCGGAAAATCCGGCTTTAAAGCACTTCGTATTATCCAGCAATTTGGCGATAGCTTGGCAGCGCTACATCGGCCTTCATGTCTGGTTACCAGTCATCCGACGCGGGCCGCGGGTAGGGCGATATATGATCAATCTACCATTCGAGGATTGGCGATCGCCGTTCGCCCCCGACTTTAAGTGTCTCTACGGCGACCAATGGTTTACCGGTAATCGTAAGGTCGCCGAGATTCTACTCAAGCCTACCGACCAACATATGCGACTTCGTCGCCATCTTCGTTTCCGGTACGTTGCCGATGAGTGCTATTACCAGACGGTGTTGGGTAACACGCCTAGCCTAAGGATATCAAAAGCAACAAGACGGTTTGTCGATTGGTCTGAAAGCGCGGGTGGGCCGCATGGCGGCTCGCATCCGAAGGTGCTCAGCGTAAATGATCTGTCGGCGATTATTTCGTCAAAATCCTATTTCGCGCGAAAGTTTGCCCCAGAATCTCCGATGCTGGATGAAATTGACAAGATGTTATCGTGACGTGAGAGGTTGCTCGGCCTCAATGAGGGGTAAGTCTGGCGCGTTGGGCTGGGGAATAAGTTCGCCCTCGTCAAACTGCCCGCAACCTGCCCGTAGGGCAGCGCGAAGACACCGCACATGACCGGCCGGGGAATGGCAACCATGTAAGTTGCACGGCATTTATCCCGGAAGGGGCAGAATAGCTCATCGGCTGCTGCTCTTCCATCAACATCCGCGACGGCCGGGCACCATAGAACGGTTTGCAATAACAAGCTCGTCATCACTTGCTCGACCCGCGGCAAACTTAACCCGGCCGGGTCGTAGTCGAACGGCGCGTTTTCGTATTTGGGTCCTCAACCGCTAACTGGGTTTTGCAAGCCAGATTTGTTAGCCAGTTAAACTCCGTAACCTGCATGTCTGGCAAGCCCATAGCCTCTTCGCTTAAACGTCTACGCCGTAGTCGACGCTGAACGAAGAACCCGTTCGAATGCATCCCCGTCCAAATTACGAACGTGAATGCGCGGGAGGGCGAAAATATCAGATGCGGCAGTGACTGGACCGCGCTGCATAGAGCAAGCGAACGCGAAACCCGCGGCCTTTACCGTCTCGCGTGCGTCGGCATCGAAGTCACCATAAGGATAGGCAAAAGCGGTCACCGATGCTCCTGCGAAGGTTTCGCACGCGCGCTTGCTTTCCGTGATCTCGCGATGGCAAGCGGCGGCTCCGAGCCGCGATAGCTGAGGATGAGTGACGGTGTGGGCGCCGATCGCCACGAGGCCTTCCGCTACGAGCGCCCGGACCTCTTCCCTGGTCATCGCGCGACCTAGAGTCCGCCGGTGATCACGCCTGCTGAAGATCGACTCAAGTTCGATCATGATTGATCGGCGTTCTTCGTCTTCAAGGGGCCGTAGCGCCTCCCAAATCCTCAACAAAGCGGCATGCCGTCTCTCTATGGGGCCGTCCTCGCCCTCCACAAATTCAGTATCGTAGTCGATACGCATAGCTTCCCCACGGACCACGAGCTCAAAACTCAGAGGAGCGTTTTCGCGCAGAACGAGCCTAGCAAGCTCGTCCCACCAAAACGGCTCAAGACGGCCAATATAGCCGGTGGCGAGAAAGACCGTCGCCGGTACATCTGCCGCGGAAAGTCGCGGCTTGGCAGCGACAAGGTTATCGACGTAGCCGTCATCAAAGGTCAAAGCTACCGCGTTTGCTGGCAGCGTGTCCGCAATGAGATGGTCGACGAATTCTGTGAGCGGAAGCGGATGGCGAGTGCGACGCAGTGCCAGGAGCTGCTCTTCGAAGTGGGTCGGCGATACGGCGAGGCTCCAAGGATCGACCGCTTCGTCCGCGATTCGGTGGTATCCAAGTATCAGGGGCTTCGGTTCGGGCGGAAAAACGCGATGAAACATGGACCGCACCCTCGTCCGAATCCTCAATTTGCCACGAAGACTCATACGTCCCTTCCGTTGGCGTGGGCCGCTACGATGAGCAATGCTATTGTTGTTCGTCGCATGATTGTAATGGCGAATCGCTTAGTCTCCGAAGGTGTATTGGTCCCTTGCCATGAGAACAAGATGGCGACTATCTGAATTGTCCAGGGCCACCGTTACACTTTTGTGTTCAACTAAGGAGCCGTCCTTTGCCAACGTGCAAACCACGTAGTTGGATTCTGTTAACAGGTTTATTTGGGCCAGTAGCTTGTTCCATCGACTCCCCCCCAATTCCCTCCTCCATCGAGGCTTTGCTACTTCCCTCAGGAGTTTGATCAGAATAAAATCGATGCATCGACGCTCAAGGAGGCGGCGGGCTCCTTTCAATACGGCGACCTCTTGGCCTTCTGCGTCAATCTTTAGAAGCTTTATCGGCAGATCGATAGGAAACTCCTGGTCTAAAGTGACGCAAGGTACGTCAACCACCGTCAAGTCGTCGGGGGCAAGGGTATTATCGGTTTCGCCAAATGTTGAATTGACGACTTCGTCATGTCCCACCTCAACGTCGCCCGGTCCTCCCGAAGCAGCCGCGAGGCGCACCGTCCCGGCGGCTGCTCCGGCCGCCACGGGGCGTACAACGACTCGATCGAGCATCCCATTCATAGCCGCTGATTTGGCTAACAGCTTCACACGCGTCGGGATTGGCGCGTACGCGAAAACTCGTCCAAAGCTTCGCACGCTTTGCGCGGCCAACATGCAAAAAGATCCGCCGCTTAAGTCGACGCTTAGCGCCCAATCGCCGCCCCGGAGTATTTTCCTAACAAAAGTGTCCTCCCGCTGCTCGTAATAATCGCCGAAAACTATCGCCGGAGTGATGCTGGTGTCGTTGCCATCAGCAACAATGTTGAATCCATGAACCGTTTTGAGCATGATCTCATCGGAAACGGCGTAAGATCGTGGCTGTCGCGAGTATATCGATTGTTCGGATAGCGATGGATCAAGGGACTTAATCCGATGCCAGATTCGAAAGCCACCTATAAGCGCGGGCTTTATCAAGCGTTTTGCGGCTGTTCTCCAGCGGCGCGCTGGCGTCGCTAATGCTGCGTCGAGGCCTTTCCATGAATATTCCCACAAGTGCTCCCCGTAGGAATGGCGATGATTTTTTCTGGAATGCGTTTCCGTCGGGCCGTAACTATAGAACGTCTCGCGGGGCAGCACCGTCGCGCGTCTGTCCCACCTTAAAGCGCGCACGAAGATATCCGGCCCAGTCGTTCGGTCTGGGGGCAGGCTCCAGTCGGGTTCGTTCAAAAGGAGATCATCTATCAATGCTTGAATTGCCGGATGTGCCTTGGTCGCTCCGATAAGCGCATTTATGGGAACTATCCCGTCGTGGCTTGCTATAAAGAAATCGAACCTTTCAATTAGGTCATCGAGAGGCTTCAGTAGCCGCATGTCGCCATCGACGTAAACTCCTCCCCATTTGTACAGAACATCAAGCCGCAGCAGATCGGAAAGTTGCGCTCCAGAATTTGCCTTCGGCCAGTATTTTTCGAGCGGGTAGCCGTCAGGCCGCATAGGATCTTGCCAAACTTTGACCTCCCAGGTCGGATGCAATTTCCGCGCAAGCTCGATGGTTTGAACATTAATGGCCGTCAGTTTTTCTGGAACTGTGAAGTGTATGATCTTTTCCATTTATCTCTCACATAAAGCCGTGCACGTTCCATCAAACACAGCAACCGCTATTGCTAGCAAGTTGCGAACTCATCGTCCGACGACTTGCTGCGCAATCTCTGCTTCTGCAGTGCCGTACAGGATCGCGCGTATCTGAAATGGGGGTCGGGCCCAGCAATCGTACATCTAGCTCAAGCTATCCCGGATCGCCTATAAGGTTTTTTGAGAGGTCAACCTTTTAACGGCGTGAGAGACGGTTGAACGAACCCAATTCGGTCTATTCTGCACAATCGCGAGACGTTTGTCTAAGTCGGCGCGATATGCTCGGTACAAAGGGACCGCGGCGTCAGGGAACCAGTCTTTTGTAAACCCATTCACCAATCGTAGCGGCAGCGCTGGCTCCATGATTTTAGCGTAGCAAGAGAGCGCCGACGGACTCTTGAGGACGAGCGCGCAGTTGGCGAGGACCAGCATGTTAATCGCTGCATAAAGAAGGCAGTCGCGCGAAGGTATGGATGACTTGCGGTGATGGATAGCCACGCGTGCTCCATCGTTGACGCGAGTGGGGTCATCTAACGCGCAAAACTGCACGCTCACCCCGAGGCTCTTGCGCAATCTGTCTTGCAGCATGTCGACGAACGGTTGTTCGTCGGTGGTCAAGAAAACGGAACGAAAACGAAAGCCGTGGTCACGCCGCGCGAGACAATCCAGGATTGTTTCGATAACGAGCTCGGGCTCGACCCCTTTCGCCTCGGCGCTGCCGGGCTTGTCTGTGCCACGATAGTGCACACCGAGCGTTTCCGTCTTGCTGATACCCGCGCGTTTGCAGAAGTCATCAACGATATCGGTAACAAAGGGACGCCATAGAAAGTGACCGCTAAATGCACGGTGTGCGCGCTTAAAGGTCAGATTTTTGGCCAACGGCACCACACTTAAGCGAGGATCTGGATGCAGCTCCAAGACCTCTGCGCTCGGCGAAAAGGTTGTGCGCTGCTCCAGCAAGAAATCGATCATATCGTCGGTCCAACGGGGTACCGCGATGGGACGCCTGTCCCTGCTTGAGCGCGTGGTCTGTATACCGACGGGAAGCTCAAATGAGTCGTTGAACGACTGGAAGTAGAGGCAGGATTCTGGGGGCGCCGCCGCAAGCGCCTCGACGACCCACATGAGCGAACCGCCAAAGAGCCCAGTATTCTCACCGAAAGGCCAACAGTTGGCCTTCCGGCTAATCACCACCGTCTTTTGTTCGCGCGTCTCGCTCGCCTCGCCTGGCGGAGGTCGAAGCTTTCTTGGCCAGCCAAAAGTCATGCCCCTATCCTCGCTCAGCGGTCCTTACCGCAAAAACGGGTGTCGCTCTCTTTTTCTTGCAAATCATCGCGACGAAGCGGCACCCTGACGATGCATCCTTCCGACTGCGGCTCGCGCCTTGCGCAAAGCCCGCCGGCTCAAGCGCGTTGCAAATTCCGGGTCGTATCGCAAGCCGGTCGCCGTTAGGGAGACGAGCACATTGAGGCGTCGCCGGCCCTTGCATTCCTCAATCAGCGATTGCTCGATACGCGGTCCCCAGAAGCCGCTCCAATAACGCAGGCCCTCCGCGTGAGCGACACGCCACTCCTGTTTAGTTTGAGCGATGCGCGTGTATCGTGCGAGCAATTTGCGCACTGTCTTCAACATCAGCGGAGCATTTAGCGAAATATTTTCGTTGTGCCGCCGGTATTCTGCCGCAACGCCTTCATATGATGCGATTGAGTGGCTTTGGGTCAGACGCAAATAGACATCGTAGTCTTCGCAGCGTGGCAAGCTCTCGTTAAAGCCGCCGGCGCTTCTCAAGATTTCAGTTCTGTACATCACGGTGCCATGCATCATGATGTAATTTTTTGCGAGCAATGCGCCAAAATGGTCGGTCTGTGGTTTTGCCAACTCTTCCCCAATAAATCCTCGCTTTTGGTCGACCCACCAAAAGCCGCCGTAGACAAATGCCGCTTGCGGATGCTTGTCCAACGCCATCAAGCAACGTTCAATTGCGGCCGGCTTAAGAATGTCATCGGAGTCGTGAAATAATACAAATTCAGTGGTGACACGTCGCAAACCAGTATTCCGCGCCGCGGCTAGGCCTCGATTTTTTTGGAATACGTAGCCGACCTGGGGATACTCAGAGGCCACGGCCGCCGTGTTATCGACAGAGCCGTCGTCGACGACAATTATGCGGTCAGCGCGGCGTGTCTGGCCAAGGACGCTTTCAATGGCTTCCTTGAGAAAGCTTCCTTGATTAAAGCACGGGATGACGATGCTTACGCTAGGGTGCGCCTGCACGGACTGAGGACTCCATTATCGGTAGTAGAGAGCTACCGGTGCATTATAGTTAAATTTGCTATTTTTGCTTTGCAGCTCCGTGCTCCCTTGAACCCGGCGCTCGCATCAATGGCAGATTTAACTGGCTTAAAACGCCAGAACGACCTGATGGCCTTGTGCAACTGCCCAGCGTCTCAATCTCCGTTTGGGACTTAGCCTAATCCGGAAGGGAAATCGTCGCAAGCGCATGTTACCAAAATTCATGCATCTCTTTGCTTAATCGCGCGAGCGGCCACGATGACAGGGAACTCCGCATCCGACAGATCGAGTTCACCAGGCTGAAGTTCTTCGAGCGCGATGCCGAAGTGGAAAGCAGTTGCGACGAATATATTACCAAACGTGTCGACGGTCACGGCCTCTGGCTGAAACAATTCTTCCAGCAAACGGCGTATGGCCGCGGAAGTGAACCACCAGTACCAAGTCGCCCCCCAAGCGTGTCCGTCGACTTGGCTTCTAACCGAAGGTACCGTTAACAATAGAATCCCCCCGGGCTTCAACGCCCTATGCAGCGTTGCGACTGCGGTACGTACGTCAAATATGTATTGCAGCGTTTGGGTAAGGACAATGCAGTCAAAGGTCGACTCAGGCAAGGTTGACGTTTGCGTGAGATCACCCACGAAAGTTGCTTTTGGGTTGGAGGCCTCGACGCTGAGGATGTCGCTTCGCTCCACGTGAGCGCCGCCGAATCGCAATGTATATACGTCATCTCCTATCTCGAGCACGCGTCCGTGAATGTCGCCTGCGTTTCGATCTAGAAATCCTTCAATATAGTAGCGATCGATCGGCGTGCCTCGATCCCAACCGAAGTTGCGACTAATCGGTGACAGGCGCCTGAGATCGCCAAAGCGCACGGAGCCGATCGGGATCCGATAGGGCTCACCCCGAATCCGCTGGATCCATTGGATGACCAGACGCGGAAGCACCTTATTCGCACGACGAGCGAGAGCTTGGCGTTGCGCTATTATCATAAGGGTGGCGACCGAGGCATTTGCAAAAGGCGTATCGAAGTAACTGATGGCGCCCGATTTCTCAGCTCGTATCCTTGAGATCGACTATTAATGTCGGGCGAGGACGCACCGACAGTTTCTTTGCCGGATTGCGGTTTAACATAGAGGATCTACTAACCCCAAGGACTTCGAACTAGTAAGGCCCAAGCTCTATTGCGAAGTCGTTTGCACTACAATCTTGTCTGCCTGGCTTCACCGATTCATTATTAACGTGACCAGCACAGACAACCTAATCACATTCGTGCTGCTTGTCGCCGCCGACGTGAGCTCCGTAACACTATCTTCTGGACCGATTGTCGTACATTGAAAGGCACTTTAATGCGCCCCGCATATTGACGTTTGCGGTCTTGCGCGAGCAAATGCTCGCGAACGAGTATTTCCTTAAAGGCGGTGATACCATTGCCGCCAATCTAGGCGCCATTCGGGGCGGGGAAATCTAAATTACTGAAGATTTTGAGCCAGATTACCGAACCGACGCGTGGACGCGCGATCATGCGCGGTCGAGTGGCGAGCCTGCTCGAAGTGGACACCGGCTTTCATCAGGAGTTGACCGGCCGCGAGAACATCTTTCTCAACGGGGCCATCCTCGGGATGACCCGCGCCGAGATCTTGCGCAAATTTGATGAGATCGTCGCATTCGCGGAAGTGAGGAATTTCTCGATACGCCAGTAAACCGGTCGGCCTTGCACGTTCTATTGCGAAAATGGATTTCGGTTACGTACCTACGAATTGACGCGTTTCATTGAAAGAGGCCGGCATTACGATGCGTGCCTCCAGATCAATTGGCCGGCCCGGGCGCTCAAGCGACGGCATCGATTGCGGACTTTTTTTGGCACCGAAAGCATGTAATGGATACGAGGATTCCGATAGTATCTCAGTGCGCGGTGCAAGGAAGACGTAACCCGCGGGTCAACTCTACCCTGTGCCTTGAGGTATGTCTCGAACCACTCTAAGAAATACAATCTGACTTGGTCATATTTTCCCGCCTTAGTGACCGTAGCGACGCAAGAATCCGGGTGATTGCGATACTTGAGCAACGGCGAACTGCAGGACCAGACCGGTGCCGACAAATAGACCTTCGCAAGAAAGCCTTGATCCTCATATAATTGATAATTTCCAGTGAAGTGTTCCTCGAATCCCCCCAGCCGCTTCACAAGTTCGGCACGAAGCACGATATCGGAGGGGCAAGGCGCCACCGCTGTTCCCAGTGGATACCACGCGAGCGTTGCGTCCGGAGGGTGAATAACCACATCCTGCCGATGACCTGTAGGCACAATGTGGTCTTGCCCGTTCGACCAGCTGTTCCAGTAAATGGCTGATCCACAAACCATGCCGACGTCTGGATGCGCGTCCAAGAGCGCTACGTGATCGGCGAGTTTCGACCGCAGCCAGAAATCGTCGGCGTCAATGAACGCGATAAATTCACCGCGAGCATGCTGAATGCCAAGGTTTCGGGTCGCACTCATACCGCGGTTTATATGCCCTGGATGTTCGAGATAGCGGATTTGTCCAGGATACCGCGCTGTATACGCCTTCGCAATTGTAGTTGCGGCTAGACCTGATCCGTCGTCGACGAGCAACAACTCCCAGTCCTTGAAGCTCTGTGCAATGACGCTTTCAATCGCCTCGCCGAGAAAGGCCTCCCCGTCAAGGAATATTGTGATCACCGAGACACGTGGACTATCGGTGTTTTCGGGTTTCCGCTCTTCCAAGGTCCAGTATCCTCTAAAGATGGGCGTTGCCCGCCCGTCGCATTGTGTGCCGAATAGTGGCGTTTAAGCCCTTCACTCGGCCGGCACTCCCATGGTGCTAGCAGCGCATAATTCCTTGAATGAAACTCGTGGCTTAGGGGGAGAGCTGCGCTTGGTGAATCTAGGTCTCCTAACACCGACCAACCGTGCCATTTTAGTGAGAAGGGCGATGCTAAACTCGAAATTTGATTGTTCCAGCAATGCGGCTGGACGAGCCCTGTATGCCCGTGCACAATAGTACAATGCCGTACCAAGTTTGTTGTCGGCGAGAGCCAGCCGGGCAAAATAAAAATTATTATACCACGTTTTTCTGCGCTTAAGTTCGCGAAGATCCGGCCACTTTTTGAACAGCCAATAATCAACAAGCTCGATTGATAGGGCCATCGCAGCGATATTCCTCGACATGCTTCCGGTCCATAGTCGGTAGCCAACCAAATACTCAGGAACTAGCGCGAACTCACAGATCTCGGACAGAGCCAAATACAGCTTCCAATCGACCGCGCCAGATGGCACGAGGCCAGTATCATAGCCACCAACATCGTCAAAATAACAACGCTTAATTAACGGTGAACTTGAGTTAGCGAGAAAATTGGTTTTAGCCAGCTGCGCCGTGACGCGTCCTTGGGCTGTGCTATTGGTTTTTGCTGCAGGAATTACGAAGTCATTTTCATCAATGCCAATAGACCAGCAATAAACCAAGCCCACCTCCGCCGATGAGGCTTGCATCACGTTAACTTGGCGGGCAATCTTTTCCGGATGCCACAGATCATCTGCATCCAACAGCGCAATTAATTTGCCCCGTGCTTCGCTGATTCCCAAGTTTCGTGCCGCCGCTGCTCCGAAATTTCGCGTTCGCAAAAGGCGTATGCGATTGTCGCGAGCAGCTGCTGCTTCAACAATACTTGCGGTCTGGTCCGTTGAGCCATCGTCGACCACTATAACTTCAATGGGATTATAAGTCTGTGCCAAAGCGGATGTGAGCGTCGGGCCGACAAAACGTTCACCATTATACACTGGGACGACGATCGAGACCAAACCCCCTTCAAAAGTCATGTTATCACCAATATTTCTTATCCCCCCTAGTTTGCCAAAGTTATTCTACTTCAGATCTGCGAAAAAAGGCAACCGACCAACTTCACCGTCGGCGACGATCGATCCTAATGGTAAAACGCGGCGCGCCTTGAATTTATAGACGTTCTGCATGAACGAGGGCGAGTCGAAGGGAGGTCAGCAGGATCACTGCCGACGCGCTAATCGCGGCTCGAAGGAATACTCACTGACGGGTTAGTTTGTGTGGTTCGTCACAAAACCATCTCCACGCATGAGTGATTTGCTGGTCCAGGGCTGAAAAATTGGGCTTCCAGCCAAGGAACCGTCGAGCTTTGGCTGAATCACTAATGAGCACCGGTGGGTCTCCTGGGCGTCTCGGGCAAATCTCCGTCTTTATCTTTTTTCCTGTAATCTCCTCGCTCACTCTAATTACCTCGGCAACTGAACGTCCGTGACCGTTTCCCAAGTTAAATGAGTCGCTTGGATTGCCGACAGCGAGCCACTCCAGCGCCGCGACATGTGCGTCAGCAAGATCACTAACGTGAACGTAGTCCCGGATGCACGTGCCGTCGACCGTCGGATAGTCATTACCAAAGATCTTGATGGAATTCTGTCGCCCCATCGCCGTAAACAAAACCAACGGAATCAAATGTGTTTCGGGCTGATGTAATTCTCCCAATTCCCCGCTTGGGTCGGCTCCTGCCGCGTTGAAGTAACGGAGCGCCACGTGTCGAATTCCATGTGCAGTATCTACGTCGCGTAACAGTCGTTCGACAGCAAGTTTTGTATATCCATATGGGTTTATTGGTTGTTGGGGGTCGGTCTCAGTCAATGGCAGGCGCGCGGGAACGCCGTAGGTCGCGCACGAACTTGAGAAAACAACATTTTTGCAGCCATACGTCACGCAAGCCTTAAGCAAATTGGCAGTGCCGCCTAAGTTGTTTTCGTAATACTTAAGCGGCTCGACGTTCGACTCGCCGACATACGCGTATGCAGCGAAATGGACGACCGCTTCGGGGCGCCAAGTGTGGAATACACGGTATAGGCCTTGCTCGTCTCTAATGTTCACTCGTTCGAGCGGCCCCCATTTGACCGCCCATTCGTGGCCGCGTTCAAGGTTGTCAACCGTGACCGGCAAATATCCAGCGCGCGCCAACGCTTTGCATGCGTGGCTTCCAACGAAGCCGGCGCCGCCGGTTACAAGAATCGCTTTCATGGATGATTTAAATTCCACATTGGGGCGTCATGAACCGTGGCTCCGTACGCGAAGTGTATCGAAGGTTAAGCTAAAAAGTCCCCCCTAAGCACGGGCGACAACTGATGAATTGAGACATGAACAAATACTTTCATTTATCACGTGAGTTCTTCCAGCATGGTTACGTCTGCGGTCGAGGGGACCACGATCGATCCATGATTCAGCGTGTACGGGAAACTTCTTGCTGGAGTTGGACTTTCAACAATTTCAAAAGTAATCGCCTCTGGTATCCAATCGAATGTTTCTAAATTGTGGGGTCCAATCCAAAACCCAAGTGTATAAAGTCCGGGAATTAATAGCGGCAGCTCAATCCTTAAGTCGACACGATACATGCCAGGAAGGCCGCCGATAAACGGCTCGCACTTGGGCTCAGCCTGCATGATCACCGTGGAGTTTCGATCAGCAAAATCAACTGTAATACATGCTGGTCGCGTTTTTCGCTCCGATTTTATGATAGCACGACAATCAAGAATATGCTTTGGCTGGCCGCCTTCTAAACCGATCTCGATTGATACAAAATGTACTTCAGGTTTCGCGAGATCCGGAGGGCGGGTCCAGGAGGAGCCGATCGATCCTTGCCGCTGCAAGGCGTAATGTTCAAGCGCGGTTATTGCGTCATATTTAGGCATAGCAATACCATTGTGTAATACTAAAGCATGGGTGCAAAGGCTACGGATTGCTAAGTGATTGTGGCTCACAAAAAGGATCGTGCGCCCTCCACGGGCGACTTCTGTGATCTTACCGAGGCATTTTTTTTGGAATTCTACGTCACCGACTGCCAATACCTCGTCGATTATCAGAATTTCCGGCTCAAGGTGTGCAGCAACCGCGAAGGCTAGCCGAACGTACATTCCGGACGAATAGCGTTTCACCGGAGTGTCGATAAACTTTTCTACCTCGGCAAACGCGACGATCTCGTCAAATTTTTTGCGAATCTCCCGTTGCGTCATGCCGAGGATGGCGCCGTTGAGGAAAATGTTTTCTCGTCCGGTAAGCTCCGAATGGAAGCCGGTGCCGACCTCGAGCAGACTGGAGACGCGGCCCCCTAATAGAACTCGCCCGGCCGTTGGCTCGGTGATGCGACTCAGGATCTTAAGCAAGGTGCTCTTTCCTGCGCCGTTGCGACCAATGATGCCGAGGACCTCCCCCTGCTTAACCTCGAAGCTTACGTCCCTAAGCGCCCAGAATTCTTCGACCTCATCTCCCTGCACCACTTGGCGCCCACGAGCGAGATCTGCCGCTTTGCGCACAAAATTGTTGATTTCGCGTCCGATAACATCGCGCAGCGTGTAACTGTATTTCCCGCCTTGGGAAACCCGGTGCCCGATCAGATATCGTTTGGACAGATGTTCGACAACGATCGCGTTTTCCGACATGACTGCTAATGCGCTCAAATCAGGTCCGCAAAGCTTTTTTCCGTCTTTCGGAACTGGTGCACTCCGAACCAGAGGAAAAATGCGATCACGGCGCCAGATGCAAACAGACCCGTTGGGTGGAGTTCGCTTTGTCCGCGAAGTATGCACCAGCGGAAGCCGTCGATTACACCCACCATTGGATTGAACGAATATAACAAGCGCCATTGCTCGGGTATTACGCTAGAACTGAAGCCTACTGGGGACACATAGAGACCGAACTGCACGAGGAATGGAATGACGTAACGAAAATCCCGATATTTTACATTGAGCGATGTAATCCAGAGGGCCGGACCGACGCTGGCAAAAAAGGCCAATAGTGCGAAGACGGGAAGAACAATGATCCGCCAGTCCGGCAAGAATCGGTACCAAACCATTAGTACGAGTAAAATGCAAAAGCTGATGAGGAAGTCGACGAATGCCACAACGATCGTCGCTATCGGGATGATCAGGCGTGGAAAATAAACCTTGCTGATCAGGCTCGTATTGTTAATTAGGCTGTTTGAAGCCTCGCTCAACCCGGTGGCAAAGAGGGTCCACGGCAAAATGCCAGCAAACACCATGAGCGCGTAAGGCGCGTTGCCGTCAGTCGGCAGTTTGGCGATGCGGCCGAAGATGACGGTGAATACCAGCATAGTGAGAAAGGGTCGAATGAGCGCCCACAGCACGCCTATGACCGTCTGCTTATAGCGGACCGACAAATCCCGCCACGCGAGCACCCGGAACAGCTCGCGATAGCGCCAAAGGTCTAGCCAGTAGTGACGCTCTGCTCGTCCGGCTTCGATAATAATTACGTCGTGCATGAGATTTAATTCTTGCCGTGGCGTCGTGGTGGTCGTTGTTCACATACCGCGGCTGATAAATCAATGCCATACCCTTGACCGGCCGTGTTAACCTCAATCTCAGACTGTGGCCTGACGTTGGTGGGGATGATCTCCCCGAATTGTCAGACCGTCGATAAGTTAAGAGGCTGGTTCCCCATTCGAAGGGAGCGCTGGGAAGGGTCGGTTTGTGGAAGAGCAGATAGCCGCAATCATCGGGACACGGATCTCAACAGGAGTCGGTGGTGGCAAACGTCAGCGAGGAGGCGATCTACAACCGGCGCAGGCGCCTCGGCGACTTTTGGGCAAACGAGGTGCGGTGGCCTGACGCAGCCTAGGACGGAGAATGCGCGGCCAAAGAAACTAGTCGCAAAGCACGGGCAATGCCTTTTTTGCAATCAATTGATACCGTGTTCAAACCCTTGACAAGCTTTCGCGCTGATATCGAAGGCCTTCGAGGGATCGCCGTCCTCGCCGTCGTGCTCTATCATTTCCAACTCGGCATTGCGCCCGGCGGATTTGTCGGCGTTGATATCTTTTTCGTGCTCTCAGGCTTCCTGATTACAGGAATCCTATACCGCGAAATCTCCCGGGACAGCCGGATCTACTTCGCCGATTTTTGGGCGCGGCGAGTCCGCCGCATTTTGCCGGCGGCCACGCTAGTTCTTCTAATAAGCTTGGCCGGCGTTGTCGCGCTGGTCCCGCCACTGGATATCCCGCGAGCCGTCAGCGATATCGGCACCGCAGCTATCTTCATGGTCAATTGGCAGCTCGCACGGCACGCCGTCGACTATCTCGCGCAAACCGACTCGCCGAGCGTCGTGCTGCACTACTGGTCGCTCGCAGTCGAGGAGCAATTCTATTTGTTCTGGCCGCCGGTAGTGGCGCTAGCTCTGGTGGCGCACCGTTTCTGGCGCAAGATTGTGATAGTTCGGGTGTGGATCTTGGCGACGCTCATTCTTTGGGGGGCCTCGTTTTGGGTCAGCATTTACTTAGCCGGAAGTAACGCGCCATTTGCCTTTTTCACGACGATCGGGCGCACGTGGGAATTGCTTACGGGTGCACTTATCGTCCTTCTTGTTCCTAGCAAGCCGCTGTTTGAGAATAAGTGGTTTTCGGCGACCCTTGGCTGGGCTGGCTTTGCCGCGGTCGTTGCCGCCATCCTGCTGCTTTCGAGCACAACCCAATATCCGGGCTGGCCCGCGCTACTTCCCACGCTGGGAACTGCGGCATTGATCGTGACGGGAACCGGCGCCGGACCGGCCCGACTGCTCGCGGTGTTTCCGCTGCGGTTTCTCGGACGGGTTTCCTATTCGTGGTATCTTTGGCATTGGCCATTTACTTGGTTTGGTAGCCAAGCGTGGCCACACCTGAATTTGGCCGGGCAACTGATCCTGTTTGTCGGATCACTGCTAGCTGGCGCCGCAAGCTATTACTTTGTCGAAAATCCTGTCCGCTACAATGCCCTGTTGCTGAGCTCGACTCGGCTCTCACTTGCCTTCGGAGCTATGCTGATTGGCCTTTCCTTCGGGGCGGCATCGATTGTTTGGTCACTTTACGCCAATCCGAAGATTGTTCTTCACGACGGTAAGACTATTCCTATTCAGACAGTACGCGACGATCTCCCGCGAATTTATTCCGATGGATGCCACATCACGCAGCATGCGACCACCTACGAGGATTGCGTGTATGGCGTTCCTTCAGGAGCTGACACCGTCGTTTTGTTCGGCGATTCTCACGCCGCGCAATATTTTCCGCCGTTGGAAAGCGCCGCTCGGCAGCTCGGCTGGCGCCTCGTAGTACGCACCAAGAGCGCTTGTCCACCCTACGAAGCCACGTTGTGGAACTTTGAATACAGGCGCCAATATTATGAATGCGAAGCATGGCGGCAAAGAGTTATGAATGAAATCGCGAGAACGCGGCCGACCCTGGTTATTGCTGCCGCCGCTTCGGATTATAGGTTTGTCGATCCCGCGACCGGCTACTCACTCGAAAAAAGCCGCGCGGCCGCACTGGCGGCGGCTGGCGAGCAGCGCTTGGCAAGCGACCTGCTTAGAGGAACCGAAGCCGTCGTGTTTATTCGCGACACCCCCATTTTTCCCGAAGCGCCGCCTCGTTGCTTGGCAAGCAACCCAAGCCACGAGGAAAAATGCCAATGGAGACTGGAGTTGATTCTGCCCAACCCCCGCTTTCCCGTGGCAATCGGGTCGCTCGACCCGCGTGTTCAGATCGTCGACCTTACTCCTGATATATGCGAGAATGGCATATGTGCGGCCGTGCAAAACGGCAAGGTACAGTACCGTGACGATCATCACTTAAGCGCAAGCGTGGCGATTACTCTTGCACCAAAGTTTATTGAAATGCTCAAGCATGTTGCCGATTTGCCGCAGCAACGCTGACGGAGATGCGCCGTGTGCCACCCGCGCGGTGCGCGGCCGGCGGCGGCGACTTCCCGGGTCACGCCGTGGAGCACGATGACCGGTATAGAATCATAAGCGAGATCGCACAAGGGCAGCGTCGGGTGCTACATTAGCGATTGCGGCGTGTTTAGGCGCGCAGGCCCGCACCGCTGACGTAAATCATCCCTCCCCCGAGGCGCTGCGGTGTCGACGTTTGACCAAGCCTTGCTTGGATGGCGAAGCGAAAGCGGTTCTACTGCTCTCCGCTTCTCGCAGATTGGGGACTGCTACGGAAATCCACCTAAAACGATCCAGATCACTATTCTCAGACTATTTATTAGCTCAACGCGCGGCCCGAATTAGTGGTTGCAGGCGCGGGCGGCCAGTGCGGGCAATCTCGACACTCTTTTTGGCGCTCATCGCCTTGGCTTCCTTGCGCCGGGTCGTGGGTTATTCTGGATGTGCTCACATTGCGGCTGATAGACAACGCCAATCCCCTTAGCCAGCCGTGTTAACTTAACATCCGCGGCCCCGGGGCTTTGTCTACTCAGTGAGTGCGATCACAGTGCTTTTGATAGAGCGGCCAAAAACGCGGATCAGCGTGTACATCGTAACTCGCGGCGACCATCGTGCGGCCTGGATCACATCTCTTATGAGACCTCCAACATCGCGGCGAATTTGCCAACTAGCGCGCGCAGATTCAAGCATTCTGGAAACATATAATTTTCTTTTGTTGGCGCGACCGATTCGTAAAGCTACGCGGGTAGGGGCGTCGATAGTAATGTGCGCCTCATGGAGGTCTAATAATCGCAGCGCCGCCTTCAGCTGTTCGACGTGATTTTGAGACGTGTTTTCACTATGCTGTCGGTATTCCGCTACAAGATTCGGGTGGCTCACGATTGGATACCGTCGCGCCATGCGAAGATAGATATCGTGGTCTTCACAACGCCGCATCGATTCGTCCCAGCCTTTCACTGCCAACAGGCAATCGCGTCGGTAGAGGGCTGCCGCCGGCATACTAATCAAGTTTTGGCGTAAGAATGCGAGGTGCGCCTCTCCATTGATAGGGGTGAAGAGATTGGATCCAATGGGATGGCCATTTTCAGAAATTAAGCGGAGCGCACCATAGACGAATCCACAGTCGGGTTGCTGCGCAATGCAACGAAGTCCTGTTTCGAGTGCGGTGGGTATGAGCCGATCGTCGGCGTCAAGGAATACGATGTGGCTTGCGCTGCAGCAGCGAAGACCAGTGTTGCGGGCCGCTGACGGTCCACGGTTGTCTTGTCGGATCAGCTGTACCTTTTGAAATTGGGACACCACATTTGCGGGCTCATCGGTCGAGCCGTCGTCTACTACAATAATCTCATTCGCCGGCCGTGTCTGCGCAAGAACGCTCATAATCGCTTCGGCGAGAAAGCGCGCCTGATTGAAGGTAGGGATGATGACCGCAATGGTTGCAGGATCGCAATGAGCGGCTGCGTCGCTGCCCCTGGCCTCGCTAAGCTCGCTACTCCCACGCACCATAGTACATGCCATTTTTGCGGTGGTATTTAACTCAGCGGCCATATCATAAATAGTGCGGCTTCAGAAGCGCCGTCACTCGAAAGGCGAGTGCGGGTTAAACCTAACGGGAGCTGATGTCTTGGAAAGGCTTCGCTCCCTTCAGCATGCCTGCCATCGCTCGCAATGGTGCCCGCGATCGTTGGGACGCTGCCCGCGATCAATCGGAATGACTGCCGTAATCGTCGGCATTTACAACAAAATCCACCGCTGCCTAAACGCTTATCACCGAGATCGCTTGGCTGCTTCTGCTCTGGGTTAGGGTCACGCCTGCCGCCCCTCCAATATCTCTCAAAGCCGAAGCCTGCTCGCGAGCTTGGGGGGCTGAACGGACCGATGGCGCCTCCCGTTCAGCCATCGCAACATTCTCGCAGCTGCGGTCAGGGTTCAGGCTTGGTTCAATCTGTCGCCGCAAGATCGATGTCTTGGCGTGAGTCCGCCGCCGTTTCGTCGCCCCATTGGGATCGTTCTAGTGGGTCTGCAACATACGCTCACTTCGATTTGCACCCCCTGCCTCTCGGCCCCGACAACCAGAATTGCATCATCATCGGTGATACCGCTAGGCGATCTTCGAGGCGCTTAGTCCTCTTTTCAGTGCGCCGTTTTTACAAGCGATCGGGTGTCGCAGAATCTCCTCCCACGCGACAATAAACTTCAAGTCTGCGGCGCAGAAACGAGCGGTGGGCGCCTCTTGAACGACGCGGTATCGCGAGCGTTGAGTCTTCACTTCCATTATCCACAATCACCTGCTTCCAATCAAACAAGGGATTTGTTTTTTCGCCGATCCTAATCGCGAATAAAATCGATAAATCGATGGTCGACATACGTCAGAGGCCTTTTAGAAACCGCCGTGGTCAGAACCGTCTATAATTGCACTTCCGCATTATAAATGATCTGAAGCCTCGGAATCAGCGTCGAGGTCAGGCTGCGATGGGCTTTCTAAGCAAGGTTTTGCCCGCTGGCGCGGCAGTCGGCAGAAGCAGATAAATTTTTAAGATCAGATTTAGCGTGGACATCTGTGAAATTCGCATTTACGAAAGCTTCCACCACAAAGGTTCGTGATCAGGGTCGACCAGAATTATTGAGCGCTTGTGCCATGGCTCGGTACGCGGGCTTCGGTCTATACCCTTCATCGAAGGGCAACGCCGCACCCCTTCCCGTCAAAAAGTCGGGAACCCAGGAGTACTTATCCGTGAAGCCCCAGCTCAGGAATGCTGTGCAATTTGCGATCGAAAGACAGGTGCTTAGGTAGTCGAGATAGATTTGCGCCTGATCCCGCAGTTTTTTGTCGGTCACCGGCATAGCCATTCGCACGTCAAATTCGGTAATTTGGATTTCGAGCCCCAGCGCCGCAAGGCGTTTCATGTTGGTGGCAACGTCGCTCATCTTCGGGGGGGTCTCCAGGACAAAATGGGATTGCAGGCCGATCCCGCTTATCGGGAGGCCGCGTTCTTTCAGTGATTTCAACAAATCATAGATGGCGTCCGATTTGGCGCCCAGCGCCTCCCCGCCGTAGTCGTTGTAGAACAGCTTTGCGTGCGGATCGGCATCCCGTGCCCACGTCAGCGTCTGCGCAATGTAGTCGCTACCTAGCATTTTTGACCAAAACGTTTGGCGCAATCCGACGCCCTCAACATCAATTGCCTCATTGATCACATCCCACGCAAAGACTCGGCCGCGGTAGCGGCCGACTACGGTCTGGATATGATGCTTCAGGATGGCCGAAACTTGGATCTTCGAAAAACTTCCCTCGACAAGCCATCGAGGCAAACGACGCTCCCAGACAAGCGTGTGTCCACGCACCTTCATTCCATGCGTGGTCGCGAAATTGACGATCTTGTCTGCGTCAGTAAAATCGAACCTGTCGCGGGTAGGATGTGTCGCGCTGAACTTCATCGCATCCTCGGCGGTCAGGACGTTAAATTCCCTGCCGAGAATTTCGGCATAAGTTGCATCATTCATTAGGGGCTCTAATCGCACTGCCGTGCCGACCGAAAATTTAAGCACCTGCGCTTTGGATCGAAGCGTGGCGATAGCCTTCGCTTCTAGCGCAACAGTATTACCCGCAATCAACATAATTCCCAGAAGCCATAATGCCGTCGAACCAAGAATAAATGACTTAGTCATCTAGCACTCCAATCATTCTGACGCGGGACGCGGCCGTGCCAGACATTTTGGCCAATTGCGTTGTTTCAACGAAACGTTCGACTTCTTAAGACTTTTCTGTGCCCGTTCGGCGAAAGCGCGCTTGATTGAAGGTGGGAATGATGACCGCAAAAACGGTTGTACGATCGCCGGGATCGGCTGAACCTTTGACCTTGGCCTCGCTAAGCCCGCTATTTCCCGCCGGTATCATGCCTACAATACCTTTTAGTTTTCGCTGCTCGTATCAAACCAAATGGCGTCTCACTTATCAGAGTCGATGCGGCTGAAATAATTAATCGGCTCTTTGGCCACCCGGTGACACAAGAGGATTAGCGGTTGCAGTTTGGGCAGCTGGACACGGTGAAGAACAGATTGCTGCCAATACTCATGCGTCTTTCCGTTTGATGACGCGAGCCGCCACGACGACCGGGTAATTCGCATGATCTACGTTTAGATCGGAGATATCTAGCTCCTCGACCGCAATGCCGTAGAGGAGCGCCGCGGCGGCAAAGACGTTGCCATGCGCTTCGACTGTCGTCGCATCTTGGCCAAACTGTTCCTCTAAGAGCCGACGTACGGCTGACACGGTGAACGTCCAATACCAAGTCCGTGGCTTGTGTTCGCGCTGGCTCATCCCGGGCGCGGTCACCAGCAGAACCCCGCCGGGCTTCAGCGCACGATACAACGTTGCCACTGCAGCGCGTGTGTCGAATACGTATTGTAGTGCATGGGTGAGAATAACGCAGTCAAAGGCTGCCTCGGGCAGGGCGCCCTGCCGCGCCAAGTCGCCCACGAAGGTCGCATCCGGGCTGGTAGCTTCGATGCCGAGGACGTCACTTCGCGCGACCCGCGCGCCGCCGAAGCGCCGGGTATAGAGATTTTCCCCTGCCTCGAGCACACGCCCGCGGATGTCACCTGCGTTTCGAGCGAGGAAGCCTTCGATGTAGTAGCGATCGACTGGCGTGCCATTATCCCTACCGGAGCCGCGCATGATAGCGGACACTCGTCTGAGATCGCCGACGCGAAGTGTTCCGAACGCAATTGGATAGGGCCGCCCCCGAACCCGCTCAATCCAATGCACAATCCGGGGCGGAAGCACCTCACTCGCACGACGACCGAGAGCACCAAGCAGCAAGCGGATAGTAAATAACGGTGCCCATCGCGCCGCTTGGACCAAATCTCTCGCCAAAGGTCCAACTTTGTGGTGCGTGCTCCAGCGCGCATACGAGCCTCGGAGCATTGCGTTAACACGGCCGTTTGTCATTCCTGCTCGGCCGTCCCGAAAATGCGCGCGTGCGAGGGCATTGGGCCTAATACGCGCCTCGTAGCGATGACGTACCGCAAGTTCCGCCTTCAGCATTGCAACGTGATTGTCGGACACGTTCTGGCCGTGCTTTCGGTACTCGGCAACAATTTCCGGGTGGCTTGCAACCGGGTATCTCTGCGCGATGTTGAGAAAGAGATCGTAGTCTTCGCACCGCCGCAGTGTCTCGTCAAAGCCATTCACCGCCAACACACAATCGCGTCGGAAAAGCGCGGTAGAGGGTATGATGGGTAGATTGGCATGTAACAATGCGTGAAATGAATCGCCTTCGATAGGAGTGAAACGATCGTGGGAAATAGGCCGGCCGTCTTTCGAAATGACGCGAAACCCACCATAGACGAACGCACAGTCGGGTCGACTCGCGATGCGCATGAGTCCGGCTTCCAGCGCCATTGGCAGCAGCCGATCGTCGGCATCGAGGAACACCACGTGGCTTGCGCGGCAGTTCCGAAGGCCTGTGTTGCGAGCCGCTGACGGACCGCGGTTCCGCTGTCGGATGAACTGTACCGTTGGGAATTTGGCCACCACGCTTGCGGGATCATCGTTCGAGCCATCGTCTACCACGATAATCTCGTCGGCTGGACGCGTCTGCGCCAGGACACTCATAATCGAGTCGGGCAGAAAGCGCGCTTGATTAAAGGTGGGAATGATGACCGCAACGGTCGTACGATCACCGGGAGCGGCTGAGTCTTTGACGCAGGCCTCGCTAAGTTCGCTATTCCCACCCGCTATCATGCCTGACAATGCCTTTTAGTTTCACAGCTCATACAAAACCAATGGGCATTATTTATCTGAATTGATGCCGTTGCGGAAGCGCGCCCATTCCAAGGATGAGGGTTGGTTAACTCTGCCGACATCTTGAATCCATGCCGACAAGCTCGGTCAAACCCTAGCTCGCGGGCGCAGCTCGCAATGCGTGATCGCAAGCGCGGGCGGTGAGTGCTAGGATTGTTAGGGTTGGATTTTGAGTGCCCTGAGAGGGAAAGCAGGCGCTATCGGTCACGTAGAGACCCCGGGCCTCCCAGCACTCGTTGTTAGGGTCAAGAACCGATGAGGTAGGATCACTACCCATTCGTGCGGTCCCGCATTCGTGAATGGCCATCCCCGGCGGTCTGGGTGCCTTATCAATCTGTGTCAGCTCCACGCCGGCGACCTCGGCGAGCTCACGCAACGCCAAAACCTGCTCACGAGCTTGAGCCAATTCCGCATCGCCATGACGGCAGTCGATGTGCAGCACCGGGATGCCCCAAGCGTCTCGCCGCTTGGCATCGAGCGTTACCCGATTCTCCGGCCGCGGGAGCATCTCAGCAAAAGAATCGACAACAAAGCGGGACCCCTCCTCGCCGGCCGAAATTTGCAGGACCTGCACACCAAAGCCCCGGCCTTCAACCGGTGCCGGCGAATTGCGCGCATCGAAACGGGGCAGATAGAGGTAGTGTCTATGCTCCGGAAGCGACCCTGCAGGTAGCGTCGGTCCTTTCCCACGCATCTGCACCCAAACGTGATCCATGAGGCAGCGCCCTAGCACTCCCGACGTTGCGCCTAGCCCTTCCGAGTTTTGCGACGAGCGCGAGAGGAGAAGCAGGCGGGTGGATTCCAATGCCGAAGCACAAAGGAACACCAATGGAGCAGAGGCGCGCTGTTCAGTGTGGGTTCGTTGGTCGATCCAGATAACGCCACTCACGCGACCAGATCTACCCACTTCAATCTCCCGCGCAATCGCGCCCGGACGAATCAAAAGGCGGCCCGTCTTAGCTGCGGCCTCAAGGAAGTCAAACGGCGCGGACAACCGCCTGAGCACCGGATGCGCGCTGGGCCAGCGCGCCGTGATTGAACGTTGCAACGCGCTCTCGGCGGCGGTGGGTTCGATGACGGATGAAAGTTCGCTATCGGGCAGCCAAGGAAGATTGTCGCGCCTACCGGCTATTCCGAGTCTGCGCTCTACCGCGGCATACCATGGGTCTAACTCGCCCATCTGTAGCGGCCAGGGCAAACTCAGTCCGTCGGGCGGAGCAAGGTCGTTGGAGCCCAGGCGGTACTGCTGCCGGCCGTGGCCGGGGATGACCCATCGCCCACCTAGCTGTCGGGCACGCAGCCAGACGAAAGGGCGATCCGGCGGCGTAACATAAGGACAGTCAAGATCGTCGACGAACGCCTCGGAAGCAAACGGCCAAGCGTAGCATTGAGTTTGGATCTTGTGCCGCCGCCGGTCCAAGGCCGCGAGAGCGGCGGGCCCAAGAATGCGCCGGGTCAGACCGCGGGTAAGCCGGCGTGAGAACGAACGCAATGGCGATCGAATTGCGCCGGCTTCGAGCACCAGAACGCGCAAGCCCGCCTCAGTGAGTGACAATGCGGACAATCCTCCGGCGGCGCCGCCTCCTATCACTAATGCATCGTAGCGGCCTGGAGTTCGAGCAGTTTCGAGCGTAGTGGCGCGCAACGCGGCGGCGAGTGCGGGACCAGGATACATCATTAACTCCAAACAACTGAAAACGGCCACAGCGGCGGAGGGACCGGCCAGACATCAGCCGGCGCGATGTCATTGCGGAGGGTCATACGACGTTGGTATAATATCATTAGTTACCCTCCTATTGTAGCCAGCCATCCGGACGTAGAAATGCGACTAGGTGTTGATTCCCAGAACGCCGGGATGGGAAGATGCGCTCGTATGATTTTTTAAACAGTGTCGCTCCACCTTCAGAATGGCAGCGACAATCTCCTCCATATCACTTGCGGTGCCGAGAAAGATATTCTGGGGAATGTAAACGACTTCCCGCGCGGCCTGATCCGCGATCGGCGTCGGCAAGCATCGAAAATATTGTGGCCGCTTTTTCCTGAGATCCTGCATCGCCGGTTGGTTCGACATGGTCGCACTGAAAGCGCGGTAGACCGGCGCGCCTTCAGCCTGAACAAACTCCAGGAAATTCTGGAGAAAAAGTTCACCGCAATGTTCCGGCTTATAGCGCATCGCGAACATGTACATACCGTGAGCGTGGACACCGGCATGCAGCGCCAACGGCTCCAGGCTGGTAACGTCGCTCATCAGTTCCCGCAGATACTGAAAGTTTTTGCGTCGGATAGCCTGCAGTCGCTTAAATTCTCCGAACCGATGAATAAGCAAGCCGGCCTGATATTCGGTTAAACGGCAGTTCCAACCGAGAGTTACATGCTCCCAGCGGCGTCCCCCGGTCCGCGGCCGTCCGGCGTTATGCATGGAATACGCGCGTTCGAACACTTGTTCGTCATTGGTCGTCAATGCGCCGCCTTCCCCGCAAGCTAGATTTTTGAATGACTGAAAGCTGAACGCGGCGGCGTGGCCCAGCGAGCCGACCGGGCCGGTTTCCCAGACCGCACCATGAGCTTGCGCGGCATCTTCGAGGATCTTCAATTGGTACTTGTCGGCGATGGCTTTCAACGCGGTCATGTCCGCAGGCTGTCCAAACAGATGAACCGGCAAGATGGCGCGTGTCTTCCCAGGAATGATGGCCTCTTCCACCCGTACCGGGTCCAATAACAACGTCCGTCGGTCAATATCAACGAAAACCACGCCCAACCGACGATCTAGCGGGGCGGTGGCGCTGGCGATGAACGAAAAGTTTGGCACGATGACCTCGCCGCCGTACTCGAGACCATCATGATCCAACACCGCGGCTAGGCCAATGCGAAGTGCGTCAGTCCCGTTCCCCAGCAACAGCCCGTATTTACATCCACAATAGGCCGCCCATTTCTGACCGAATACTTCGGCCAGTGGCTGCGGCAAACCTTCGACGCCGCTGAGGAATATTCGGCGAAATACTCCCCGCATCTCGGTGTGCCACCGCACGAGGTTACCGTCCTCGATCGAGGCCCAGGGACGGAGCCGAATATCTCGCACAGGCCTGCCACCGTCGCGAGCGAGCGTCCCGGTGAGCCTAGAGGAGGGTGCCGGCAAATGGCCGATCGTCCTCCGCGCGATGTTCTTGAGGAGTTTCTTAATCGGCTGCGGAGTTCGACGAATAAGTTGTGTCATCTTTTCAGCCCTCGCGGACTACTCGTGCAAGATTTCGAGTAATACGCTGGCCGAGGATCGAAAAAGCGAGGTAACGCGCCGCCCGTCTGAGGTTGCCCGGCCGCCGATGCCATATGCAGTAGTACGGCGTGAGCGTGCCGCCGAATTTACGAAAAAATCGCTCGACGGCAGGGATGGCAGAACCCTCAAAATCAAACTCCGGCAGTTTCAAGTCGGTGGCGGTGAATTGGATAGCGCGCCACATGGCCAGGGCAACTGCATTGTTCGATTTTGCGGAGTGATCATAGCCGCCGAGAAGATAGTATGCGCGCTTCTCGTCCCAAGCGATCCAGACGGCGCCAAGAGGTTCACCCTCTTTGCTGCGTGCGAGGAATCCTCGGCATCGACCCGCACGCCGCAACGCGGCTTCGAATCTACTTACCACTTGTCCATGACTTGCCACTAGGCTCTGGCGCTCAAATGATTTTTCACTCAATCGCACAATCTCGCTGAAATCGACGTCGGCCTCGATTTGCACCCCCTGCTTCTCTGCAGTAACGAGATTGCGGCGGCGTGTTGCATCCATATTGTCGAAAACGTACTCAAGGTTTGTCACTGAAAGACGATAAGTATAACGCAATTCAATCGTAAATCCTTGCCAAATGAAAGGCTGTAGATCGACGACTTCGGGCGAAAATGCGAAGTCGACGACTCTGTCAAACTCTGTTTTGAGGAAGATGGCGAACGCGCTGCCGATTTCCTTATTGTTAGAGATTTCAGTAACGTATTTCGCATGGAGAGAAGGATACAAGACCCCAAGATACGGTGTAACACTCGGGTACGGTCTTCCTGCGATGCGATGCCCGATAATGCCTATTGCACAACCGCCATGCATCTCGCCGCCGCGAAAGCACCCTAGTAGGCGAAAGGGCACACCTGATGCCTCCAACCAAAGCGTCGTGTGAAAAAGCGTGCCCTGAGGGGACCGCCGGACAAATTCGTCCCATCGCGCGATTTCGCTCTCGTTTAGCGCGCGGACCTCATATGCGCGCGAGACTTTGTGCGGAACGGTTTGTCCATGGGCAGAGTGTGAACCGATTTGCACCCGAGTTTCTTCCTTTCAGGCGGCGAGGCACCCGTAAGCTCGATAGTCGGGGCCGGCCAACGCCGAATGAATCCTGTTCGATAAAATCGACATCTGAATTGGCCGTGTAGCAGCGAGCGGTCAGCTTTCGAATATGATGAGGCTTTGCGGCGTTGGCGCAAGGGCCCGAATCGTGGCGCCGCGGAACCCGGCATTTCGTGCCATCTCATCGAGTTCGCGTGCTGTGTAGGCGTCACCTTGGGGGGTCGTGGCCAGCATCCAGAAGGCGAACATCGCCGGCGTCGGGGGAGATATCCTATCTTCGTTTGGAACAAGATCAATTCCCAATGCTTGCCCGCCGACAGCCAAGCTAGCCTTAACTCTGCGCAGCAGCGACGTACACGTGTCGGAATCAAAGTGATGAAGGAAATTCGGCAGGAGTATCAGATCGAAGTCACTTCCCCAATCGATATCCAACGCATTTCCCGCCACCATGCGAAATCGGTCGGCTACTCCGGCGGCCTCTGCGTTCGCGAGGGCGACCGTCAATACCTCCGCCCAATCTACCGCAGTGATCAGCGCTTCCGGCGACATTTTTGCCACCTCGATTCCGAACAGGCCATGACCAGCGGCAATATCGAGTACCGTGTACGGTGGATCGGGGAAGCTTGCGACGTGGGCCGCGACGCGTTTGGCGGTTGTTGCCGCGAACGGCACAGCAGCCTTCGCAAACCGAACCCAGACCGGGTGATCCGGCGAGACGTTGGCTAATCCGCTTGAGCCGCCTTGCCGAACATAGGAAGCCGGATCGTCAAGAAAAAGGTGAAGGATCTCTGGCGCAGCCACAAAATCAACGATTTTGCCCATAGCGAGGGGGGCCGATTCGTCAAGAAATGTTCTGGCAATATGCGTCAAAGCGTAACGCGAATCTCGCTTTTTGAGCAATCCAATGACCGTGAGATAGTCACATAAAATTCGTAACCCTCGGCCCGAGGCACCGGTCCGGGCCGTTAGGTCATCGAGAGACACCGTCTCCGCGCCGATTACTGTGAAAATATCGAGTTTCACAGCCGCGATAAGCGCTGCTGTTCTCTGGTACGCCATTGCAATATCAAACACGGGATTTTCGGAAGAATCGCTCATTGTCACGCTACGGACCGCTCAAGTTCAGAAAATGACTTCAATTTATTTTGCGAGGTTGCAGGCTCACTTTCAAATGCTCCGCAACCCTGGAAAAATCGGGATATTCATGCGTGCCTGGTGATGTGACTACCTCGAGATCAGGACTTACTCGCCGCCACGCTCCTATGCCGAAATCCACCTTGACATAGGTAACTGGCACGGAGAGCGGCTTCGGACGATAATTCGACATCGCAGCAGCATATCTCGAAGTCCGAGCGTCCTTAAGCGATACGCCTAAGATAGGCGTGCCAGATCGATCCACGGCAATCGGAACAATACTCACTTCATCATTGCCGCGATCCACAAGCTTTCCTAATTTTGTCCTTAACGAAGTCCATCGCCTCTGTATGGCGGCTTCTCGCTTGGTCCACGGATAATTCCAAAATCTCTGAAGCTGTACGGACCTAAACCAAGTCCATGCCATTGCGCGTTCGACGACAGGACCAGCGATTGGCCGCGCCCGCTTCATTGTCGAGAAAAGGAATTGTATGGACTTATTTGCGTTGATGGTCGGCGGATCTAGCAAGAAAACCATCTCGACTTCTTTTCCGGCGGCTACCAGCATTCGAGCGACCTCAAATGCGACAATTCCACCGATGCACTTGCCGCCCAACCGGTAAGGTCCTTCTGGCTGGGCCTTCATAATCAATGGCAAGCGGTCGGCCGCCATGGCTTCGATAGAACGCGGAATTGGCTCATCGCCGGTGCCATGAGGCGCGACGACAAAAATGGGCTGTTTGGCACCTACGAGCTTTGCCAGTGTTATGGCATCATAACCGAAGCCGTGGAAGTGGCCGTGAAAATAGATCAGCGGTGGTTGATCACCATTTGAGTTCAGTTCAATCAGATATTTCGGCCTAAGACTCTCCCGTTCGGAAAGCTTCTGCACCAATTGACGAATTGTTGTGGCTTCGAACAAAATCGAACTCGGTATCGTTAGACCGGTCCGCCACTCCAATTCAGCAAGCATCTCCATCACGAGAAGCGAGTCGCCGCCCTTCTCGAAAAAATCGTCATCGGGGGAAACAGGTGCTATTCGCAATAAGCGTTCCCAAAGATTCGTCAGCTCTTTGACCAACCCTTTGTCGGTTAACCTATTCTCGACCGGCGATGCTGCGACCTGTGTCTCCGCAGCGGGCCTTTCATCCCACGACTCGGTAAGCCGCCGCCGCAAAACTTTGCCGGTCGTTCCTTTGGGCAGCTGGTCTCGGAAAACAATCCGTCGGGGAACTTTGAACGGTGCGATCTGATCCTGTAGATATTTCCGAAGCGCGACGGGAGTGGTCGTCATACCCAGACGGAGTACAACGGCCGCCACAACGTCCTCTCCAAGGCGTGCGTGCGGGACTGGAAAGGCCGCGGCCTCGATGACCGCGGGATGTCGCATAAGCGCATCATCGATCTCGGTAGGTGAAATTTTCTCGCCGCCTCGGTTGATCACATCATTCGTGCGACCGTGAAGCGTGAGGAAACCATCCTCGTCAATGCTGCCAATGTCCCCGGATCTAAACCATCCATCGATAAACCGCTCACGATTGAGTTCTGGGGCGTCGAGGTAGCCTGAAATCACCGTTGGCCCGCCGACCAGTATCTCACCCTGCTTGCCCGAGGGAAGCCGGCGTCCATCATCTCCGACGATGACTATAGTGTCCGGCGGAGGAACTCCGCATGTGCCAGGCTTGGAACGACCTGGGGGGGGCAGATTCGCCGAAATTTGTGCAGCTTCGCTGGAGCCATAATGCTCCACCACAGGAACACCAAGCGTGTTTTGCAGGCCTTCTAGGACAGTTTGCGGCAGCGGCGCGCCGCCTGACAAGACAAAGCGCAGCGAATGTCCGGTCGCTGCGTCAGCCCTGAAACGTGTTCGATCGAAAATCAACCGATGAAGCGTAGGACCTGCTGAATACCAGGTAGGCTTCAAAAATCCGAACCATTCCGCATAGTCAAACTTGGTGGCATCTGTTGGAAAAGCGATGGATCCCCCCGTAAGAAGGGGCGTAAAAACCGTCACCTTCAAGCCGTGCGAATAAAAGACCGGGCTCACGCTGAGACAGCGATCTTGCGGCGACAGATTGAACCAAGCCTGAACCCTAGCCGCGGCAGCCAGCATGTTGCGATGGCTGAAAGGGATCAGCTTCGGTTCGGATGCCGTACCAGAAGTTTGGAGTATAAACGCGGGTGCTTTCGGATCGGGCTCGTCAGACTCATCAGGTGTCGCCGCAGTGCTGATTTGCGGCTCGACACTCTCAAAACCGAGGGCGCCCTGTTTCGATTGGGCAACCTCGATAATCGCTGTGCCTCTTTCCTCGGCCGCTTGCCTCGCGACAGAATCGGTGCCCTTGAACAAGAGAATCGCGTCGGGCCGAAGAGTGGCCAATCCCATCTCGATTTCACGGAGGGTCTGTCGCGGATTAAGAGGAATGCTTACAGCGGAACACGCCACCGCCACGATGGCCAATGCAGCCTGCGGTCCATTCGGGATTGCAATGGCAATCCGCGCGTGCCGGCTGAGTCCTGCCAGGCGCAAAGCTGCGCGAAACTCATCGATCAGACATTGCAATTCCCGGTACGATAAAGGCTCAAAGCCCGTGGACACAATGGCCACTCGACCTGGTTGCAGCTCAGCGCAACGTCGGATCTCGGTGCCGATTGTGCTTTGGCCAAGGCTGTCCCTGCACACCGAAAGCGCCGCCGCTTCGGAAGCCATCAACTCGTGACTACGCATTCGAAAACCTTCAGTTAATGAGTTGGTATAGTAGCAGCATCAAATCGGTCAAGCCTACTTTCTACAGTTGGTTTATGTCACAATTTGCCAGCCGTGGCTGTGAAACTTGATGCGCTAAACATTTTATCTGCTCCTTCTTTTACTCCACTTAACCTTGATTGGACTGATCCGACGTGAATGGACAGGCGCGAAAGCGCATTTCGCGGAAAAAGCGGGTGAGCGGTAGGTCGCGGCCGTCGCTCCTAGCGTTCTTTATCGCAGCTTCGAGGCGCTGTTTTCAACTGCAATGGTTCGCCGATTTCACGCTCATCGCAGGAGAAAGCCTTCAGCTTTCGAGCTTCCCACGTCCCTAGCCCACCCTAGCGTGTCCCATTTACAGCTGGCTGCATCTCTGATGCGTGCTTTCCGCACACCTCTGCCCTGATTGGCCAACCGCGTCCCATTTAGTACCACGATGGCGCAGATCAGGCGGCAGTCGGTGCCGTCGCGGGCGGTTCAAAGGCGAGATGCCGTCAACGACATAGGTCGTGATTGATCTCGCCGGCAATGTGTCGATGATGTGGAGCTTCGATGATAGCGAAATGGTTCCTTTTTGCAAATTGATGGCTTCGTCCGCTGTCGTACGATAAACAGCAACCGACGACGGCAGCCCACCGAATGCGCTGAGGTCGAGATTGTTCGGAGTTTCCTTGTCCCAATTCGTGCTGACGAGCACCAGCCGTCTTAATGCAGGAGAATATGCAGCAAGCGTATTGGAGGCTCCTCCTGCAGAAATGATCTGAAAGCCCGGCCGAATGAACCGGGTATATTGAGCGAGGGCATAGAACTGCTTCTCCGGACGTGGCGCTCCGCCGTTTTCATCGAACGCGATCACGTTCCAGTCAGGCTGCCAAAGTACCCACGCTTCGGCGCCCAGATCTCGCAAGTCCATTCGGACCGAGTCGGCCATGAACAAGGCACCCCACATCTCCGTTCTATCACCCTGGTTGGCAAAGCAGCATCCGAGTTCGCTCATCCAAATTGGCTTGTGGAACTTCTGAGCCAGCATCTTGAATCGCTTCAGCTGCGCCGGTTTGTTGACGAGGCGATAGTCATGCGTGTTCAGCCTGCCGAGTGCGGAAAGCGCCCTCGGGCTTAACTGCCCCGCCGCTTCTACCGCATCACCGACATTGTTCATGTCCACACCCGACACAAACGTATCGAGGCCATCTTGCTTCAATCGGTCCGCCAACATCGGAATGAGCATCTTCTGTGAAGAATACGAGGCGGAATAACCCTCCTGACGTCCGCCCGCCATCCAACTTAGATCTGGTTCATTGAATGCTTCCAGGCTTTCAAAGCGCACGTCCTCCACATCGCGAAAATGTGCGACCACTGTCGTCAAGTAGGTGACGAAACTTTCGCGCATATCGGGCCGCAGATTGTCCTGATGTGCCACAGTGCTACCAGACGAACTGCCGCTGACAGTCATCCAGAATGGAGGAGAATTCGAAAAGGCCTCGAAAATATTCGCGCCTCGAATCCTCGCTTCTTGCAGCATTCGCCGTTGCGCGGCATCCCTCGTCCAGTCGAAGGCCGCACCGGGGCCAGCCCGGAAGCCTTCCATCTCCGCATCGGCCCGCATGCTCGTGTGGGTGGGATCGTCGCCACCGCCAATATTGTACCGAGCAACATTGAGCCCAAGAGTTAGGCGCGTTGTCGGGTCTCCATACAGAAGGTCCATATACTGGCTCTGCAGCTGCGGATCCTTGATCCGGGCGGGCTGGCGTCCGCCGCCGTAGAGATCGTTCGCCTCCCATGCTAAGGACATGCCCCACCCACGAAAAGTCTGGGCCGGATGTGGAATAACTCGACCGGTATCCGCCAATGCTGGCGGTTCGATAAGCAAAAAAAAACTAGGAGACAGGCCGTCGCTCGCAGAGCGGGAAGAAGCGCGGTCCCGTAAATGATAGGAGTGTCGAACAAGACGCACGCGGTCACAAAAATCCACGATGTCTGCACAATGACCTCTCGGTGCTGATGTGGCAGTATACTATGGCGGTGGCACTCCGACGTGGTTGCTCAGCGCGCAACCGTTCCGGGCCAGGCTGCGCTTGGTCCGCCTCTGTTACCACCTCGCTCAAACACCCAACGAGTGGATGTTTGCGCGGCTTGCATTGACTCTAACCGACGGTTGCGGGCCACGCGCGGCGTATTTGCCAGAGGTCTCGGGGTCGATTAATTTTGTCGGCGCTTAGAAAATTGCTTGCTATGCGAGCGATCTAAGGAATGTTGGTTACCATGTCTGTTACAGCCAACCAACCCCTCGTTTCAATCCTTATTCCTTGCTATAATTGTGAAAATTGGGTGAAACAAGCCGTTGAATCCGGCCTTAACCAGACTTATCCCAACATCGAAATCATTGTAGTTGACGATGGTTCTACCGATCGAAGTTTTGAGATTTTACGCCAGTTTTTGCCGCGTATTAGACTTGAGACGGGCCCCAACCGCGGCGGCAACATCGCTCGAAACAGAGCCTTTGAGCTCTCTGCGGGAGAGTATATCCAGTATCTCGATGCAGATGACTATCTGGAGCCTGACAAAGTAGCTAGACAAGTCCAGTTTCTCGAAGAGACAAAGGCTGATGTCGTCTACGGAGACTGGAGATATAGAAGACATCTTCCTGATAGCAGGTTTAGCTACTTCGATAAGATTGAGATTGGTGGAGTTCAGCAGGACATTCTTGCTTCCTTAGTGTCCGGTCGTTGGTGGATCTTTCCGGGCGCAGTCTTGTACCGGCGGCGGGTGGTCAATGAAGTTGGGGGGTGGGACGAGACACTACGCGCCGCTCAGGATAGGGATTTTTTTACGTCGGTTGCCTTGTCTGGTGCGAAGATACGCTATCAGGCCGGCTGTTACTCTATTTATAGACAATACGGCGCGGTAACGGTCTCCTCTTCTAATCTCAGTCGATGGGTGGAAGGCCATTGTATTACCTTGAAAAAGGCCGAGCTCGCCTTAGCGCGCACCGGCCGGTTGACCGAAGAATACAGGGCCGCTCTTGCAGCCGGCTATTTCGGGCTAGCGCGAGGAACTACAGATTACGATTCCCGCGGGACTATCGTACGCGCAACTTATGCTAAGATACTCGGCGGTCTTATAAACAAAATTCTGGATCTATGTCCGGATTTCCACTCATCAGATGAGACCCGTCTCTTTACAACGCTGGAAAGGTTGTTCGGCTTCAGATTTGCCATGAATCTTCTCTGGGCCCGTTTGTTCGTCCGCCGCGTTAAACTGAACTTGAGAGACACTTTCCTTCTCAGGTTGGTTCTACGCTTAAAACGCGTAAATCTTCAGCGGGAAGCGAGCGGTCACTTTAGCTCGTCAACTTTTGGACAGAAAGGGCCGATTGAATCTGACTCATCGAAGCCCAAAAGGATCGACGGCAAGTAAGCCAAAGTCGGCCGTGATATTCGCTTAAGGACCACAGCATTCCCCGTGAGCTGAGCCCTTGCTTCATCCGCTGATGGGAAGAGTCCTAGCGTTATTTGAGCTGTGTTGGCTAGGTGGTGCAACGGGACGGCTTACGATTGCTCTCCGGGCCGATCAATTCTGATCACCTCTTACGAAAAGTATTCGTTGGGAATTGAAAACAATGCTACACGCCGCTTCCCAACATTTCTAATCGTATGATCATGAATATGTGCGATATAAATGTGGTCGATCCACTGAGGGTTTTTGAAAATTCGTAACGAGCGAAGCAGCGCAAACGGGGCGATCTTGCGGAACTGATGTTCTGAATTAAATTCGGAAACCGCCAAAAGTTCGCCAACTCATTGGTTCGAGCAAATATGATCAATATCATCTAGGTAGACCAGCGTGGCGGGCAGGTATTTGTCGTCGGCCGCTGTAAAAACGCGGAGCGCCGACCTCGCAGATGCATAATAGTCAACGACCACGAAGCCGATAGGCTGCTCTGGCGAGATGGTTTCCAAAAATGGAGGGATCGTATTTTCGACATCTCGAATAATGAGCTCCGCATTACTTGGCATTGCACGCCGGAGCTTTTCGGGCTCCATAGGAAAGTCGCCCTCCTGCCATTGTTCGGGATGATCTCGGTAGTCGGCTGGAGGTGGCATGCCGACCCCGGTATCAAAGCCAACTACACGAAACGCTATGCCAGTGGCTCTACTAGTGCGCTCGGCAATATGGCACATATTAAGTAGTCCGGCACCGCTCGCGACGCCAAACTCAATAATGGCAAGCTTCGAAATGCTATACTGCTCGGCTGCTCGCAAAATGGAAAAGGCATATTGTTGCCTGATAATCATGTCGAAAGCGGCGGAGCGTTGACGTTGATGGCTTAAAGTTACCTTAAGTCGCGATTTCAGTTGGGCGGCCCTTTCCGCCTCGAATATCAAAACAAGCTGCGAACCATCGGGCCATGTGGGTCCTTGTGATCTGAGCCCCTCATCTCATCCGCCGATGAGTAAGCGCCGTTTTGATTGATCTGATTCGTGAATCTCCCCGCGCGCATTCGAGAGATGGCCACCGAACGTGGCCGGTTAGACTCGTCGGCGCGCTATAATGACTGGAACTTCACCCGACCTATATTTTAACGTGCGAACTAAAGTAATTTGCTTTCTTGGCGAGAACCCATTCGCAGATAGGCCGTGCCGCTCTCCTGCCTGGCTCTTCCAGAATTTTGTGAATGAGATAGGAAACCGGGACAACAATGATCGCGGCCATGCCCAGCAATATAGAAAATCGTACAAGCCCTGGGCTGTTAATGTACCACTCGCGCTTGATCAGAAAGTGAATGGTTGGCAGAAGAATCAGAGGGTGGAGCAAGTATATATCATAGGATATGTCTCCAAAGAACCTCATGATTTTTGATTGAAGCGCCTTCGCGAGAAGGCTTAAGAGGCTGACTGAAAAATAAATTGGGTGATTTCAATCGGTTGTGATTCCGTTGGGTTGCGAAGCTCAATGGAGGTCACGATGGCTTGGACTGAAATCACCCGCCGACACTATCGGCGCGAC
>Ga0187864_10000632_pt1 | contig 38108 bp, 24 predicted proteins | sample June2016WEW_11_4_FD_132985 | JGI IMG/M metagenome (GOLD analysis project Ga0187864, IMG submission 132985) | Peatland microbial communities from SPRUCE experiment site at the Marcell Experimental Forest, Minnesota, USA - June2016WEW_11_40 | ecosystem: Environmental > Terrestrial > Soil >...
CTTCTTGGGAGGCACCACAGCGTCCTTGAACGCCTTCGCCAAGCGGAATTTCACCACCGTCTTCGCCGGAATCTGGATGGCCTCGCCAGTCTGGGGATTGCGGCCCGTTCGGGCCTTGCGATTGGCCTTCACTGCCTTGCCCAGCCCGGGAACCACAAACTGCCCGCTGCTCCTGGCTTCTTTCGCGGCCAGGGTGGTGAATTCTTCAAGCACCGCGGCGGCAGTCTTCTTCGGGATCCCCGCCTTTTCAGCCAGATGCGCGACGACCTGAGATTTAGTCATCATGTTTTCTGTTCTCCCTCTCTCCGTTGGAATGTTGACGATTGCCCTATTGAAATCGTTGTTGTGCCATTACTGTATGCAATGCAAGGATGGCTGTCAAGGCAGTTGCGGAGAGAATTGCGAAGGTGCTAATGCCAAAAACTCGCCTGCGCCAGGAGAAAGTTCCACCCGCGGGTGATGCTGTCAAAAACTCCGTGCAGGCTTAGTCTATCGAGGCTGCCGGCGCTAAGCAGAAGAGGGAGGAGGAATCCAATAACGGTCCGGGCAAATACGGTGTAATCGCCACATCTTAGCCCGCCCCGGGTTCTCGCGGGCGACAGGCTTGAAGCAGGGCAAGGGGCAAGAACAGAGTCCCTCCCTGGCGGACACACGCCATCGTTCGCGCTTGAGGCGGATTGCCGCAGGACCTAGCAGCGGGAGGGACCCCTCACAAACCCTGTTACCATCCTCTTTAGCACGGAAGCACTGTCCCGATACCCTGGACTAGGGCGCGCCGATAGAGGGCCAGCGCGACCGCCATATCCTCGAGGGCGAGACCCAGGTTGACAACCAGGTAACGATGGTTGGGCGCCGCTTGAGGATTTCCAGAAGAAACCAGCGCGGCAAGTTCCTGGTAGCTCGTGGGCATCCCCGCAAAGTGCCCATGCCGGCGGTAGTATTCGAATTGCTCCCCGTCGTCCACCCACATTCCGTCCGCCGCGTGCGCGACAGCAGGCGTGACTGTCGCATCAAAGTCCAAGGACGCAACCACGCAACCCGGCTTCAACCATTCCGGCGTGACGACGGGTTTTGGGCTTCTTACAATGGGTGCGCAGGTTACAACAATAGCCGCTTCAGAAACCGCTTCTTGGGGTGATCGCGCCTGCTCTACTCGCAGCCCCCAACTTGAAACTTCCTGCTCGAAGGCTTCACGGGCCTGCGAGGAGGGGTCAAACACTGCGATCTCCCGGATACTGGGGCGGACTCTGCGAAGGGCGTCAGCATTGGCCCGTCCCTGAACGCCCGCGCCAATAATAGCCATCCGCTCCACTCGTTCCGGGGCCAGCCGGAGGACAGCCACGGCGGTGGCGGCAGCAGTTCGCTTTTCGGTGATCCAGGTGCAATCCATGACCGCCAGGGGCACTCCGGTTTCGGGGCAGTTCAAAATGAGAAGCCCCGTGATGTAAGGAAATCCAAACCGCCGGTTGCCGGGGAAACCGCTCACCCATTTCATGCCTGCCACACCCATCCCCGCAAGATATGCCGGCATGGCGTGGATGAAAGCGTCAGGAGAGGGGTGGATTCCAGGCTTGGGCGGCATCTCCACCCGGCCTGCCGCCTTCTCGAGAAATGCCGCTTCAACAGCCTCCCGAACGTCATCCACCGAGACGCGTAAAGCCTCGATTTGCGCCTTGGAGAGATAGAGCAATTGACGGCCACGCTCAAGGTCCAACATGCCCATACTTTTACCCTGAACCTCCGAGAGAAGTCAACGTCAGGCCACCTTCGTACTCGTTTCCGGTGCCTCGCCGAGAACTATTCTGGAAGACGTCAGAGCAGGGTGGGTGTGATCGTCGAGGCAGTCGCAGGGTAAATCAACCAGTCCTCTCGAACAGATGCGATTCGCGGTAGGATAGTAACTGGAACTTGGACGGCAACCCATGCCGCACAGCCGAAGTCGGTGAGATCACTCACGGGGTCAGATGATGATCGGTGCGCGTCTCGCGGTCGGTACGGGAAGGGTCATAACGCGCATGGGCGAGGCCCCAGCTTTCGCGGAGGGTCTGTACGAAATCGCTGAGAGTACTTTCGCATGGATGGTGCCTAACGGAAGCTGGGGGGAAACCAATCTCGGGCTTATCAACTGCGGCCGGCAGAGCGTACTGATCGATACTTGCTGGGATCTTCACTTCACGCGTGAGATGCTTGAACATGCGGAATCGATACTGACGAAGGCGCCGATCACGCGGGTCATTAACACTCATGCAGATGGCGACCATTGTTGGGGCAACCAGCTATTCTCCGATAGGATTATTACCGCGACACGGGCGTGCGTAGACCACATGATGCACCCCTCGCCCAGGCAACTGTGGGCCATAAAAAGTAGTTCGAAACTGCTGCGATGTCTCCCCCTCGCGGGCCTGGATTCCCTGGGAAAGTACATGGGGGACATGCTGGCTCCCTATGAATTCCGCAAGCTCCACGTGAGACCTGCGCAGGAGACCTTCAGCGGAGAAATGACCATTACAGTCGAGGGCGTAACTCTGCATTTGATCGAGACTGGCCCTGGTCATACCGATGGCGACTGCATGGTCTGGGTGCCTGAGCGTCAGGCGGTATTTGCGGGAGATATCCTATTCGTCGGTGTCACACCTGTGGATTGGGCTGGCCCTGTAGAGAATATCCGGCGAGGCCTGAGGAGACTGCTTGAACTCAATCCGGAAGTGATCGTGCCTGGTCATGGGCCGTTAGCGCTTTATAGCGACATACAGGATCAAGTTGACTATTGGGACTGGCTCGAAAGTACCTTGGAGCCCATGGCGCGCAGTGGTCTAAGCCCTTTTGACGCCAGCCGTCAGTGTCTCGAACGGCATGACTTCCGCAGTTCAGCATTCGCCCGTTGGCGCTGCCCAGAGAGGATTTTTACCTCCGCGTGCACGCTTTACCGGCATTGGGGCGTCACGCCACAGACCTTGCCCGGCTCACTTGGAGCGCTGGACCACTTCAGAAAGCAATCTTTGGTACTACGATAGCATGCAGGCTCGCGCAACCAACACATCCGACTCTCTCGAAAACCAACCTTGGCAATGCGCCACGTGGGGCGTTATGCGGGGGAAAAGGCCGGGGCAAGGGTTTAAGGCTGACTTAAGCGGCGCTTGATAACTCCGAATTGTGCCCGGGACCCAGGCGCGCTTCGCGAAGCGCCGCCCGTCGTCTCTCACAACGAAGTCCGCGCCATCTGGCGGTAGAAACGAGCCAGGGCCGCGATGTTGCGGTCATTAGCTGCCAGCCGGCCTTTTCCCGTGAAGGCACTGACGGGCCGGCTGAGATATTCTGCAATCGGCAGCGGTAGCGAGTTGGCGCGCGGTTCCGCAAAGCCATACAAATCCAGCCTGCGATTCTTCGGGTCAGCGAGGAAACCCTGCGTGTCATGCTCCGCCCACCCGACAAGATTCTGAAGCATGCGGGCCTGCTTTCCTACCAGGCGCTTGCCCGCCGCGAAGAGTTCGGGGTCCGGTGACTCGTTCATCGCCCAGTCAACTTCCTTCAGCAGGGGAGAGGATTGAATGGTGGGATCGTTCAGATTGCTTACCGAAAGCCACAGGATGCATCGGGGATTGACTCCATCGCGGGTTGCTTTGATGCGCGCCCAGCAGCGATTGATGGCATTCCTTTCGTAGTCCAGCTTATCTTCCGGAGCGGGCGCTCCACGGGCCGGAAACGTCTTGCCGGTCAGTCGTGTGAAGAGTCTCTGCTCCGCCGGCAGCCAACCTTCCCGCCGCAGCTTGTCATCAGGGTTCCAAAGCCAGTCGATCATAGTGCCGTCCATGCCGGTCCGCTTCATCGCGTCGGCCATGGACCGCGAAAGGTATTCCAGATACTCGTCCGTGAACGGCATGTGAGGAGTATAAGGCGTGCCATAACTCAGGCCGGCATGCTCTTTACCCCACTTCGAATTCGCGCCGATGCAGAAATAGCCCATCACCAGCATGCCTTTCTTGTGCCCGAGTTCAACTGCTTCCCTGAGAAAATCGTATTTGAGACCCGGTTGGGGAGGCACGAAGCCGCCTTTGTACCAGGCGTAGCCATTGCAGGAGACAGCAAACGTCTGAATCACATTGGCGCCGAGATCCTCGTACCAGCGCACGTGCTCTTCGGGCGAAGCGTCGGCCCAATGGCCGGGCGGCGCGAAGTAACTCGCTGGCTCCTCAGCCTCTCCATTGCCGGTCTTGTTCGCCCGATTCTCATGCGTCCAGTTGAAGTCGATGCAGAAGGCCCTGATCTGCCTGGGTACGGGAAGGGATTCCCCCGACCCTGCTGCGTTGTCTGCCGTACTCCTCAGGCTCACACTCCCGGCTGCAGCCGCAACCCGCACGAGAAAGCTCCTCCTGGTTATCATTGCCATTCCTCCTCGCAATCTGTCGAGATTATATCAGGCGGGCTGTCGCGGGCATTCGCCTTTCAACATGTACGAATTGCCGCGGCATGGCAGCGCAGACCTGCCGTTGAAGGTCTGCAGCTCTCTGAGGACGACCAGCCGCAGGCCTAAAGACCTGGCCCGCGGTACTCGTTATCGGCAAAAGCGTCAGGACGAGCGCGCCGCCGGCGCAAAAGTAGCCGGCAAAAGTGAGGGATGTCGATTCGACCAAGGTCGAGCGCCTCGCGATGACCGGCGACCGTTACGTATATCCACCGGTCCTGCTCGTCGTCCCGATAGAGAAGATCCCCGGCTGGGCGCTGCGCATCCATCCCGATCATCCGGAGCGCAAGATGACTCCACCGCGGCCCGGTCCCGGGGGGCGGTGAGGTTCCGAGTTCGAGCAGGTATCACTCGTGCCGTACGGAGTGACCAATTTACGCCTGAGCATATTCACACGGGTGTAAAATTGCGGGTGCGGGTGTCGCATGCCGCATCCCCTGCGCCAGCGCCCAGTTGAAGGATTGCGTGCACAGAATTGGTGCGGATCACCGCGATCGTAACTGTTTAAGGCAGAAGAGATCGCAAAAGGAGAATAGGGTGTCCATCAATATGGCTATTAAGGCGAAAGCTGCTGCCCTTTCCGCGGCGTGCATTGCGGTAATGATGATGGGAATGACGCTTACAGGGTGTAAGAGTCAACCGAAATTGACCGGGAAATGGCTAGCGACTGGGAAAACGCTGGCCAACGGTGAGGTAGAAAAGACGATTTTCGATTTGAAGGAGGACGGCAACCACATCGGCGGAGAAGCGCGAGCGCTCGACTGGAAGAGCGGTGTAAAGGGCATCTTTAACGGCAATCACCTCGAACTTTTCGATGTCGCATCGAATGACAAGAAGCCATTCCTTGTGGCAGATCTCGTGAACGGCAAACTCGAAGGGACGATCGGGGATGACAGGTTCACGGCGAGGCCGGCGACCGATGCGGACGAATTTCCCAAGTTCGCGTACATCGAGCCACCCACGCTGCATTCGGTTCCTTCGAACGGTTTGGCCCTGACCCCTCCCATGGGGTGGAACAGTTGGAATCTCTTTGCGGAGAAGGTTGATGACCAGACCGTGCGCGCCATCGCTGATGCCATGGTTTCGAGCGGGATGAAAGACGCAGGCTACATCTACGTCAACATCGATGACACGTGGGAAGGCGTTCGCGACGCCAACGGCGTGCTGGGCACGAACCACAAATTTCCCGACATGAAATCGCTCGCCGACTATGTCCACTCCAAGGGCTTGAAGATTGGAATTTATACCTCGCCAGGTCCGCGGACTTGCGGAGGCTATCCGGCCAGTTATGGCTACGAAGAGCAGGATGCCAAAATGTTCGCGGCCTGGGGCATCGACTACCTGAAATACGACTGGTGCAGCGCCAGCATGATGTACAAGGATGACCAACTCCGACCGGTCTACCAGAAGATGGGCGACGCGCTCCATGCCGCCGGCCGGCCGATCGTTTTCAGCCTGTGCGAATACGGCCTGGGCGGAGTAGAGAAGTGGGGGCCGGCAGTGGGCGGCAATCTTTGGCGCACCACCGACGATATCAGCGACGACTGGGACAGCATGATGGGCAACATCCATAAACAAGTACCCACCGCTCCGTATGCTGGACCGGGCCGCTGGAACGATCCCGACATGCTCGAAGTCGGTAATGGCCATATGACCGACGATGAGTACCGCACGCACATGAGCCTGTGGGCGCTCACCGCCGCGCCGCTGCTGGCCGGCAATGATATCCGCAAGATGTCCGACTCGACGCGATCGATCCTTTTAAACAAGGAAGTGATTGCTATTGACCAGGACCGTCTAGGCAAGCAGGCTTCGCCAGTGGAGCACGGAAACATCGAGACTTGGATCAAGCCGTTGAAGGACGGCGGTGTTGCGCTGGGCGTGGTCAACCTTGACCGTGCGCCTGGCACAGCGCAGGTGAAAGCGAGCGATCTTCCTTTCAAGCACGCCGTGCGCTCGGCCCGCGATCTGTGGGCGCACAAGGATGTCAAGTTCACGAACGGAGAATACTCGGTGATCGTGCCCGCACACGGCATTTTGCTGCTTCGAATTCCAGCCCAGTGAGCCGTGGCAACGCGCGAAGGGAACTGATGAGCGAGAATCCCACACTGAGAGCCTCTACAATCGGTATAACATCGTGGACCTGAAAGATATCGCCAAAGCAACAGCAGTTCTGGACGCAGAACAGAACACTCAGAATACCCAGAATAGCCATAATTCAGCCATAAAGGGGCAGGCTGAATCTTCTCAGGAAGAGCCTCTCGGTATGGAAGTCGTTGAGAATCAGGAAGTTAATGGCAGGCGTGGAGGGACTCGAACCCCCGGCCCACGGATTAGAAATCCGTTGCTCTATCCACCTGAGCTACACGCCCGCAAACAGGTACAGTTGGATAATATCGACGGCTTCGGTTCAAGTCAAATGGCGGGACGATTCGGCATTGTCCGAATTTAACTCGTCGCGCTGGCTTTCATCCCGGCGCTGGCGGAACCAAAGGCGGGCGCCACAATCAGATTGGGGCGCCCTCGACGATTCTGAGCTGCGCTCCTGGGATGGGCAAGGGTTGGGGGTGGTTCGCCGCGGATGCAACAAACGCGCTACACTGAAGGGTGGGGCGGCATCGCGTTGAGAAGCGGGGATGGTGGGTCTTACGACCTGACCTCCGACTGCGGACTGCTCAGTTCGGAGGCGCGGCCGGCAGGATAAGGAGAGCGGGCTATGGGCACGGTGGTGACTGAAAAACAGAACTTCCCGATGATGGTCGGGGGCGAGTGGGTGCGGACGGAGGTGCGGCGCACGATCCGGCTCCCCTACGATGGCACGCCGGTGGGAGAAACCTACGAGGCGGATGCGTTGACAACAGAGCGTGCGGTCACGGCGGCCCAGGCGGGAGCATCGGCGATGGCGGGCCTCACCCCATACGAGCGAGCCGAACTGCTCGACCGCATGCGCCGATTACTGGAGCGCGACGCGGCGGAGTTCGGACGGCTGGTTTGCTATGAAACCGGAAAGCCGATTCGCGAAGCGCGGATCGAGGTCGACCGTGGCCAGCAGACTCTGCTCGCTTCCGCCGACGCCGCTCGGAATCTGCGCGGTGAAGTGATTCCGATGGAGGCGGCGCCCATAGGAAAAGGGCGATGGGGCATGACGGTGCGCGAGCCGTTGGGCATCGTCTGCGCCATTACTCCCTTCAACTTTCCTTTAAACCTGGCTCTGCATAAGATCGGCCCCGCCCTGGCGGCCGGCAATAGCGTGGTCCACAAGCCTTCCGGCAACACTCCCCTCAGCGCGCTGCGCTTGGGGCGTTTGATTCAGGAGGCGGGGGCGCCCGCGGGCGCTTACAACGTCGTCACCGGACCAGGAGGGACGGTGGGAGGGCAACTCATCAGCGATCCGCGAGTGGCGATGATCACCTTTACGGGCAGCGTGCCGGTGGGAGAACAGATCCGCACCCAAACCGGCCTGCGCCGCGTGACGCTCGAGTTGGGCTCGAATTCCTCGGTGATCCTCGAGCCCGACGCGGATCTCGACACCATGATTCCACGCTGCGTCACGGGCAGCTTCTCGCATTCCGGGCAAGTTTGTATCTCGGTGCAGAACATTTACATCCACGAAGACATTGAAGAGACTTTCACCGAACGCTTCGTCGCGGCCACGCAAAACCTCAAGATCGGTCATCCGCTCGAGGAGAGCACCGATATTTCCTCTTTGATTACCGTGGGAGAAGCCCAGCGGGTGGAAGAGTGGATCGAGCGCGCGGGCCGCCGCGGAGCGCGCGTGTTGACGGGCGGCAGACGGCAAAACGCCACACTCGAGCCGGCCATTCTCGCCGGTGCCTCACCCGAACTGGAGGTGTGTTGCAAGGAGGTTTTTGGCCCGGTTGTCGTCTTGCATACCTACCGGAGTTTACACGACGCCATCGCCGCCGTGAATGCGGGCGAGTACGGTTTGCAGGCCGGCATCTGCACGCGCGACATCGGCAAGGCGTTTCAAGCCGCCCGCCAATTGCGGGTGGGAGGCGTCATCGTGAATGATGTTCCCGCTTATCGCGCCGATCATATGCCTTACGGCGGGGTCAAGAAGAGTGGAATCGGCCGCGAGGGTCCGCATTTTTCGGTTGAGGAGATGACGGAGTTGAAAATGATTTGCTGGCGTGGATGATGTCGTAGAGGGCTAGCCCTATGGGTTGCCCGGCGGCGGCGGCTTGGACTGCGCCCACGCCAGGCCGGCGAGGAATTAAGCGCGGCGAGCCGCGGGCTCCCCGTGCGTCTCGTAGCAACGTCCGGCGAGCGCCGATACCTGCGCTGCCCACGCGGCGCGCCGGTTTCAGTTTCCTGGGTCTTACCTACATGGCCTGTTGAGGCCCCCCTCCCGGGCGCCCGGTCCGGGCGGGCACAAGGCCCGCCCCTACAGCGCCGGGCGCGGGGGTGGCGGATGGGTACCTGAGAATCAAGGCAGCGCAAAAATCCTCGCGTCTACGCGAGCCCCCTCTTTTTCGCCACCATTCCTCGTCTGGAGTTATCATATGAAGGAGGGGCTCATCTTATGCGCTGGGCATGGAAAATCGGCAGGCTGGCTGGGATCGACCTTTACATGCACGCTACCTTCCTGTTGCTGGTAGGGTTCATTGTAGTGGTCAACTGGACGCAAGGCCACAACCTCGAGCAAACCATGTTCGGGGTTGTCTTCGTTCTGGTGATTTTTGCTTGCATCGTGCTGCATGAACTAGGTCACGCGCTCACGGCGCGGCGATACGGCATTCGCACGCGCGATATCGTGCTACTGCCCATCGGCGGAGTGGCGCGACTGGAGCGCATGCCGGAGGATCCGAACCAGGAACTGCTGGTGGCGGTGGCAGGACCGGCGGTGAACGTGGTGATTGCCGCGGTGCTGCTGGTGTCGCTGGGTTTGGCTGGGCGGCTTCCGACGCTGCGGCAGGCGGAGACGATCAGTTGGACAGGCCACGACTTCTTTTCCAGTCTCGTCGCGGTCAACGTGTGGCTGGTGTTATTCAACTTGATCCCAGCCTTTCCCATGGATGGAGGCCGCGTCTTGCGCGCCCTGCTGGCCAAGCGAATGGATTACACGGACGCCACCCAGATGGCCGCGCACGTCGGCCAGGGAATCGCCTTTGTTTTTGGATTCCTGGGCTTGTTCTTCGATCCTTTCCTGCTTTTCATTGCCCTCTTCGTGTGGATGGGCGCCAGTGGCGAGGCGGGGATGGTGCAAATGCGCACTTCGTTGGGTGGCATCCCTGTGCAGCGGGTGATGTTAACGGACTTCCAGACTTTGCTGCCCGACAACACGCTGGACCAGGCAGTGGAGCATATTCTCTCCGGTTGGCAGCAGGACTTTCCTGTGGTGTTCGGCACGCACGTGCTGGGTCTACTGACGCGCGAAGACCTGATGCGCGCCATTGCCCAGGGTGGAACCGGAAAGCTTGTGCGCGACGCGATGCGGCGAGATCCCGAAACGGTCGACTCTCATGACATGCTCGAGCAGGCGGTCCAGGTGCTGCACCGCTGCGGTTGCCGATCGCTCCCCGTGCAGCACAACGGGGAATTGGTCGGGATGCTGGCGCTCGAAAACGTGGGCGAGTTCATGATGATCCGTTCCGCGATGCGACGGGCGCTTCGCGATAAAGGTACAGCCGTCGCGCGGCCTGAGTTGGGTGCGAGCCCCTTGCAGGACCATCGCAAAACGCCGTAAAAAGTCAAAAGGGTAAAGGCTAAAGTATAAAGTGAAACTTGAATAACGGATGTAAACACATTAATCCCTGAGCCTTAGTGTCAGGGACATTTTGCCCCTCACTTTGCGCTTTACCCTTTAGCCTTTACCCTTCGCCCTTTAGCCCCCCTTCCACCTTCCTGCCAACTCCGGTTCGCAATTCGGTAAGATTTTGAATATAATGGCGACCCTGTAATCCGGCATTGCCGTGCCGGAGGAGAACGTACTCAGCAAGCGCGGAGGGCCTGCCCCCTGGAATGAGTCATTCAGGGGCGGCAGGCGGCCAGCGATGGGACGTGCACGGGTTCTGTTAGGGGATGATCACGTCATGTTCGGCGAAGGATTGCGGCGTATCCTCGAGCCGCATTTTGAGGTGGTGGGCCTCATCGGCAACGGGCGAGAGCTGATTGATGCGGTCGACCGGCTGCGGCCGGACGTGATTGTCGCCGACATCTCGATGCCGTCGCTCAACGGCATCGAAGTTGCGCGGCGGATCCGCAAGATGCCGCACCCTCCCAAGATCGTGTTCCTCACCATGCACGACGACGCGACCTTTGCCACCTCCGCTTTTCAGGCCGGTGCTTCCGGTTACGTCTTAAAGCGGTCCGCGCCCTCGGAAATCATCACGGCCATTCACGAGGCGACCCGGGGGCGAACCTATATCTCGCCGCTCGTCGCGGGCGATGTTCTGACGGCTCTCCTGGCAAAGCGCGACCATCCAGAGGATCTTAAGCCGGAGCTGACCTCGCGACAGCGGGAGATCCTTCAGCTCCTGGCGGAAGGAAAATCACCCAAGGAGATCGGAGCCGCGTTGAACATCTCGACTCGAACGGTGGAGTTCCACAAGTACCGCATCATGGAGGCCACCGGTGTACGAACCATCGCGGAATTGACCACCTATGCGATAACCCACGGTATTATCCAGCCGACTTAGGTTTGACCTTCGACCTGCCACTAGTACCCTCTTCCCTGAAAACTAGTAAGTTTCCGAGTAGCCTTCGCCCGCACAGGACGTTATGTTGGAAAAAAGGGCAGGCAGTTGTCATCTATCGTTACAACTAGGAGTTTACCAGAGACCTCAGCCCGGGCTGCTGGGCCACGTGTTTGGCAGTGTGTGTGGAGGGATTTGGACAACTGGCTTTTCACTTTGGGTACGAAAGGTAGTGACTCGTCACAATCGTCGTTCAGGAGCGGAGGGACATGAGGACACAACTAATGCGCTTGTGGTATGAAGAGGAAGGTCAAGATCTGGTGGAATACGGCTTGCTCTTGACCTTCATTTTTTTGGCTTCCATGGCGGCAGTTGGAAACTTTAGTGTACAGGTATACAAGATCTTCAGCAACGCATCGACCAGCTTGTCATAGCAGCCTGAACCATGGCTCGCTTTTCCCTCTCGGATCACCCCAGCCGCCAGGCGGGAAAAGCCAAACACGGAGCGCGCAGAGAAGTGCCCACAGAGCACTCAGAGAAGGCAGAATGGCTTGTATTCTTTCTTTGTTTCCTCTCTGAGTTTTTCTCTGAGTGCTCTGTGTCGGAAGCTTTTGGTTGCGACGGTGACTGCGCTGCAACACGAGTTGGTTCACTAAATCCGGCTTCTGGGGTCGCCGGTTCTCACCCGCCCAGGCATGTCGGGACTGACTTATGCCTTGAATTTGGGTTACATGGCCCTAGCACTCTCTTCCCTGAAAACTAGCAAGTTTCCCAGTAGCTTTCGCCCGGGCAGGGCGTTATGCTTTGGGAAACGCCAGGTAGTTGTTAGCGAAGCGGCCGCAACTGAAAAAGCTCTCTCCGTGCTCCCTTTAGTTGGGAATAGGCTGAAAAGGGAGCACGGAGAATTTGAGCCACTCACGTAAAGGCATCCCAAGAAACTGGAAAGTCTCCGAGTTGGCAGGACAGCAAGCCCCGATTAATCTACTGCCGATGCTGACCAGAAGGTCATCACCCTAGGATCAAAGGCTACAGAGGTGACGTAAATGCAGAACGATGGCAGTTGGATGCAGCCTGAACACATTGACACTAGTGTTTCGCGGAACCCCTATCGTTATTCCGTTCCGCACGCCGTGGGCGACGGCCGCTCCAATGTTTCACCGGGCGTCGCGGTCTCCATCGAGGAGAAGGTCTCCGACTTAATTCAAAGTTATCCCCATCTGAAGACCTTGCTGAAATCCCATTCGAAGGATGGGGACGCGCGCCTTCGGGACTTGGCGATTTCCAGCCAGGAGCGAGACCAACTGCTGCTCCAGATCATTGCTGCGCGCCGCCAGCAACAGCTCGCATCCGGCGCGACGGGGCCGGCGCCGCAAACGGCCCGCGGTCCGCAATTACGCGCCGGCATCCAGCATCATCGGCGCAGGAAGCCTGCGCAAGCATGGCTGAAGGGCCTTCCGAAATCGTCTGCCCTCGGTAACGTCACAGGGAAATGGCATAAGAGACTCTGGGGTTGATCGTTTGCAGCGGCGACCCTTGTGGTTTCCCAGGGCGGCCACAAGGGTCGGCCCTGCTACGGTGAGTGACCACATTTGTTCGGCCGGCGTCACTGGCGCGCTATTGTTGATTGTCCTCGCCGTCACCGTTCGGTGAAACGACGATAAATGCTCCGTTCCCTTGTCGATTGAGGCGCAGTAGCGTGTCGCCCTTCGCCTCGGCTGCCAAGCGCTGGAAATCCCCCACCGAGCTTACGCGATGGCGATTGATTTCCTCGATCACGTCTCCAGGCTGCAAACCCGCCTGAGCCGCCGGGCAGCTCGGGTCGAGGTTACTGATGACCACGCCTTGCTGGTCCGGCGGCAGGGCGAACTGCTGGCGAATCTCCGGAGTTAGAGCCTGAACTGTAATCCCTTGCAGCGTGCCTTGCGAAGGAGTCGTGCCGAGGCCGGCGTGAACGTTCAAGTCCGCGGGACGTTCGCCCAGCGTCACCGGGATGGTCATAGGCTCGCCGTTCCGGAGGATGTCGAGCTTCACGGTGGTCCCAGGATTCGTTTCGGTCACCAGAGCAATCAATTGGCCGGAGTCGCCGACGGACTGCCCGTTGTACTTCCGGACCACATCGCCGTTCTTCAACCCTGCCTGGGCGGCGGGTCCTCCGGGAGTGACGTCCTCAATGATGGCTCCCGAGGTGTCAGGCACCTTGAAAGCATGCGCCACACCTTCGTCCAGACTCTTGATACTTGCGCCCAAGTAACCTCGCGTCACTTTGCCGTTCTTGATCAGATCTTCCATCACGTGCTTGGCCATATTGATGGGAATTGCGAAGCCGATACCGATAAATCCGCCTTCCCCTCCCATACCGCCTTCGCCGCTCAGGATGGCGGTATTGATGCCAACCACCTGGCCGTCGACATTCACCAAAGCCCCGCCGGAGTTTCCGGGATTGATCGGGGCGTCGATTTGAATGAAGTTTTGAATGTCTTCAATGCCGCCTTCCGTCCGGTTCAACGCACTGACCGCTCCCCGGGTCACGGTGAAATTGAGGCCGAAAGGATTTCCGAAGGCCATGACGATGTCGCCCACCCGCAGGCTGGATGAGTCGCCGAGGGCAGCCGCCTCCGGCAGGTTCTTGCCCGCGATTTTGACCACGGCAACGTCTGTCTGCGGATCCGCTCCTACGACTTTCGCGTCAAAGGTGCGCGTGTCCGAAAGCATCACTTTGATCGACGTCGCATGCCGGACCACATGGTTATTGGTCAGGATGTATCCGTCGGAAGAGATCAGCACTCCGCTGCCGAGTGCGTGCTCTCGCTGTTCGCGCGGAACCTGACTCTGCGGTCCAAAGAATTGCCGGAACAACGGATCGGAGAAAAACGGAGACATCTGCGTCTTCACAACTTGCGTGGATTGAATCGAGACGATCGACGGGGTCATCGACTGGGCGATCTGCTCGTAAGCCTTGTTGAGTGCCCGTAAGGCGTCGATATTCGGCCCATCCAGCGCCTTCCCCTCCGCGCTGGCGAACCGGGAGTGGCCGCTACGTTCGATGTAGGCAATCGTCACGGTCGCCATACAGAGCAGGCCAATAAGGGTGAGGCTGATTCCTAACAGATTGTCGCGCAAAAAGCGTCGATGGCTCGGCTTCATGGATGTTCTCCTCTCGTCTATCGGCGTCACCTCGCGAGCGCTGATGATGCGAATCCGCGCTCGGCGTCAGGTGTTAGCTTTGCCGCAAGCGCAACGTAGACGTTGGTGCAAAAAACAAAACGGCCGGCAGTACCCACTGCCGGCCGTTAAGGAGGGACTCAGGGATGTGCTCTACCGGTGTCCGCCGCCGTGAGAACCTCCACCCGCGTGGAAACCGCCTGCTGAGCCTCCTCGAGTGAAGCCACCGCGGTTCACGCCGCCCACTGGACCGCGTCCGCCAGCGACTGGTCCGCGTGCCACGGGGCCTCCCCTAAACCCTTCTCGTCCAGCATAGCCCGGGCGAGCATAGCCGCGGCCGTAGTAGCCTGGACGGCCCCCATAGCCGGGGCGTCCATGCCAGCCGTGGAACCAGGGCCCCGCGCCAATGAAGACCCCGCCGACGAACCAGTCCGGTCCATAGTAGCCGTACGGCGCACACGCGTAGGGGTAGGCCGGGTAGTAGCCGTACGCGCACACCGGAGGCGCTCCGAAGTAAACCGGTCCCACTCCGACTCCGAAAACCACCGGTTGAGCCTGAGCGGAAGGCGCTGCCATCAAACCCACACCAAGCAAGCTGAGTAGCATTAGCTTTTTCATGGTTCATACCTCCTTGGCTCCCAAGAGCCCTTTCAAACTTCAACCTTTCAGGAGGCAAGGGAGTTGCCAAACCGAGGTTTCCGCGCCCGCGAGCTAAGTACCACGGATTTAAGCTAATGGCAGTAACCGGAAAGGATTGTCGATTTTGCCCTGTAACCGCCGATCTGGTGCTTTTCAGTTAAGGCGGTGTTTTTCGGCCACCACAAGATTGGACGGTTGTCCCCAGTTAGAAGTTCGTTAACAAAGTCTTTCCCGCGCGCGCCCGGCCAAATTAAGAATGCCTCAGTTGCGGTGGACGTGCGGCTCCGCCGCTTGCGGTGAGGAAAGGCGGAGAAGGTGTGACGCCGACCTCAATCCACCGTGAGGGTGAGCTGAATCGTGTGGGTGAGGGTGGAGGTCGTGGCGTCGGTTGCCGTCACGTCCACAGCGTAAGTTCCCGCCGGCGTGCCGGGCTTGATGGGCGGTGGAACCGTCTTGGTTCCTCCTCCTCCGCAAGCGCTCCACAACATCGCCAGCAGCAAGCACGCGCCCAGCAGATAGGCGGCGCGACGCTTCCTGGCGGCAGCCAGCGTCGCCAAACTTGCCAGCCACAACAACGCGTACAGCCAGAATACTCTCCCTGACCCTGTCATGCCGGGCGGCAGGAATCTGCCCTGTGGCGGCGCGAGCGATGGCGCCGTGGTCGAGACTGCCACCGCCACCGATGCCGTCCCGTTCAGCGTCACAGTGTTGGGCGTGAGCGTGCACGTGGATTCCGAGGGCGCGCCGGTGCACGCCAGGTTTACCGCGTGGCTGAACCCATTCTGGGGCGCCAGCGTCACAGAGTAATTCGCGACCTGTCCTGGTGATACGGTCTGGCTGGGAGTAGAACTCGACACCGCGAAATCCATTCCAGTACCGGAAAGCTGAATCGTCTGGGGGCTATCGGCGGCGTTGTCCGTCAGCGTCATTGTCCCGCTTTGACTGCCAGCCCCGAGCGGCGAGAAGGTGACGCTGATGGTGCAACTCGCGCCCGCAGCCACCGAGTCGCCGCAAGTGTTGGTCTGGGCGAAGGGACCGGTTCGAGTGATCTTGAGAGGAGTCAGGGCCCCGTCGCCCGTGTTGGTGAGTGTAATCGTCTGCGGCGCGCTCTTGGTGGAGACTGTCTGCGCGGAAAACGTCAGGCTCGTACTCGAAAGGCTCACCACTGGCGCAAGCGCCGTACCGCTGAGCGTAACAGTCTGAGGGCTGTTTGTAGCCGCGTCCGTAATCGTGAGAGCGCCGGTCTGTGGCCCGAAAAAAGCGGGCTGGAAGCTAACGTTGATCGTACAACTGGAATTGGCAGCAACGGAAGGAAGGCAGTTGCTGGTCTCTATCCAGCCGCTCGAGGTCGCTACGGCGCTGACACCTAGCACCAACGGACCTTTGTTGGTGAGGGTCACGGGTTGAGGAGCGCTCGGTGATCCCACATCCTGAGTACTGAAGCTCAAGCTGGCGGGCGAGATACTTGCAGCAGGCGCGATTCCAGTGCCATTCAATGCCACGGTTTCCGTGCTGCCGTTGCCCGTGTAGTTGATGGTCGCCGTGCCGGTCCTGTTGCCCGTTGCGGTCGGCGAGAAGGTGATGTCGATCGTGCAAGTGGCTCCTGCCGCCAGTGTGCCGCCGCTGTAGGGGCAGGAAGTGGCCGTGGTCACAAGGGCAAAGTCGCCGCTCGTCGTAATGCCCGTGAGGCCCACGGCTGCTGTGCTGAGAGGAGTGGCCATGACGCTCTGCGAAGGGCTGGTTGTACCGCCGACCACGGTCCCGAAACTGAGGGTGCTTGATAGAAGCGTGAGCGCTGGGGGCGGCGATATCGCGGCCACAAAGGTGGTTCCGCCGCTCGCCTCGAGCGGATTGACCGTAGGGAAGTCACCCCCATCTATCCCAGCCACGTGCGCGTTGCCGGAGGAGTCAACGGCAATGCCATTGGCTAGCGCCTGCGAGGTCCCGCCGAGGTAGGTGGAGTAGGCAAGGGCCGACCCGGTCGAGTTCAAGCAAGCCACAAACGCGGTGAACTTGGCGTTCGTGTCTTGATTACTGGCCTGTATGGCATTGACCGTGGGGAAATCCGTCGAGCCGGTCTGTCCGGCCACATAGGCAACCCCAGTGGAGTCAATGGCGATGGCAAGACCGTAATCACCCCCTGTTTGGGGATAAGATAACGAGCCGCTCCCGCCCAGGTACGTGGAATAGACCAAGGCGGAACCCGCCGCGTTCAGTTTCGAGACAAAGGCGTTCGAGTCCCCATTTGACGTCGCGTGATTGGTTGGCTGCAAAGGATTGACGGTGGGGAAATCTCCCGACCAGGTCGTTCCGGTCAGGTAGGCGTTGCCGGCGAAATCGACGGCGATACCCTGGCCTTCTTCACCAACGCTGCCACCCAGGTAGGTGGAGTAGACCAGGGCGGACCCGGCGGGGTTCATTTTGGCCACGAAAGCCGTCCCATACTCAACGTACTCCCCCCCTGGACTCCCCGGCGATGTCTTGAAACCTGGACTCCCCTGCAATGGGTTGACGGTAGGAAAATCGCTCGAAAAGGTGGTGCCGATCACGTACGCGTTGCCCGAAGAATCCACCGCGATGCCATTGCCCTGAGCGCTGCCAAGATAAGTGGAATAGGCAAGGGTCGCACCCCCAGCATTGAACTTGCAGAGGAACGCGTACTCGCCGCCAACATAACTCTGGATGGGGTTGACTGTGGGAAAATCAGAAGACCATGTTCCCCCGGTCACGTAGGCGTCGCCCGAGGCGTCGACCGCGATGCCCGTGCCCTCGTCGGTCTTCTCGATGGCCGCATCTCCACTCCCCCCGAAGTAAGTCGAATAGACGAGGGCTGAGCCGGCCGCATTCAATTCCGTCACAAACGCGTCGCAGGCGCCCTTGAGGCTCGCTTCAATCGGGTTGACGGTGGGGAAATCAGGCGAACAGGTCGAGCCGGTCAGATACGCGTTGCCGGAGGCGTCGATGGCGATGGCTTCGCCCTCATCACTCACGCTCCCACCCAGGTAGGTGGAGTAGACAAGGGCCGAGCCCTCCGCATTGAATTTGGACACAAAGACGGTGCCGTTTGCAGCCTTGTTGGTCGCCTGGTACGGGTTCACAGTTGGGAATTTGGTCGAAGAAGTAGTCCCGGTCACGTACGCATTGCCGGTGGAGTCCGCGGCGATGCCCAAGACATCGCTAGTGTCCCCGCCGAGATATGTGGAGTAGACGAGTTCGGGGTCGATCACCAAAGGCTTCGAGTGGTCATAGGGGCCGACTGCAAAGCGAAAGCGATTCTGCGCGTCGAGGCGGAAGCGGCCCTCGCGGAATTGACGATGGACGATTGTCGATTGTCGGTTGACGACTTTTGGTTTTCGTGTTTCGTTCTGAACTGTTAACTGTGGACTGTCGGCTGTCGACTGCTCTTGATAGACCTGTGGCTTATGGAATCGGACCTCGCCGCCTTTGGCTGAAATCACCAGATCGCCGTCGCGATGAATTCGTAGGGGCGACCCTTGTGGTCGCCCTCGGGCGGGCACAAGGCCCGCCCCTACGTCGAACGCGATCGCGCTCGGATCGGCGCCTGGCGCGACGATGAAGTCATACTCGAGTTGCCCGCCCTGGTTGCCGTAGTATTCCAAGTCCACGCCGGGATAAACGTTGTGATACCGTACCTTCGCGTAGGTCGGCACGTTCGAGCGCCACTTCTTCGGATCGTTGCCGATAAAATAATTGGCCTTGCCCGGAAGCTCCTCGCTTCCCGTCACTGCGGCGTCCGGCATCGCTCCCACCAGCCGCAGGCGGACAACTTGATTTTCGATTTTCGATTGCCGATTTTCGATTAGGAAGTTCGTCCGTCGTCCGCGCTTCCCATCTAGTGCCTGACTTCTGACTCCAGGGTTCTGCTTTGTTCCTACTGACAACTGACCACTGACAACTGACGACTTCCTTAGTTCCAACACCGCCTCACTGCTGGTGAGGAACAGACCGTAGCCGCGTCCGCGAGAGAGAAACTTCACACCCGCGTCGGCCTGCCCCTGGTTCGCTTCAAAACTCAGCGGAAGCTTCCCGTAGCTCGCCACGAGCCGGGGCTGGTTTTGCGGGACAACGCCGGAGATTCCGCGCTTAACAGAAGTGTCATTTGGGGCTTGCAACCCGCCACGAAAAACGAATGACAGGGCTGCGAGAACTAAAACAGACACACAAGCCGAGTAAACCACGATGCGCTTGATCGCAGTTTCCGACTCAGGGATGAGCGCGGAAGACATGACCACCTCCTCGGTGACGTGGAATTTGCCCTGGCAAAGTATAGCCCCGCAAGCAGGCGAATACCAGGGCAAACCTGTGGCGACTCAGGGCACGTGCCCCGGGCGGGGGTGGCCGGTAACCCAGGCTTGTCCAGCCCGCGCCAAAGCTCCTACTTCGCATCCACCACGCAACGGAATCCCAGCGTGCCCGCGCGGTCTTTGCTGGGCGCCATCAAGAGATACTTCCCATGCTCCGTCAACTTATGAGCCTGGGGAAAGTACCACAGCGAGCCTTGCGGCTGATAGTAGCTTCCTCCTTTGACGATTCCGGCGCGGGTATGCTCATCGACGAGCTCATCCGTCCACTGCCAGACGTTTCCGACTAGGTCCGTCACTCCGAAGGGGCTGGCCCCTTGGGGGTAGGCGTCCACACTCGTGGGCGGGCGCATGTCCCGGCCCTTTTCAGGCGCGGGAACTCGCGCCGTGTCCCATTCGTTGCCCCAGGGATAAGTGCGGCCGTCCGTGCCTTGCGCGGCGTATTGCCACTCCCATTCGTGGGGCAGCCGCTTGCCCGCCCACTGCGCATAAGCGCGCGCGTCCTCGAGAGAGACCCAGGTGACGGGCTTCTGGTCCCAGCCGTCGGGGTAGCTGCCGTTCTTCCAATCGCGCAAGAAGTTGTGATCGTCTTTGGGGCGATAGCCGGACGCGTCCAGGAATTTCTTAAATCCGGCGTTCGTAACCGGGTATTTATCAATATAGTAAGACTTCACGTGAATCTTATTAAGATGATAACGGCGCGGCGCGTCTTCCCACGGAAACTGCACGTCCACCCCCTCGTCATTTCCTCCTTCGATCATGATCCCGTCGGTGCGAAACAGATAATCGCCCTCCGGGATCTTGACCATCCCTTCCGGCGTCGAGGCGGCGGGCGAGGTGGAAGAAATCTCCACGAGTTTCTGCGGCAGGAACTTCCACTGGTTCGAAAGGCTCTGAAGGGTTGTCCGCGAAAGCTCCCGCATCTGGCTGAGCAAGGTGGCGAAGGTCCCCTCGGCCTCCTGGTCCTGAGCGAGGAGGGCGCCGAAACCCTCGCCCTCGATCTCAAAGCTGAGCAGAGCGCGGTCGCCCTGCACCTCGGCCTTCAGCTCCTCGCCGTGCCAGAGGTCATAGAAGCGCTCCCCGGCGTGATAAGGGACCTCGATCTGGCGTCCGCCGAGGTCATACTGATTGCGATTGACGAGGGTCCAGAGTGTTCGGCCCCGTCCGGGGAACTTGCTGGCAAACACACCATAGCGGAGCGTAGGAGTGTGAGGCTCCCAATCCGGGCTGATCAGAAGCGCTGCCATGGCGCGCTCAATTTTGGCGACGCGCCGCAAGGCCTCCGAGTCGCGCGGCGTGATCTGGTTCCAGATTCCCCAGATGTTCTCCCAGCTTTCGTAACCTACGCCGTTGAAAAAGGCCAGTTGCAGGTTGTCAGTCTTGCGGCGGTTCCAGCGGTCGCAGACATTCACCATGTGGCGGGGCTCCAGCCATTTGTAGCGGCTGATCATGGGCACAAACGTGTATTTCCAATAGCCCCAGGAAAGGTTGTTCCACTCGAGCGCTTCGTCGGCGGGGCCGCCCTCGGGCTCCAGGGCAATCGGGTGACCGGTCTGGTCGGAAGCCGTGCGGAACGAGCGAGGCACGCCATCGAGCGTATCGCCGTTGATGCCGTCCGCGCCGATTTCCGCCATCGCTTGGGCGGTCGCGACGGCGTTGGGCAGTTTCGGGTGGCGCGTCCCCTGGTCCCAGAGCATCACCGGGAAGAGCACGCGCACTCCGCGCCGGTGGAAGTCCTGGATCATCTGGCGCAAGCCCTCGACCCCGCCCGGCATGTCGCGCAGCAGGTCGTATTGGCCGCGATTGTCGATTCCGATGTTGGGATAGGTGTGCCAGATCAGCACCGAGTCGATGCCGCCGTAGCGCTTCTCGAGGTCGTCGAGGTAGCGGTCCACGGTGTACTTGCCCGCGACGGGGTCGTAGAAGTAGCGGTCCTCGATCATCATCTGCGGCTGGATGAAGCTCGACTGCGTCCATTCGAGCTCCGGCCGTTCGTACTGCGATCCGTCGTAGCCAATTCGAATCCGGCGCTCGCTTCTCCAGTGGCGGACGTCCGTGATCCAGGTTTGGAAAGCCTTCACGGGATCCTGGATCTCATCACTGCGATAGCAACACTGGTCGGCGTCGACCTTGGCGTTGTCCGGCCCCGGGATCTGCTCGCCTTGAGGTTCGAATCTCGTGTCCTGCGCCCCTAGGCAGGATGCCAGGAGCAGAGAAGAAATGCCTGCGGATAACCAGCGCTTTGCGTTCATGGGGATTCCTCGGTTGTGAAGCGTGACGACTGCACTGCGCATTATGCTGACAATTCGCGGGCGCATCAACAACATTCCCGCAGAGAACGATGAACCACCAAAACGCGAAGACGCCAAGGCAACGGAGCTTGGGTCTGCTCGCGCCTTTATGTCTTGGTGCCTTTGTGCCGTGGTGGTGAAAAACGTGTGAGCCAGCAGCCTGCGACGTCACCAGGCGATTCTTTCCAGGCCGCGGACCAGATCAAAGTGCCGGTCGCGGCTGATTAGCGGGAGGGAATGCTGGCGGCAGAGGGCGGCAATCCAGAGGTCGTTGGCGGGAATCGGCTTGCCTGATCTTTTCAGCTCCAAGCCGATGGCGGCGTAGTGACGCGTGGTCTCCTCATCAATGTTGAGGACAGTCACTGCCTCAACCCACTCTCGGAGCCAGTTCTCGTATTCCGTTCGGCGCCGCGACTGCGAAATTCCCAGGCGATACTCCCCCAGGACAATCACCGGGACCGCTAGGCGCTCGGCCATTGCAACCACCTCGAGTGCGCCGGGGTCGCGGTCGGCCGCCGCCGACAGGGCATTAGTGTCCAGGATCAACGCCACATCTCCGTATCGATCTTCTCGGAGCCCGCTTCGATCAGTCGGTTGATGCGCTCCGTTTCCTCATGCAGGTGCTTCAACTTGCCCATGTGTCTCACCCAAGGCCTCGCGGGAGGGGAGGAGGAAGCCGCCAGCTTATCTTTGACCGCTTGAGTCACAAACTCGCGCAGCGGAACCCCGCGCGCCGCCGCCGCAGACTTCGCTCGGCGAAAGATAGTATCGGGGATTTCCAATGTAGTCTTCATAGACAGAGTTTCCCATATTTACGGGAGGTTCGCAACCGTCTTCACGTGTAAGACACCAAGGCGCCAAAAAAGCCGGAATGGGCTAATTCGCCAGGCGCCTTGGTGTCTTTGTGCCCTGGTCGTTAGACCGCACTATGGGTGCCAATGAATCTCGAACTCGGCTTTATCCGAGCGAGACGACGTATTAAAAAGCCTCCGGTAATAAGTTTTGTAGAAAGCTAAGGCCTCGGCATCTGGAAATTCATCTTTTGTGGTTCGCCTTTGATGTGCGAGGTTTCGTTGCTCAGCACTTTCTCGAGCACCATCGTCATCTCGCCGCTGGTCATTTTCACTGTTCCGTAGGGAGAGACTTTTGCCGACACCCAGAAATCCACGGGCCCGCCCTGAGTTTGCTTGCGGTAGTGTTCGCAATCGAAAGTGCCGGCAGGTACGGTGATGGTCTCCGATCCCACCTTTACGCCGGGGTCCGTCTCGCCCGCCTGTCCCCCACTCCCACGCTGCGTCATGTTCATCATGGCGGTGGGCATTTCCATCGGCGGACGCCCAGGAGATTGCATGATCATTCGCTTGATCTGGGGCTTGTCTCCGCCCGTAACCACGAGTTCTTTCATTACCATTTCGCCGGCCATCTCTCCGCCTGAGGTGCGGATTTCCATCCAGTAGCCGGTGCTTCCCTCCACATCTTCCTTGCCGACGATGACGTAAGCGAACTCCATGGGCCGATCCTTGGTGGTCGCCTGGTACTGCGCTCCCGTGCCGACCTCGGGCTTGAATGCGCCGAACATCTGCGGGGCGCGCGAGCCCCTGCGGCCGCCCATGCCTTGGCTCAGCCCGCTGACGGCCAGGCTCAGCACTATGACGACGATTAATCCTGCTATCTTTACTCGCTTCATGATTCCTCCTCTTAGTTGGGTTAATGAGTTCGAGCCTCTCAGTACGTCCGTCCTGAGAATTGCCTCGTGATTCGGACGCTGACAGGGATTGTACCAGCCTGCGCCAGCGCCCGCCTGAATAACTTCATCAACCGCGGCGCCAAGACAAAAGTAATTACGGGACTACTTGGTGTCTTCGTGCCTTGGTGGTTAAATGGGGGTATGAGCATTTCGGCTCTCGATGTTATTCGTAAGAAGCGAGACGGAGAAGAACTCTCGCGCGCGGAGGTCGACTTCTTTATTCGCGGCTACACGCGGGGCGAGATTCCGGACTCCCAGGCGGCGGCCTGGCTTATGGCGGTGGTGCTGCGCGGTCTCACGGTGCAGGAAACCGCCTGCCTGACCGACGCCATGTTGTATTCGGGCGAAGTGCTGGACCTTTCCGCGCTCCCCGCCCCCAAGGTCGACAAGCACTCCACGGGAGGAGTTGGCGACAAGACCTCGTTGGTGCTGGCTCCACTGGCCGCCGCGGGCGGCCTGATTGTGCCCATGATCAGCGGCCGCGGCCTCGGTCATACGGGCGGCACGCTGGACAAATACGAAGCCATCCCGGGTGTTTCGGTCAACCTCCCGCTGCCGCGCTTTCGAGAGGTCCTCGAATCCTGCGGCTGCGCCATCGTGAGCGCGACGGCGGAAATCGCCCCCGCAGACAGAAAGCTCTACGCCCTGCGAAACGCCACGGGCACGGTGGAGAGCCCATTTCTGATCTGCGCCTCCATCATGAGCAAGAAACTCGCCGAAGGCATTGATGCACTGGTCCTCGACGTCAAGGCCGGCTCCGGCTCTTTTATGAAGCACGACGAAGATGCTGTGCACGTCGCGAGACTAATGGTTGAGACCGGCCGGCGCATGGGCAAGAAAACCGTGGCGCTCATCACCGACATGGATCAACCCCTCGGGCGCAACGTCGGCAACGCGCTTGAACTCGATGAAGCCATTGCGGTTCTGCGCGGAGGAGGACCGGAAGACCTGTGCCAACTGTGCCTGGAACTGGTTGCATGGATGTTTCACCTGGGAGGAAGGGTCGATTCGGTGGAAGAGGGCAAGCGGCTTGGCATTGAACTCATCCGCTCCGGCAAGGCATTCGATCGGTTTCGCCGGATGGTCGGCTTGCAAGGAGGGGACCTGAAGGTCGTGGACGACCCGAGCCGCCTGCCGAAGGCGCAAGGCAAGTTGGAGGTTGCCAGCCCCAAAACCGGATATGTCACTTCGATCCGGTGCGAAGCCATCGGCAAAGCGAGTGTGATCCTGGGTGGCGGCCGCGAGTCGGAAGGCGATGCCGTGGATCCTGCGGTGGGGATCGTGCTGCACAAAAAAGTGGCACAGCCGGTGAAAGCCGGTGAACCGCTCTGCACGATTCACTACAATTCCCAAGCGCGCCTCGACCGCGCACTGCCGCTGCTCGAACAGAGCTTCCAGGTGGCCGATGCGCCGCCAGAGCCCAGGCGAATCATCCGCCAGATAATTCCGGAGCTGTAGGGGGACGGCTTGCCGTCCCCTCATTTCCGCTGGCCCCGACGAGGGCAGGGCAAGCCCTGCCCCTACACCGCCAGGGATGCTGCGCAACCTTCGTCTGCCATTCTTTGGAACTATTCTCCCATTCTTATAGAATTGGAAATGTAGCGCGGAAGGGTGGCGCATACATTGTATTCAATGTATGGGCCACGGCCGCGGCTTTGCAACCATAATCCGGTTCTTTGCGTCTGAGAAGTGGTAGCAGGGCCTGGTATTCACCCATGAGGTCGGTCATATGGCGGATTGGTATGAACCGCTGCCGGAAGAACAGCGCGCTTGGCATTTGCTGAACCGTGTTACCTTCGGCCCTCGCCCAGGTGACGTGGCGCGGGTTGAGAAGATGGGCGCGAAGGCGTTTCTCGAGGAGCAGCTCCATCCTGAAAGGATTAACGACTCGGCCGTTGAACGGAAGATTGCCGGCCTTCCCACGCTCTCCATGAGCCCCGAAGAGTTGGCGGAAAACTTTCCCGCCAAGAACCAGGCTCAGCAACAGGCTCAAGCGCGGGCGCAGGAGAGAGGGAAGGGAAGCGAGGGCTCGGACTCGGCGGAGATGACTCGCCCGAACCCCGGACGCGACATGGCGGCCATGCCTGGACCGGGCGCGATGCAGGAGCCGGAAGGCCCGCGCCGCATCACCATGGAACTGGCTCGTGAGCAGCTCTGGCGCGCCATTTACAGCCCGCGCCAACTCGAAGAAGTGATGGTCCAGTTCTGGATGAATCACTTCAATATTTTCGCCGGCAAGGGCGCCGACCGCTGGCTGATCACGTCCTTCGAGCGCCACGCCGTCCGTCCCCACGCTCTGGGTAAGTTCGAGGATCTGCTGGTGGCGACGGCCAAGAGTCCCGCCATGCTTTTCTATCTCGACAACTGGTTGAGCGTGGCGCCCTACACGACCACCGAAGGCAGTGTTTATCGGACCCTGAGCGGCATGGCCCCCGAGACAGAAGAGCCCGGGCGCCCGGCTGCTGTGCGGCCCGTAACCTGGAATCCCAGCCGTTTCCCACTGAGCCCCGGTCAGCAACGGCCGCGGCCTTTCGCGAAAATTCAGAACCGCCGCGGGCTGAACGAAAACTACGCCCGCGAGCTGATGGAACTCCATGCGCTGGGCGTGGAGGGCGGCTACACCCAGCAGGACGTTCGCGAAGTGGCGCGATGTTTCACCGGCTGGACCATCAACCGTCCTCTGCAAGGCGGCAGCTTCTTTTTCAATCCCCGCTTGCACGACTTCGGCGCGAAAGCTGTCTTGCGGCATAAGATCAAGCCCGGAGGCGGAGAGAAAGACGGTCTCGAAGTGCTTCACATGCTGGCGCACCATCCCTCCACCGCGCATTTCATTTCGCTCAAGCTCTGCCGGCGCTTTGTGGCGGACGATCCACCGGCTTCGGTTGTCAATCGAGCCGGCAAGGCCTTTCTGAAGTCGAAGGGTGATCTCCGGGCTGTGCTGCGGAGCATTGTGACTTCGCCGGAGTTCAACTCGAGCGCGGCGTTCCGCGCCAAAGTGAAATCGCCCTTCGAACTGGTGGCCAGTTCGCTTCGCGCCCTCGACGGCCAGACCGACGCCGGACCTCCGCTGCTCGCGGCGATGGTGCGGATGGGGCAGCCGCTGTTTTACTATCAGGCGCCGACAGGGTTTCCGGACCGGGGCAGCGCCTGGATCAACTCCGGCACGCTTCTCCAGCGGATCAACTTCGCAACTTTGCTGGCCGCCAATCGCATTCGCGGGACGCAGGTGGATTTGCACGCCGTCGCGCCGGACAGCGGTCCCAACGAAGTTGTAAAGGAACTTTCGGATCGGCTGGTCGGCGGAGAGCTTTCGCCCGAAACGCGCCAAGCCATTGTGAAGACTGTGGATGGTTCCGAAGCGCCCGCATTGGGTGGCCCTTGGGCCGCACCGGCGCTAAAGGTCGTCGCTGTATTGGTGGCGTCGCCGGATTTTCAGAGGCGATAGCTTACGGTGTCGTTCCGAGAGAAGAGAGGAATCTCGCTCTGCTTTGAAAATCGCGGCGCGGGCGTCCCGCCCGCTGTCGCGCGGGCATCCTGCCCGCGCGCGGGAGCGGGACGCTCCCGCGACCGCGGGCGAGACGCCCGCGCCACATGCGGGGGGTGGCGCATGCGTCCCGGCGTTTTTTGCCGGGATGTATGCGCCTTTCGGACTTCTGTCCGCGACCGGCGGGCGCAGACATGCCATAAAGCGGCACTTCTGCGCCACCCGGCGTGAGGATAACAGAGAGGGTCAATATGACGATTCCTCGTCGCTATTTTATCAAGACCGCAGGTCTAAGCCTTTTCGGCGTAGGCTTAGTCCCGAGTTTTTTGAGGCGCACCGCGTTCGCCCTCGAGCAGCCGTTGGGCAGCGCGCGCAGGAAAATCCTGGTGGCTGTCTTTCAGCGCGGCGCCGCGGACGGGCTCAACATCGTGGTGCCTTTTGCGGAGCGGGACTACTTCGCGATGCGGCCCACGATCGCCATCCCGCAGCCGGGCAGGAACGCCGGGGAAGGCCAGGGCGTCATCGACCTTAACGGATTTTTCGGACTCCACCCGGCGCTGGCTTCGTTGCAGCCGCTGTTTGATGCGCGGCATCTGGCGATCGTCCACGCCGCCGGCTCGCCGGACAACTCGCGTTCCCACTTTGACGCGCAGGACTACATGGAAACGGCGACGCCGGGAATCCGATCCACTTCGGACGGCTGGCTGAACCGGCTTTTGCAGGTAAACCCGGAGGCCGACGCTACGCCCTTTCGGGCCGTAGCCTTCGCGCCCAGCATGCCGCGCACCTTGGCCGGGCCGGCCTCGGCGCTTTGCGCGCAGGATTTGCGAGGCTTCCACCTGGCTGCCAATCTTGGCCGGGGCGGGCCGAATGCCGGCGGGTTGGCGAGCGCCTTCGAGGCGATGTATGCTTCCACTGCCGATCCTCTTCTGGGCAGCGCCGCCCACGAAACTTTTGACGCCATATCCACTTTGCAACGTATTGGAGTTGAGAATTATCAACCTGCGAACGCCGCCCGGTACCCGCCAGGGCCGCTGGGCCGCAGCCTTCAGCAAGTGGCGCAACTCATCAAGGCGGATTTGGGGCTGGAGGTCGCCTTCGCGGAAGTCGGAGGCTGGGACCACCACGTCAACGAGGGCGGCGTGCAAGGCCAGTTGGCGGCGGGCTTGAAGGTATTCGGCGAAGCCCTTGCCGCTTTTTACCAGGATCTGGGCGACCGCATGGAGCAGGTCGTGCTCCTGACCATGTCGGAGTTTGGCCGCACCGCGCGCGAAAACGGCAATCGCGGGACAGACCATGGCCACGCCAACTGCATGTTCGTGCTGGGCGGGCCGGTAAAGGGTGGAAAGGTATACGGGCAGTGGCCAGGACTTAAACCGGATGACCTCAACGAGGGGCGAGACCTTGCGCTGACCACCGATTTCCGCGATGTCTTCGCGGAAGTGGCTGTGCGCCATCTGGGCGCTCGAAAACCGGAGAGCATTTTCCCGGGCTTCACGGTTTCGCCCGCGCGCTTCCGGGGATTTCTGTCCTGAAATTGGTAGCTCAGCGCAGCAGAGATGCAACCAAAAGTCTCCAACACAGAGGCCACAGAGAGAAAGCCCACGAGATCACGGAGAAAGAAATAGAGAACGTTTTTTCTTCTCCGTGCGCTCAGTGAGCTACTCTCTGTGATCTTTGTGTTTCGCGCTTTTGGGTCGCCCGTGTCGATTGAAGAAAACGTAGTTCCTGCGGCGTGCCCCGCGGTGACCTTCTCACTGTGGCCCGGGCGGCAGGTGTTCTTCCAGGTAGCGGGCGAGCAGGCAGAACAGATGGTAGTGCGTGTCCTTGCCTTCTGAAAGGCTATGTGTCCTTCCTGGGTATTCCATCATATCGAACTGTTTACCAAGTTCCACAAGGCGGTTAATCAGCAGTTCGCTGCCCTGGAAGTGCACGTTGTCGTCGTCGGAGCCGTGGACGAGCAATAGATGGCCCTTCAGACCTTCGGCGAAGTTGACGGCCGATCCTTGCTTGTATCCTTCCGTGTTCTGTTGCGGAAGTCCCATATACCTTTCCTGGTATATCGTATCGTATAACCTCTGGTCCGGGACGGGCGCCACCGACATACCCAGCTTATAAACGTCCGGATAACGAAACATCAGGTTGAGGGTGTTGGTGCCCCCGCCGCTCCAGCCCCAAACGGCCGTGCGGCCGGCGTCAAGGTACGGGCGCGCCTTTTCCATGGCCTCGAGCGCCGCCGCCTGATCCTGGGACGAGAGCACGCCCACCGAGCCATAGACGATCTTGCGCCAGGCTCGGCCCTTGGGCGCGGGCGTGCCGCGATTGTCCACGCTGGCAATCAGGTACCCCTCCTTGGCAAGCAGGCGATGGAATATCGCCGTCTTGCTTCCCCAGGCGTCGACGACGGTCTGCCCCGCCGGCTCGCCGTAGATGTTAATCAGGATGGGATACTTCTTGGCAGGATCGAACTGCGGGGGCTTGATCATATAGGCGTCAAGGGTCACGCCGTGGCCGATATCGACGGGAAAGAACTCCGTGGGTGTCGCAAATAGCTGCGCCGTCTTGGCTCGCAGGTCGTGATTATCCTCGAGCAGGCGCTTCACCTGATGGGCAGGCAGCGTGACCAGGTCGATGACGGGAGGCGTGTCCGAAGTTGAGAAAGTGTGAAAGGCCCACTGGAAGTTGGGTGAAATCTGGTAGGAATGGGAACCGGCCGAACCGGGCGGAGTCACTCGCTCCGGCGCGGTCAAGCCATCCAGGCGGCTGCGGTAAAGGTAGCGCTGCGAAGCGTTGTCAGGCGAGGCGATGTAGTACACCCACGCCTCCTGCGCATCAACGCCCTCGAGACCGATGACATCGAACTGGCCGGGAGTCACAAGCCGCGACTGCTTCCCGTCCCTCGAGATTGCGTACACATGGCGCCACCCGTCCTTTTCGCTCACCCAAAGGAAATCTCTTCCCTTGTGAATCCACTTCACATCACTCTCCACATCCAGCCAGGCATCGTCGTGCTCGCGATAGACTGCCGCGACCGAGCCGGTTTGGGCGTCCGCCAGCAGCACGTCGTTGGTGTTTTGCAGGCGATTCATGTGTTCGAGCAGGATCGAACTCCCGGCCCAAGCCATGTAGGGGATGTAGTTGTTTCGCGGATCGCCCGGCACTTCCAGCCACGTCGTGGGCCCTCCCGATGCCTTCACAACCCCCACCCGGGCGGCGGGATTGGTAGTTCCGGGCTGGGGATAAGGGATATTCACGACGTGAGGGTACACGCCATAAAGCGGGTAAGGAAGTTGGCTGACCACGTTGTACGGGCCGCCACTGTCATAGATCAGCGGGAAGTTGCCTTCCTCCGACGAGTCAGTCTGCCAGTAGGCGATGCTCTGCCCGTCAGGGCTCCAGCGGAATCCGTCGCGGAGATCGAATTCCTCTTCGTAAACCCAGTCGGAAGTGCCATTGGCCAAGGTGGGAGAGCCAGTCGTGGTCAGGGCAACAATCGCTCCGCCGGCAAGATCGTCCACGTAGATATTCTGCTCACGCACATAGGCTACCTTGGAGCCATCGGGCGAGAACTCGGCAAACATCAGGGTGGAAGGTGCGGCGCTCCCTCCCAGTTTTTGCAGTTTCCGGGTGGTGAGGTCGAGGACCCAATAATCTCCGCGCGTATTCTGCCGCCAGACGCGGCGCGAGTTCGTAAACACCAGCAGGCGCTTCATGTCCTTTGACCAGGAATAGTCATCGACGGCGAGCGGGGCTTTCGCCTCGGGAGGAATAAGCTCCTGGGCGGGAACCAGGACGGTGCGGGCGCCGCTTGCGGTGTCGTATTTCACGATGTCCCGGGCATCCTTGGTTTCCGCGGAGGCCTCGAGCGTGGTGTAGGACTCGCCCTCGTTCAGCCAGCGCGCCGGGCCGAACCCCTTGCCGTCAAACTCGCTGCCCACAAAAACGCGGTGAAGCATCTCCGTCATTTGCGAGGAGAGTTGCGCGCGCGCCATTCCGGGCCAGACGCACAAAGCTACGAAGCAGGCCAGGACTGCGGCGAATGAGGAACGTAGCCCTCTCCCTTGGAGGCTGTGTGATGGCTCGACCGGCACGAATAGGGGTCGCCTGCCGGGCGAAAGCCCGGCTTTGGAGTGCGGCAGCTTGCTGCCGCTTTCACCGGGCGTGAGCTTGCTCGCGCCCGCTCGGTAGAGTCTCCCATGCCGGCCAGCAAGCTGGCCTGGAGTAAAGCGGCAGCAAGCTGCCGCACTCCAAAGCGCCTGCGGCGCCCTTCCTCCCTTGGACGAGCCCTCACGCAGCCTCTCCCCAGGGGAAAGAACAGCCGTTTCAAACCCACCCACTGCGGGCGAGACGCCCGCGCCACGCCTGGTGGTCATTTGAAGTCCTCCTGAATTCACTTCACGCCGCCCATCAGCTTCTTCACTGACGGGACGAAGAAGAACAGGGCAAGGGCGGCGGCAAGGGCCGCCAGGCCCGCGAATCCAAACAGTCTGGGCAAGGCGACAGACTGATAAAAGGAAGCGAGAGTGCCGCCGACGTAATTGCCTACGGAATCGGAAAGGAACCAGAAGCCCATCATCAGGCCTGCGACTCGAGCGGGCGCGAGCTTGGTGGTTACACTGAGGCCCACCGGGCTCACGCAGAGTTCGCCCACGGTGACCAGGAGATAGCTCCAGGTGAGCCACAAGGGACTGTTGTGGGTCCGTCCGGCGACGGGAACCAGAATCAGAAATGAGAACCCGGCGAACAGCAGGCCCGTGGCGAACTTTGATCCGGTCGAGAGCTCCCATTTGCCCATGTGCACCCAGAGCCAGGCGAAGACCGGCGCCAGGAGGATCACAAAGAAGGGCTCTTCGGATTGAAACCATCCGGCAGGGAAGCCTCCAAACAGGCTGCGATTGGTGTTTAACTCGGCGAAGAGATTCAGCGTGGACCCCGCTTGCTCGAAGAGTGACCAGAACAAGGCGGAAGCGAAGAAAAAGACCAGAACGGCTGCCAGGCGCTTGCGCTCGAGCGGCGTCCATCCCTTCATTCGGAAGAGCCACGTGAACGTGGCCACGACGATGATGAGCAGCATTAATCCCAGGGATTTTGAAAGACCGGCAGGCGTGACCTTGAAGACTCCTGCCCATCCCAGGAGGACGGCGGCGGCGGCCAGCAGTGCCGCGAGACCCAGCGACTTCCGGAGCTGGCGCCGGGCGGAGAAGGTGTCTTCAGGAGCGGCGCCGACGCCGGGAAGGTGCTTCCAGCCGGCGCGGTATTGGATGACGCCCAGCGTCATGCCCAGCCCGGCGACCGCGAAACCGAGATGCCAATTGATCTTCTCGCCCAGATAGCTGCACACCAGCGGCGAAACCAGCGCGCCGAGATTGATTCCCATGTAGAAGATTGAAAAACCGGCATCGCGGCGGGAGTGGTCCTGCCCGTACAACTGCCCAACCATGGTGCTCACGTTGGGCTTCAGGAGGCCCGTCCCGATCACGATCAGTCCCAGGCCAAGATAGAAGGTCAAGGTCAGCGGGAGCGCCAGGGCGTAGTTGCCGGCGGCAATCACCAGTCCGCCGTAGAGCACGGCTTTTCGCTGGCCCATCACGCGGTCGGCAATCCATCCCCCTGGCAAGGTGATGAGGTAACTCATCCCTGCATACATGCCATAGATCGCGCCCGCCTTGACAACGTCGAATCCCAGGCCGCCCCTTTCGAGCGAGGCCGTCATGAAGAGAATCAGCAGGGCGCGCATGCCGTAGTAGCTGAAGCGCTCCCAGTACTCGGTGAGGAAGAGAGTCGCGAGCCCGCGAGGGTGACCGAAAAAAGTTGCCATGAGAGGCGAGCTTAACCGCAGATTACGCAGATTTCGCAGATCCGGCGGACTAATGAAGACTCGCTCCGCCGTCAGCGCTTTTGTTCTTTATCTGCGTAATCTGTGCAATCTGCGGACGCCTTACTGCCGCTGGGCGAGGTGGCGGTCCAGCATAAACAGTGCTTGTTTGGACTCCCCGATCATTTTGAGCTGGTGCTGGAGGTCGCTGGCGTTGGCTTCTTCTTCCACCTGTTCGGTAACGAACCACTGGAGGAAGGCGCTGCTGGCGTGGTCCTTCTCGGCCGACGCCAGATCCACCAGCTTGTCAATCAAGCCGCTCACCTGGCGCTCGTGCTTGTAAACGTCGTCGAAGACAGCGTGCGGTGAACCCCACTTGGAGGGCGGGGCCGCGATGGAAGTGAGGGTCACCCGTCCGCCGCGCTGGACGATGTACTTGAAGAACTTGAGAGCGTGACCAGTCTCTTCCTTGGCCTGGATTTGCATCCAATGCGCCATGCCGTGCAGGTTCGCCTCTTCAAAATCGGCCGCCATGGCGAGATAGAGGTAGGCGGAATAAAGTTCAGCGTTGACCTGCTGATTCATGGCTTCTTGCATTGCGGAACTGAACATGCGTCCTCCTTTTGTGAATTACTGCCCTGATGCTTGACCAAGTATAGTAATCCTTTCGGGCGGACTGGGCAACGAGGATTAGCGCTTATGTAACCGGTTGGGAATTTGGTAGGGGCACGCCATGGCGTGCCCGTACGTCGTCACCCCCGCGAAGGCGGGGGTCCATTGTTAAACTCGAACACAATGGATTCCCGCTTGCGCGGGAATGACGTGCTTTTCGAGAGAGGCATCGGGTTTTCGAGTCCCGGCGCCTCTGTGCCTCTGTGGTGTGAGGGTTGTATTCTTGATCTCAGGCTTTGTTCAGGACCAACTCGTGCACTTCGTTGGAGCCATTGTAGCGCAGGCGATACTGGTAGCTGCCGGAGGCGTATTTCGCGGTGTTCCACGCTGCCATGTGGTAGCCGGGCTCGCAAATGGAATTCGAGATCACTTCCAGGTTCCTGCCCGCCGGATCGAGGATTTCGACGAGCACCCATCCCTTCTGAGGGACGCTGAACTCGATGGCCATCTGCGGATTGCCGGCGTTGGGATAATGCCGGTTGAACACCCGCGTGGTGGGTTTCGGGGGAATGCTGAGTTTCGTTTCGCTGACCTTGGCGTAGTCAAACGGCTGGTCGACAAGGTGCCACAGCGGCTCTTGGCCGCGCTGGTGGAGGTAGAACGACCGCAAAGGCGTGCGGGTGAAGCTCGTCAACGGCCGGCGGACCGCGATGCCATCCTGCCACTCATAGAGGGGAATGTGCATGGGGTTGATCATACCGACCTTGCCGCGCTCCATGGCAATGTGGAACAGCCCGAAGTTCCCCGGTTCGTGGCCGCCCAACCAGTGGCCCACCATATCCACCAGGTAAGAGTTCTTGCCGAAGATCACGACGTTGGTCATGTAGTCCCAGGCCCTGCCGTCGTAGTTGTTCTCGTTGCCCAAAGGATTGGGTCCCTGGTTGAAGTCGCCGTCGCGGCCGTAGATGCCCTCGATGATCTGAAGCCCCATGGGAGAAGCGGCGTGGTTGTCGATGGTCCGCTGCGCCCACAGTTCCATGCACAGAGTATTGTACCAATAGGCGTCGTTGAAGCCGGGATCGTTCTTGGGCACATCCGGAGTGTTCCATCGCGGGATGTATTCGGCGTGCCGCTTGAAGCTCGCTTCGACCAGTTCATGAACTTTAGGATTGATACTCTCCTTATTAATCACTTCCTCAAGCTTTTGCATTTCATCAATATTCTGCCATTTTTGACAGTAGCCCTGGAAAGGCGCCGCGTGGGTGCCCTGCCAGTTCTTGGCGGTGAGGGTCAAACCCATTTCGTGGGCTTTGAATTTGGCCACGTTCAGGTTCCAGGAATCCCGGGCGTTGAAGGGCCAGAGGTAAGGGACCTGCGTCCAGATCACGCCGCCCGGCACTTCTTTCCACACAAACGCCCGCTCGTCACTCGCGTCGTCCTCCGTCTTGATGGCGTTCTTCGCGGTTCGGACCGTGGCGCCCACACGCCGGCCCATCGCCAGGTACCCGCGGGCGTCGAGCACGCCGCCGCCGTTGACATCGCGGGTGTGCATCTTGTTTCCGGCAACGCCCACCTCCTTCAACGATTCGAACAGGCCCTCGACGAAGTTAACGTCGGTGGCGATGCCCATGGTGTCCTCGAGAGTGAATCCTCTCTCGGTGTCGACCGGACTGTGAGCGGTAAGATTCGGCTTGGTAGCAATGTTGTGAGTCACCGGAACACCGGTGCTGTCCATGGGAACGAAGATCGACCGCCCAAGGTCAAGCCCGAGCTGCTTGCAGGCGGCGGAATTCGTCTTGCGGTCAACGTGGGTCCGCAGGATGAAGACCGCCTCAGGGTGCTGCTCCACGAAGGGGTGAACGCCGAAAAACCCGGAGGGGGCGGACTCGGCCGCAAACACGGAGGATCGGCCAGCGAAGGCCGCCGCACCGACCAGCAATGACGAGGACTTTATGAAATTCCTGCGATTAATCATGTAAACCCTCCCGCTGGCCACAAAGGGGCGCGGCGAAAGGTGGACAAACTGTCAGAGTTTTCGCCCCCACCCTCTCACTTTGGGTCGTTCGACCCATGGGCCGTGAGAATTGGCCCCTCTCCGCCCTAGAATCTCCCTTCGGAGCAGGTGGATTGCCAAAGTTCAGTCGTACGCTCGAGTCAGCAGTGCCGCTACTTGTGGTGCGGGCGTCTCGCCCGCTGTCCCGCGGGCATCCTGGCCGCGGGCGGGAGCGGGACGCTCCCGCGACTGCGGGCGAGACGCCCGCACCACAAGTCACCTGGACCTTGATAGGCCTACCCTTCGGGGCTACATTGTCGCGCCCTCAAACTCGAGCGCGCAATAGAGCGAGAGCGGGGGAAGCCTGAACTCCGTTCCCGGGGACGCCGCGACGCCTTGCACGGTGACGGCCTCGTTCGTTCCCGGCTGCCAGAGACGCGCCGACTTGACGTCGTCGTTCACCCAGAGGGTGACGGAATCGGCGGGCTTCACCGAGTAGTTCAGGACTTGAACGAGCCGCCTTTTGCGGGCGGGATCAATGCTGGAATGGCAATTCACCGTGGCCCGGTTGTAAAGGCGGACGATATCGTTCCGGCGGCTCAGCAGCAGGTGAGCGTCCACGGCCACCTGGTCGGGCGCCTGGAAACCTTCCTCGGCCACCGCGATCTGTCCCGTGCCGAGGTTATAGAGGTCGTAGTGAAGCGTGGGTTCGCCTTTGGTGGGCTTCACCTCGGGAGGGCCCCAATAGGCGGCCGCAATCAGCAGTCCGCCTTGCCGGACGAAAGCGAGGAATTGCGAGAGCTGGGCGGCGCTGGGGGCGTCTTTGTCGAGCCAGAGGACAGCCTTCAACTCCTGGTCCGGCGCGGGCAGGGGGCGCGATCGCTCGACGATTTTGAGCTGAATCTGGCGGCGGTTGAGCAGGTTCAACACCTCTCCGCTGAGGTACGCATTGTCCCCGCGGAAGTCCGAGAAAACCGCCAGGGTGCCTTCCGATTGGAAGGCTTGCCATTCCTTGTGGCTCTCGAAAAAGGCGAGCGCCTCGCACAGTGCCGCCCAAACGCCCTGGGCCTGGGGATCCCCCTTGGGGAGCGCGGCCCGGAGTGTGTCATCCAGGGAAACGATCCACCGGCTTCCGTAGGCTCGGCTGTCGGCTACGGCGAGGCCGTAGCGGGCGGGGCGGAGGAGGCTCGAGGAATCGGGAGGGTCGAAGTCCAGCCAGAGGGTCTTTCCGGCCTCGAAGGCGCCCGTCAGCAGCGAAACCGAGGCGTTCGAGTTCACCCAGGGGTTCGCCGTTGCACCGGCTCGGGCGTTGTCTCCCGCCATGGTCTCGAGATTCACTCCCGGCCAGGCGTTGCCGCCGATGCAGAAAATGCTGGAAACGGCTTCTCCCACAACGTTCTCGCGTGATAACTGCAGGATGGCCGGGAGGTCGAAGGTTTCGCCGGAGGCATGGCGGAGGAGCACGGCGGAAAGGCCGGCGGTTCGCGCCGCGGCCACGGCGGGCCCCGCACCCTCCTTCACCGCGACCCTTCCCACGAAACTGATCCCCAGGCGGCGGCCCGCTTCGAGGAGAGGCTGCAAGGCCTGCTGCTGAGCGGCATCCTCGGGCCTGCCGTTCGCCCAGTCCACCACCAGGCAGTTGACGGGCGAGCCCTTCAGGAAACCCAGGGCGGAGGGCTGAGCCCATGCCTCTAGCGTATCCTTGAGGCCGGGGTTGAATCGGATCGACCGGCTGCGGCGCGCGATTTCGAGCGGGCCGCACGGCCACTTCATCGGCGCCCACTTCGCGTCTAGATCCATGTCGCTCCCCTTGCCCAGTAGCGCAAAGGCAGCCGTCGTCTGGCTTCCTCTGCGGTTCTTCCAGGTCTTAGCTGGGCGGCGGACGAAGTATAGCGTAAAACCGGCGCCTGACGTAACCGTCTTCTCCCGTTCCTGTCCTGGGTGGCGCGGACGGGCCGCATTCTGGCAGGTCTGCGCCTCGGTGACGGGAAGGGGCTCTTACATCACGGCGAGAAGCGCCACGACATACGCTCCACCCGAGGAGACAGCGCCACCCCCGCGCGCCGAGGCTGCGCCGCCTATATGCAGATTTTTGCATATGTGTGTCAAAATGCCACACTTGGGAACGGTTTTTTCACAATGTGAAAAAGCTCGTTCCTCCTATCACGTTCAATCTAAAGCAGATAAAAAAATAACCCCCCCTTTTTTGCAGCGCTTCCCATTTTCTCATTCCAGGCATGATAGGCTAGGTTTAGTGAGGGAAAGAGCGGGTCCAATGGCAGAAGCTGCGGAAGTCGCCAAGACGGCGAGACGGGCACGAGGCGCTGACCTGAGGAGCGCGCCGGTGCTGTGGCTGTTTCTGGCGCTCGTCACTTGTCACTCGACACTGCTTTTCGGGCAGCGGTTCAGCCATGTCCAGGGCGCGATGGTCCAGGTGACAAGCGCTTGGACGAGCAGCCCATTCACGCTGAGCCGGCAAGCGAGCTACTGGCGGGGAGATTGCATCTCGCTCACCTGGACGCCGCCCGCCGGCGCGCAGGGGAACTCAGCGTACAGCTACGACGTTTATCGCGGGAAGAGTCCGGGCAACGAAACCGGGCCCATCAACGCATCTCCGGTGGATGCCGGCTGCACGAGCCAAGCGAACTGCACCTACGTTGACTACGGGCCGCAGGCCGGGGCGGAGTATTACTACACCGTCACGGCAGTCTCCGCGGGCGTCGAGAGCCCGTTCTCGAATGAGAGCGGCGCCGTGATTCCGCAGGACGCGGTGATGGAAACCAACGCCGCGAATGATGTGGTCTCGAGGGGCTGGGGGGCGATTCGAGGCGCGACGGAGAATCTGCTGGCGTATGATTCCTTGACCGCAGGGTCGTTTATTCCAGTCCAGCCCAAGCACGCATTTGTGGTTCCAGGCCGAACCAA
>Ga0187864_10000637_pt1 | contig 37901 bp, 32 predicted proteins | sample June2016WEW_11_4_FD_132985 | JGI IMG/M metagenome (GOLD analysis project Ga0187864, IMG submission 132985) | Peatland microbial communities from SPRUCE experiment site at the Marcell Experimental Forest, Minnesota, USA - June2016WEW_11_40 | ecosystem: Environmental > Terrestrial > Soil >...
GACATTTGTGGGAAAAAAATGACGATAGGACGATGTAGGGGCGTCGAGCACTCCTTCCTGAACTCCTCAAGTTTGTCTTTTTTCTTGCACGGCTCCAATAGAAATGGTAATAGTGATGCAGGCGTAGGCGCGGGCGGTGTCTAGAAGGTAACGAATGAAACAACGTCCCCACCTCCCCTTAGCAAACAAAGGACAGACAAGAAGACGCGAAGGCGTGGTTAGGGTTGTCCCCGCTACCGGGTAAAGTTGGTTATTTAGTTATGTCCCCGTGGAACTCCCCATGCGGTTCTTGGGAAAGAAAATGACACGACCTACGCCCTGCGGGCCACAGGCGGGGGTGAGAACGTGTGAAAAAATCGTTTGAGGGCCCTTGCCCGTCATTCCGGCGAAAGCCGGAATCCAGCTTTTTCAGTACGTTACAAAGGCCCTGGACCCCGGCGTCCGCCGGGGTGACGACAAAAAAGCAATTTTTTCACACGTTCTGACCCAGCAAAGCAATATGAAGCCACAGGCGGGGGCGAGGCCTGTGCATTGTGGGCGGGCGGGAGCATCATGTTCGGAAGTGAAAGGAGTGCGATGTCCCCGTGGTCTGCCGAAGCGTGCTTGTCCACCAGATAGATTCTTCTCAATTGCCTTGCATTCCCCTCTTCCCTTTGATAGCATTAAGAAAGTTCGGGGATGGGGATGGGCGCAATGGAAAACAACTCCCACAGTTTGATCTGCTCCTGTCGTTGGTAGATCAGATTGAACACAGATTTAACCTTCATCACTAATGAACACGGTCAAGACCTTAAGAGCCGCTTTGAGGCCCTGATCAAGGATACGCGTTTCTTCGACTGTCTCGTGGGCTATTTCTACACCAGCGGCTTCTTCAACATCTACCGGCCCCTTGAGAACACCGAAACAATCAGGATACTCATCGGCATCAGCACAGATAAGACTACCTTCGATCTGATCGACAGGTCAAGGCAACCAAGCCAGATGGAGCTTCAGTTTTCACACGCTGAAGCGAAAGAAGCACTTGTTGGGCAAATAGAGAGGGAGTTCGAGAATTCCGACGACAATCAACATGTCGAAGATGGGGTGGATAGATTCATCGAGTGGATACGAAATCGGAAGCTCCGGATCAAAGCCTATCCTTCGGACAGAATCCACGCGAAGCTGTATATCATGACCTTCGCCGAAGGAGACCGTGATAGGGGCCGCGTGATTACCGGCTCAAGCAATTTTACTCAGGCGGGTTTTGTAGATAACCTGGAATTCAACGTGGAGCTGAAGAACCGGGCCGACTACGACTTCGCCCTCAGTAAGTTCAACGAGCTATGGGCGAACTCCGTCGATGTGAGCGAAAAGTATATCGAGACCATACAGACGCGGACATGGCTCAATCAGACGATTACGCCCTACGAGCTTTATCTGAAGTTTCTCTACGAGTATTTCAAGGACCAGCTTAATCTGACCGGCGAGACCTCTACACGCTATCTGCCGGAAGATTTCAAGCAACTGGAGTATCAGGCGCAGGCCGTCCTCAACGCAAAGAAGATTCTTGAGGAGTACGGCGGAGTCTTCATATCGGACGTCGTCGGTCTGGGGAAAACGTATATCTCTGCCATGCTTGCAGGGCAACTTGACGGCAGGACCCTTGTTATCGCCCCGCCCGTACTTCTCGACAAGAACAACCCAGGCTCCTGGTACAATGTGATGTCCGATTTTCGGGTGCCTTTTGACCATGAATCCATCGGCAAACTGGACGACCTGCTGAAAAAGGGCGTCGAGAAATATGACAATATCATCATCGACGAAGCCCATCGTTTCCGTACGGAATCGAACGTCACCTATGAGAAGCTGGCGCAAGTTTGCCGGGGGAAACGAGTTGTTCTTGTTACCGCGACACCCTACAACAATTCGCCGAAGGATATCCTGAGCCAGATCAAGCTCTTCCAGAGCGCCAAGAAGAGCACCATCCCAAATCTCCCCAATCTCGAAGCCTTTTTCGGCAGCCTGGAAAAGCGGCTGAAGAAGCTCGACCGACAGAGGGATCACGAGGAGTATATCAAAACCGTCAAGGAGAACGCCAGGGAGATCAGGGAAAAGGTGTTGAAGCACCTCATGGTCCGCCGCACCAGAACGGAGATATCACTCTACTTTTCAGAGGACCTCAAAAGGCAGAAGCTTAAATTTCCCGAGGTGGAAGCGCCTGTGCCGCTCTTTTACGAATTGGACGCCCACGAAGATGCAATTTTCAACAAGACAATCGAGCTTATAACCCAGAGTTTCCAATACGCCCGCTACACGCCGATGCTCTATCTTAAAGCAAAGGTCGACCAGCTTGAAGCCCAGTCGCAGTTGAACATGGGGAAATTCATGAAGATACTCCTGGTGAAAAGGCTGGAGAGCAGTTTTTATGCCTTCAAAAACTCTGTCAACCGTTTCATTCATTCATATGAGCAGTTCATCAATGAGTTTGATCGGGGCAATGTCTATCTCAGCAAGAAACATTCAAACAAGATTTTCGAATTGCTGGAAAACGATGATGATGAAGCCATACAGCGCCTCGTTGACGAAGGCAAGGCCCAGGAGTACAAGGCATCGGATTTCCACGACAATTTCAGGTCCGACCTCCAGTATGATCTCGATACTCTCAACGAAATCCGTTCCATGTGGTCATCCATAAAAAGAGACCCCAAACTGCATAGGTTTGTGGAGGAGCTTCGTAAAAACAAGGACCTGCAGGAGAATAAGCTCATCATCTTTTCCGAGTCGAAAGAGACCGCTGAATACCTTGCCGGTCACATTGAAGCCACATTCAAAGGGGTCCTTTCGTACAACGGCTCTTCAGGCGAGGCCGTCAGGGACATGGTAATCGACAATTTCGACGCCAGGGCAAGGCACAAGAAAGATGATTATCGCATACTCGTGTCGACTGAGGTGCTTTCGGAGGGCGTCAACCTCCATCGCGCCAACGTAGTCATCAACTATGACATACCGTGGAATCCAACCCGCATGATGCAGCGCGTAGGCCGCATAAACCGGGTGGACACGCCCTTTGACAGAATCCATACCTTCAACTTCTTTCCCACGAAGCAGTCGAACGACCAGATCAAGCTCAAAGAAGCGGCAGAGGCAAAAATCAATGCCTTCCTGACGCTTCTCGGCGGGGATGCGGCACTCCTCACCGAAGGGGAACCGCTCGGCTCCCATGAGCTTTTCAATCGCCTTTTGAGCAGTAAAACCATCACCGGTGAAGACGACGGGGAAGAGAGCGAACTCAAGTATCTGAACATCATTAAGAGCATCCGTGACAAGGATCCGGGGCTCTTCGACAGATTGAAACGGCTGCCCAAGAAAGCCCGCAGCGCCCGGGAGAACCATGGGCACCACGATGAACTGCTGACCTATTTTAGGCGAGCAACGCTACAAAAATTCTTCCTCGCGGGCGCCGAGCAGGCCCAAGAGCTCGATTTCCTCACGGCGGCAAAACTCCTGGAAGCGGTGGAGGAGACGATCCGGAAGAAGATCGGCCCTGCATTCTATGAGCTGCTTTCGAAAAACAAGGACGCCTTTCTCTTCGCGACCACGGAAGAGATGCCAGAGCCTTCGAGCCGGGGCGGCAGGGACTCGGGCCAACAGGTGCTCCGGTTCCTGAAGGCAGCAATGAGAGACCGCCGTCAGTTGACGGACGATCAAGAGGCATACGTAAAGAAGGTCATGCTCCGGTTGGAAGAGGGCGCATTACCGAAACAGACGGCCAGGGAAGCGTACAAGGCGCTCAGTGAGTTGAAGGATATACTCACCAACCCGCTCAAGGTGCTGGCCGTTCTGCAAACCTCCATTCCGGCACGGCTTCTCGAAGGTCATTATGCGGAACATAGTCCGAAGACGTCGGGAGCAAGGGAAGTGATCCTGTCTCTCTACATGCATTAGAGGGGGGGGGCGAGGGGAACAAGCAAGTAAGGTAAGGGCAGACGGACCATGGACAGGCAGACGGCGGCTAGGCTCATACAAGACACCTTTGAGAACCCGTTCGACAAGGAGAAGTTCCGCCGGTTCGTCAAGAATCTTCTCAACCGGATTGAAGACGCCCCTTTTGTCTACAAAGGCAATTTCATCCCCGACGCGTACGCCCGGTACGTCAGCACCCTCGAGCGCATCGGCAAGTATGGCGACGGCGACCATAAGATCGACATCCTCGTGGTAAGACTGCGGAAAGAGACGTCGATCGAGCGCGGCCGCACAATGCAGAGGAATTTCATTGCGTGGTATCTCAACGGCAGCCGCGGCGGCGAGATGAAGGACGCGGCCCTTGCCGCGTTTGTCTCGCCGGACCAGGACGACTGGCGGTTCTCCCTCGTCAAAATGGACTATGCCTATTATGAGGACAAGAAAGGGAGAACGAAAGTAAGAGGGGAATTCACCCCTGCCCGCAGATGGTCCTTCCTTGTCGGGCGCCATGAGAACAGCCATACCGCGCAGAGCCGCCTCGCACCTATTCTTGCCGATGACGAGCACAATCCTACCCTCACGCACCTTGAAGAAGCCTTCAACATCGAAACGGTCACCAAAGAGTTTTTTGGGAAATACCGCGAGCTCTTCCTCAGGACCAGGGAGACCCTGGATACGTTGGCCGCCGGGAACAGGGCCGTGGAAACTGATTTTGCGTCGAAGGACGTCAACGCTATCGATTTCGCCAAAAAGCTCCTCGGCCAGATTGTCTTCCTCTATTTCCTCCAGAAAAAGGGGTGGTTCGGCGTGTCGAGAGACGGGGTGTGGGGCACAGGCCCAAGGGGATTTCTCCGCGAGCTTTTCGTGGGCAAACACGGCACCTACGACAATTTCTTCAACGACATACTGGAGCCCCTCTTCTACGAGGCCCTTGCGAGCGAGCGTGAGGATAGTTTCTATAAGCTTTTCAACTGCAAGATCCCCTTCCTCAACGGCGGGCTCTTCGATCCCATCTGCGGCTATGATTGGGTGCATACCGATATCCTTTTACCCAACGAACTCTTTTCCAACGATCGGCGCACAAGGGAAGGCGACAAAGGCGACGGCATCCTCGACATTTTCGACCGGTACAATTTCACTGTCAAGGAAGATGAGCCGCTGGAAAAGGAAGTGGCTGTCGATCCGGAGATGCTGGGCAAGGTATTCGAGAACCTTTTGGAGGTGAAGGATCGCAGATCGAAGGGCACGTACTACACCCCACGGGAAATCGTCCATTACATGTGCAGGCAGAGTCTCATCAACTACCTGGATACAGAACTGAACGGCGGCCCCGTCGCCTACGAAAGGATCGGCACGGAACAGCTCGACATGTTTGGCAATAAGGCAAAGTCAGGTCAGTGGGATTTGGAGGTGGAGCATGCATCGAACCCCGCTATTTCGAAGGGAGATATAGAAAAGCTCATTGAGTGCGGCGAGCAGGTGGGCGAGAATGAAGCCACCGTGGAGGCGAAAGGCAGAGAAACGGAGACTTACTCCTATAAGCTGCCCGAAGATATCCGGCGCAACGCGAAAGCGATTGACGGGAAACTTGCCGCCATCCTGGTGTGCGACCCGGCCATTGGGAGCGGCGCTTTTCCCGTGGGCATGATGTCTGAGATCGTCAAGGCACGGAACGTCCTCTCGGTCTTCATCAAGGCGCCCGAACGGACACCGTACCACTTTAAGCGCGAGTGCATAGAAAACTCGCTTTACGGCGTCGATATCGACCCCGGCGCGGTCGAGATCGCAAAACTTCGTCTCTGGCTCTCGCTCGTCGTCGACGAGGACGATATCCGTGAGATAAAGCCCCTGCCGAACCTCGATTACAAGATCGTCTGCGGCGATTCCCTGGGGAGCGTAGGAAGAGATGTCCTTAATGATCAGCTCTTCGCGGAACTTGAGGCGCTGAAGAGACGCTATTTTGACGAGACGAGCCCCGGAAAGAAGAAAGAGGAGAAGGCCCGCATCGACGCGTTGATCTCACAACTAACGCATAACGAGAGCCGATTCGATTACCATATCTTCTTTCACGAAGCCTTCGACCACGGAAACGGCGGGTTCGACGTGGTGATCGCCAATCCGCCTTACGTGCGGCAGGAAGGCATCAAGGACCTTAAACCCGCGCTCAAGAGAGAGTTTGGCCCCTTTTTCTGCGGCACCGCCGACATCTACACCTATTTCTACAAGCGGGGCACGGAGCTGCTGAAAACGGGCGGCCACCTCTGCTTCATCGCCCCGAATAAATTCATGCGAGCAGGATACGGGAGGAATACAAGGGAACTCCTTACAGAAAAGGTGACGCCTAAAATCATCATCGACTTCGGAGAGCTTCCTGTTTTTGAGGCCGGCACGGATCCGCTCATAGTGCTTGTCGAGAAGAGAAAAGGTTTGACGAACGGAAAATGCATAGGCGCGATCATAAAATCCGCGGAAGAGATTGAGCGGGTTGATGATGTGGTGAAACAACGCGGTTTTGCCGTACGGGTTTCATCCTTGTTGTCTAGGGGCTGGACATTGGAACAGCCCGAGGTGCTCCGTCTTATGGAGAAGCTCCGCGCCGCGGGCAAACCGCTCGGTGAATACGTGAGGGGAAGGCTCTATCGTGGCATTCTGACAGGCCTCAACGAGGCCTTTGTGATCGATGAATCTATAAGAGGGAGGCTCATCGCCGAGGATCCGAAGAGCGGAGAGCTGATCAAGCCGTGGCTGAGAGGAAGAGATATTAAGAAATGGAAGGCGGAGTGGGCGGGACTATATCTGATCACCATTCCCAGTAGCGCGAACAAGGCATGGCCCTGGTCAACAGCAAAAACCGAAAAGGAGGCGCTTGGTATTTTTGCGAAGACCTATCCTGCCGTGTGCAAGCATCTTACGCAATGGGGAGACAGGCTTAGGAAACGGGACGATCAGGGCCGATTCTGGTGGGAGTTGCGATCCTGCGCGTATTACAAAGAATTTGAGAAACTGAGGGTAGTATATCCGGATATTGCGACCCACATGCGAGCGGGTGTGGCGGAGGACGATGGCTTTGCTGATTGCACAACGTTCATCATGCCATTTGACGTCTATGTGCTTGCCCTAATGCACTCTAGATTATTTGATTGGTATTACAGGTTAAATTTCCAGTGTCTCGGTGATCCTCATAATAGAGGAAGGATAAGATTCAAAACGCAATATATGGAACAGCTTCCCATTCCTTCCATCCACTCCAACGAGCAAGCCCCCATCTTCTCCCTTGTCCAGCAAGTCCTCGCCGCCCCCGATAGCCCCGACGTGCCCCGCCTCGAAGCAGAAATCGACCGGCTTGTTTATGACCTCTATGGCCTCACCCCCGAAGAGATCGAGGTTGTGAAAGGTTCTGATAAAGCGAGGAGCCTGGTGAATGGGCGTTGAAGAAAAGATACTTCTGAGCGTAAGTGCCCCTCTTCACATTCAAGTCAGAACAACGGTCGGCTATTGGGAATACCTGATTGCAATAAAGCACCCGGTCATGAAAGGCAAAGAGGATATTGTGAGAGACGTTCTGGAACACGCCGACGTGATCAGGCAGAGCAGGACCGACAGGTAGTGTCCTAATTTGATTTAGGAAGGGGCGGGTATGGCATAAAAAATGCTAGGATGGTGGGTTAATTATTAACGGACGAACATAGGGGTTCGCGTAGGGCAAAGCAATGAGAAAAAGCTAATGCGGAAAGTAAAGTCGTTTACACTTGATATATTCCTGCAATAGATTCCAGCATTCGCTGTTTGCATTCTCATAATGATTCTGGACTAGCCCGGCAAGCATATCAGCAAACTGAACGTTCACATTGCACGCGCTGTCGCAAGGATTCATTAGTAACTCAGTTGCAGAATCTTGCTCGCACGCAAGGTTAATCCGTAAGTAGTCACGAAGGCTATTTCCGCTCTTGACCTTAATCGATCTTGCATCCTGGGTTACAATTACCCTGTCGTACTTAACCATTTCATCAATTAAAGATAACTTGATCATGTAATTGTACAGTATATTCTCATCTTTTTTTATTGCCTCATTAACTTGCTGTTTTGCAGCGGTCATTGAGAACAGTTTTATGTCGGAGTGATTCTCGGCTAGCTTATGTGCATCACTCGCAAACTGCTTTTTCGACGTGATACCCATATCAGACCATTTTTTTTCTCGCTTAGTATTCCATTTATTTGACGTATAAAGGTGTCTGATTAACCTTTTAGGTAGATACTTTTTTTCAAGAGGACATACAAGGGTTGCGATAGTGATATGTCTACTTGATCCGCCGCGCAGATAGGGTGCGCTAAAATTCCACCCTAGGTCCCCGCTTTCATCGACATAGAAAATAGCAGAAGTCATGATAACAACATAACATAAGGGTATGTCAGTAAGTACAAAAAAAGAAAACCCCTAAAATTGGGGTTTAAAAAAGGTGTGTGTGACCCCTAGGTCCGACGCTAATTACATAACGCTTACGATACCCATAAGGGCATCGCGGTTTCCCTAGGATTTACTCACACACAAAATAAGTGTAGTACTTAATGACACCCCTTGTCAAGAAGTATTTTCGCATACTATGAAAACAAATTAAGGATATCTCCGAAAGCTAGCGTAATTTTTACGTTACCTGGCTTGTTTTCCGATCCTGCACAATCGACGCCCTTACCGCCTTTTCCGGTGAGTCTACCGGGGGAATGTGGAGCACCGCATAATACCGCCGCTTTGTGCTTCCCTCTATAGGAGAGGACCACGCATAGGCTCTTGTGGCCTTGGGGTGGCCCTCCAGATTGTAGACCGACACTGTACCGGCCCACACGGTTTCGGTACGGAATTTTTCAATTACAATCACGTCCTCAATGAAAGAGGCTTTGCATTCGTGGAGACGTTCGATGGCGGTTTTAAGATCGGGATCCATAGAAATCCAGTGTAGACGCATGAGGTGGATAGAAGAGGCCGACGATAATCCATGCACCTGGGTGCCCATGGACCGTACCCACATAAAAATGCGTGTCACACTTATTAATCATTTCTTCTTCGTAACGCTTTCGAAATTTGGCCTCCCATTTTGATTCATATTCCTGGCTCCATTTTCGATAAGACTCTCCTATCTCCCAATCTGTGCACATCATGTTATGTCCGGTGCACCCTACATCGTCACATTTAAACTCGTATCGGAATTCGTACGGAATCTTTTCTAAGGTATCACGAGGGGTATTTTTTCCAAACAATAATTGCTGACCCAGAGCGGCCCGTTGCGAACGTGTCCACTTTGCATCGCATGGCACAATTAACAGCCGTTTAATCCTAGCAGGCTTAAAAATACCCAGAGTAGGAAATCCGTCCACTTGCCGTTTTCTCTCCATTTCGCAAAGGGACGTGCATTTAAGAGGCAAAATCCGCATTTTACGCGCAAGCCATTGATCATCTGTGGAAACAGTGCTAATGACCTTGATAGTATCAGGGTTCAATTTAAAGCTTTCGGGTCGTGTATCATCAGGTGCTTTTTTTACACTGACATCGATCCATTGGTATTTCTTAAACCGCTGGCCTTTTTCGAGAAAGCGGTAAGGGACCGGGAACAGCCTGATCCACTGCCCGTCATCTGTTATTCCAGCAGTACAGGACACCTCAATTCCCTTTTGGGCAGGTACTGGATATGTCCTAATGGTAATGAGAACCCGCTTATTAATCCAATCGAATTCCACTTTTAACTATCCAAGGATTAGAGGTCAAAGCCATGTAGTCCCTGATTCTCTAGCGCCAAAAATAGCCGATGTCTATGACATTCTGTGGGGTCGGCTTCCAAACACATCAAAGCTGCGGGGTGCTCGATGTTCATAAACCAATGAAGGTTCCTGACGAACTGATCAACAACATAGGTATCATACCATTTCCAGATTACGTCCCTGTTCTCCATGCCAATCGCTTTAGCGCGTATGTCTTTCGGGACGCCCAATTCAGGAACATGAAGATACGAGATGCCAATACTGTCAAGTGATTTGCAAAGATTGGGCTTATTTAGCTCGGGCCGGTACATACTTATGGGCGCAAACCTGATATCTATAAGTGATTTAACGTCAGCTTCCCTCAAAAGCTCTAATAGTTGGTCGATTGAGCGCCCCTCGTAGCCGATGGTATAAAAATCTGCTTCTTCACGGGATCGCCCTTCATTCCAAAGTGCCCTGTTTTCCGCCCGCACGCGGGCGCTTTGTCTTGGGAGCTTGAGTTGTTTCCACATTGTTTGTTTTCTCCCTTAACTGCCACATAATTACACCATTTTGGTCTCGTTGTCTATATAAACCTATGTCTTCCTCTAATTTTCGGACCCACTGATTATTAGGAAATAACTGTGGAAGTCCAGCCTTTGTGCGAATTTCCGTCCATGTAAGCGGGGACTCAGACGTCTTCAGAATATCACGAATCTTAGCCTTGAAGTCATCGTAGGGCATCATGCTCTTCTTCGGCTTGTTCCACCACGGGCTACGACATTTGGGACAAACACGCGGGTCCTCGGTGTGTTCTCCCCGCGGGACCCATTCATGCCCACACCTTTCGCATCGGTATCCCATGATAGTGATTGGAACTCGTCCCATATCGCCCCTCCCATAATATCGAGCACTAATAAATATTATAACTATTATTGTATTGTTTGTCAATATCTTCTTGACAAAGGATATATCAAGTAGTATCATATTAGTTATGGAGATACGGAAAGACACAAAAGAAAATAAGGGCGGACGCGTTACAACCCATTCGCCCTTAAACCGTGGGGGGCAAGTTGGTGACTCAGATCGGGGTTTACACCCGGTCGTTCGGGGTCCGAATCCCCGGCGCTCCATCTTTTTAAGTATACCACCATTTTTTGGGGGCTGCAATGAGTCAATTATCGGTTGAAAAGCAGGCTACGGCCGTGGGCGCTCTGGTAGAAGGCGCTTCTATCCGATCCGTGGAGCGCATGACAGGCATACACCGTGACACGATCATGCGCCTTATGGTCCGTACCGGGCAGAACTGTCAGGAACTTATGGATTCTTCCATGAAGAACCTGAAATGTGAAAACCTCCAGGTAGATGAGATATGGTGCTTTGTCGGAAAGAAACAGCGTCATCTTCAGATCACTGACAACATAGAGGAAATGGGCGATCAATGGGTTTGGGTAGCCCTCGACGCTGATAGCAAGTTGATACCGTCCTTCCTCGTCGGTAAGCGATCCTTCCAGAATGCCTGTGCTTTCCTTCAAGATCTATCTGAAAGACTCGATAACAAGGTCCAGCTAAGCAGTGATTCCCTTTCCTCATATGTGGACGCTGTGGAGCGTTCCTTCGGCATGAATGTCGATTATGGGCAGATAGTAGAATCCTATGAAGCGGAGGCAATCGGTCCGGGTAGGTATTCCCCTCCATACGTCATTAGCGCGACGCGTACTGTCATAGCTGGTAATTCCGAAGTGAAGAAAATTTCCACGTCTTACATTGAAAGGTCCAACCTGACCATGCGCATGCAGATGAGGCGATTCACCCGGCTGACGAATGCTTTCAGCAAGAAGTTTGAGAACCTCAAGGCTGCGGTCGCCCTCCACTTTGCACACTATAACTTTGTGCGGGTGCATAGCTCGCTGCGAGTCACCCCGCCCATGAAGGCAGGGTTAACAGATCACATATGGAACGTCTCGGACCTCATAAGCTGAAATTAGGACACTACCGACCGACAAGGATGTTTTTCTTTATTACAAGCAGTATGATAAACTATATTGTGTAGTCGTCAGGCACGTTGGGGCGGAGGGTTTCCTGATAACCGCGTATCCGACCGACAAGGTGAAGGAAGGAGACGTGATATGGACAAAGTAGTCGTTTACTACCACAGGGATTCGGATACTATGGATATCTGGTTCGGCAATCCGGAAGATGAGGTTGTGTGTGAAGAAGCGGGGGAGGGTATAATCCTCAAAAAAGATAAGGACGGAAAGACAATCGGCATTGAAAAGCTGTATGTACGCAAAACGGTCGGCATTGACACGCCTTTGTCCGTTGAAGTAGTGGTGGCATAGGGCACGTCGTGATGCGTTGAAGAACGGTGGCCGCCCGCCTCCTTTTTGCCTCTCCGAAGCCGGTGGCACAGAGAATCATCACGTATATATTCAGAAATGCAGGTGCAAGGTATGGAAGACGATAGCGTGCTATTCGCAGAGCAGCCGCAGAGCTACGGGGTCAATTCATGTGAGGAGACTCTCGTAAACGAGTTGTGGGCACTCAAGAGCCGGTGCGACAGGGAGACGGCCGAAGGTATCGCCGGGAGGGCGCGCCTTCCTTTGAAATGGATCGACACGGTTCCATCCCGAAACGGTGAAAAGGGGACGGACAAGCTTTTGGCGGAACGGGGCGTGCTTCTGCTTCGCAACCGCACGAGCCCATTTATCGAGCAGTTTGGACATCCCCTAGGCCGGTGCGCCAGGTTCTATAAGCTCACCGCGTACAACAACTGTAACTTCTGGTGCGAATACTGCTACCTCTATCTCACGTTCCGCACCGATCCCGTTTCGACCCACTTCGTGAATTACGAAAAGATGTTCAGGGAAATCGTTGCGTTCGATGAACGTGACATACCAGACAGCCTGAGAGTGCTTAACCTGGGCGAGTTGTGCGATCCCCTGGCGGTGGAGCATGTCACCGGGTTTGCGGAAAAGCTCATTCCGTTTGCCGCAGAGCATACGGCGAAAACAAGATTGCTTTTTCTCACCAAGGGCGCCGATGTGGAATCCCTGCTCCATCTCGCTCACGGGGGAAAGTCGATCATGTCCTTCAGCGTCAATACGGATAAGGTGTATCGACGCCTTGAGCATCGGACGGCAACACCTGAGGCCCGCATGGTCGCCGCAAAGCAGTTGCAAAAGGCCGGTTATGAGATACGCGTGCGCATTGACCCCATAATCATCTATGAAGGATGGCAGAAGGCGTATGAAGACCTTGTCGATGCAGTTTTCCGGCACGTCACGCCGGCACGGATTACCTTAGGCGAATACAGACCGTCAAAAGGGCTTGTGAGTCACATAGAGTCGCGGTTTCCCGGATCTCCGCTGCTGGACATCACGGACAGGCTCGTAAGCGACGGCGTCAAGCTCCGATATCCGGAAAAGAAACGCGTCGCTTTCTTCCGCGCCATCATCGACAGAATAAAGGAGCATGATCCGGAAATGAGAATCAGTCTCTGCAAAGAGCATCCGGCAATATGGAAACAGGCGGGAATCGATGCAGGAGGGATCTATTGCAATTGCGTCGGCTGATGGTTCAGCCGACGGGGATGGACAAGGGCGCGGGAGCCGGACGCCCTTCGGTAATTCGATAATAAGCGGTGGATACATCACGCCAAATTCTTCCTGTAATTCGCGCTTTGCACCTCTGCCCTAATGTTCAACATTTCAAGTGGTATTGTATGAGTCAGCAAAACAGTAAGCGCAGAATTAGAAGTCGGGGCTTTGGTGCTGTGCGGTCTTGCTATCCATCAGCCATCTGATCGTGAAGAAGATCGTAGCGATAATAGAAAGGACCCAAACAAGGTCAACATTGAGAACCCAATCGGAAACCCCCCTGTCTAGCCCGGGCATGCGCAGAGGATTGCCACCCGATGACGCGGGCCATGAGTACACCCGTAGGAATCTTTACCCAACTGCTTGATTTTATCCAGAGGTAAATCTCGTAGGCAAAAACGATCATACATGCCGAGTTGAATGACACGTAGAGGACGTGTGCGCCCCGGCGTACGACTGCTTTTGCGGTGGAGACCAGGCCTTTGCTATCAGTGATTCCTTCGGACACCGTAAAACCCTCTTTCCTCAATCCACTTAAAAATAGAAGAGGGGGCAGGGGCATTTACTGACCCTGCCCCGACATTTCGTCAACAAAGCCTACTTCTTGAGCCTTCTTCTTATTGCCGCAAGACCCGCTAGGCCGGGGCCGAAAAGCAGAAGGGCGGCCGGCAGAGGGACCGCACTCGCATTGACCTGGAATGCTGCAGGTTGCACTATCCCGCTGGTGGCCCAATCGACGTAACCGTCAGGCGGGCGCCGCCACATTGTGTTGACATAATTGGGGTCGCCGACGGTGCCAACGTACCAAAGATACATGTTTACCGAGTCGTCGTATGTGCCCGTGCTCGCGACAATCCAATACGTGTTCCCCATTGATAGCGGAGTAGTGCCGGAATAGGCGTAACTCCCCGCAGCCCCAGGATTGGTCGGACCGACGAGCGACGATAGGAGCGTTCCCGGTGCGCCACCCGCGTCGGAAAACAGGCTGACACTGAGTGCTCCGGGGGAGCCTTGAGCAGCCAAGTAGAGGTCAGCCGAAGCAAAGGACGCAGTGGTGTTCCACACGAACCCCGCCGCATAGTCATTCCAGCCGACCCCAACACTGGGAATAGCGGTCTCAGGATAAGTGCTGACAATCGGCGCCGCAGACACGGCGGTCGCCACGGTCAGAGCAACCAGCAAGCCGACAACAAGTAATGCTCGCGCTACTTTCATTGAACCGTCCTCCTTTGACATTATGATAGAAACTTCCGTGGCGGCCCGGCTGTCTTGCTGATGGATGCTCAGAGATGACCCGGCTGAGACCCGTTGGCTTTCCGTCCCACCCTCACGGATGGTTTGGCTTTATCATATTTTATTCAATCTATAACACTGTAAAACATAAAGTCAAGAAAAATCGTACAGGTTCTGGAAAATAAATTCCTGTCGCTTTCAACTGGCAATCCGCACTCACCCCAGAAGCCCGTCTGCGTTGACTTGTAGCATCTGAGCCCGGTGTCTTACGCACCCGGGCTTGTCCAATGAAAACAACCCTTGCCAAGACCAATGTGGTACGGATAAGATAGTCCACGGATACGTCCCGGCAGCTAAGACCACCTTCACATTGGTGTCAGTGTACCCGTCTTGTAGCATGGTCCCAGGCGTTTTCGGTTGTCCCATTGGTGATGCGATCCCGTTTAGGAGATTTATCGAAGTAGGCCGACCTGGGCCGGAACGTACCAAAATTACTCCAGGGAGGTCTTCTCATGACACGATACGGGAGAAAAAAGAAGGGTGTACCCCAGAAGGGCGGTTCTTTCCCGATCATCAACAACAATGCTGCGGGCATCGATATCGGCTCAGAAGAACATTGGGTCGCTGTGCCCGAGGACCGGGACGAGAACCCGGTAAGGCCCTTTGGCTGTTTCACGGCCGATCTCCATGCTATGGCCAGATGGCTCAAGAAGTGCGGTGTCACCACGGTCGCCATGGAGTCGACAGGGGTCTACTGGATCCCTCCCTTCCAAATCCTCGAAGAGTACGGATTCGAGGTAAAACTCGTGAACGCCCGCCATGTGAAGAACGTGCCCGGCCGTAAAAGCGATATCTCGGACTGCCAGTGGCTGCAGCGTCTCCACACCTATGGGCTCCTGTCCGGTTCCTTCCGCCCCGACGACCAGATATGCGTCCTCCGGTCATACTGGAGGCACAGAGCTAATCTTGTCCGCTATGCTGCGGATCATATCCAGCACATGCAGAAGGCCCTTACCCAGATGAATCTTCACCTGCACAAGGTACTCGTCAGTGTCACCGGCGTCACCGGTATGAACATCATTCGGGCAATCATAGCGGGAGAACGGGACCCCAGGAGACTTGCCCTCATGAGAGAGCCGGGGGTGAAGAATACCTCCGAAGTTATCGCCAAGGCCCTTGAGGGAGACTATCGGCAGGAGCACCTCTTCGCCCTTAAACAGGCAGTCGAGCTCTATGACTTTTATCACCGGCAGATAGAAGCCTGCGACAGCGAGATGGAACGCTATCTGCACACGATAGAGGCGAAGATCGATCCTGTGCAAAATCCTCTTCCGAAACAGAAAAAGAGGGGAAAGAAGCCGATCGGAAATCAATCCTTTATCGACCTCCGGACCGAGCTTTACCGGATAAGCGGCGTAGATTTCACCCAGATACCGGGCCTCGATGCCCTTACCGTGCAGACGATCCTCTCAGAGATCGGCCTTGACCCGGCGAAGTTCCCCACTGAAAAGCGATTTGTTTCCTGGCTCGGACTCTGCCCCAATAACCGCATCACCGGAGGAGAGGTCAAGAGCACAAAGACAAGGAAGACCGTGAACCGGGCTGCCAATGCCTTCCGCATGGGTGCCCAAACGCTCGCTAACAGCAATGTCGCCCTCGGGGGATTCTACCGCCGCATCCGCTCTCGCCTCGGCTCTCCGAAGGCCATCACTGCTACGGCCCATAAACTTGCCCGCATATTCTATCGCATGTGGACAACCGGTCAGTCCTACATCGACCTGGGCAAGGATTACTACGAGAATCGTTACAGGGAGCGTGTCCTCCGCAATATCACCAAGAGGGCAAAAGAGTTGGGGTATGATGCGGTACTACAGCCCATCGGGCAGGGGGTTGTTTAGGAGGTGGAACGTAAAGGAGCTGATTTTGCTTTTAGACCCCTCGGTCTGCACAAACCGACCGGAGATATGTCGCCTATGACGCCTCGGCAACGTCTCTTTGCGGCCGGAGGAAATTTCGATGATAGTACCACCCCCCGACAGGTGACCGCCACTTACGAAGGGTGGTTGCTCGGGAACCAATGCCATAGGCGGGGTTGCCCAGCTCCATATTGCCTTGCTGGGTCGCCCCCGCCGTCTACAGGCGGGCGGCACCGGCAAACCGACCTGGATCTTGTAACATGGTTCGGCCCGCACCGGAGTGTACTCTGCTGTACATGAGGAGGCGGGGCGAGCGGGATGACAAAGCTATGCGCGAAAAGCGCCCGGCCGACAAGAAGAACGGCTCTACCCCACCTTCTCCTTCTCAACCCTCTCATGCAGCCAGACTTTAATGAGCGCACCCCGGTCCACGCCTATACGTGCTCGTACCTCGTCTATATCAGCCACGAGGGCTTCCGGAATATCCAGGGTAATGCGGACTTTCCTGCCAGGGTGAGTTATCCTCGCCTTTGAGAGATCGATCATGTCGTGAATGTCTTCCCCCTCGTCGAATCTCCTATCGAATTCAGCCGCCCCTTCAACCGGCCGTTTTTTCTTCATATAATCTTACCTCCTTTGCCCTTGAGCGCCTCACCGAAATGAGCCGAATGGTCTCATTGCGCATCGCATAGATTGCCGTCCAGGTCTTTCCCTGGAGCTTGGCGATGAGAGCCCATCTCAACTCATCCGGGAAGGTCATTTCAATTTCGACCCTCTTGTCGTCGAGCCAGAGAGATTTAGCGGTCTCGAAATCGATCCCATGCTTCTCCCTGTTGGCCAGACTTTTCTGACCATCCCACTCGAACCTCATGTCATTTATTATACATCAAGCGTACAGATAAGCAACGTATCGCCGTCTGCCGTCGATACTTTGCCTTTCCCGGCTGGAGGAAATTTCGATGATAGGCGCCGAAAGCGAGGGGTCGCCGCCCGGAGGCGTACTCTTCCGTACGTCGAGGACGTGCGGCCCCGAGATACAAGCGCATGGCGCGAAATTCACCCGGCCGGATGCAGACGCGTATTGATAATCACATTTCAAATAAGTATACTAAGAATGCCAAGTATACAAGGAGATATTCCATGAATGAACGGCATTTGAAAAATATCAGCGCAAAGGTGCCAGACGACCTGCTTGTGAGTATCGATGAAATCGCGGTATTGCGGAACAGAAAACGGGGTGAGATCGTGCGAGAGGCCCTCAGTTTTTATATCGATACGATGGCCGATTACCGGATTGCCATCGACCGTCTGAAAGACCCCGCCGATGAAATACAGACAGAAGAAGAATTCTTAGCGGAGCTCGGCTGGGACATTTGATATATACCCTGAAATTCAAGAGGAGTGTGCAAGGGGATCTCAAAAGAGTCGGCCGGGAAGCAGCCAAAATAGTCCTGGACGCAATCAGGAAAGACCTGTTGACGAACCCGAGAGCAGGGAAGCGGCTAAAAGGGAAAGAGGGCGTGATCTGGAGCTACCGCGTAGGCTCCTATAGAATTATTTACACCTTCGGTGATGAAGAACTCGTCCTTCTCGTGGTGAGAGTCGGACACAGAAAGGAGGTTTACAGGGGCATATAAGGGTGTGGCAACGCACGCAGCGCCGCGCAGTCATGCATTTTTTGGGGGAGATAATTCGATCATTGTTATCTTGCCATCCGCGAGGATTTTGGCGACGAATGGCGGATCATATTTTCGTTTGACGGGAATACCATGCGACGCCAGGGCGTCAATGATGCGGTGGCCGGAAAGGTTTTCGTCCAGGACGAGAGTCAGGCCGCGCGCTGCTCGATCTCGCAACGTAGAGCCTCTTCCACGACAACAGTCCTCAAATCATAATCGGAAGCTATGTCTGAAAGGCTCTCTCCCCCGCTGTAACGCTCGAATACCATGAGCGTTGTTATCCTGGTACCCTCGATGACAGGGCGGCCATAGGCGACCGCGGGATTCATTACAATGATCTTGGGAGAAGCCTCGTAGGTTAGCGGATAGAATCTGATAGGTATGTGCTTCGGGTCTCGCTCTATTCGGTGGAGATACTGAGAAAGGACCTTGGGGAGAGCTATCTGTCCTCTGGCTGACGCGTTAATGGAAAGCCCGAGTTCACGAACGAACACCTCCGATCCGTCAGTCTCAAGGTCAAGCTCTGCCAAGGGGTGCTCCACCTGGAATGTCTCCTTCGCCCACTCCAGGGCCTTGCGAATCTTCTGCATTGGGACTCTGTGTGTTCGCCGCAGCGCGACCAGCACGTGAAACTCGACAAGGTTGATAAAGCTGAGAGGCGCCACGCTGTTCCTTGCCGCCGGCGCCACTACCGCGCTCCCATCATTTGATCGAGTCCAGGACCGCACGGCGCCAGGCTGAACCCGGGCATAACGGCCGATCTCCGTTGAGGAGTATAGCGGTTGATAGCGAAGGTCTTTTGACGTCGTCTTATCCATCACCTATGAAAACCTCTTAAAAGAGCGTGCCTCATGTGCTCGTGCTACTAAGACTTCCGGCCAGCCGACCGATGGAAACATCCCGGAAGCCCGCAACGGACTTATCGCTCCTATGGTGATTATAGCACGGTAAGTTTCCATGTCAACATGAGGCGATGTCTGATGGATATTGCCACCCCCGTCCCAGGTGGTTCCTTCTTGCGCGAGGTGGGTGCGCGGGGGTACCCGGCAAACCAGCTTGGGTGGTCTATGCCGGAGGGGTCGCCGCCCGGAGGCGTACTCTTTCGTACGTCGAGGACGTGCGGCCCCGAGATACAAGCGCATGGCGCGAAATTCACCCGGCCGGGCCCCTTACTCGACCGTAACACTCTTCGCGAGATTCCTCGGCTGATCCACGTCCGTCCCCAACAGATTGGCGATATGGTAGGCAAACAACTGGAGCGGCACGATGAAGACCAGGGGCTGCAGCTCATAAAGCGTAGACGGCACCTTGAAGATGCTCGATGCCTTCGCCGCCATCTCGTGGTTGTCATGGTCCGTGCAGAGTATGATGTTGCCCCGCCTGGAGACGACCTCTTCCACGTTGCTGCACGTCTTCTTGTAGGTGCTGTCGTCGGGGGCGACGACGACGACCGGCATCTGCTCGTCGATGAGGGCAATGGGGCCGTGCTTCATCTCTCCCGCGGCATACGCCTCGGCGTGGATATAGGATATCTCCTTGAGCTTGAGGGCCCCTTCGAGCGAGACGGGGTAGCTGATGCCCCGGCCGAGATAGAGAAAATTCTTGTAATGCATATACTTGCGGGCGAGGTCTTCCATGTTCCCGGCCTGGTCGAGGGCGAGCTGGACCTTGTGCGGTATCCGCCTGATCTCGCTTATCTTCTGCCGGAGCGCGTCATGGTCCATGGCCCCCAGCTTCCTTCCCAGGTAAAGCATGAGGAGGAAGAGCACCGATACCTGGGTGGTAAAAGCCTTGGTCGATGCGACGCCGATCTCCGGCCCCGCGTGGGTGAAAATGACGCCGTCCGATCCACGGGCAAGGGTGCTTCCCAGGACATTGCAGATGGCGAGGGTAAAGACGCCCCTTTTTTTCGCCTCTTTCATGACCGCGATGGTGTCCGCGGTCTCGCCCGACTGGGAGACGAGGACGAGCATGTCGTTCCGTCCCATGATCGGGTTCCGGTACCGGAACTCGGACGCGATATCGACGTCGACGGGTATGCGCAGGTTTTCCTCAAACATGTGCTTGCCTATGAGGCATGCATGGTACGAGGTGCCGCAGGCGATCATCCATATGCGTTTGACCTTGCTCATGGGAGGGAGCTTCAGGTCCTCGAAGTCGACTTCGCCGCGCTCTTCCTTCACCCTGCCGAGGAGCGTATCGGAGATGGCCGTGGGCTGCTCGAAGATCTCCTTCAGCATGAAATGCTTGTAGCCGCCCTTCTCCGCCATGGCGCCGCTCCAGTTGATGGTGTGCACCTGCCGCTCCGCCCGGTTCCCGTCGGCGTCCAGGATAAAGAGCTCACTCCCCTTCATGACGGCTATGTCCTTATCCTCGAGGAAGATGAACCTGTTTGTCTTTCCGATGAGGGCGGGCGCATCGCTCGCGATGAAGAACTCCCCTTCGCCTATGCCGAGGACGAGGGGACTCTCCTTTTTTGCGGCAATGAGCGTCTGCTCGCCTTCCCTGATAATACCGAGGGCATAGGAGCCGTGCATCTCCGCCAGGGAGAGCCGTACGGCTTCCACGAACCCGGCCCCTTCTTCCATATGCTCCGAGATGAGATGAGGTATTACCTCCGTGTCCGTGTCGGAGAGAAATTTGTGCCCCTTCGAGCGCAGGCGCTCTTTCAGCTCGACGTAGTTTTCCACGATGCCGTTGTGGACGACGACGATATCCCCGGCCCTGTGGGGATGAGCATTCCGCTCGGAGGGCGTGCCGTGGGTAGCCCACCTCGTATGGGCAAGGCCGAGGTTCCCCTTGAAGCCCCCTTCGCACACCTTCCTCAGCTCGTCAACCTTGCCTTTCCGGCGCGCGATCTCGATCCGCCCGTCGCAGGAGACGGCGATCCCGGCGGAGTCATAGCCCCGGTATTCGAGCCTCTTCAGTGCCTCGATCAGTATCGGATAAGCCTCGTCTTCCCCCAGGTAGCCGACTATTCCGCACATTTCTTCTTCCTCCTTGAGTAGTCTTCGATGTGCCTCTGCTTCGTCCGCGTCACTGCGAGGGCCCCCTCCGGGACATCGCGGGTGATGGTCGAACCCGCTCCGATGTACGCGTCCTTTCCTATAGTGACGGGCGCCACGATCTCCGTGTTGCTGCCGATAAAGGCGCCGTCTCCTATGGTGGTCCGGTACTTCAGCCTGCCGTCATAATTACAAGTAATGGTGCCTGCACCTATGTTAACCCCTGAACCCACTCCCGCATCCCCGATATAGGAGAGGTGGTTCGCCTGGGAGCCCTCCCCCATGGTCGTGTTCTTCAATTCGACGAAGTTGCCTATCTTCACATTCCGCTTGAGGACCGTCTTTGGCCTCATGCGCGAGAACGGCCCTATCCTGGCGCCTTCCCCTGCCCGTGCTCCGTCAAGGGAGGTGAAGCCTTCGATGGAGACGCCGTTTTCAATAATTGAGTCTTTGATCACCACATGGGGGCCGATGAAGACGTCCTGTCCGATCTCGGTCCGCCCCATGAGGCAGCAGTAAGGAGAGATGACCGTGTCAGGGCCGATCGTCACGTCAGCCTCGATATAGGTGCTCCTGTCGGTGATGGTGACGCCGTTCTCCATGTGGCGGTCGAGAATGGCGTTCCTGAAGGCGAGGGTTGCCTCGAGCAGGTCTTTGCGCGTATTGATGCCGAGGACCTCGGCTGCGTCCTTATGAAAAAAGGCCCTGGCCTTGATGCCTTGCCTGCCGGCGGTCTTGCAGATGTCCGTGAGGTAGTACTCGCCCTTCCTGTTATCCGGGGTCACGGCTTCTACCAGGGAGACGAGTTCGCGCCGGATCATGCATATGCCCGTATTGATCACCTTTATCCCCGACACGACCCCCGTCGCCTCGCTCTCCTCGACGATATCGACAATCCCGTCCCGGTCGTCCACGATGACCCTGCCGTAGCCCGAAGGATCCTCCACCACGGTGGTCATGAAGGCAATGCCCTCCGACCGCCTGAAAAACTCTATAAACGCGTGCAGGGTCGAGGTCTTGATGAGGGGGACATCACCGTAGAGCACGAGGATGTCTCCCGGCGCGAGAAGCGCAACAGTGGCGAGGAGGGCGTGGGCCGTCCCTTTCTGTTGCTGCTGGTGCGCAAAAGTCACCTCCGCCCCTTCCAGGCAGCTCTCCACGAGCGCCTTCCCGTAGCCGGTCGCCACGATGACCCTCTCCGGCGCAAGCGACCGCGCCGCCTCCACCACGTAGCGGACCATGGGTCTACCCATGATGGGGTGGGCGACCTTCGGTATCTTCGACCGCATCCTCGTGCCTTTGCCTGCCGCCAGTATCACACAGTTAAGCCGCTCCATCGATGCTCTCCTTTTTTCCAAAGACTCTCGCGATCACCACGCTCAGCTCGAAGAGGCCGTACATGGGCAGCGCCATGAGGAGCTGGCTCGATACCTCCGGGGGCGTAATGATGGCGCTCAGCACCGCGATGCCGAGGATGGCGTATCTTCTCTTCTTTGCCAGTCCTTTGTAGTTGATGATGCCCGCCTTCGCAAGATAATAGGCGACGAGGGGCATCTGGAATATGAGGCCGAAGATGACCAGCATCTTCAGGGTGAGGCTCATGTACTCCTTCAGGGAGGGCATGGGAATGATCATGGTCCCCGCATAGCTCACGAAAAAGCGGTAGACCACGGGCATGGTCACGTAATAGCAGAAAAGGGCGCCGCCAACAAAAAAAAAGCTGCCGAAGATAATAAAGGGCGCGATATATTTCTTCTCCTTCTCATAGAGACCCGGCGCGACGAACATCCAGACTTCATAGAGGATGACGGGCGCGGCGAGAAAAAGAGCGGCAACGAGGGCTACCTTGAAATAGGTCATGAATGCCTCGGTGATGCTCGTGAATATGAAGGAGCTTCCGGCGGGCATCACCTTGACGAAAGGTTGCATGAGGAAATGAAAGATTCTTTCTTTGAAGCTATAGGTAGCGATAAAGGCGAGGCCAAGGCCGGCAAGGCTGATCACCAGCCTGTCTCTCAGCTCTTTCAGATGAGCGATGAAGGGCTTCTTCTCGTCTATCATACCTGCTTCTGTCGTTCATCGGGACTCGTGCCTTCCGGGGGTTCTTTCTCAAGCCCTTCAGGGCCTTTGCCCGGCGGAGGTCCAACTCCGGCCGGCCCCTCTTCCTGCGTTTCGGGCGTCTCCTTCTCCTCTTCCTTTTCCCCGATCGCGCCCGGTTGTTCTTTCTCTTCTTCCTTCTGCCCTCCCGGCTCCGCCTTTTTCTCTTCTTCCGCGGTCATCTCCCGCTCGATGGTCTCCTTCACGTCATCGGCGAGGCGCCTGAACTCCCCCAGCGCCTTTCCGAGAGACCGGGCAACCTCGGGCAGCCTGGCGGGGCCGACGACAAGGAGGGCCACAATGATGATGATGACAAGCTCAGGTAAACCAATACCGAACATACCATAAAGGTAACACAGATGGGGGGCGATGAAAAGTTTTACCTGGAGGTCGGGCGCGAAAAGCGCCTTGACGGGAGGTGATGACGGGAAATAGAATGATATCGATGAAAAGGTCGATATCGTCGATATATTTATGAAGGCTGAAAAAGTCCTTCCTTTTGTCCGGGATGCAATAACGTTGCGTCCCTCGGCAATATGGCTGCAGCCCGGCATCGTCAATGAGGAGGCAAAGAACGTCGCCGACGCAGAGAAGATCATGTTCGTCATGGATAAGTGTGTGAAACAGGAACATACGCGCCTGCTGCAGGGTCCATAGGTTAATGTCTTGTGCCTCTTTCAGAGGCCGCACTGTGAGTACGAGGAAATAGAAGCAATGAATTACACCGCGGAAATATTCGACCAGGTGCAGTTGCTGTTCGATCTCACCGGGTTCAACGACCATCAACTGCATTGTGTCCTCAGATTCGAGTCGGAGCCCGATGCCGAAGTCCTGAGGAAGGCCGTCATCTTGTCGATCGAGGCCATTCCCATCCTGGGTACACGATACGTCGACGAAGGGCGAAGGCCGCGATGGGAAAGCATCGATAGCGCTCGATTCGGGGATGCCTGTGTTGTTGCGCGAACGGAGATGGAGTTCGATGAGTTTATCACGTCCCGCATCGACGAGACCAGGGGCCCCCAGATCAAGGTCTGCCTCCTCGGCTCGGATCATCCTGCTATCGCCCTCACGATGAACCACATGGTATGCGACGCGGCGGGATTCAAGGAATACCTGTATTTCTTATGCGAAATCTATGCGGGGATCATAGCCGGTCCGGGTTATAGACCCATCGCGATAGCCGGTGATAGGGGCATACGCGGGGTGCTCGAACGCTTCGGCATGGGCATCAAGCTCAAATCCCTGCTCTCGCAGAGCAAGGATAATAATCGTTCCGGGGATCATCGATTCCCCCTGAGCGAAGGCGGGGATGTGCGGCCCTTCATCCTTATCCGCAAGCTCGGGCGGGAGAGGCTCGACGCGATTAAAGGCTATTGCAGGGCGCACGGGGCTACACTGAACGACGCCGCACTGACCGCTTACTACCGCTGCCTATTCAGAAGGCTTGCCCTTTCTTCCGGCACCGAGCTGCGAATACCGGTGATGGTGGACATGCGCCGCTACCTGGGAGAAGCGGGGGGATTCGGAGCCCTGACCAATCTCTCGTCGATGGTGATCACGCGGCTGGAGTACAGGCCCGACGAAGGTTTCGCGGACACCCTCGGGAGGGTCAAAGCGGCAATGGACGAGAAGAAGGACCGCGATATAGGCCTCAACGGATTCATCAAGCTCCATCTAGTTTATACGTTGCTCCCGAACAGAACAGTGAATCTCCGACTGAGGTCGAGGCTGAAGAACCCTCTCATCTGCATGACGAACGTGGGGATCCTGGACTCAGACCGGATATCCTTCGGCGATCTACGCCCTCGCGACGTCTTCATGTGCGGCTCTATAAAGCACAAGCCCCACTTCCAACTCGCCATGAGCTCATATGACGGCGAGCTCACCCTGAGCTCCAATCTATACGGTAACGCAAGCGATAGGGAGCGCGTCATGTCCTTCCTGGACGAGGTAGAGAGAGAATTCCCCTACCCTTGTTATCCCGGCCGCTGATAGCGGATAGTGCCATAGCATATTGCTTTTGTGGGTTACTCCTGGCTACCATCAGTTTCCGCGCCGGCCGATGCCAATCAGTCGCGGGTTATCTGCCCGTCGTGCATGGAATAAACCGCAATATCCTTCTTCCTGCTTCGAAACAGGCCGGCTATCTCCGGGTGACAGGTGAAATAGATCACCTGATGCGTGTCTGCGAGGGCGAGAATCGCGGCGGCGGCTTGTGCAGCGCGGACCGCATCGAAGTTGACGAGTATCTCATCCATGATGACGGGAAGGCTTTCGCCGCCGGCCGTGAAATTCGTGATGTAGCCGAACCGGAGAGCAAGATAGAGCTGTTCCGCGGTGCCCCTGCTCAGGTGCTCCGGTCTCTTCGTCTGCCCCTGAGGGGAGGCGATTTCAATCGTGTCCTCTCCGATGGGCGCCACGATCCTTTCGTATCGGCCCCCGGTGAGACTCCTGAAAAACCTGCTTGCGTCACTGATGACCTTCGGCTGCCGTTCCTCCTGAAACCGCTTTGTCGCGTCCGCCAGAAGATGCTTTGCAATCGCGTAGCTCCCCCACTCCAATGCCTGAAGACGGATCTCCTCGATGATCTTTTCCTCTTCCAGCCTCAACCCGGATATATCGTCCGCGGAAGCAAGGGAGCTCATTTCCTGGCTCAGCGCTGCCTTTTCCTGGTATGCCTGCTGAAGCTTTTCCTCGATGTCCGCCAGCCGGCTCGCACACTCATCACTCGTCGTCTTAAGCTCGTCCTTGCTGTAGTGGTGTAACTCTTCCTTGAGCGCGGAGGTCTCCTCACGTCCGGACAGCTTCTCTATGTCCCTTTCCGTCTTTTCTTTGTCGGCTAAGAGGGCGCTTCTTTTTTCATAGAGGGCCGCTCGCTCGCGGAATGCCTCCTCGGAACCTGCTCCTGCTTCGGTCAGGAGCGCGGCCACATCCTCCCTCAGCCGGGCCGGCTCGCCGCGAGCCCGGCTCGTCCTGAACTCGATATCTTCAAGGTGCTTCCGCAGACCCTCCTTCCGCGTCCTCTCGGTCTTTGCCTCCTCATACGCATTCTCCAGCGCTTCCACGGCCGATACAAGCCTTTCGTCGGCGGGGACCGGCATCGTGAGAGCTTCGCACAGGCCGGCCGCCAATTCCTGATATGCCCGGATATGGTGCTCGCAATTCCCGAGCTGGGCCGTCAAATCGGCTCTTTCGTCAATGCTGCGGACGCACTCGTCTATTTTGTGCAGGGCCTCCATTGTCGTGGAAGGCGATAACGGCTGATCGAACCCCGCGGCTAAGAGCCAGTCGCGCCACAGCCGCCACCCTTTTTCTTCGTCCTCGGCCGCCTTGTCCATAATTGCTTTGGCATCATCACGCGCCTTTTTTGTGATGCCTACCCTGTCGGACCGGTCCTTATACCGCGCTTCCGCCTTTTCCCTCTCGTGGAGACGAGCGACAATCTCCAGGTCCCGCCTGAGCTGCGCGTCCAGAAGGGGCAGGAAGCTCGCGGCATCGGGGTCCGACAGACCGCCGAAAGAGCGCACCCCGGCCGCAACGGAAAGGTAATCACTTTGATGCTTCTCCATGCGCCTGATCCGCTCCGCGTTTTCCGCCAACGTCGTGAGCCGGCTTCTGATGTTCTCTACCATGGGAAAGACCTGATGGACCGTCCTCGGCGTCATTCCCGACGCGAGGTGTGCGCCCCGCAGATACGCTTCCCACTCCTTTCCGGCCGTCCGTAAGCGCGTCTCCTCCGCCTCTTTTTTTGTCCTCCCCTCCTCCATGGCCTCCATGGCCTTTTGGGTCCTGCCGATCCATGTCTTCCGGTCCTCAACCAGGCTTAGTATCCGCTCGCATCGTCTCATCTCTTCATCGACCGCAGCCTCCTGGAGGTCGAGGGCCTCAACCACGTGCTGCCCTTGCGTCTCCGGCGCCCGGGTGAGTTCCTCAATCTTCCGGTCGACCGCGTTGCGGCTGCCGCCGGCCTCATGCAGGACGGACGCGGCGGCGGAGATCCCGGCATCCAGCTCCGCGAGCCGCAGCCCGGCGGCGGCGGCTCGGGCCGATGACGCCTTGAGGGCAGCCGCATAGAGCGCACAGCCGAGCATGCCCGCAAGCACAACGCATGCGGCGAGAGCGGACCACGCATGCGATCCGCGCGGCAGAGAGAGCATAAGGATCACGGCGCCAAGGAGAATGGCGGCAAAAGAGACGAGTTTTGCGGTCTTTCCCGGCGGCGTCCGGAGGCCGGCGGTATAGTGCTTCTTCTCCTCTTCCCTGTCCTCGAGTCGCTGTCTCTCATAGTCGATCTTTAATGAGAGTTTGTCACGAGTGGCGACAAGGGCCCGCAGCATCCGCAAGGAAGTCTTGCGGGCGGCCAGCTCCTCACGGGTGAGGGCAACGGGTCCTATCTCCCCGATTTCACGGGTTTTCTGCTCTACCATCCTTCGCGCGTCCTCAAGGTCCGCGGATGCCGCGTCGATCCGGCTTTCCGCGTTTCGGACCTCTCCTTCGAGGTCGGCAAAGATCCGCTCGAAGGTCTGGACTTTTTCCCGGGCAGCTATGGAACAATCGAATGAGGCGATCTCCTCCTCGCTCCAGTCCGCGCTGATTTCCCGAATAGCATCTTTCAGCCGCTCCCTCTCTTTCTCGCGCTCTTTTCGGATCCCCGGCAGATCGGCGATAGTGGAAGCAAATTGGTCCCTCCCTTTTTGCAGTTGCGCGATGGTCTCCTCGTCCGCTGCTCTTTCCACCGCGGGCGTCCTTTCCAGCTCTTTCCCCGCCGCCTCCTCGTCCCTGAGTGCCGACGCGAGGTCCGCCTTCCTTGCGGCAAAGCTGTTTTCAGCATTGACGCGGCCGGCTCTCAGGTCTTCGAGGATCTGTCGCTGCCTCTCTATTTCCTCACGGGCAAAAAGCGACCTGTCCGGAGAGAGCACTTTTTCCTCTGTCCAGTCCTTGCCAAGCTCGGAAAGGGTGGTGCCGACGCTCTTGCCGATGACCGCGATCCGCTGTCTCAATGCGGGTATGGCGGCGCGGTCGGCGACGTAGGTTGCCTTCCTGGAGAGCAGCTCGCGGACCGGCTCGGACTGTTCCAGGAGGCGCTCGTCCGCATGGAGGTTTTGCAGCTCCCGCAAGGCCGCGTCGTGCTCACCGGCCAGTGTGGCGCACAGCGCAACTTGTGCCTCGATCTTTTCACCCAGCCGGTCCAGACGGTCAACACCCTTGGCGGGGAAACTTTCTATTTTGAGGGGCAGGTCTGCCAGTTCCCGTTCAAGGGTCTTGAGCAGCACCGCATCATCCCACACCTTGAGGTAGGTGTCGATCCGCTCCTTCTCCCGGTTTGACGAGCGTATCGCCGCCCGGTACTCTTCTATGACCCCCGCCGTGCGGCGAAGCCCCTGAAACGCCTCATCGTATCTTTTCAGCTCCTGCCGGCTGTCGCGCAATCTGTTCCGGATGTCTTCGAGGTCGCGCAGCCTTCGGTTGATCTCCGGGGTCCTGCCGCCCGGCTTAAAAAGCTCATCGAGCTTCTTGCCTATGGTTGTCATCGCCGTCGACAACGCGCGCACGCCTGTGCCCATGCCGGCCCCGTAAAGAGCGGACTTCACCGCGTCGTTATCGAGGGTCTCCATGCTCTGGAGCTCGCTCAAGCTGAAGGCGTAGACGTTTCGATAGAGCTCGCGGGTCGTGCCGCCGAGTAGCTCAGCCAGCGCCTCTTCACCCGCTTTTCTGCCGTCGGGGTGGGTGACGCTTACCAGACCGCCTTTTTTTCCTGCCCTTCTTTCAAGAGAGATCTCCCCGAATCGCCGGCTCACGAAGGTGAGGCGGCCACCCTGGGTCCCGCCCGAGAGCGGTGGGTACTCGTTGTCTTTCGATCTCTTGTCCCTGAAGCCGAACAACATGTCCCGTATGAACCAGAGACACGTCGATTTGCCTGCCTCATTGTCGCCCGAAAAGAGGATAAATCCAGGTGGAAGGCCTTCCACGGACAGGTTATGGAATATGCCGAACCCATCCACAAACATATCCGATATCCTCATTCGTCCGCCTCAAGCGCGTCGATACAGATCAACTCGGCCCTTTCCACCATCGCGCGGATTTCATCGTCGGTAAACCCCTCAACTGCGCCGCGGACTGCCCTGTTCGAGAGGATATCGGAAAGCTCTCTTTGCCGCGCTTTCGTCGGCTCGTCGCGCAGCTCCCGGGATATGCGCAAGACCTGGGCAAGGAAATCGGCGCCTTTCCGTCTTTCTTCCGGATCTATTTCCGGACGGCAGCGAAAGTCGATCTCCTGCACCCACACAAAGGGGTCCTCGGACGCAAGCGACTCCTGTACGCGTTGAAGCAGCTCCTCCATATTATTTCCCTTACGCAGCTCCTGGTATAAAGCCCCCCTCCCTGTCAGTCGGGTGCGGCAGATCACTGCCCTCCCGTCGGACTCTCCCGCCAGGTTCTGGACCCTCGTGTGGAGTGCGAGGCAAAGCCGGTCAAGAGTCGGAATGGACTCGATGCCGACGTCGATCTCGGCCCAGCGTATGGCGTCGAGGGCATAAAACTCCACATTGCTGACGGCGCCGTCTTCAACCGTCACGATATGGCAACCTCTTTTGCCTTTCTCACGAAAGCTCCTGCCTTGCGTGTTGCCCGGGTAGAGTACGGAGGACCGGTTGTCCAAAACGCTCTTCTCATGGACGTGCCCCAGGGCCCAATAGTCAAATTCCACTTCAAGCAGCTCACTGAGCTGGCACGGGGCATAGGGGTCATGACCCGTATTCGAGCCGACGGTGCAATGGAGCAGGCCGATGTGGAAGGGCTCGGATGCGCGGCGCCTGAATCTCTTCGCCAGATTCTCCGTTTCATTTCTCCTTGCGTGGCTGATACCCGATATGACTGCCACGGTCGCCCCTTCCCTTTGAAAAGGCATCGATTCTACTGCGCGGTAGCCGAATATGTGGACCTTGGCCGGAAAGGAGAGTGCCGAAGACCGGCTGTCGTAAGGGTCGTGGTTGCCGTGGACCACGTAGGAGGCGATGTTCTTTTCCGCGAGCCGGACCAGTCCGTCGTGAAACCGGAGCTGGGCGCGAAGGCTTCGGTCCTCCCCATCATATATGTCGCCGGCCACCACAAGAAACTGGACCGCTCTTTCGATGCAGAGGTCGATGAGGGCGTCGAAGGCCTGAAAGGTTGCAGAGCGCAAGGGGTCCGAGATTGCGGGGTTCTTTGCCGTGATCCCTTTAAACGGACTGTCGAGGTGAAGGTCCGCAACGTGAACAAAGGAAAAGGAACGACTGCTCATAATCCTGCCTGATTCAACTGACGGGTATTGAAGCAGCTTTTACCAACATCCGCAGCGTTTGTCAATTGCTTTTGAAACGGCCGATCTTTCACCATTTCTGCACGCCGCACGTTTTTTGTGCTATATTATCGGGCAAATAAGGGCAAAAAGTGCATCGAGATCGGATCCGGTAACGGCGGGGAGGGGTTTGCAGCGTGGCTCAGGAAAAACTGAGGATACTTTCTTCGACGTTGGCAGAGATATATATGCGCCAGGGCCACTTCGACAAGGCGAGGGAAGTGTACGAGAAGCTTTTGCTGAAGGACGGCGAGAATGTGCTTTACCGGAGGAGATTTTCGCTCCTTTCAGAGGAATCGCCGGGCACAAAGAAGCTCAAGCTGCTCTCCCGGATCCTGGGAAAGATTGAAGAAAGGCGTGATGAGAGAGAAGCGGATAAGTAGAATTGTCGAGATCCTGGAACGGCAGGGACTCCACGCCTGCATTATCAAGGGCATGGAGAATATCTTCTACCTCACCGGCTTCCGGGGTTCGGAGGGGACGGCGGTTGTCACCAGGGGCGATGTTCTCCTCGTGGTAGACAGCAGGTATATCACCTATGCCCGCGAGGCTGCGAAGGGCTGTGTCGTGCTTGAGACAAAGGGAAAGGACGGGACTATGGAGAGTCTTTTCCAGAGGTACGGCATTACGAGAACGGGTTTTGACAGCCATCATACGACGTTTGAGACCTACCGGTCGTTGAGGGACGGCAGCCCGTCCGTCGAATTTGTGCCTCTCGCGAATGACCTGGAGTCGGTGAGACAATGCAAGGAGCCGGAAGAAGTCCTCGCGCTGCAAAAGGCCATAAGCATTGCGACGGAGGCCTTTACCGCCGTTTTTGAGAAGATCGCACCGGGAAGGACCGAAAAGGCGATAGCGAACGACCTGGAGTATGCGATGCGGAGCTTTGGCGCGGAGGGGGCGTCGTTCGAGACCATCGTCGCCTCGGGGCCGAGGTCTGCGCTCCCCCACGGACAACCGACCGACAAGGCCCTGAAGGCGGGGGAAGTGGTGATCATAGATTTCGGGTGCCGGGTCGACGGGTATTGCTCCGATGAAACGTGCACTATTTCTCTGGGAAAAACGAGTAAGCAACTACAGGAGATCCACGACGTGGTCCGTGACGCGAAGCAGAAGGGCCTCGATGCGGTGAGGGCCGGTCTGCCGGTGCGGGAGCTGGACATGATCGTGCGGGGGTTCATCGAGGAGAAGGGCTACGGGGAGTTTTTCGGTCACGGGACCGGCCACGGCGTGGGCATAGCGGTCCACGAGCCGCCGGCGGTGACGAACAGGGGCGAAGGGCTCCTGGAAGAGTATATGGTTATTACCATTGAGCCCGGTATTTACATACCCCATGTGGGTGGAGTACGCCTGGAGGACATGGTGCTTGTGAAAGAGAACGGGGGAGAGGTCCTCACCCGTTTGCGGAAAGACCTATTCGAGACACAAGGGGGCTTGCGATGATGGCAGCGACGAGTGAATTCAGGAAGGGCTTGAAAGTGCTTTTGGATAACGAACCTTTTATCATAGTCGATTTTCAGCACGTCAAACCGGGAAAGGGCGGTGCTTTCGTCAGGACGAGGATGAAGAGCCTGGTGACGGGAAATGTGCTCGACAGGACGTTCAGGTCGGGCGACAAGATCGAGATCCCCGAAATGGAAGAGAAACAGATGCAATACATGTACAAAGAGGGGGTAAACTACTACTTCATGGACGTGAACACCTACGACCAGCTTTTTGTCGAAGAGGAAAACCTGGGCGATGCGAAGAACTATCTGAAGGAGGGGTTGGTGATAAACGTCTCTTTTTACAAGGGGAAGGCCATCGGGGTGGAGCTTCCCAACTTCGTCGATCTGAAGGTGGCGAAAACGGAACCCGGCATCAAAGGGGACACGGCTCAAAATGCGACCAAGCCGGCCGAGCTGGAATCGGGCCACGTGCTCCAGGTGCCTCTCTTCCTGGAAGAGGGGGAAGTGATAAAAATCGACACCAGGTCGGGGGAGTACATCACAAGGGTTTCCAAATAGGTGGCTTATGCTCGTGACGTTCGAGGGGATCGAAGGGAGTGGAAAGACTACACAGGTTGAGCTTCTTTGCAAGTACCTGCAGGAAAAGGGCTACCAGGTAATAAGAACGCGGGAGCCGGGCGGCACCGCGCTCGGCGAGGCGCTGCGCAAGGTCCTGCTGCAGAAGGACCTCCATCTGCTTCCCCTCTCGGAGCTGCTCATATTTATGGCCGTCAGGTCGCAGCATATGGAGGAAGTAATCACGCCGGCCCTCGCCAGGGGGGCTGTCGTTGTCTGCGACCGGTTTGTCGATGCTACCTATGCCTACCAGGGATACGGCAGGGGCGTCGACCTGGGGATTATCGCTACCCTTAACCGCCTCGTCACAAAAGGCGTCACGCCGAACCTCACCATCCTTCTCGACTGCGAGGTGGATGTGGGACTCGCGAGGAAGCTGGTCCATAACCCCCGGCTGGACAGGTTCGAGCAGGAAGAGGCCGCGTTCCACGAACAGGTCAAGCGGGGCTACCTCAAGCTGGTGGAAGAGGACGAAAAAAGATTTTATGTGATCAACGGGAAGCGGGATATCGAGGCGACCCATATCGCGATACGAGACAGGGTGGAAAGGCTGTTGGAAAGCCATGGAGTTTAGCGCCGCCGGTCATGACCATCAGAAGCATGTGCTTTCGTCGCTCGTAGAAAAGGGGAAACTCCCCCATGCACTGCTCTTTGCCGGACCCAGGGGCGTAGGGAAACGGACGATAGCCGTCGAGCTGGTAAAGAACCTTTTTTGTGAGAAAGGCAGCGCCTGCGCAATGTGCCGCGCATGCCGGAACGTCGACTCCGGTCTCCATCCTGATTTCACCCTCGTGAGCGGAGAGACATCGATCAAAATAGATGAGCTGCGCGCGATTATGAAAGAGGTCTACGAGTCTCCCTTTGAGGCTCCGGTAAGGGTGATCCTCATCGACAATGCGGAGCTTATGACGCATGAGGCGGCAAACGCCCTCCTGAAAACACTGGAAGAGCCTCCGCCTTCCAACCTCTTTGTGCTCGTCTCCTCAAGAGAGCAGGAGATACCGCTGACCGTGAGGTCCCGCTGCATGCGTCTCGGGTTCGGCCCGCTTTCAACGGAAAACCTGTGCGCGTACTTCGAGGGGGTGCTGAAGCTGGACGGGCAAAAAGCGCAGCTCCTTGCCGCCATGAGCAACGGCAGCATCGCGTCCGGGCTTTTCTGGATGGAAGAAGAACACTACCGGATGAGGCAACGGATCGCGGAGCTGCTGACGGGCGCGAAGGAGACGTCCATACATGCGGCCCTTCTGGCGGAAAGAATGACGGCGAAGGAGGACGAGATGGAATACCTCTCCTTCCTCCTCTCCTTTTTCAGGGACATCTGGTGGCTCTGCCGCACCGGCGACTCAGGCGGCCTGCTCAATAAAGACCTGGCAGGGATCATGAGCGGCGCCGCAGCCGGGGGCGTCGCATGGGCGGAATCGTCCATACTAAGGATCCAGGAGATGTCAAAAACGCTTCGCTACAACATAAACAGGTGGCTCGCCATGGAAACGCTGATGCTTCACCTCGTGAGGCCGGCATGAAGTCATGCCGGGTAAAATTTGACTATCTGACAGGGACCGTCGAGCTGGAGGCGGTTGACGATTTGAAGATCGGCGACCAGGTTGTGGCTGACCTCGACAAGGGCGAATGCCTCGGGGTTGTGGCGACGGAACCGGCGGAGACCTTGAAGGAGGGGCTGCGCAAGGTGGTGAGGAAGGCGTCTCCCGAAGAGGTTGCCGACTACCAGGTCCTGAAGAGAAAAGAGGGCTACGCTTTCGATCTGTGCAAGCGGAAGATCGCGGAGATGAGGCTGCCCATGAAGCTCCTGCGGGCCGAATATCTGCTCAGGTCCGCCAAGCTCCTCTTCTATTTTTTTTCCGAGGACAGGGTTGATTTCCGGGACCTGGTCAAAGAGCTGGCGAAGGAGTTCAAGGTGCGGATAGAGATGCGGCAGGTCGGCGTCAGGGACGAGGCCAAGATCATCGGGGGCATCGGAAACTGCGGGAACGTGGTCTGCTGCAAACGTTTTTTGAACAGCTTCTCCATAGTCTCCATAAAGATGATGAAGGAGCAGAACCTCCTCCTCAACCCATCCAAGATCTCCGGCGTCTGTGGGAGGCTCATGTGCTGCCTGGGCTATGAGTACGGTATGTACGTGGAGCTGAAGAAGGACTTCCCCAAGGTGGGCAAACGGGTGACGACGCCGCAGGGCGAGGCCAAAGTCATAAAGAACAACGTGCTGACCCAGACCGTCACGGTCGAGACCGGCGACGGGAAAGAGGTGACGTTCCCGGTAAAGGATGTGAGACAGTTGAAGAGCGGGGAGACGTAAGTGAACAAGCATTACTATATTACCACGCCTATCTACTATATCAACGACGTGCCGCATATAGGCCATGCCTACACCACCTGCGCCGCCGACGTGATGGCGCGTTACAAAAGAATCTGCGGCTACCGGGTCTTTTTCCTCACCGGGGTCGACGAGCACGGTCAGAAGGCCCAAAAGACCGCCCTTGAGCAGGGCATCCGGCCGCAGGAGCTGGCGGACAGGATGCTGCCCAGGTTCGTCGATCTCTGGAAGCTCCTCTCCATCACGAACACAGGGTTCGTCAGGACGACGGACGCCGCCCACAGAAAGGTAGTCCGGTACCTTTTCGAAAAGATTTACGAGAAAGGCGACATCTACCTTGGGGAATACGAGGACTGGTACTGTATCCCCTGTGAAGGCTATTTTACCGAGGTGCAGCTCAAAGAGGGCAACTGCCCCGATTGCGGCCGAGGCGTGGAGCGGCTCAAGGAGGAGAGCTACTTCTTCAGGATGTCGCGCTACGGCGAGCCCCTGCTCCGCTACCTGGAACAGCACAAGACCTTCGTCATGCCCGAGGTGCGGCACAACGAAGTGACAAGTTTCGTGAAAAGCGGGCTCCACGACCTGTCTATAAGCAGAACCACCTTCGACTGGGGCATCCCCGTTCCCGGCAACCCTGTCCACGTGATCTATGTCTGGTTCGACGCCCTGGCGAATTACCTGACCGGCGCCGGGTTTTTGAGCGACATGGACCGGTTCGAACAGTTCTGGCCGGCCGATGCGCACCTCATCGGCAAAGACATTCTCAGGTTCCACGCCGTCTACTGGCCCTCCTTTCTTATGTCTGCGGATATCCCGCTGCCTGAGCACGTCTTTGCCCACGGCTGGTGGACGGTCGAGGGCCGGAAGATGTCCAAATCCCTGGGCAACGTGGTAGACCCCTTCGAAATGGCGAACACTTACGGCGTCGATGAATTCAGGTTCTTCCTGTTCCGGGAGGTGCCCTTCGGTCTCGACGGCGATTTTTCGCGGGACGCCATCGTGGCCCGCATCAATGGGGATCTCGCGAACGATTACGGCAACCTCGTGTCGAGGAGCGCGAACATGGTCGGGCGGTTCCTGGCCGGCAGGCTGGATTTGCCCGGTCGGTCGGGGGGCACGGACGCGGCCCTGATAGAGAAAACGCAAGGCCTCTTGACCGAGTACCGAAAGAAAATGGATGTCTTCGGCTTCTACAAGGCCTTGAACAGCGTCTTTGAGCTTACCGCCCTCGTGAACAAGTATATAGACACGGAAGCACCATGGAAGCTCGCCAAAGAGGACCCGGCCCGGCTTTCCACCGTGCTCTATAATATCTGGAACGGCGTCAGGATCTGCACGCTCCTCCTCTATCCCTTCATGCCGTCAAAGACGGCCGCTGCCTGGAAGGCGCTGGGGATCAACCGGGACATCGGGAAGGCGGCCTTTGACGAGGAAAGAGTATTCTACCATGCCGGCGACCTCTCCCCCATAGAGAGGATAGCGCCCCTGTTTCCGAGGAGAGAACGCTAAAGTATGTCTTTCACCATTCTAAAGCAGATCCTGGAAAGGGTCCTGCGGGAGCAGGACTTCAAGGGCGACATCGAGGCGTACAGGGTTTTCTCCGAATGGGCGGAGATTGTGGGGCAGAAGGTGGCGGGCCATACCAGACCTGTGCGCCTGGGCGATAAGCTCCTCTACGTGGAAGTGGACGATCACCTATGGCTTGCCCAACTGAAATATATGAAAACGGATATGTTGAGAAAGATAGACCGCGCGATAAAGCCCGGTCTCTTCAAGGATTTAAAGTTCTTTCTTAAGAGCGTCCAGTAGGCTGCGGTACGGCAACCCCAGCTCGTCGGCAATCCGTCTTACCTCTTCGAACTCGATGTGGGTCTTCACGAGCCTTCCCGACCTGTCGTACCCTTTTTTGACCTTTACCGGGCCGAACGACGTCTGGCGCACCTCTTCCTCTCTGGCAAGGATTATCCGAAACTCCGACCTGAGCCGCAGGCCAAAGGTCGACGTCTCCTGAAAGACCGCTTCCGTCAAGGAGGCGACGCGGGATGCCGGGGCAAGGATCGAGAGGCGTATGCCCGACCTGCCCTTTTTCATCTGCACGGGGAAATAAAGCACATCGAGGGCGCCTTCACGACGGATCCTCTCTGCCGCGACCCCCATATATTCGGTCTCCATATCGTCCATGTCCGCTTCCATGACCCATATCTCTTCATCGACTGCCGGCCCTTCCGTCTCACCGATAAAGACGCGCAGGACATTCGGCCTCGCCGTCTCGAAGGTGCCGAACCCGCAGCCGTGGCGGACGATCCTGAACGCTGGTTTCGCCTGGTTTTTTACGTAATGCCTGACAATTGCCGCTCCTGTCGGGGTGGTCAGCTCAAGCTCTTCGTCGAGGAAGACCACGTGAAAACCGGAGAGGAGTTCCGTGGTTGCGGGCGGCGGGTTGGGCATCATGCCGTGGGCCGTTTTCACGAAGCCCCTGCCGACCGGCACGGGTCCGCAGAACACCGTGTCTATATCGAAGTAGGCGACTGCCCGGGCCACGCAGAGCACGTCGATAATCGTATCTACATGGGAGAGCTCATGGAAGTGTATCTCATCCCTGGGCACGCCGTGCACCTTCGATTCGGCGTCGACGATGACGTCGAGTATGCCCCCCGCGTCCGTCTTGACGCGCATTTGCGTATCCAGGCCCCCTATCATCTGCCGCATTTGCGTGACGGACAGGTGGATATCGCTCGGACCCATCAACAGATGCGTTCCGACGATCGCCCCCCGGCGCTTTTTTTCGGGCTCGATGGAAGGCATGCTGACGGGAAGCTGCCCGAGCAGGTCCGTCAAGACCGAAAACGGGCATCCCGCGTCGAGGAGGGCGCTGATGGTCATGTCGCCGCTTATGCCGAGGACCGGATCCAGGTAGAGAATGTTCATAGGCGATTGATGAGGGTTGCGAAGTAGGCCGCGCCGAAGCC
>Ga0187864_10000638_pt1 | contig 37888 bp, 36 predicted proteins | sample June2016WEW_11_4_FD_132985 | JGI IMG/M metagenome (GOLD analysis project Ga0187864, IMG submission 132985) | Peatland microbial communities from SPRUCE experiment site at the Marcell Experimental Forest, Minnesota, USA - June2016WEW_11_40 | ecosystem: Environmental > Terrestrial > Soil >...
AATGTCCACCAGGGAATTGGTCCCCAGGCGGTTCGCGCCGTGGACGGAAACGCAGGCCACCTCGCCCGCCGCGTAGAAGCCCGGCAAGGGCGTGTTCTTCTCGTCGATCACCACGCGTCCCTCTACATCTGTGGGTATTCCGCCCATGGCGTAGTGGGCAGTCGGTTGAATGGGCACGAGTTCGTGAAGCGGTTCGATGCCCAGGTAAGTGCGCACAAATTCGGTGATGTCCGGCAGCTTCTTATCCAGCACTTCTTTTCCGAGGTGGGTCAGATCAAGGTGAACGTAATTCTTCCCGTCGATTCCGCGTCCCTCACGGATTTCCTGGTAGATGGCGCGCGAGGTCATGTCGCGCGGGGCAAGGTCCTTGAGCGTGGGAGCATAGCGCTCCATAAAGCGCTCTCCCGATGCGTTGCGCAGGATGGCGCCTTCGCCGCGCGCCGCCTCACTCAGCAGAATACCCATTTTGTAAATGCCCGTGGGGTGAAACTGGAAAAACTCCATGTCCTCGATCGGGATCCCGCGCCGGTACGCCACTGCCATGCCGTCTCCGGTCAGCGAATGGGCGTTCGAAGTTACGCGAAACATCTTCCCGCATCCGCCGGTGGCGAAAAGCACGGCCTTGGCGTGGAAGGTGTGAATCTCGCCGGTGGCCAGGCACATCGCCACCACTCCCGCGCAGCGACCCTGTTCGATCAGCAAGTCCAGCACGTGATACTCATCGTAGAAATGCACCTGGTTCTTGATGCACTGCTGGTAGCAGGTTTGCAGAATCATGTGTCCGGTGCGGTCCGCGGCGTAACAGGATCTGCGCACGGCTGCCTTGCCGTATTCCCTGGTGTGCCCTCCGAAAGGACGTTGCGCGATCTTGCCCTCCGGGGTGCGGCTGAAGGGCAAGCCCCAGTGCTCGAGGTCATACACGGTTTCGATCGCCTCGCGGCACAAAATTTCCGCTGCATCCTGGTCGACAAGGTAGTCGCCGCCCTTTACCGTGTCGAACATGTGCCATTCCCAGTGGTCTTCCTCGAGGTTCCCGAGCGCCGCGCCAATTCCGCCCTGGGCCGTCCCCGTGTGTGAGCGGGTAGGATACAGCTTGCTCAACACCGCCACCTGGCCGTGCCCGGCGAGTTGCAACGCCGCCATCAGGCCCGCGCCCCCCGCTCCCACAATAACCGCATCGTAGCGTTGTGCCATGGTAGTTCTCAGTTATCAGTTTTCAGTTCTCAGTTTAAAAACCAAGAACCCATTGACGACCGGTGATTTCCTTCCCCTCAAGTTCCACGTGTCGATCGTCGGTTATCAGCTTTTACTGAGAACTGAAGACTGATAACTGATGACTTCTTTACGGTCGAAACGTCAAAATGGTCAGCGACCCCAGAGCCAGAAGAACAAACCCAAAAACATAAAGCGAGGCCAGCGTGGCAACCTGCCAGCCCTTGGCCCGCACGTAGTCTCCCACCAGCGTTCGAATGCCGTTCAGCCCATGAATAAGAGCCAGCCAGAGCATCACCAGATCGTACGTTCTCCAGAACGGCGTGGCGTAGCGGCGCGCCACAAACTGAAAGTCGATATTATCGACGTTGTGGATCAGATGCATGATCAGCAAGTGCCCCAAGGCCAGAAAAAGCAGCACCACGCCCGACACGCGCATGAACATCCAGGCGTAAAGTTCCAGCCCGCTTTCCGGTCTCGGTCTGCCCGCACCGTTCATTGGCTCCTTCTTTCCCCTGTGGGTTCTTCGTGGGTGCGCACGGCCATGCGCCGCTACTTCATGATGGTGCTTGCCATGTAGATCGCCGTGGGAATGAAGACCACGCCAAATACGATCCCTACCGCGTAAACCAGCTTGCGATGGATCACGGTGGCTTCCGGCCAGAAATCAATCACGCAAATCCGCAGGCCGTTCAGCGCGTGATAAAGCACCGCTCCCACCAGTGCGATCTCACCCACACGAAAGGGCGGATAACGGTAGAGGAAAAGCAGCTTGTTGAAAATCGCAGGACCCCAGCCCACCAGAGCGATATCTACGATATGGACCAGCAAGAATAAAAACACCCCCACACCGGTCACCCGGTGCAGAATCCAGGACCAATGCCCAGGTCCTCCTCGATAGGTAAAGTACTGCCGGAATTTGACCATGTCTGTCCGCTTCGCTGTGAGATCAGCGCTCAAGACTCAATTCTACTGGAATAGCGGGTGGGAATTCAAACCGATGGGAGTCAGCAGGTAGTAGAACAGCGCGGCAACGCCCCAACCAAATACAGATTCTTCGCTTCGCTCAGAATGACATGTCATCCTGAGCGAAGCGAAGGATCTGCTTTTCTTCGTGCCCCTGCATCTTACTCGGCGGGCGCGAAGATCTCCGCTAGTGGGATAGACAGTCCGGGCAACATTTCAGGTTCTTCAAACCCATGGCCTGCATCGGCGCTCCGGACTTCGGGCTCGAGCCTTACGGGAATGTAACGATAAGCGAGGCGTGTGCTCGGATAGAAGAGCCAGACCGCCTTGGTTCCAGCGGTGAGGTATTGCCTTACCTTTAGGAGCAAGTCGTCAGCCCGGTCGTTTTCGGAGACGATTTCGATGACGAGATCCGGGGAGAGCGGCAATGGGACTTTGTGAAGATCAACTCCGCGCAAGCGACCAGCGCTGATGAAGGCCACATCCGGACGCCGGACCACATCGTGCGCAAGTTGCACGTCGGTTTCGCTGGTTACGCCCCCCAGTTTGCGTGCTTTGACAAATGATCTCAAGCGCGAGTTCAATTCATCACGGATTTCGCTGTGAGAGTAATTAGCGGACGGCGTCACGATGAGTTCCCCCTCGCTTAATTCGTACCGCACGCCCATGGGTTCCTCGAGCACGAGATAATCGTCGATGGTAAGCAAGGTCTTGGTAGCCATTCCCAGCCTCTAAGGCTTGAGAATATCACAGGGGAGAAGGTTTTTCAGCACCGCCAGTAAGTTGTGTACAGGCGTCATACAGGAGACTCGGGCGCCCCAAGTCGCAGTCATTCCCGCGAAAGCAGAAATTCAATGAAAACGATTAAACCGTCCTGGCCGGCGCAGCCGGAATGTTGGGCAGCGGCTTGCCTTGGCCCGGCCCCTGCAATTTCTGGCAGGGCTTTCTGCGGCGAGCCAAATGGAGATAATCGAGCACGAGTTGCCGCTTGAGAAGCTGGATGGACTTGGCGGGGTCCACACCTTTGGGGCAGGCGCGCGAGCACTCGCCGGCGTAGTGGCAGCGGAACGCGCCGTCGGCGCCGCCGGTCAGCTTACTGCGCTCGCGCCGGCCATCATCGCGCGTGTCGCGGTTGTAGCGCTGCGCTGCCGCTAAAGGCATCGGCCCCAAATAGCGCACGTCGGTGGCCAGGGTTGGACAGGCAGCCATGCAGCAGCCGCATTTTATGCAGTAGGTGAATTGCAGGTAGGCTTCGAGTTCTTCCGGTGACTGATAAAACTCACCCGCCGGATCGTTGATTTCGTCCTCGTCGGCGCGCGTCACGTAAGGTTTCAGCGCGCGGTGCTTGTCCAACATCGTCGTCAGATCGGGGACCAGATCGCGCACGATATCGAAATTGGGCAGCGGTCCGACGGCGAGGTCCGTCGTGGCAATGTGCAGGATTTGCGTGTTGCAGGCCAGGGTCGGTCTTCCGTTCAGCAGCATGCCGCACGAGCCGCACACGCCCATGCGGCAGGAATAGCGCCAGGCCAAGGTTGCGTCCAGGTTCTCTTTGATGTAGTGCAACCCGTCCAGTACCGTCATGCCCTCGCGCACCGGTATGGTGTAAGTCTTCACGTAAGGTATGCGGTCGTCTTCAGGATTGTAGCGCGTGACGTGAAAATTGATTTGTCGTACGGCTTTGCTGCTTTCCGGCATAGCTACCCCCTGGCTCCCGCTTGAGCGACGGCGTGCGCGGCGATGGCTGCCCACGTGCCTAATCCGAACAATCCCAGCCCTACTAGCACGAGGACCACCGTCGTGAGTTTTTCCACCGCAGGCTTCAGCGTCAACTCGAACAGGATCGTCCGCAGGCCGTAGAGGCCGTGATAGAGCGCGACTCCGAGGAGAAGAATGTAAGTGACGGTGAAAAACAGCGTGCCATCGCGAAACAGGCTGTTCGCCTTTGAGACCGCTTCGCCGCCATGCGGGGCAAATAGATGCATCGTCCCGCCCAAGTGCATGATCACCATGTGAAGGCCAAGCAGGAAGAGGATCGCCACTCCCGCCGCCATGTGCCACGTCCAGTATTTCGTTTCGCGCATCGTGCCTCCTACTTTGTCAGTCCGAGGAACTGATACCCCCCCGCCGCAAGAAACACCGCTGCCAAAATCATCATGGCGATAAGCAGCGGCCGCTGCACGTTCAGCGACGTTTTGTAGGGATAGACCGGCTCGATGGGTTTGCCTACCGCGAATCCAAGTTCCACGAGCACCAAACGCACGCCGTTGAAAGCGTGGTAAGCAAACGCCGCGAAAACCAGAAACTCTCCGAACTTGAAAGCCGGCTGGTGAAGCACGCCCCCTTCGACCCACAAGTAAACGCCCGTCGCGCGCAGGCTCGTTACCACCACGTGCATCAAGAAGTAGCAGAGAATGCCCAGACCCGTCAGGCGGTGCAAGATGTAAGCGTAGCGCTCCACGCCCCATCGCCCGCCCCCCAGCCAACCCCAGATTCCGAGCCGGTTATGGTGCCTTTGGATTTCACCCATGCTGACCTCTTTCCGACGAATGCCGATTGTCGATTAGAGTCCTTGGATTTACCTATAAGCTTCACGTCGATGGCGAACTGCCACTATGTCAACGACCTTCTCGTCGTCGGATATTTGGTAAATAACTCGATAATCGCCGATCCGGATGCGCCACCGGTTTTGAATACCACTCAGTTTCTTACATTTTGCCGGGCGGGGGTTTTGCGCAAGCGACTCGATTACGGGGAATATTCGGTCGACGAGCGGCCGGTCAAGACCTTCCAGCTCCTTGCGTGCTGACCTGGCAAAAGTGACGGAGTATTCGAGGCTAGCCATTTAGCTTGCCCTGGCTTCTCAGGCGATCTCGAACAAACTGGAGCGTCTCGCGGGGTTCGTGCTTTCTTTTTTCGGCCAACCAATTGTCGTAAATATCTTCCCAGAGGCGTCCATGCCTCTTGAGGTTTAACAAAACCCCGGTTTTCTTTCCCTGGGAATCGACAATAAACTGAACACCTTCCATTGACCTGCCCTCCCGCCCCAATTGTATCATTTCGTTATTTCATCATCTCATCTTGGTTGAGTTCGCGAGGATCGGGCTCCAGAAAAAGAGCGATAGCTTCTCGAATATTCTCCAGCGCTTCTTCTCGCGTTTTCCCCTGAGACCAGCAGCTCTTCAGCGATGGACAGTTGGCTACAAAGTAGCCATCCTCCCCTCGTTTGACTAGGACCTTAACGATCATTCGAGCTCCTGCTCTGCATTCTATTACCTGGTGGCCGCTTACGGACGACCCTAACGGCTGGGCCGAGCCACGGCCACGGTGCTCCCAGGCAGCACGTTCTGCACGGCAGCTGCCTTCTGTCGCCGATCGGGAGCCGAACGTGTGTCTTCGATAGTGGCCCGGCGGGCGCGAACAGTTGGGCAGCCGTCGAGCTAACCATGGTACTGGTAAACCAGTTTCAGAAAACTTGACGTAGGCTTTACCTCCGATTCCAGTTTGTCCCAGGTCAATTTCTTGGCCGCTCGCCTCAAAGCCTTCCTAAACCTGTTGTCCACCCTGAAAGGAGGTAACGTGTATCGTTTCATCGGCCAGACTTGGATGGCCTGATAAGGGAAACCAGCTTGATAGGCTTCTCTGTCGGATTTTCGCACGCGAAACACTTGATCGACATACAGCCAGCTGAAATTGACCAACTGGTTCTTCGTATCCGTGAAGCACAGTACCCAGCTGTTCTTAGGGAATTCAGTCTGCGCCTCCGCATACGCAAAGTCCTCGGCATGAGAAACCCCGTAGGTCTGCTCCAGAATGGGTTTTGCGCCCCTAGCGAGTTTGGTATTGGCCGGACTCCACCAGCACAATCTCCACTCAACGCGATGCGCCGAACCGTACCACTCGGGAAAAGCCAGAGCCTGACTTTCCCGATTCCAGAGCTTGTTGCGAACGTGGTATTCACGATGCGCGTCGTCGAGTTCGTGTAGGTCGTGTGCCGATACCTCCCAGTAATTCAAGGGCCTCAAGATCCTGTCGATGTCCACTTGACCGGGCTCGACCCATATTCCAACTTCACGCAAGTTGCCCGAGCCCAAAGCGTTCTGCGAGAGGTTTGCCGACGTGATCACGGCTCCCTTGTCGCTCGTCCAATACACTTTCATGTGAAGAGAATCGCAGAAATAGACCCTCGCACCTTTCTCGATCAGCCGTCTTATGGCATCTGGGTTGGTCCCACCCGCCTTGGGCCAGCATATGACTTGGACACCTCTGGGATTGGGGATGTAGGCTTCAGCTCCGTCGCCCACAAAGGCGGCTATCGCCACCCGTCGTCTCTTGGATGTTTCAAAAATGTCGATGATCTTGTTACGTACATCTGCGGACCGGTAGAGTATCATCAGCTCGACTCCTGTCTCGGTCGACTGACGCGTTCGAAGCGGCCTGAATCTTGTTTGTGCTGTCCGGTCGGTAGCCCGTCCTCGGCAGCATAAGACGCCTCCACAGGCACGCTGCGGCGGCAGAATCCGTCATCGGTTCGAGATTACGAGGGAAACATCGCGCTGAAATTGCTCAATCTGAGCCTCGATTGCCTTGATTGCCGCTACAGGGTCGGTGCCACGCCCTTCGCCTTCGGCATGTATGAAATCATTTCGCAGCTTCGTGTACAAGGTCTCCTTCTTCTTCGACCTCGCTGGGCGCGGCAGTGCAGCAAGCTTCGGATTTACCCCCAGTAACAGGCTGTCCACATTGTCTTGCCCGCCCTTGCGCAATTTGAACCTCGCAGCAAGGTCAAGGGCGCTGTAGAGAATTAGAAACCTCACAACTTTGTTCTTCGATTCAAGGCCAGCCGCGTACATTGCAGTTGCGGTGCAAAGCTGAGCTGAGGTGGCAGACTCTGGCCTACCCACACGCAGCTCAACGTCGCGAGCCACCGCAGCCACCTCATCCGCGGGCAGGAGAACTGGCCGCACTATTATGTAAGCGTCCGCGGAATGGGTGATCGACGTATTTGCGACAGATAGCGCGGATGTTGTCGCGTGAGGTGTAAAAGTTCGACGGACACAGCGCGGAGGCGCGGAACTCTCAATATTCGCACCAAATCGAAGGAGCAGTCGACGGTACAATTCTTGAACGAATGAACCCGCCCACTGTTCCGCTCGCACCTCGGCTACGCCGTCCACTCGCACGTGGAGACTAAGCGGAGTCCCAGGTTGGAGCTGAGCCTCAAGCCCATACTCTTGGACACGGAGCTTCGTGGGCTCTGGGAACTCGACTCCCTGGAGTTCGAACTCAAACAATTGTTCCAGCGTACCGACGCCCATCCGCTGATCACCCACGCCGAAGTCTCACCATGCCGCCGCCCCTTGTGCTGACCCGCGGATCAGCGCCTCCGTGTTCTCTGCGGCCAGAAGAGCTTCAACACGGAGGTCACTGAGATGGTCTGCGTGCTCTGTGTTAAAGCTTGAGAGGCACGGAGGGCACAGAGCCAGAATCCATCCTTTACCGTTCGGACCTCATAATTCACCATTTACTATTCACTATTCGTAACACAGCGCCGCCATCGGCCGAGCTTGTCAATATTTTCGTTCAACCGGCTTCCAATTCGCGATCGTCACGGGCTTATATTCCAGCCTCGGTTTGCCGCAGGTGTAATAAACCATCGAGTGGCCAGGAAACTTCTCGTCGTCGCGTTTGGAGAAGTCCGTCCGGGCGTGGGCGCCCCGCGATTCCTGCCGCGCCAGGCCGGCGAAGAGCAGCGCTTCAGCCAGCTCCAGCATATTCTGAGTTTCGAGCGCTTGAACCAAGTTGGTGTTATAGACGCGGCTTTTGTCTTGAATCGCAATCTGGGCGAAGCGCTGCTTCAGCTCGGCAATCTTCAACAGGCCCTCATTCATGGATTCGCCCGAGCGGTAGACGCCCGCATGTTTATCCATCAAGGTGCGAAGCTCGCGGCGGATTTGCGCGGGTTTCTCGGAGCCGCTTTGTTTGAGCAGGCCGTCGAAGATCCGTCTCTCTTCTTCCCGCGCCTGGGTCTCCGGCATATCGCTCAGCTTGGGGCTTTGGGCCAGGTAATTGGCGATCTCGCCGCCGGTGATGCCGCCCCAAACCAGGCATTCGGCGGTGGAGTTGCATCCCAGGCGGTTGGCCCCGTGCATCGAGTGGCACGCCACCTCGCCCGCGGCCCAGATGTTTTCCACTTTCGTCCGGCCATCGATATCGGCTTCGATCCCGCCCATCGAATAATGCGCCACTGGCCGGATGGGAATGGCGGTCGTGATGGGGTCGATTCCGAGAAACTTCATACATACTTCGCGGATCAAAGGCAGGCGCTTGTTGATGCGTTCGGCGCCCAGATGGGTCAAATCGAGGTTGACGTAATCAAGGCCGTCGGGACCCTGGAAACCGCGCCCCTCGAGGATTTCCGTCATTTCGGAGCGGGAAACGATGTCGCGCGGCGCAAGCTCCATCATTTTGGGCGCGTACTTCTCCATGAAGCGCTCGCCCTGGTTGTTGCGCAGGTAACCGCCTTCGCCGCGGCAACCTTCGGTCATCAGTATTCCCGAGGGCACGAGCCCGGTGGGATGGAACTGGAGGAACTCCGGGTCCTCGAGTGCCAGCCCGGCGCGGTAGGCAATGGCCTGGCCGTCGCCCGTTACGGTTTGGGAATAGGTCGTGAAACCGTAAAGATTCCCCAGCCCGCCGGAGGCAATCAGGAGCGCCTTGCCCCGCAGGGTCAAAAACTCGCCCGAGGGCAGATCGTAGAGTGTGAGTCCGGCGAAGCGCCCGCCTTCGAGAAGCAGGGAAGTCACGAAGCATTCGTCGTAGCGCCTGAAATTCCTGTACTTGAGGAGAGTGTCGTAGAGCGCCTGCATCTCGAAGAAGCCCGTCTTGTCAGCCGCCATGCAGGCCCGAGGAAAGGAATGCCCGCCGAACGGCCGCTGCATGATTCGCCCATCCTCGCGGCGCGACCAGGGGCATCCCCAGTGCTCGAGCCGGCGGATTTCGTCCGGCGAGCTTTTCACGAAGCGGCCCACCACGTCCTGGTCGGCAAGGAAATCGGAACCCTTTACGGTGTCCCAGGCGTGCAACTCCAGGCTGTCGCCCTCTTCGGGGCGCATCACGGCTGCCGTGCCGCCTTCCGCGCACACCGAATGCGCGCGCATGACCTGTACTTTTGAAACGATCCCGATGTCGGCACTGCCGCGCGTCTTGATGCATAGCTCGACCGCGGTGCGCAGCCCGGCAAGTCCGGTTCCGAAGATCAAGACATCATGAATGATCTGCTCCATGCTACAAGTGCTCCTTGGGCTGGCCATTGTGTCACTGGCCCCGATGGATGTCGAGAGACACAAAGTCGATCGTTGCTCCGGTGCGGACTTCCTGTCTCTTGACAACGCCGCATAGTAGGCTAGAATGATTTCTTGGACCTGGACCGGAGGCCGCGGCCTTCCGGAAGCAAGTTCCGGGGCCGAAACGGCTTTTGAATGAGAAAATGGGTTAATCGCTTATGCCAAAACTCGTTCTGCTGGTCACGCGCGAGGGTCTGGGCCACGTCGATCCCAACGACAAACAATTTGGCTTGGAGATGTTTGACCGGCTTCTGCACGCTTGGGAGAGTCAGCCCGTCAAGCCTCACGCCATCTGCTTTTACACCGATGGGGTGAAGTTGGTCTGCAATGGTTCACCGGCGCTGTTGGGCTTGAAGATACTCCACGGCCAGGGCGTCCGCCTGATTTCCTGCCGCACGTGCCTTGAGCACTTTGGCCTGACCAGCCAGGTTGCGGTAGGGGAAGTAGGCGGAATGAACGACATCGTCGGACTCCTGGTGGAAGCCGACAGCGTGTTGACCGTGTAAGCGAATGGCCTTAGGGTTTGCGGCTGGCTTGGGCTATGAGAACCCGTTCGCCTTCATGATCCAGTCGCTTGACCGCATCCTGAGGCGCCAACCAGTGAACAGACAGCACTTCTTCCGAACTTTCAAACCGGGATTCGCCGAGCGGCCTCATATTCCAGAATCGAACCACCTTGGTAATGTCTCCCGTGTCATAACACACCCAACCCGCGTGGCTCTCAACCTCGACAGCGAAGCCCGTTTCTTCCTGTACCTCACGGATGGCGCACTGCACCCAGGATTCACCTGGCTTGACTTTGCCTTTAGGGAGTGACCAATCCGCATGACGTCTGCGGCGAATGACGATCAGCTCGCGGCCATCGCGGCTCGGCCGCCAAACGAGGCCGCCCGCGGCGGCTACGATTCTAACAGGTTGATCTGAAAACTGCATAGAGGTCCGATCCTCGCACTCTGGAACGTGTCGGTTACGTTGTACTGCGGGTTCGCCAATATCCTGGTCGACGCCGTCCGTGAGCAACCGCCAAAACCTGGATCGAGAGCGGCTTTTCGCGGTAGATAACAAGATAAGGAAATCGATGCAGTGGGAAGCGTCGGCACCCCGCCTCGAAAATGGGCCATCGCTGCGGTGCTTCCGAGATAGTTGCAACCGCCTCCAATAGTTCGCCGACGAAGGCTTCTGCCGCCCGCAAGCTGCGCTCACGATACCAAGCCACCGCGGCTTCGGTTTCGGCAAGGGCTTCTGGGTGAAACTCGACAGGCTTACCGCTCATTGCCGCGTGTGGCCATCAGGCGGGATCGGACCTCTGCCCACGGAATGGGGGAAACCGCCTTGGAATCAAGTTCCGCAGCCCGGCGCCGAATCTCAGTCCGCCATGCGCCCTCGGCGTCCGCGTCAATCTCCGTGTCGAGACTCTCCAGAAGTGAATCCGCGAGCGCAGCCCGGGCTTCAGCCGGAAGCGTCAATACCTCTTTGAGGAGTTCGGCAGTTTCACGGCTCATAATGTAATTATAGCTCCGGCCGCGCTCGCGCGCCAAGCGTTTCATGTCTTCACGCGCAGCAGCAGGTACGACCCCGCCAGCCCGAAAAGCACGTCCGGGGACCAGGCGGCGACCAGGGGCGGCAACTGACTCAGGTTGCCCATGGCTTCGAACAAGCTGGAGATGGACCAGTAGAGAATGGCGATGCCGATACTCAGGGCGACTCCGGAAAGTGCGCCCTTGCCTCCCGTAGTGAAAGAGAAGGGAACTCCGAGTAAGGCCACGACGAAGGCGATAAGGGGGTACGAGAACTTTCGATAAAATTGGACGGAGAGGCGCACGACGTCGAATCCGCTCTGGCTGAGCTCGCGTATGTAATGCCGCAGCTCGAGTGCGCTCATCTGTTCAGAAGGTCTCACTTCCTTTTTGAAGTAGGCAGGTTCTTCCGACATCTCGGGCAACATGTCAACCGAAAAGGGGAAGTACTTTTCAACCCGTTCTCCTTTCAGGTCGCGCACCCAGCCGTTCTCGAGCACCCAGCCTTGGATGGCGGGTTCCCAGAATGCCCGCGCGGCGTAAATCCTGCGAGTGAGGCGAAAGTCCTTAGGATCGAACTCGAAGCAGGTGAAGTCTGCAAAGACGTTCTTATCAGGGTCAAAAAACCTGTAGTTGTAAATGCGATCTGCCCGCCCGAATATCCATTGGCGCTCCGGGCGGTAGAAGGTTTGTGGCGGTTTTCCCTTGATCTGATTGCGGTAGGCATCCTGCTGCTGGTTGGTTTGCGGCAGGAAATCGTCGGAAAGGAAAAACATGCCAAGGCTCAGCAGCACAGCCACCAGTAGCACGGGAGCGGAAATCCTGTAAAGGCTGACGCCCGCTGCTTTGATGGCGGTGATTTGGTTGGACTTGGTGAGCAGGCCGAAGTTCACCAACGTGGCGACAAGGATACTCAAAGGCAGCATCAAGTAGATGACTTGAGGAAGAAGAAAACGGTAATAATTCAGCACCAGGCCTGCCGAAGCGTGGTTGCGAACCATATCTCCCAGGAGTTGGAAGAAGTCGAAGATAATGTAAATGCCCGTGAACGTAACCAGCAGGATGAAGAAGTAGAAGAACCAGCTCTGGATAATGTAAACGTCGAGAATCTGAAAAATCCGACTGCCGGGCGTGCGAGGTTTCAGCGATGGTCCCGACACTCGCCCGCGCCGCGGCCGCGCCTGCCGGGCTTCCCAGCGGCGTGCCAGGTCGTCCATCCACTCCTGAACGAATTGGAGGTGGCTCCGCACACTGCGGAGTTGAGCCAACATCAGTACGCCGGCGATGGCGAAGATGACGTTTGCAATCCACAGCCCGATAGCAGGAGGGAGGCGGCCCTGCTTGGCGAAGCTCAGGCCGAAGACCATGACGATGTAATAGATGAAGACAAGCACCATGGTCAGGATCAGTCCCACGGCCTTGCCGCCTTTCCGCGTCGACAGGCCTAAGGATATTCCTACCAGCGCTAGAACCAGGCTGGCCACCGGCAGGGCAAATCGATAATGGAGTTCCACGAGTGCGGCTCGACGATCGCGGGGCGAGTGCGTCTGCGCCATCAACTTGTGGAGAGAAAGCAGAGGAGTGGGGAAGCTTTCGGGGCCGGAAGCGGAGGCCTGATCGAGTGGCACTGGGATGTCGGTGTTGGTGAAAGTGACCACGGAATACTGTGCCGGGTTTTGTGGGTCGATCTCGTGGGTCATGCCTTGATTCAGGTGAATGACCAGCCGGCCGTTGGCGGCTTCGTTGACAAGCACACCGCTTTCCGCTAAGGTTACTTTGACTTGGTCACGCTGAGTGGTGTCTGCAATGAAGACGCCCCGCCATCCGGCACGGGAGCCCGTTACATCCTCCAAGTAAAGAAGTAAATTGGGGAACTGTTCAATAAACACGCGCGGTTGGATCTCGTATGGCGCCTGGCTGGCTTTCAGCCCGGTCTCCATGCGAATCAGACTGCGACCGGCCTGGGGCGCAAGGAAGACACTCATCCACAGGGTGAGGGCCCACCCGCCAAATGCAAAGAGCAGCACCGGCCTGACAAACTGCGCGAGCCCGATGCCCGAAGCTCGCGCCGCGATAACCTCGCCGTCCGCCGCCATGCGGCTGAGGCCGATCAGGGTTCCAACCAGAACCGCCATGGGAACCGTGAGCACCAGAATGCTCGGGATGGGCAGCATGAACAGGATCAGCATCTGGGAGAGCGGCAAGCTATGGCGCACCACCAACTCCAGCAGATGTCCCAAACGCGGCACGAAGATGGCAAAGGTAAAGACCAGCAATCCGAGGAGTGAGTGAGAGGAGATCTCTTTTAAAATGTAGCGGGTAAGTATCCGCATGTTTCCTTGCGGGGGCGGAGTGCGGGCCTGAAACGGATGTCCCTGATGCCGTCCTCGCTTTCATCGTAGCATACGGGTTGGTAGTTTTGTAGCGGCGCGTTGACCTTGCGGTTCGTAGGGGCGACCCTTGTGGTCGCCCGCGGGCGGCCACAAGGGCCGCCCCTACTTTACGAAACTAGCTGATTGCCGATTATTATCTTATGTCCCAGACCTCTCTAATGTTGCTTTGGCACATGCACCAGCCCTTCTACAAGGACTTGGCGGAGGGCCGCTACACCATGCCTTGGACGCGACTCCACGCGTTAAAGGATTATTTCGGCATGGTGGCAATGCTGCGGGATTTCCCGACCGTCCACATGACTTTCAATCTGGTTCCTTCGCTGGTGGTGCAGGTCCAGGACTACGCGCAGCAGACGGCCGTGGAGCGCGCCTATGAGGTTGCATTCAAGCCGGTCGAGAGATTGAGTAAGGACGACCGGCTCTTTCTTTTACAGACCGCTTTCCAGATTAACCATCAAAATCTTCTCAGCCGCTACCCGCGCTTCCGTGAGTTGTGGGACAAATCACGAAACGCCGGCCTCGACTCGTCGGCGCGCTTCTTCTCGGCGCAAGACTTGCTCGACCTGCAACTGCTTTCGCAGCTTGCTTGGTTTGACGAAATCTACCTGGCTGACGATCCGCAGATCCGAAAGCTCGTGGCGCAGGAACGCGGCTATAGCGAAGCCGACAAGTCTCTGCTGCAAGAGAAGGAAGTGGAAGTATTCGGCAGAGTTCTGGGTGAGTACAGGGCCGCCAGCGAACGGGGGCAGATTGAGATCTCGACGTCGCCCTTCTACCACCCCATTCTTCCCCTCCTCTGTGACTCCAATATCGCGGCGGAATCTCGCCCCGGGATTCGTTTGCCGCGCCATCACTTTCAGCACCCGGAAGATGCCCGCGACCAGCTTCGCGCGGCGATTCGCCTTCACGAGCAAGTCTTCGGCGGCAAGCCGCGCGGGCTTTGGCCGAGTGAGGGAAGTGTCTCGGATGAAGTCTTGCGTCTTGCCGCTGACGAGGGGTTCGCGTGGGCGGCTACTGACGAAGGAGTACTGGGGCGCTCAATCCAAAAGGGATTCCAGCGTAGAGGCGACGGGACCACGGACGGTGGTTCGGAACTCTACCGGCCGCATGTCCTAACTTCCGATGGACGCAGCATCTCCCTCTTCTTTCGCGATCACCAGCTTTCTGACTTGGTGGGATTTGTCTACTCCCGCATGAATCCGCAGGATGCCGCCGCAGACCTGCACCAGCGGATCAAAGCCGCAGGCCGTAGTGTCTGGGGCAAGCCTGCCGTCGTCTCTGTGATCTTGGACGGCGAAAACGCCTGGGAGTATTACCCCGCCAACGGCAGGGAATTCCTGAAGGCCTTCTACACCCGGCTGGCGTCTGACCCCGAACTGAAGGCGGTGACTGCCAGCGAGGCCCTGACGGTTACCGAGCCAGGACGCTTGACCCATATCCATCCGGGATCGTGGATTAATGCCAATTACGACGTTTGGATCGGAGCGGACGAAGACAACCGCGCGTGGGACTTGCTTTCGGAAGCGCGCGATTTCTATGCGCAACACAGCGTCAAGGCCGGGAAGCAAGACGCTGAGCTCGCGCAACAGGAGTTGTGGATTGCCGAGGGAAGTGATTGGTGTTGGTGGTACGGTCCGGAACACTCCACAGCCAACGACGAAGAGTTTGATCTGCTGTATCGCAAGCACCTCAGTAATCTTTACAAGATGCTGGGAGGTTCTCCGGCTGACGAGTTGGTGGAACCGATCAAGCGCCCGCGCGCCACAGCAATGAGCGTTGCGCCTACGGGACTTGTCCAGCCGCGAATCGATGGCGCGGTCACCAACTACTTCGAGTGGTTGGGCGCCGGCCTCTATCTTCCCGACCCGCGCTTCGAGTCTATGCATGGAGCCGCCAGGGTTTGGGAGGCGCTTTACTACGGGTTCAGCCGGGAGGCGCTTTTCCTGCGTCTGGATCTCAGCGAGGCGTTTCTGAAAGATCATGCGGAATTCGAGATTCGAGTGAATGTCGTGGACGGTTCCCGCGTTCGCGCCAACGCTTCCATCCGCAACTCCGGTCTGAGCGGGATAACCTGGTGGAAAAACGATGAACCGTTGGTGGCTTCGCCGGCAGAGGCCGTCCAGCCCCAGGTTGCGTTCCAGCGCATCTTCGAGATGCGCCTGGATTACCAATTGCTCGGTTACGAACCTCACCAGCAAATCCGCTTGCAGGTTTCAATTTGGGCGAATGCCCTACCCATCCAAGTCATCCCCCAAGAGGGATGGCTGACTCTCCGGCTCTCCGAGGAACTCATTAGCTGGTGAACCATTTGTGATTGGTGATTTGCGATTTCCGATTTGGAACTACTGCGGATTGCAGAATTAAGTGACATCACCCCCTCACCCCCGACCCCTCGCCCCCCTGGGGGAGAGGGTGGCGCGTAGCGCCAGGTGAGGGGGGGCCGTTCTTCTCAATCACCAATCACCAATCGCAAATCACAAATGGATTACTGAATGACCCAGCCGGGTACCACCACGTCCACGGGCTTGGCGCCGACGGGGAAGGTTGTGAGGAGGATTGTGGGATTAGTCTGAAGGACCGCCAGCGTCGATGCGGAGGTGTCCGCGACCGCAAGAAACCGTTCGTCGGGAGTGAGCGCCAGGGCGCGCGGTTCGATTCCAATGCGCACTGCCGCCAGTAGAGTTCGGTTCTGTACGTCCAGGGCCATCACGGAACCATCGCCGGCGTTGGCGAGGTAAAGAACCAATGGTTCTCGCTCGAATACTCCAGCGACGGGCCGATGGCCGGTGGGGTAGTTCTGCTCCACGTTGTTCTGCTCGGTATCCACGATCACCATGCGGGTTCCCTCATCTTCAAGGACGAAGAGCTCTCCGCCGTCCGGTTTGAGGACCATCGCGCCCGGCCGAATCGCCATTTCGATATTGGCCAGAAGCTGCTGCGTGCTCAGGTCCACCGCGGATATGGCAGGTTCCTCGGTGTCGCACACGAAGACCTTGGAACTGTTGGGAAGGACAACCATCGGACCGGGTCCTCTGCCGACTTTGACGGCACCGAGCACCCTCCGGCTATCGACCTTTACGAAAAAGAGCTGGTCCGTAGTGCGGGAAGAGGCCACCAGCGTATTCCCGTCGGGCGTCAAAGCAAGGTCGCTGAGCGCGGCGCCCAGGTTGAGGCGAACTGCTTCCTTGTAGTTTTCCGTGTCGATGAAAACGATCTGCCCTTTCCCAGGTTCGAGGATGAAACCTTGGCGCCCGGACGATGAAAAAGTGAGGTCGCGAGCGCCTTCTCCAACGGGGAGCTTCCTCGCCACCCTCAGAGCCGGAAACTCCACGATGCTTATTTCGCCGGAGGCTGTTACGACCCAAAGTTCGTTGCTCTGAGGCCTGACCAGGACCCGCTCAGGCCGGGCAGCGACTGGCACGCTGGCGCGCACGCGGAAACTCGCCAAATCAACTTCCGCCAGAGTCGAACTCCCATTATTGGCCACAAACGCGGCGTAGGCTTTCGGAGCGCTGTGACGCCGCCCGCACCCGCTCGCAAACGCAGCCAGACAAACTAGGATTATGCCGACTCCCAAGCTAGATGTGTAGCCCTCTCCCTTGGGGAGAGGGTGTCCGGCGACGGCGCCTTCTCCAGCCGCCGCCGGACGGGTGAGGGGTTTCGTCGTTTCCATTGAGCCCTGAAACTCCGTATCGCAAGGTGTCACACGCAATGGGCCACGCGTGCGAGGATTCTCCTTAGTCCTTCTTCGAAAGCCGCCCCCTCGGTCAACAAGCTTATCACCAAGTGCCCCTCCGAGCTGAAGTCAAAGAAATGCCCCGGGTGTGCCAGGACGCCGTCCTGGCGAGCGAGTTCTACGGCCCAATCCTCGTCCGTTTGGATTGAGGGAAGCCGCAAAATCGCGTACCACCCTCCTTCGAATTCCAGCCGGCTCACAAGTTGGTGGTCCGCCAGTTGCCGGTCGAGCATCTGAAGGTTGGACCTGACTCGTCCCAGTATCTGAGGCTGGATCTTTCGGCGTGTCTCGAGCAACTTGGGCAAGGCCAGCGCCACGGGTGCGCTCAGCGAGAGATACGTGTCGGCAATGACCTCCAGGCGCGCCAAGGCGTCTTGCAGCAATTGCGCAGTCCCGTTCACGACCACCCAGGCCGCCTTCATTTGCGGCAGGGCGGAGATCTTCGACAGGCCGCTCAGCGTGAACGTAAGCGCTTCGGTGACCGCCGCGTGGCTAACGACACGCGCCGGGTCCGCGGCAAGCGAATAATCGGCAAAGACCTCGTCAGCTACCAGAGCCATCTCCCGCTGTTGGCAGAACGCAAGCAGATTGGCTAGTTCGTCCCGCCGAACGAACGAGCCCGTGGGATTGTTGGGATGGACCACCAGGATGGCTCGTGCGCGGGCCTCGAGACGCTTTTCGAGCGTGGCCAAGTCAATCGTCCATCCGCGGTCGTAAATCAGCGGATAGGCGATGACCCGAACATCGTTTAGTCCGGCCAGGAAGTCAAAGAGCGGATAGCTGGGCTGCGGCACCAGGATGGCGTCACCGGGATCGGCGAGCAAGCGGAAGATGTAGCTGTAAGCTTCGCTGGTGCTTGTGGTGAGGAAGATCTGCGCCTGATCCAGCGCGACTCCCCGTTCAGCGTAGTAGTCCGCCACCGCCTGCCTCGCCGAGAGTAAGCCGCGCGGGTCCGGTGTGTAAGAGAGCGCCTGAGGATTGGCGAGCGCACCTAAGATGCTCTGCTGATCAAACACGAAGCCGCAGCGCGTGGGGTTCGATTCGGTCAGGTCGAGCAGAGGGACCCCTTCACGCTTCAGTTTTTCAATCTCGAGTGACAAACGATTTGGACTTAGCGGCCAATTGGTACGGGAAGAGAACATGTTAAGCGACGAGCGAGAAGTCAGGATTCAGGATTCAGGAGTCAGGAGTCAGAATGGGACTCTCCATCCAAGTCGTCTGTCATCCCGAGGCCGTCCTGCTCTTCGGCAGCCGAAGGATCTCTGCAGTTGGTCCTCAGACTCTGCAGCGCACGATCAACCACAGAGATGCTTCGCTCCGCTCAGCATGACACTGACTTGAAGGTTTTGTCCTGACTCCTGAATCCTGACTCCTGACGTCTGACTCCTACGCATTAGCCGATTTCCAAACGCTGAGCAACCCTTCCAGGCACTCGCGCGTGGCTTCCAGTTTGTCTTTATCGGGGCGTACGTAGGAAGTCTCGATGGACATCGTTCCCTCGTAGCCATCATCGCGCAACGCTTTGAATTGCCCCCGATAATCGATCTCGCCTTTGCCGACAGGAACATATCGAAACTTCCCCGCGGCAGGATCTTTGCGCATGTCCTTGACGTGCATATGGCGGAAGAGTCCGCGGACTTCGCGATACCCGTCGGGGTAGGGAGTCTCGCCCAGTCCCAGCGCATTGCAGGGATCCCACATCGCGAGCAGGTTGGGTGAATTGATGTCCCGGACCATCCGTCCCAGCTCTTTTCCGGTCCCCACATTGCAATCGGTCTCGTTCTCGAGAAGCAGCGTGATGTTGTGCTGAGCCGCCATCGCGGCTGCCTTAGCCAGGCGGTCGCGGACCAAAGGGTAAGCCTTTTCCGGATCCTCGACCCGCCAATAACTGAAAACCCTCACTTTGGAAGTCCCGAAAAATGGGGCGAGCCTGAATACCTGTTCCAGCAGACTCTCGGTGTCTTTATCCGTCAAGTCTGCGGCCTTGAAGGTGTCGCCCCAATTGGGGCGCGGCGAAGGCATTCCGGGCAAATGGTACTTGAAAAGCGGCGAGGCAATCTCCGAAACCTTCAGGTGATGCTGCTCGATCGATTGCTTGGCGCGCTCCAACTCTTCCTGGGAGAGCCTGGTCACATTCTTGTTCCAGAGTTCACGCACCTCGCAGTAACCCAGAGAATGTTCGGATATGAATTCCAGGGCTTTTTCGAACTCCTCGCTCAGTTCGTCCGTAATGACGCCAAGTTTAGGCGCGGACGAATTCGGAACCTGCTTCCCGCCTGCGAAGCTCAATCTCAATCCTGACCCTAGTAGCGCCGCTAAGGAAAGAAGACTCCTGCGTGTCAGACTCCAGGCCATGCGATACCCTCCCCTCACTCAAAGGCAGTTGCCGAAAAGCGCGCAATCGCTCAATGACCGCGTTCCAGTCGCTCGACACGAGTCTGGCTCCGCCGACTTCAGCAGTCTGTCACTCGTGCCAAGACGATTGTTTCCCGAAAGCCACCCCGTAAGCAAGTGGGTTCATCACCTCGATGCCACTCGGCCGCCCCCTTCGAGGGCCTGCGGCCTACGGTTGCTGCGCCTGGCCATTCGGCTTGCCTTCCTTTTGTTTGTCGATCGCCCGGTGGCACGCGTCGCAGACGCTTTCGCTGCCGTTTGCCGAAACGAGCAGGTGCGGCAGAGTTGAGGCGTGCGAGGCATGGCAACTCAGGCACGATATCTTCTCGCCCGCGTGGAGCGGGTCCGCAACAGCGGCAACAGGATGAGCCGGGCGGGGATGTCCGAAACGCAAGCTGGGATCAAGATCAATTTTGGGAGCCGCTTCGAACTCCGCCCTCGAGATTGTTTGCAGACCGAAAAGGCTCACCGTACTCCCCGCGTCGAGTTTTGGCGCGTGGCACTCCAGGCAGAGTGAATTCACATCAGCGCGTATCTGTGCCTTGAAATTCGACGCATGAGGCTCGTGGCAGACCAGGCATTGGCCGTTCTTGTAGGGACCATGGAGGACAGGGTCCAACTGGGCCTCGTGGCACTTCGCGCATAAGTTGCCCCCGCGTGCAAACAAGGTGATTGTGGTCTGGTTCTTTCCCGTGACGATGTGATGGCACTCCGGGCAACCCATCCTGACCGCAGTGTGGACGAACCGGCCTTGTTTCTTCTCAGGATGGCAGGTCAGGCAGGTCTCAGGCTTGACGTCCTTTGGCTCGATGTAGGGATGCTCGAGTTGTTCTTGCGCAGACGCTCCGGCGGAGAATAGGAGACAAAAAACTGAGAACGTGACGCCACATTTCCATGACGACCGTGTTGCCGACGCTCGTGGTAGAAGCCTCTTAGACAGAGCCATCCTTTGCAACGGACATCGCGTTCTCGTCTTGCACAGCTTGGGGCTCAGCGGCGCCGCCCATCGACCGCAAATTAGCCTAATCCATCTGCGCCCCAGTGTCCAGCGGCTCGAAACGGTTTTGTCAAAGAGCAGGAGTCATCGACGGAACGCCCGCTACCGGAAACAGCGCTGTGGCAGGAAGATTGTCTTTGCGGTGTGCGCCGGGCGACCGAGCCTTCTTCACTCCGTCCGCCGACGGCGCAGGATGAGGGTATTCCGGAATCGGGCCGTGCAGCACGCGCGGGGGCGGGCGTAAGGCCCGCCCCGTCGCATGCACAGCGATTACTGTTCAACCGGCGTTCCTGCCGACGACTCATTACGCGAGGGTCGTCCACTCTTGAGGGTGTAGGTCGAGGGCACTTGGAATAGCGAAGCTTGCGGTTCCGCGCGCACGATGTTCGTCAACTGGAATGTCGTTTCACCAAACTGCGGATTGGTTTCCTTGCGCATCACGTCAGTTTGCAGTTCCGGTGAGTACCAGCGCTCCATGGTGATTACAATCGGTGCTTGGTTGCCTTCCTGACCGGCGGGAATGGTGCGCGTCGTACGGGTCCCTTGAGCCGTCACTCCATTCATCACTTGCGCGCCGAGCGACTCTGTCGTCACGTTGGGGTTCTCAGCTTTCGTACGCTCAGCCCTTTGACCATTCCAGCGTGCTCCCGCGTGTGCGGGAAACGGCATCTGGCGAGCCACCTGGGTCTTGGGATTCAACATGTAGATTGATCCGCCCACGGGGTCGCCAATCGCTATCATTTTATGAGGGCCCCCTTCGGCGGCCCAGGGGCCGATGGCCCCCAGTTCCTGCTCGCGCCGCGTTCTGCCCTGGCTGTCGCGGTAGACGTTTGCGGTGGTCGTGGTATGAATGGTGTTTCCATCCGCCAGAACTTGGGTGTGCTCAGTAACGGCTTGCGCGGAATAGGGCGCGCCGGTCACCACTTTGCCTGCGGAGAGGAGTTCGGCGCCGAAGAAACGTGCCCTCCCGAACCTGCCGCCCGCCGCTGCCGGATTTTGTGCCGTGGCGTTCGGCATGAAGGCCGCAGCCAGGCAAACGAAGCAGATCCCCGCTGCCCAGATCGTCGCTATTCCAGACTTGTCCTTTTTCATATCGTCTCCTTCTGGTAAGTGGTAGGTCGGAGGTCGTATGTAGGGAAAAACCGCCTCTCAACGCTCCCACCTGCCACCTACGACCTGCCACCTCCTGCTTAATTCACAAACCGAATCGCAAATGGAACTCCGTTACTTCCCAAGGCAACATCCGCCTGGACCAAGGCGTCCGGAGCATATTCGTTGTCCACCCCTAGCCCGAAGGCCAGCAGCGCCTCGGCAGGCAGCGCCACGCGGACCAGCGTGGCCTCTTCCATGCATTGGGAATCGTCGCAAGTCCCAAGGGAAATGAAGTCCGTTGTCGTTTCGCTTGCCGATTCCTCCGGCGCCGGCCGCTGCGGATTCCGGATCTGAGCAACCTGGGTTTTAGCGTCGCTCTTTAGGGAGGCGCTTCTCTCGCTCGAGCCCGGCGTGACGCCGGCCCGCGCAACATCAGAGGTAACCTGTGGCCGGCTGGTGGCGATTCGCGATGCGCCCGTGCTTGGGCCCCGATGATCGCGCGGCCATTGAATCAGCACGATCCACGCCGTGGCCACAATCGCCGCGAATGCCAGGCCCCAGCTTAAGCCGCGCCGCAAGCGTCTCCAGGCCAGCCCCAGGAGCGGCGCCCCTTCTCGCGGGTTCCTTTCGCGGAAGGCTTGCAGCAGTTCTGTTTCCACTCGCAGTGGCGCGCGCTGGCCCTGGAGGCTGTCGGCGAACGCTTGCAGCCGTTCCGTCAGCTTGTGCTCTTCATCCAGGCGCCGGGCGCACCAGAGGCAGTGGCCGGCGTGGTCCAAAGCCTCGAGCTGCTTTGTTGTGCCAGCCACCCGACGGCTGACAAGCTCGTGAATCATACCTTCGAAGTCTTTGCATTTCATGCCAAACACCTGCTGCCGTTGATGGCCTCACTGGCGGGTTCCACCGTCACCCCGCCGCTGAGCTTCTGGAGGAGCAAGGCGCGGCCGCGGTGCAAGCGCGACCGCACCGTCCCTACCGAACAACCCAGGGCCGACGCAGTATCCTCGTAGCTCATTTCGTTCAAGTCGCACAAAACCACAGCTTCGCGGTAATGCTCGGGCAGGCTCAAGATCGCCTGCCGCACCGAATGGATCGTCTCCCGGCGGGCCATCGCGGAGTGCGGATCTTCGCCGGACGCCGGAACGGCGGCTCCATAATCCCTCCAACCCTCTTCCCCTAGCGGGCCTGCGACGTACGTCTGGTCACGCTTGAGAAAGCGCAGGGCGTGATGGCGCGCCATTCCGAGCAGATATGCGATCAGGCAACCGCGCGAGGGGTCGAAGCCTCGGCTCTCACGAATCAGCGCCATGAACACTTCCTGCGTGACGTCCTCGGCGAGCGGTGCGGACCCGCTCATCTCGAGCACGAAACGATAAATGTTTCCCTGGCGGCGCCGGTACAACGTGGTGAAGGCGTCTTCATTTCCGGCCTGCATCATCCGCAGCAATTGCTCATCGCGAAGCTCAGTGAGTTCGGCCATCATCCTCTTGCTTTCACGCTGTATTCCGCCGGCACGGGCCAAAAGTTCCACAAAATCCGCTTCGTTCAGCGCCCCTGGGTTGCCCCCAGTTATATGGACGTTCCCGGCCGGAAGTGAGTTGCGGTCCCGGAACGCCAAATACGTCACCGGTGGTGGTGCAGTTTGATGTTGTAGCGGCGAGTTTACCTCGCCAAATGGCGGCGTAAAGCCGCCTCTACGTCAAACTGCACCACTACGACCTCACCACAGAGCTTGCGGCCCCGCGCCCATAGGACTCTCGCCAAGAATAATTCTCTTGAATTCTGGATTGCTCCTGTGATTGATTTCTGACGAAGCGCGGTGTATCTTGTCCCCCGTGCCTGAGGCGACTCTGGAAGCTCATGCGAACAGGTGAAACGGGTTTGAGCCGATTTTGACTCGAGTGGGAGGAAACGTGGCTAAGGTGGGCGTTTTTGTGCTTGGCTGTCTGATGCTGGCGGCGATGCCGATGTCGGCGCCGGCGCCTGAAATCCCGGAAGTTTACGCGCAGATTCGCGCCGAGGAGACCAACAATTCGAGAATCATGTGGATTATTCACGAAGTGGCCGACGTGTACGGGCCGCGCGTGACGGGAACCCCGAATCTGAAAGCCGCAGATGATTGGGCGGTGAGGACGATGGCTTCGTGGGGCCTTGTCAACACGCATCTCGAGCCATGGACGTTTCAGCCGGAGAGCGCGGCGACCCCTGTGCCCGGCTGGGAGAACGTCGACCTCGAAGCGGAAGCCGTTTCGCCATTCCATGGTCAATTGATGGTTGAGCCGTTGGCGTGGACGCCCAGCACCAAGGGAATTGTGAGCGCGCAGGTGGTGTTGATCGATCCGCCGGGAATGGCGCCGCCGCGGGGTGGTGGATTCAACTTTTTCGGGGGCCCCCCTCCACCGCCGGAGCCAAAATGGGCTGCGCCGCCCATGCCTCCGGCGGCAAAACCGCCCGATCCGAAACAGCCCACCCAGGCAGAACTCGATGCGTATCTGAATTCCGTCAAAGACAAGGTTCATGGAGCGATTGTTTTCGTCGGGAAGCACGTTCAAGTGGCCGAAGAAATGAACCCAGCGCCCATGCGCCGTTCCGAAGACGACTGGAAGTCGCGCTTTGATGCGAAGAATCCCCGCCCCTTCCGCTTTCCCGAACAGCCGAAACTGCCGGAGGGGCAACTGACGCGCCAGGAAGTCACGCGCCAGGTCGATCAGTTCCTGGTGGATAACGGCGCGCTGGTGCGCGTGAACGATGCCGGCCGCGCCCACGGCGTCATCGTCGCGCAGCAGAATGCAACCTACGATTGGACGCGCGCGGTGCCCACCCTGGTGATGCGGAACGAAGACTACGGACGCATTTCGCGAATCATGGAAGACGGGACCGCGGTGACGCTGAAGGTCAACATTCAAAACAAGGAATATCCGGAAGGGACCACCGTCTATAACGCCATTGGGGAAATCCCGGGCAGTGATAAAAAGGACGAAGTCGTGATGCTGGGCGGCCACTATGACTCGTGGCACGACGCAACCGGCGCCACGGACAATGGAATTGGGGCTTCGATGATGCTTGAGGCCGTCCGGATTCTGACGGCTCTGCACGTGAAGCCGCGGCGGACGATCCGCATCGCCCTTTGGAGCGGGGAAGAAGAGGGACTGCTGGGTTCGTTGGCGTATGTACAGCAGCACTTCGGAAGCTTCGAAAATCAGAAACCGGAGTTTGCCACCTTGGATGCGTACTTCAACATCGATTCGGGCACAGGGAAGCCACGCGGCGCGTCAGTGTTTGGCCCGCCCGGCGCGGCGGACACCGTGCGCGATGCGATGATGCCCTTCGCGGAATGGGGCTTTATGGGCGTGATGCCTTCTGATAGCCGCAGAACTGGCGGAACAGACAACACCTCGTTCAGTAACGCCGGTTTGCCCGGAATCGGGCTGGCGCAGGACGCGTTTGACTACGGCTCATTCACCCATCACACCAACCTCGACACCTACGAGCGAATCTACGAGGAAGATGTGAGAGAAGGTGCGGTCGAAATCGCTTCGGCGGTATACGCCGTGGCGATGGCGGACCAGATGCTGCCGAGGTTCAAAGACTCCGACATGCCGAAGCCCGTGCCGCAGCCGGGGCCGGGATCGCAGGCCACGAAAGTGCGCCACGTTCCGGCGGACTAAGACCGGGGGGATCTGGCTTCCCTCCTCGGTGAAGGAGGGGAGCATGGCTACAAAGCCCTCTGCCGTGGGGAGAGGGTGTCCTGCGACGGCGCTTTCATCAGCCGTCACAGGACGGGTGAGGGGTTCCTTTCCAGTTTCACAGGAAGAGCGAATTCAAAAGGCAAATGGCAAATGGCAAAATTCAAATGGTTTGCGATTTGCCGATTTCTCAGATCCTAAACCATTTGCCATTTGACCTTTGCCATTTGTCATTTGAATTGTTTGTGGTTTTCACCTTCACCTATAGACACCTTTCACTTCTACTTTCTGCGGGATTGACCCCTCACCCGTCACGCTCCAGCCGGTGAAAGCGCCGGAGCGCGACACCCTCTCCCCAAGGGAGAGGGCTATCGAGCGATTGGGAGAGTAGGCTACGCCCTCACCACCGGCAGATTCTCCCTCACTTGCTTTTCGTTCTCCATTTGCGAGATCACTGCGGAAACGTGGGGATTATTCAGCACGAAGCGGTAGGCCTTCTGGTGCAAATTCATATCGCCGGGAATCGTTTGCTCGAGCAGCGCGGCGCGCTCCGGCACCGGGGTCGTTGAACGGTCCGGCTGAAAAATGACCTGCGAGGTCTTCATGGCAATCACGCCAAAATCCTGCTTGTAGGCCTCCTCGACCATCGGTGCCACATAGTGCCAGTTCAGGATGTTGCAAGCCACCATGGCGAGAGAATAAACGCCCGTCTCGATGGCCGCCTTGAGAACTCCTGCCGGGTCGTTATGCGCCGAGACCCCGAGGTACCTCACCTTGCCCTGCTTGCGGAGCAGTTCGAATGCTTCATAGATTTCGTGGATTTGCACCTCGGCGGGGGAAGAGCACGCGTGCGGGCACATCATCAAGTCCACGTGATCCGTCTGAAGCCGCTTGAGACTGCCTTCCAGCGAATCGGTGATGGTTTTGACGTAAACTCGCGGCCGGTCGATTTTCGCGCCGTACTTCTTCTCCATCGCATTCGCCAGCGCCGCCTCTTCAACCTGGCGAATCTGGCCGTTGAAATAGTTGCCGAAATAATTCGGCACCGTGACCCGCCGCCGCTCGATGTCTTCGCTCACCTCGCGCAGAATGGCGGCTTGCTCGTCGCGGTTGAGGCGCGCGTACAACATTTCGTAGGCCGCGAAGCGCGCCTCCGGAAAAGCGCTGATCTTGGTGTTGACGAACACCCGGTCGCGCTTCGCGCCCTGAATGATGGCGCCGTAGCCCCGCTCGCTCTGGCCCTCCCCGTATTCCGGAGCTGTGTCCAGATAGTTCAGGCCCATTTCGATGGCCAGCTCCACGTGGCGGTTGTTGGTGGGAGAGATGGGATCGCCGCCGCAGACCATCTCCGAAATCATAAAGCCCGTCCGGCCCAGCTTGCGATAGCGCATCTCCGGCCGCTTGTTGCGCCATTCCAGCTTAGCGTCGGCCGTGGACACGGCTGCCTGGCCCGCGCGGGCTGCGCCCGCCTGCAGTGCGCCGCCTCCCATCGCCAAGGCGACGGAAGCCTTAAGAAAATCCCGTCGTGGTATTCTCTGACCCATATTGGTGCCCTCCCCTTTAGCAGAAATTAGAACACGGACCCTAGAAAACAGAAATTGGAAAGTCGAATTTCAAACACTGCACTGTCATTCTGAGCGAAGCGAAGAATCTCTGCAGTTGTTCGCGGCCCCGGATCTGAGGCCAACTGCAGGGATCCTTCGCTTCGCTCAGGATGACACTGCCTGCGGAATTTCCAATCTCTAATTTCTGTTTCCTGCCTTCGAGAGATGCAATACTCTCTTGAGAGGAGGAGAACGGGACAAAGCCATGATTCATGAGAGTGCGCAGCGCCGGAGGCAGTACTGTGCGCGCTGCAATCAACTCATGTTTGAGTACTTTCTATCTCCGGATGGCCATTTCGGAGTGCTGAAGGAAGTGGGCCGCAAAGAAGGCGGCCGCAAAGCTGAGGTGGTGTGTCCGACGTGTGGGGCGGTGTACGAATTGCTCGACACCGTTGATGCCACGGGTCAGCCCGTCGCCAGGAAGTTTCGCGGAGCGTAGCCCCTGATGAGTAAAGAGCCGATCCTCCTTTCCGCCGGCAACGTTAAGGATTACCTTGCGGGGCATGGCCTCTGGCCGTCTGGCCTGCCGATGTCTGTACGCGAATTGGGTGGTGGCGTATCCAACACCGTTCTGCTGGTTGAAGGGAAGGGGCCCGGCGGCGAGGAAAGGCGCTGGGTGGTGAAGCAGTCGCTCGAAAAACTGCGTGTCAAGGACGACTGGCGCTCGGAGCGCAGCCGCATCTTCCGCGAGGCGGAGGCAATCCAGGCGCTAGGTCCGGTGCTGGGTCCGGAGACCGTCCCGCAGATTGTTCATGTCGGCCATGATGACTACCTTTTCGTGATGACCGCGGCGCCGGCGGGGTCCGCCACATGGAAAGAGGCGATGCTCGAAGGCCAAGTCAACAAGGGCGTGGCGCGGCAGGCAGGAAAGCTTCTGGCACGCATGATTACCGCCTCTCATCACGACCCTTCATTCCGCACGGCGTTCGCGGACCGCACAGTGTTCGACCAACTCCGTATTGATCCCTACTATCGCACCGCGGCCGCGCGACATCCCGACGTACGCCCGCTCATCCAGAAACTGATCGACGATTCCTGGCAAATCCGCAGCGCCTTGGTGCACGGCGACTTTAGCCCCAAAAACATGCTCGTCCGGGACACGCACGTTTTCCTGATTGATTTCGAGGTCGTTCACTGGGGCGACCCGGCCTTCGACGCGGGATTTCTTCTGAACCATCTCTTTCTAAAGGCGTTTCACCAACCTCAGTTTGCCGGGCCTTACTTTTCGGCAGCCCGCGAGTTTTGGGGAGAATTGGTGAGAGGAACCGCAGGAGCGTCCCTGGCGGACTTCGAGACCATGACCGTGCGTCATCTCGGCGCCCTGATGCTGGCGCGTATCGACGGAAAGTCGCCTGTCGAGTACATCCGCGACGAACCGACGAAGGAGCGTGCCAGACGTTTCTCCAAATGGCTGATGCTGGAGGGAATACAGAGTTTAGAGGACACGATGTCGGCTGCCGGGAAGACATTCGATGTCCCGAATCATGAAATCAAGTAGTCGGGGCGGCCCTTGTGGCCGCCCGGCGCGCGGGCAAAGCAACGCCGTTCGGCGTCGTAAAACCGCCGTTCCAAATTCCAAATCGGCGGTTCCCCGCAAACACCTTGACAAACTGTGCCTAAGTTTATAGGCTAGATTGCGGGGGAGATCCGGGACGGGGTAGCTTGAAACGCTGCCCCTTAGGTCGGCAAGGCAAAAGGACGCGGCCTGAGTGCCGGCCTGAAGCCCGGCGCTACAAGAAATGAACGAACGAACCGGGAATGTTTATGGAAACAAAGGACAAGGTCAAAAAGTCGAGGAGTCAAGAAGGACTGAGTCACTTTGCCTTGACACGGTGATCATCCGACTCGAAAACTGGCGGAACAAAGCGAGAATGTCTATGAAAACAAAGGACCGGTGCAGAAATCCGCTGGTAATGCAACGCTGAGAGCTGTGTCCAAGAAGACAAAATGTCGCACTTTTCGAACATCCGCGCCCGCGAGGTTCTCGATTCGCGAGGCCATCCTACCCTCGAGGTCGAGGTCTTTTTGGACGACGGCGCATTCGGCCGAGCGATTGTTCCCGCCGGCGCGTCGACGGGCAAAGCGGAGGCGATTGAGCTTCGCGACGGTGATGCAAGGCGTTACCTCGGCCGGGGTGTGTTAAGAGCCGTCGCCAACGTCGCGCAGGTCATCGCGCCGGCCTTGCATGGTGAAAGCGCCATGGATCAGGCTCGGATCGATAACCGCCTGATTGCTCTGGACGGTACCGCAAACAAAGGCCGGCTGGGTGCTAACGCGCTCTTGGGAGTCTCGATGGCGACAGCTCGCGCCGCGGCCGCCTCCAGCCGCCTGCCTCTTTATCGCTATCTGGGAGGCGTGACGGCGACCGAGCTTCCCGTTCCCATGGTCAACATCATGAGTGGAGGACTTCACGGCGGCGGGAACATCGATTTTCAGGATTACCAAGTGATTCCCCTGCGTGCCGGCCGCTATTCGGAAGCGCTCGCGGATGCGGCCGCGATCTACCGTGCCGCGAAGGACACGCTGATCTCCCGCGGCGTCTATCGTCCCGGCGTGGCGGACGAGGGCGGCTACGCGCCCGGCCTCGGCACGAATGAACAGGGGTTCGAGTTGATGGTCGAGGCGATGGAGCGCGCCGGCCTCCGGCCGGGCCAAGACGCAGCCATCGCGGTTGATGTAGCCTCGAGCCACTTTTACGAGAACGGCCGCTACCGGATGCTTCGCGAAGGAGTGGAGACAGACGCCGAGGGAATGGTAGAAAGACTCGCCGCCTGCTGCGGACGCTATCCCATCATCTCGCTTGAAGATGGAGTGGCCGAAGACGACTGGGACGGCTGGAAGCTTCTGACCGAGCGGCTTGGTCCACGCGTGCAGTTGATCGGCGACGATCTCTTCGCCACCAATCCCGCCCGGCTGAAGAAGGGGATCGAAACCGGAGCCGCCAATGCCGTGCTTGTTAAAATGAATCAAATCGGCACGCTCACGGAAACCCTGGAAGTGATCGCACTCGCGAAACGGCACGGATATCGCTCGGTGGTCAGCGCGCGCTCCGGCGAAACCGAGGACGATACGATGGCGGACCTGGCCGTTGCCACAGGCGCCGGGCAGATCAAGGTCGGAGCCGTCACGCGCTCCGAACGGCTGGCAAAATACAACCGCCTGCTGCGCATTGAAGAGGAACTGGGAGACCGCGCCGTATACAGGATTTGGGCTAGAGAGGCTGCAAAGAAGCCCTCGTGACTGTCATCCTGAGGAGCCCCGATCTGATCGGGGCGGTCCTGAGCGAAGCGAAGGAAGGATCTCCGCAGTTCCTTGAAAGAGCAACTGCGGGGATTCTTCGCTTCGCTCAGAATGACAGCCTTCAAGAGTTTCTCCGCAGCCTCTAGAGTCGGGAAAACAGGTAGAATTGAGCACGTCGAGCTGTGCGAAGAGGTCTGAATCGTAAGGGAACCGAAGCAATGAACGGCGAATTGCGGCGACGGCCGCCTGTCAAACTCCCGGCAGCAATGGCCCTGGCGCCTTTTTTTCTCGCACTAGGCGTGGCGTGGGGTATCGACACCCCGGGCTTCAAGCCGGGCTTCAACCTGTTTAGCGCCCAGCAGGATGTCCAGTTGGGAAAGGAGAGCGCCGAGGAAGTTGACAGGACATATCCCCTTTTAGCGGACCCGCAGGTGCTGCGCTACATCAACGATCTGGGGCGCCAACTGGCTTCCTTGGCGCCCAACAACAACCCGGCCTATGTCTGGACTTTTAGAGTCATCAACAGTCCTGACATCAATGCCTTTGCCTTGCCGGGCGGGTACATCTATGTGAACCGAGGGGCCATCGAAGCGGCTGAAAATGAAGCGCAGCTTGCCGGGGTATTGGCGCATGAAAGCGGTCACGTGGTGATGCGCCACGGAACGCACCAGGCTTCGGAGGCGCTGTTGGCGCAGGCCCCGCTGGCACTGCTGGAAAGTATTCTTGGCCGCTCCGGGAGCCTGACCGGCCAGTTGACGGCCATGGGCCTCAATCTTGGCCTGAACTCGATTTTGCTTAAAAACTCCCGCGACGCTGAAATCCAGGCTGACGCGGTGGGGGCATACATTTTGTATCGAGCCGGTTACGATCCTCACGCCTTGGCCGAGTTCTTTGAGATCGTCGAGAATAAGTACCCGCAGAAGACGGTGCAGTTTTTCTCTGACCATCCCAACCCCGTCGACCGCGTAAAAAGAATCGATGCGGACGCGAGCGGCAATATCCTCATGTATGGGCAGCCTGAGAAGCTTAAGGGCGGGAGCCCGGCATTCGAGGATGCCAAAAAGCGTCTTCTGAGTCTCACTGCCCCGTCGAACGCAGAAACTCCGCCGCCTGTCGCAGCCAATTTCGCGAGTCCGCCTCCGCCTCCTTCGGCCCGCTTAATCAAGTTTGACGGCTACGGCATTTCCATCGTTTATCCTGACAACTGGCAGGTGCAGCGGAACGAAGATGCCGTGGTTTTGGTCCCGCCCGGAGGAGTGGTCGAGGTGCCGGAAACCGGCGCGGCGCAAGCCTACGGCATGTCCATCAGCCGATTCCAGCCCCATGCCGGCGGGGAGGGGGCATGGGGACTTGTCGAGGCTACACAAGAAATGCTGGATACTTTGCGCAGCTCGAATCCCAACCTGCGGGTGATCGAGCAAAAAGCCATGAACCTCAAGGGGCGCTCGGCCCTCTCCACTCTGCTCGAAACCGACTCGCCGCTTCCCGGTCAGAAGGAGCGCGACCAGTTGGTGACGACCCGCCAGAGTGACTTCCTGGTTTCGCTGATCTTCATCGCCCCGCAATCCCTGTTTGACGCCTACAAGCCGACCTTCGATGCGATGCTGCAAAGCCTCGAACTTCGGTAGGGAAGGATATGGATAAACGAGAAGCTCGCAAGGCCTACAAGGCGAGAATTGTGATAGCATTGGCGTATGGCGTCACTCAGGGCAAGCGTACGCGGAATCTGGAGTTGGATGCCGTAGAGGGAATTTACCCCGGTTGTTGTGGGGGTAAAGCCGGCTCAGCTTAAAACTGCAGTGCAGCGTGAAAACCAGGAGGTAATCCAATGAACTCACGAAAACCCAATCGCCGTGAGTTTTTGGGCTGTACGGGCTTGGGCATTGCCGCATCAACCGTCGGCGTTCCACTGTTCGAAGCGTCGCCGGCCCCGCCGGCAGCGGCCGGCGAGATGCCTTACCGCAAGCTAGGGCGCAGTGGCGAGAAGGTGTCGCTGGTCGGGTTGGGCGGCTTCCATATCGGTCTTCAAAAAGACGAAGCGGAAAGCATTCGCATCGTTCGCACCGCTGTGGATCGGGGCATCAACTTCCTTGATAATTGCTGGGACTACAACGACGGCGTCAGCGAAGTGCGCATGGGCAAGGCCTTGCGTGATGGTTACCGCAAAAAGGTTTTCCTGATGACCAAGATTGACGGCCAGATCAAGGCGCTGGCGGCGCAGCAGATTGACGAATCGCTCCGGCGCCTTCAGACCGACGTGATCGACCTCGTCCAGTTTCATGAAGTCATTCGTCCCGGCGACCCCGACCGTATCTTCGGCCCGGGCGGCTCATTCGAAGCCATGATGGAGGCGAAAAAGGCGGGCAAGCTTCGCTATATCGGCTTCACAGGTCATAAGGACCCGGACATCCATTTGAAGATGTTGCACACCGCTTACCAGCACGGGTTTATTTTTGATGCTGTACAAATGCCCTTGAACGTGATGGATGCTCACTATAAGAGCTTCGCCAAGAAGGTGGTCCCGGTTCTGACGCAGCACGGCATTGGGGTGCTGGGAATGAAGTCCATGGGCGACGGGTTTGTGCTGAAGAGCAACGCAGTGACGCCCGTCGAGTGCCTGCACTACGCCATGAATCTGCCCACCTCCGTTGTCATTACCGGCTGCGACAGCCTGCAAATCCTCGAGCAGGCGCTGGATGCCGCCCGCACCTTCAGGCCTCTTACTGAAGCACAGCTTTCCGCACTTCTGGCGAAGACCGCGCCCCTTGCGGCGCGCGGCGAGTTCGAACCTTTCAAGACGACCATTGACTTCGATGGGACTGCCCACAATCCGCAGTGGCTAGGGTAACGCCAGCAACTTGCGGAGCTCCCGCTCCAGGCGAGCCAGGACTTCCTGCCAATTTCCGTGCGCCGATTGACGAAACAGGCGGGCGGTGGGGTACCAAGGGGAATCCTCTCGCTTCAAAAACCAACGCCAATCCGGCGCGTTGGACACCAGTATCCAGACCGGTTTCCCCAGGGCGCCGGCCAGATGGGCCACGGCCGTGTCAACCGTGATCACCAAGTCGAGGTTGGCGACAATCGCCGCGGTATCGGCAAAGTCTTGGAGCTCGTCGCGGAGATCGACCAGGCGCGCCGGGACCTCGAGTTGCTTCACCTGCTCGGCCGCCTCACCCGTCTGCAACGAGTAGAAGGTTGTACCTTCGAGGTTCGTCAAAGGCGCGATTTGCGCCAATGGGATGGAACGCCAGCGATCGAAGCCGTGCTGTGGGCTACCGGCCCACGCCAGCCCGATCCGCAATGGTGCCTCCTGGAGGTGTTGCCTCCAGACCTCGCGGAGCGCCGGGTCCGGGTAGAGGTAGGGGGTTTGCCCCGGAATCGTGCTCATTACGGTTGCAAACGCCAGGGGCAGGCTGAGCATCGGGCACTGCCAGGTGAAGTCTGGAAGGGTCTGGCCACGGCTGAGCACTTGCCACCCTCCCTCGATACCGGTCAATAGGCGTTGTAACCCGGGCTGGACCTCCAGAATCACCTGTCCTCCGCGAGCGGCGACCAGAGGAACATAACGCGCAAACTGTAGGGTGTCGCCCAGGCCCTGCTCGGCATAGATCAGGATCCGCGCACCTTCCAGAGGCTCGCCCTTCCATCGGGGCTGGGGAAACGATCTGCGTGTACGCAGCCCCGCGCCGGTCCGCCAGCGCGATTCATATTCGCTCCAGCCGAGCGCCAGATGGCCTTCGAGCAAATGGATCGTGGCCAGATAAAACATGGCTTCAGCGGAGTCGGGGTCCAAAGCTCGAACGCGCTCGAAGCATTCTGCGGCTTCCGCCAGCTCACCCAGGGCGAAAAGCACCAAGCCCAACTCGCGATGCGCGCCCGCCAGCTTGGGTTCCAGCCTTATCGCACGACGGTACGCCTCCGCTGCGGAAGCGAGGTCTCCTTTAGCTTCAAAGAGGTAACCTGAGCTGGCGGAGAGCTCCGCGCTTTCCGGCTGGAGCGCGCACCCCTTCTGAAGGATCTCCGCGGCCGCCTCGTATTGCCCCAGATCGGTGAGGGCGAGGCTAAGGCCGTTGTGAATCTCGTACCGGTTCGGGTCCAGAGCCAAGGCGCTCTTGAAGCCCTCGGCCGCCCCTTGGGGATCGCCACTTTTGTAGTGAGCTCGGGCCAGAGCACAGTGGAACTCCGCAGAGTTGACTTCGAGCGCGACCGCGCGCCGGTAGGAGTCCTTGCTGGCCTCGAGGCGCTTGAGCAGCTCCTGTGCAACGCCGAGACAGTAATGCGCTCGTGCGGAGTCCGGGCGCAGCTCTGCCAGGCGCTGATAACAACTCAGCGCAGACTCAATCTCGCCGCGGATTAAGTATGAACCTCCCAGGTCGTTCAAAGTACGCGGGTCATCCGGAGCCAGGGCGAGGGCCTCGCTCATCAACTGGATGGCTTCTTCATGTTGGCCGGCTTGCTGCGCCATCAAGCCCAGCAAGTGGAGCGCCTGGGCGCACCGTGGGTCAATCTCGAGCATCGCCTGGTAACAAGCCTTGGCCAAGGCCATGCGCCCTGCCCGATGGTGCGTCAAGCCTCTTTCCAGAAGCTCGTGGAGACGGGGCTCAAGAGACGGTTTCTCACCCATGGGATTTAGGCCTCTTGTTGGACCGTCGAAAGGCTGCGCTGGTTCTTGGTAATGATCAGCGGCGGGAAACTTACGTATGCATAGATACTGGGGTAGGCGTCGTTGAGCATGATGTCGAGACCCGAGTTTGGCAGCACCCGTTCGAGGCCAGGAAAGAAAACCTCCAAGTTTCGCAAGGGCAAGCAGTGCTGTTTCATCGCCCGCGCGCCCATCGGAGAAACGGTATACCCGACAGTGCCGAATGCCCTGACTAACCGGAATGGTCGCGGCATCAAACTGGCGGATTGGTACGCGTCAATGCCCATCCTCATCCGATGTTGGTTGAAAACGCCAAGGCACGGCGAAACACCCGGGATCATGTCGAACAAGAGGACTGAATCGAAATTCCAGCCCCATAGAATCATGTGCCAGTCCCCGGGGAGCGCCTTAATTAACGATTCGGCAGCCACCTCGAAGCCTCGATTGAAGATTGCGTCATCCTCACAAACCGTGAGCGATTGATTCTGCTCGATGGCAAGATCCCACAAGGCGAGATGCGACAGGGCACATCCCAGCGCCCCATCGCCGTAGCTGAGATCGGCCGTGATAATGCCGCGATCGACCAGGGGGCCTCGATCGAGGTCCGTTCCGTCGACTGCCGAGAAGCGCAGGAATTTGAGATTCAGGTGGCTGTTAAGCGTTTCGAACGTCAAGAGCCGCTGCGCGCTGCGGTCAAGATTGATGACGCGAATGTCCAACGCCTGGCGCTCCTTAAAGTGTAGCGGCCTGACTCCTGCGGTTCAGTAGGGGATATCCTGCTCGCTCTGGATATCCAGACCCGTGGGAGTAATGGCGTAAACGTTCTGGTGGCGTGGTGGTCTGCGCCCGTGAGCGGCTTCGGCGACGTATTCAGCCTCATTCAGGAACCGGATCACCACTCGATCTTTCCCGAAGCTGATCTTGCCATCGTACAAGTCGCGGGCCTCCCACAAAGACTTCAAGTTCTTTCCATCGAAAGAATAAAAGGCGACGCTCAGGCGAGGCTGGCTTTTCCCTAATCTGAACCCATAGACAAAGAACCGGAAAGCGTCGCCCGCCTGCTCCTCTGGGAACGCGTAATGGAGATCGGTGCGCGGTATAAAATCCGTCACGGTCACGAGGTGGCTATGGCCCTGCTGGTTGGAAAAGATGGCAAGGACGTTGGTGCGGTCGATGTTCGTCCAGCCCAGAGTGTAACCGGCCCCGATTACCACCTGGTCCTTCCAAGGGCGCGCGAATGCCGCCGCCTGCCCAAACAGCGGGTAATGCAGCTCAGAAAAGGCCATGTCTACATCCCGGCGCACCTCGACATCCGTGGGCGAGCGGTCCATCATCCACTCCTCGAGTTGGGCGAGCACCAGTTTCTGGATTTGGTCGGTAATGGGCGTAGCGTCTTCGAGCATCACACCGTAGAGTTGTTGCGCCAGGTAGTTCACGTGGCCCGGTAAATCCTCCGGGGGCGGGGGAGGCGCTTGCTTCTCGCCTTGAGCGATCGCACTCATGGAGAAGCTGAGCGCCATGGCAAGAGGCAATACGGCAAGTCCGGCCCGTTTGGAGAAGTCTATGAATGCTATTCGTCTCATGGTCAAGAGAATTTCCTCTATCTCATTATCCACGATTGCAAGGGTAGGTGGTAGATGGTAGGTCGTATGTGGGGAACCCTAGACCACCTGTCCATCTGCCCATCTGCCCATCTGCCAACCTGCCTATCTGCCTACTGCCGATTCGCCAGGCAGACCTTGAGGCAGGCTGTCCGCTCCAAGTACTCGAAGGCTTCAAGACCCTCTTCTAACGCGAACACTTTTGAGAGCAGGGGCTGCACCTTGATTTGCCCCTTCTTCAGCAAGTCCAGCGCGATGGGGAATTCACCGCATCGCGAACCGAGCATTGTGATCTCATCCACCACAAGCTTGGTTGCGTCAAAGCGCGCGGGGTCTTGGAAAGTGGATTTCATCACCACGGTCCCGCGTGGCCGGACAAGCCGGAGAGCTTCTTCCAAACCGCGGGGCGAGCCGGTGGCCTCCACGATTACCGGAACACTTGCGGACCGCAACTTGCTCTGACTTTGCGCAATTACCTTGATGCCCCAGGGCCTTGCCAATTCAAGCTTCCAGGCGTGTTTGCCCACCAGGGTCACTTCCGCTCCGGCGTTTTTCAGGACTTGGGCTACCAGAAGGCCCAACCGGCCGTCGCCAAGAACCACGACCTGCGTGCCGGGTTCGAGGCGCATCTGAGCCGGAATCTCAGCGGCGGCAGCCAGTGGCTCAACAAACACCGCGGACTCATCCGGAACTACGGCTGGAACCCGGTGCAGATTGCGCAAGGGCAGCGCAACATACTCAGCAAAGCATCCGGCTCGGTTCACGATCCCCATGACCGTCCGCGTTGGACAGTGGCGGCCGAGGCCCCGCGAACACCACTCGCATTCACCACACGCGATGTTGATTTCACCCACCACTCGCTCGCCGATCCAGGTGGGATCCTCGCATTCCACCACGCGCCCCACAAACTCGTGACCCATGACGCCCCGGAAGGTGGAGTAGCCCTTGAGAATTTCGCGGTCCGTTCCGCAAATCCCCGCCAGCGTGACTCGAATCAGGGCATCGCCCGCCTTGGGAATGGGCTTGTCGATATCGCGTAGGGCCAGTTTTCCGTCAAAGACAAGGGCTCGCATAACAGGCTCTTAGCAGAGCACCACACGCCGGAGCGTCATGTAGGGGCGGTTCGCGAACCGCCCCTCCACGGGGTGTCTACGCAATCGCTTCCAAGGCTTCGACTAGTTCTTCGTCCTGATCTTCAAACACGGTTCTGAGGTCGAGCAGCAGAGCGTCCTCTTCAACCCGGGCAATAACCGGAGGCGAATTCCGGCGCAAGAGACGCTCGAGTTCCTGTGCACTGTGGCTCGAGTGCGTCACCGCCAGCAGGGCAGTGGGGAGCGATTGCGCGGGGGTTGACCCGCCTCCGATTACCGATTCACCGTCCCTGACACGAACTGAAAATCGAGGGTGAGCCGAAATCTTCTCAGCCAAGCCCGTGGCTCGCCTGCGGATGGATTCGACAGAAAGA
>Ga0187864_10000640_pt1 | contig 37760 bp, 35 predicted proteins | sample June2016WEW_11_4_FD_132985 | JGI IMG/M metagenome (GOLD analysis project Ga0187864, IMG submission 132985) | Peatland microbial communities from SPRUCE experiment site at the Marcell Experimental Forest, Minnesota, USA - June2016WEW_11_40 | ecosystem: Environmental > Terrestrial > Soil >...
GCAATAGACGCAGCCGATGCCCTCCGGCGAGTCGGCGGCGCGCACCGCCAGCCGCGCGCGGCCAAACCACCAGCCGCGGTCCTGGAGTTTGGCGCGATGGCGGTTGAGGTTGCTGGAAAGCAACCCGGCCTGCCCGCTGGGTTGCAAGGCGTGCGGATGGTCGCAATGCAGCGGAAACAGCTCCTCCAAATCGTCGCGCTGCGCGGCCAGGCCGGTGAATTCGGTCACGGCGCGGTAATGTTGTTCCAGGTCCGCGTTTTTGACGGGCCAGTCGTCCAGGTCCGCGTCCCGGTACGGCAGCATGGCCGCGCCCCAGACGGTGCTGAAGCCGCCCAGCGCCAGCGAGGGGCGAAGGCCCACGCCCTGTCCCTGCCAGGGAAGGTGCTGTTCCGTTTCGCGGTAGGGATAGTCCGAGCCGAAAATCAATTTGAGCGGAATGCCCTTGGCGCCGGCGGCCATGCCTTCCTTCAATTTGGCGACCTGCCCGGGCCGCCATTCCGATGGCCTGGCGGAGGCGAGTTCGCGGACGACTTGGGCGCGCTCCGGCTCCAATTCAAGTCCGGCGTCCAGCATCAACACGTTCGCGCCGCGGGCGAGCAGCGCCCGGGCGCAGGCAACGCCTGCGGGACCGGAACCGATGACACAGTGCATAATTTTTCTTTGCCCAACAGGCAGTGGCGCAATGGAAACAGACTGACGCAGGACTGCAAGCGTATTTGAGCCGGGGCCCCGATGGGGCGGCGTATTAAAATAATTCCCGAGGGTGAACATTCCTTGACCCGGCCGGCCGCCTTTTCGAAAACCGGCGCGCGCGGGAAGAAAACATTTGACGCGCAGGGCGAATCCGCCTACGGTCGCCGCCGCGTAAAAATGTCATTTCCTCCGCTCGTCAGGCTCTGGCTTTGGGTTTCCGCGCTCGCAACTGCCGCGGGCTGGACTCTGTCCGCGCTGGGGCAGTTGAATCGCCCCGGCTATGCGATTCTTTTCGCCGCCTTCGCCGCCTTCGTTTTCTTTTTCCGCAAGGAATTGGGATCCGTTTCCGGCAACAAAACTTCGCGCTTGAAAAAAATCCGGCGCCGCTTCCGCCGGCCGTTGCCACTCGGCTTTGCCGTGCTGGCGGTTCTGATTTTTCTCGGCGGAGCCATGTATGCGCCGACCAATTACACCGGGTTGAATTATCGGTTGCCGCGCGTGTTGCAATGGCTCGCGCACGGGCAATGGTGGTGGATTCACACGCCGAATGCCCGGATGAACGACCGTGCCTGCGGCATCGAATGGCTGACCGCGCCGCTGCTGCTGTTCACCAAATCCGACCGCGCCCTGTTTCTCATCAACTTCATTCCGTTCCTGCTTTTGCCCGGATTGATTTTCAGCGTCTTCACGCGGCTGGGCGTCCGGGCGCGAGTCGCCTGGCAATGGATGTGGCTGCTGCCCACCGGCTACACTTTCCTTCTTCAGGCCGGCAGCATTGCCAACGACACGTTTCCCGCCGTCTATGCGCTGGCCGCGCTGGACTTCGCCGCCCGCGCGTGGGTTTCGCGGCGCCCGGCGGACTTGTGGCACTCGATTTTGGCCGCCGCGCTCCTGATCGGGGCCAAGCCCAGCAACCTGCCCTTGCTCCTGCCTTGGGCGATTTTGATCTTCGCGCTCCTCCCGCGGCTGCTCCGCAAACCGGCGGCCACGGCGCTCGTTATCCTTTTGGCGGCGTTGGTTTCATTTCTGCCGACGGCAATTTTGAACACGCATTACTGCGGTGACTGGTCGGGGGCGAAACTCGAAGGGTCTTGCATGGTCATGAAAAGTCCGCTGGTGGGCCTCTGCGGCAACGGCTTCCAGATACTGATGGCCAATGTTGTGCCGCCGATCTTCCCACTGGCCGGCTGGTGGAACACGCATGCCCCGTCGCTCATGCCCGACTTTTTGGTCGCGATGGTGGACAAATATTTCGACGTGGGATTTTTCACCGTCGGAGAACTGCCGACCGAGGATTGGGCCGGCGTCGGTTTTGGCATCTGTGTGCTGCTGATGGTTTCTATTCTCGGGTCCTTTTGGATTCGGGGGGCCAAACCGTGCGCGCCGACTGCCGGGGCGATTCCATCCGCGCTGTGCCGTTGCGTGCTGATTTCCGCCTGGGTGTCGCTGGCGGCCTACTGCGCGAAAACGGGAATGACCTCGGCCGCACGCCTCATCGCGCCTTACTATCCGTTGTTGCTGCCGGGGTTGCTCATCCATCCGGCGCAATCGGAAATCATCCGCCGTTGCTGGTGGCGCACGATGGCCGGCGCGGTTTTAATTCTGGCTTTTGTCGTTTTGATCCTGTCGCCGGATCGCCCGTTGTGGCCGGCCCAAACCATTTTGACCAAAGCGGTGGCACAACATCCGAATCAGCATTTGCTGGCCCGCGCGCTGAAGGTTTACACCGTTTATGCCGGACGTTCCGACTCGCTTGCCGGCGTTCGCGCGCTCCTTCCGCCGGACATCAAAGCCGTCGGTTTCATCGGCACGGGAGACGATGTTGACATCTCACTCTGGCGACCCTATGGCGGACGGCGTGTGGAAATTTTTCTCCTGACCGATCCGCCGGAGCAAATCCGCCAACGCGTTCAATATGTCGTTGTCGGCGGACTTAATTTGAAGCAGAATAACACGACGCTCGAAGCGTGGCTCCGAACATCCGGCGCGGAGCTCGTCGCCACCACCAATGCCACGTTGAAAGTCGCCGATGGATTGCAACCCTGGCATGTCGTGAAGTTCAAACCATGAGCGTCCGGCGGGAAAGGTGCCGGGCTTGGTTGCCTGAGTGTCGAGAATGGCCTTGATGGACGGCCACGGGGAAAGATACACTCTTCCCATGCAGGTGATGATCTTGTGCGGCGGACTCGGAACGCGATTGCGGGAAGAAACGGAGTATCGTCCCAAGCCCATGGTCGAAATCGGGGGGCGCCCGATTCTCTGGCACATCATGAAGATTTATGCCGCACAGGGGTTCAACAAGTTTGTGCTGTGTCTGGGCTACAAGGGCGCGATGATCAAGGATTACTTTCTCAACTACGAAACCTTGAACAACGATTTCACCCTCACGCTGGGTTCCACCAAGAAGGTCGAGTTTCACAACGCCCACACCGAGGACGGATGGAGGATTACTTTCGTGGAGACCGGCGCCGCCGCCATGACCGGCGCTCGGGTTTCGCGTGCGCTCCCTTACGTCAAATCCGAAAATTTCGCGCTGACCTACGGCGATGGCGTGGCGGACATTGATGTGAAGGCGGAACTGGCGTTCCACAAAAAGCATGGTTGTCAGGCCACCGTGGCGGCCGTCAACGCGCCCTCGCGGTTCGGTGAGATGGTGATCGATGAGCTGGAGCAGGTCAGCGACTTCCGGGAAAAGCCGGACACGGCGGCGGGCCGCATCAACGGCGGATTTTTCATTTTGAAGCGCGCCGGATTGGAGCGGTATCTGCAGCCGGCGGAGGAGAGGTTGGTTTGGGAACGGCAGCCGCTGGAAAAGCTGGCGAAGAAAAGGCAACTCAAGGCGTTCGACCACTCCGGCTTCTGGCAGCCGATGGACACCTTCCGCGAGTTCGAATTGTTGAACAAACTTTGGGCCGAAGGCAAGGCGCCGTGGAAAAAATGGTGAATATGTTCGCCGGAGTCTTTCGCAAAAAAACCGTGTGGCTTTCGGGGCATACGGGTTTCAAGGGAGCCTGGCTGGCGCAGTGGTTGTTGGAACTCGGCGCAGATGTCCACGGCTTCGCCTTGGAGCCGCCCACCGAACCCGCGTTGTTCAACCAACTGGGACTGGCCAGACACCTGCGCCATCAAATCGCCGACATCCGCGATCCTGCCGCCGTGCGGGAATCCGTTAAAAAGTCCCAACCCGACTTCGTTTTTCATCTCGCGGCACAACCGCTGGTCCGGTTGTCCTACGAGCAACCGCTGGAAACCTACGCCACGAATGTCATGGGAACCGCCCATGTGCTCGAAGCGCTGCGTGATTTGAAGAATCCTTGTGCGGCGGTTTTGATTACGACCGACAAATGCTACGAAAACCGCGAATGGCTTTACGGCTACCGCGAAGAAGACCCGCTCGGCGGATATGATCCTTACAGCTCCAGCAAAGCGGCCGCCGAAATCGCCATTGCCGCCTGGCGCCGTTCGTTTTTCAAAAAGCATCCGGTGAAAATCGCCAGCGCGCGCGCCGGCAACGTCATTGGCGGCGGCGACTGGTCCCCAGACAGGATTGTTCCCGATTGCATACGCGCCCTGGAAAAGAACCAGCCCATTCCCGTCCGCAATCCGAATGCCACCCGCCCCTGGCAGCACGTGCTGGAACCGTTGAGCGGTTACCTCTGGCTGGCGGCGTCGCTCGCGGGCCAGAATTCCGCACTCCGCACTCCGCACTCCGCATTGGAATCCGCCTTCAATTTCGGTCCGGCGCACGAAGCCAACCGCACCGTTGGCGAGTTGGTAACCGAGGTGTTGAAATATTGGCCGGGACGCTGGGAGGACAAAAGTGATCCTAAGGCTGTGCATGAAGCCGGCCTGCTCCAACTGTCCACCGATAAAGCCCATGCACTGCTTGGCTGGCAGCCCATCTGGTCATTTTCCGCGACGGTTGAACGGACGGTGGCTTGGTATCGCGAAACTGCGGTCGATCCACACTCAGCGCGGGCGCTGGCCACGCGCCAGATCGAACAATACCAGGCCGATGCTTCGCGAGCGGGTTTGTCGTGGACAGTCAAATAATTTAAGTTTGTTGTTTTCCATGAGTGACCCAAAAACCTTGCGGCGACAAATTCTCGACTTGGTGCGGGAGTATCAAACGGCGGCGCCAAAGAAACCATTCCGTCCGGGCGAAGATCTGGTGCGTTATGCAGGCCGTTACTTCGACGAAAAGGAATTGGTGAGCCTCGTGGATTCGTCCCTCGATTTCTGGCTGACGGCCGGACGCTACGCGGACGAATTTGAAGCCGGATTGGCCGGGTTCCTGGGCCTCGGGAACGTTATTCTGGTGAACTCCGGCTCTTCGGCCAACCTGGTCGCCTTTTCCACGCTCACTTCCGCGAAGCTCAAGGACCGGCGCGTCAAGCCCGGCGACGAGGTCATCACCGTGGCGGCGGGATTTCCCACAACGGTGAATCCGATCATCCAGAACCGTGCGGTGCCGGTTTTTGTGGACGTGGAACTGGGCAGTTACGTGCCCACACTGGAGAAAATCGAGGCCGCGCTCAGCCCCAAAACCAGGGCGGTGATGATCGCCCACACCATGGGCGTACCCTATGCCGTGCGGGAAGTGCGCGAGTTCTGCGACCGGCACAAGTTGTGGCTGATTGAAGACAACTGCGACGCTTTAGGCAGCCGTTACGAAGGCCGGTTCACGGCCACGTTTGGCGATCTGGCCACGTTCAGCTTTTATCCCGCTCATCATATCACCATGGGCGAAGGTGGGGCGGTCGCAGCGGCAAACGAAGACCTCGCGCGCATTGCCCGCAGTTTCCGCGACTGGGGCCGCGACTGTTACTGCGCCGGTGGCGAGAACAACACCTGCGGCAAACGCTTCGCGCAGCAGTTCGGCACGCTCCCCTTCGGCTACGACCATAAATACGTTTACTCGCACATCGGCTACAACCTCAAGGTAACTGACATGCAGGCTGCTATTGGCGTGGCCCAGTTAAAAAAAATCAAAGACTTCGTCGCCGCCCGCAAAAACAATCACGCTGCGCTCGCCGCCGGGTTGAAGAAACACGAGCGGCACCTTATCCTGCACACCGCGCCGCCAAGGTCCGATCCGTCGTGGTTTGGTTTCGTCATCACGATCCGGCCTGAAGCGCCGTTCACGCGGGCCGAACTGGTCAACGCGTTGGAGACCGCGCGCATTGAGACGCGAAATCTTTTCTGCGGGAACCTGCTGCGGCATCCGGCCTACACGGAGATTGAACACCGCGTGGTGGGGCGGCTGTCAAATAGCGACGTGATTACAACCAACACTTTCTTCATCGGCGTGTATCCCGGATTAACCGGCGAGATGATCCGGCATGTTCTGTCCACATTCGATGGATTCATTGCGGAAAAGACCGCCCGATGAGCATGCCCCGCAAAATCCGCTGTGTGGTCGAAGCGATCACCGACCACGGCGGGCGGGTCTATACGGTGGACCTGGCGCCAGCGAGCGCTGCGCCATCGTTCCGGCCGGGACAGTTTTTGCATCTGACCGTGGACGACTACGACCCGTCGGGTTTCTGGCCCGAATCGCGCGTTTTTTCCATTGCCAGTTCGCCGCGTGACCGCAACCGGATTCGCATCTGCTATTCGGTCAAAGGCCGTTACACGACGAAGATGGAGCAGACGCTGAAAGTCGGTGGCGGGGTTTGGATCAAACTTCCCTACGGCGATTTCGTGATTGATGATGCCGGCGAAGCGGTCCTGATTGCCGGGGGGACCGGCATCAGCGCCTTTACGGCGTTCCTGGAGGCGCTCACTCCGCTATGTTCACAGGCCGTAACGCTCGTTTATGGTGCGAGAACTCCGGCGCTGCTTCTGTTTCAGGGAATGATCCGTGAGCAACTGGCCGCTGTGTCAAAACTCAAGGCGGTGTTTTTCACGGAGACACCGGACGAAGCTTTTGCACAGCGGATGGCCGTTCTGCCCCGGGCACCCCGTTGCCTGACCGGTCGCATCTCTCTGGACGCACTTCTCCGTCCTCCGTCTTCCGACCTCCACCTTCTATCCTCTGTCTTTTACCTTTCCGGGCCGCCGGTCATGTTGAACACGCTGATGGCGGATTTGAAATTGCGCGGGGTTCCGCCGGAACAAATCCGGACCGATGCGTGGGAGTAGCGGTGGAGCTGAGGACAGAAGGCAGAGGACTGAGGGTAGATGGCAGATAGCAGAGAGTTGTCCGTCGTATGTAGTCTGTCGTCTGTCTTCTGCCTCTGGCTTTCAGCGGGCTTGATGTCTGGCAAAATTCTGCCAACCTCGCTGCTGGATCATGGAAGTCCGCAGCATTGAAACCATCTTCAAGGCGCTGAACGACGCCGGGGTAAAATATCTCGTTGTCGGCGGGCTGGCGGTGAACGCGTACGGCTACGAACGGTTCACCAGGAACGTGGATCTGGTCATTGGATTGGAACGGGAAAACATCATCCGCGGACTTCGGGCATTGATGGGCATCGGTTACCAATTGAAAATTCCGGTGACCCCCGAGCAGTTCGCGGACCCGAAGCTGCGCGAAGAATGGCGGCGGGAAAAAAACATGGTGGTGTTGCAGTTGTGGAGCGACGTTCACCGCCGCACCCCCATTGACGTTTTCGTTTATGAGCCGTTTGATTTTGAAAGGGAATTTGCCCGCGCAAAACGGGAAATGGTCGTCAGCCAGATCCTCGCGCCCATTGTCAGTTATGACACGTTGCTGGACTTGAAAAGATCCGCCGGGCGCAGCCAGGATTTGACGGACATTGAAAAGCTGCGCAAATTAGATCGGCATCGAAAAAGGGCCTGAACCATGACAAAGAAAGAATTATACAGCCATCCGGGATGGGAATCCTGCACCTTCGAGGGCGCGGAAATGAGCACTTTGTTGATGGGTCTGCAAAGCACCTTCCGCGAAAAGCTGGAATGGCTCGAAGAAGCCGAAACCCTCACGCTGCGTCTGCGCGCCGCCCGCGAGCAGGCCCAAAAACAGAAATCTCCAGGCCACAATGAAACGCCTCCGGTCGGATCATGAACGAAGCCGTCTGCATCGGTGTCTATTCAGGACTGACCCAAGCCATGCTGGATTACATGATTGAAAGCATCACAAAATTTATCCGGTCGAAATGAAAATTTTTGTCACCGGCGGCACGGGATTCATCGGCAGCCATTTTCTCAAACAGGCGCTGGCCGCCGGGCATGAGGTGACGGCGCTGCGGCTCCCCGGTGACAGGCCGAAAATCCCGCTCGCGACGCAACCGGAATGGGTGGACGGCTCGCTGGCGGACAACTGGCGCGACAAACTGGCGGGCTGTGGGGCGTTGGTTCACTTCGCGGCGGTGGGTGTCAGTCCGCAAAACGCCTCTTGGGATCAACTGTTTGCCGTGAACGTTCAGCAAAGCCTCGATCTTTGGTTGCACGCGGCGGACGCGGGTGTGAAACGGTTTGTCATTTGCGGCTCCTGTTTTGAATACGGCAAAAGCGGCGAACGCTATGAATTCATTCCTGCGGACGCGCCGCTGGAGCCGACGAACGCCTACGCTGCGTCCAAAGCCGCCGCGACAATGGCGGCTCTGGCTCTGGCCGTTGAGAAAAAAACCGAACTGCTTGTCCTGCGCCCATTCCATGTTTTTGGCGAAGGCCAGCATGAAAGCAATTTCTGGCCCTCGCTGCAAAAGGCCGCCCGGTCCGGGGAAGATTTCCCGATGACGGCGGGTGGGCAGGTGCGGGATTTTGTTCCCGTGGAAGAGGTGGCGGATGCCTTCCTGGCCGCGCTGGCGCGAACCGATTTGCGCGCGGGCGAACCGGGAATTGAAAACGTCGGCACAGGAAAACCGCAGACACTTCGCGCCTTCGCTGAATTTTGGTGGAAGCATTGGGCTGCGAAAGGAAAGCTGAAATTTGGCGCCGTACCATATCGCCCAAATGAAGTGATGCGTTACGTCCCGGAAATTGCCACAATTGCGCGATGAAACCGGTCGTTTCAGTGCTGCTTCCAGTCTATAATGGCGAGGCTTATCTCAAGCCTGCCATCGAAAGCGTCTTGAGCCAGACATTCGGCGATTGGGAATTGTTCGTGGGCGACAATGCTTCGACCGACGGAACGCGCGACATCCTCGAATCCTACCACGACCCGCGCATCCGCATTCACCGGCACGCCACCAATATTGGTCTGACACCGAACTGGGATTTTTTGCTGCAAAACGCCCGTGGTGACTACGCCTGCATTTTAGGCGCGGATGATATTTTCGCACCCGAACATCTTGAACGAAAAGTGGAACTCCTGGAAAAAAGGCCGGATGCGCCTTACGTTCACGGCGCGGTACGCTTCATTGATTCAAAAGGGAATGACCTGCCAGCCGACGACTATAAATGCACTCCGGTTGAAGAAAAAAACGTGACGTTGCCGCGCTTTCTTAAAGTGAATTTTGTCAACGTCACGAGCATGGTCATTCGAGTCGCCGCTCTACGCCGGCACAATCTCAGTTTTGAATTGCGTTATCCGTTGCTGCTGGATTGGGCGCTCAACTTGAAGCTCGCCATGTTGGATGGGCCACTGATTTATGACAGTCAACCGACTGTTTCTTATCGAATTCATCCTCAAAGTGTGGCGCGCACAACAATCAACACATTTCGCTGGCCTTACGAAACAGCACGTCTTCGGGTGGACGCCTTAATGGAATATCCCGCAGTGTGGCGGGGAATTGGCATTGATCCTCTGGCGGAAGCGCGTTCATTGACGAAACCATTTTGGCGTCTGGCCTTTCAACAAGCCAGACGGGGAAATTTTGCCAATGCGCGGCTCGCGTGGTGTTTCTTTCGCGAGTTCCATTCCAGCGCGGACGCGTTTTTTGATTTTCCTCAATACATCGGAGTGGGATTTCAGAAAATGGTTGTCAGGAAACCTTCTTGAAAAAACATGAAAGGCAACCAGTATCACGAGACGAGACGAAGTTTATGAGATGGCCAAGATTACTGCGAAGCGTCCCCGCCATGGTCAAATTTCTTTGGTTTGATTGCCGCGACCATGTCTTGCGTCTCTACGTGCGGGCTTCGTGGAACATTCAAGGTTTGTCCCTCTCGCCTTCAGCGTTGCTTCACTACGAACACCGGGGGCAGATTCAAGTGCAGGGGCGATGTTCGGTGGGGCCTTATTCTGTGATTCTGGTTGTTGCGCCAAAAGAAAAGGCAATGACTCCATTGTTGGTTATTGGAGACCGGACTTACATTGGCGACCAAGTCAATCTGCGTGCTGCTGGCGGTGTCATCAAAATTGGCCGCGACGTGTTGATTGCCAACCAGGTGACGATTGCTGCTTCCAACCACGGTATTAAATTGGGGAAACCCATGATTGATCAAGAATGGCGCCGTGGGGACGTTTTGATTGAGGACGACGTGTGGATTGGAGCCGGGGTGGTGGTTCTTCCAGGAGCGATTATTCGTCGCGGAGCGGTCATTGGAGCGGGCGCGGTTGTGCGAGGAGAAGTGCCAGCGAATACGATTTATGGCGGCATACCGGCGCGGCAAATTGGAAAACGTTCATAATTGTTGTGTGCTCTGCAAACTTGCTGCTGGCGGTGATGGTCGTTAGCTTAAACACAAAATGAGCCGCCGCGCCGTCGTCAATACCGCCTTTGCTTCGTATGTCCAGATGGCCAGCGTGGCGTTGACGGGTTTTATGTCCGTCTCGCTGGCGCTGAAATTTCTGGACACGGAGCGCATGGGGCTGTGGTCGTTCGTTGTCCAATCGCTCGGCTATTTTCTGTTGCTGGATTTCGGCGTCACAAGTTCGGTTGGCCGTTTGATGGGCGAGCCGCTGCATTCGGCGGACGCAAAGGAATGCGGACGCTGGTTGAGTCTTTTTCTGGTCATCACCGGTTTTCAAGGCCTGCTGATTTTTCTGGCCGGATATTTTTCCACGGATTGGGTGATTGCCTGGTTCAACATTGCCGAACCGCTCCGACCGGAGGCGCATTCGTTGTGGCTGTGGATGCTCTCGCTGAATGTGCTGACGTTTCCGCTGCGCATCGGCGGCGGAATCCTTTTTGCGCAGAACCGCAATTACTGGCCGCTCTTGTGCAGCGCCGCTGGGAATGGGATTGGCCTGCTGGCTTTTTTTCTGTTTTTGAAAGCCGGGTCAAACACGCTGGCCTACGCGTATTCCGCCGTATTGACAACGCTGGTGTCGGGCGTTCTGCCGTGGCTGGCGGTCAAATGGGGGCCGCACCGTTTCAAGATTTCCTTCAGCGACATCCGGTGGAGCGATTTAAAACCGCTGTTCAATTTCAGCTCCGGTGTTTTCGTCATCGGCGTGGCGATCCAGGTCGTTTTTTTGAGTCAAAGCCTGATCATCACGAAATTACTCGGCCTGTCGGCGGTGACGCTGTTCATGGTTTCATCCAGGGCGGGAACCTACGGCCTGCAAATCCTGTGGCGGACGTTCGATTCGTTGAACCCGCGCTGGCAGCAATTTTATGTGGCGGGCGACCGGGCGCACCTGGCGGCGAGTTTTCAGCGTTACACCGGCTTGACGATGAGCCTCGCGCTGCTGGGGGGAACGTTTTTGATCGTTCTGAATCACCCGTTCGTGAATCTGCTGAACCTGTGGGCGCACCGGCCGGGCATTTACGCCGGCGTCGGATTTGACGCGCTGCTGGCGTTATACATCTGGCAACATGCGTGGAACCATTGCCTGGCGTGCGTTCCGGTGTTGGCGAAAGACATCCGGGTTTTGTCGTGGGTCGCGGTCGTGGACATGCTGCTCAACATCGTGATGAGCGTCGCGCTCGCGCAAACGATGGGTGTCAAAGGCGTCATCGCCGGCAGCATCATCGGCTCGCTCGTTTCGATGGCTTATCTGACGTGGCGCGCGCCGCGTTATCTTTCGCTGACGGCGGGAGATTTGATCCTGCCTTCGCTGCGCCGCTGGCTGGCCTTGGGCGCGTGCGCGGTGCTGGCGTTTCTGTGTCTTCGTTTCACGGACTTGAGCGGAAACAATCTATGGCTTCGCGGATTTTTCTGCGTTCTGACGACGGGGTTGTTCGTGGTTTTGCATCGTGACGATCTGCGGGAATTCTGGCAGCGCGCGCGCCGGTTCAAAGCGGCGCAGGCCACGACTTAACGCCGGAACTTTGCCGCCAGCCGGCGGATGACGCGGATCGGCGGGGAATAATAAAACGGATGCCGGGCAGGTAAAGGCGCTTTAATGTCCCAGTCCGCCGGCCAGGCGCCAATCGCCGGAGGTTCCTTGGGAAAAGCGGCGAGCCAGCGGTCGGCCATCGCTCCCACGGAAAATTCCGTCTGCACCCGCGCGCGCGCGGCGGTGGATTTGGCGGCCAGTTCCTCCCGATGTTCATGCAGGTGAATAATCGCACGGGCATAACCCTCGACATCATCCACCGGCACCAGCATCCCATTGGCGGCATCCACGACTTCGCGCACACCGCTTTCCAAGTCGCTGACCACCGGGACGAGGCCGTGGCCCATCGCTTCCAAAAGGCTCAAAGGCAGGCCCTCAGAATCCGATGCGAGCAGGAACACGTCATGTTCCCGCAAGACTTGCGGCACGTCCCGATAGGGGATGCTTCCGGCAAACGAAACAGTTTGCTCCGGCGGCGCGGGTTTCATGGCCTGCTGCAAAAAAGCCTGCTCCGGGCCTTCACCCGCAACGGTCCAATGAAACGGGATGCCGGAAGATTTCAGCCGGTCAAAGATGACCGGGAACAGGCGGACACGTTTTTGCACCTGCCACAAGCGGCCCAGATACAGAATGCGCAATGGTCCTTTAAGGCGGGCCGTGTCATTCAAACTTTCCGGCAGAGGCACGCCATAAGGAAGATAATGCACCCGAATGCGTCCAAATTCCGGCATGGCCTCCGCTTTTGCCTTCATGGTTTTGGACACCACGGCCAGCAAATCCATGTGCGGCGCGTAATGCCGCATCATCTCATAGACGACCGGATCGTCGGACTGCCCCACGCCCACGCGAAACACGCCGGCGGGGACATACCGCAGCACTTCAAAAGAAGAGGCCGACAGGTTGGCCAGAACCACGGCGGGTTTGAACCGGCCCAATTCGTGGAGAACCATCGCCAGCCGGTCTTCGTAGATTGTGCACCGGTCATCCAGACTTTGAACGGGAATGTTCAACCGTTGAAAGTCCGAGGCGAGGGGATTTGACTCTTCCAAGCTCAACACCCGGATGGAAATGCCGCGGCGGACCAGTTCGCCTCCCAGATTGCAAAGGAACGTGGTGGAACCGCCGAGGTTCAAGCTGCCGGTCACCAAGGCCACACGGAGGGGAACTGAACCAGGAACATCTTGAGACATGATGCGTTATTGTTTCAAATTCACCCATAAAAACAAGCCTTTTGACAGCATGGCGCGGCAGTTTCATGGCGGCCCGGCGAGGTTGAGACGGCGGAGTTGTTCAAGAAATTCGCGCTCGAAATGCTCGAACGCCCACAACTCCGCATTGGCCAAAATGCCCGGTTGATTATTGATGCCGTCTGCATTTCCATCCTTGGGACCTGTCTGTTTTGGCGATTGGGCCTGAGCCAGAACCTTCGATATAAAACGGAGACAATTTTGGTGCGATTAACCGCTCCGTTCCCTGCCGGGAAATTTCTTCACTGCATTTTGGGCAAATCATGAGATGAGCTGGCTAGGTTTCCCGAAAACGAGCGCGAAGTTTGAGCAGCGGCCGTTCGAAGCCATAATACGAAATGGACGCAACCACAAACACTGATACCAACCACCACGGAAACGACATCCACCAAACCGGTTTCAGGCCGAACATTTCCGGTGGGGCGCAAAAGAGTTGTTGCCAAATGTAGAGGGAATACGACAAAACCCCGATGAAACGAACCCATGACCAGTTTAGCATACGGTAGAACCCGCTCCGTGGCGAAAGGATGCTTTGCAACAGAAGAATGGCAACCCCGCCGGCCTGAAGGCTGTCTCCGGTCGCAGCAGTAATCCGACCCGGGATGGGCAGGTGCTGCATCAGATATGGGATAAGCACCAGCGCCACACCGCCAAGGGCAGAGGCTTGAAACGTTCTTGCAGAAATTGATTGCGCCGCTTGCCCCGCCATTGCGAAAGATGCTTGCCCTGTCATGGCGGAAGTTGTCGGCTATGGCCCGGTTATGACAGTCCGTTTTGCTCCGGCGCAAGCGCGGATGGAATGAAAGGATTTGAGTTGAAAACACTTTTGGCCTATTACACCCCGTCGGTGGTGATAATAAACGGAAAATTACAGATTGCCGGGAAACCGGTTTTGAACGGGGGTTGGCCTTCGGGCCGGTTTGACAACCCCCGACCGCACTATGCAGCAAGACGAACTCAAGACATTCCTTTTGAAAGGTGATCCAGAATTTTGGAATCACCTGGCAGCCGCCACGCGCGTCGCACGGGGGTTTGATGAGTTGTTTCCGCTCTCCGTGCTGCGCAAAAAAGCCCACGCGCGGAAATTGGCACCGCCAAAGCAGCCCAAGGAAAAACTCCGACTCGCCATCCTTGGCGGCTACAGCCTTTATCCGCTGCACGAACTCATCGAGCATTTTTGCGAGGTTGAAAATTTTCCAGTCGAACTCTGGCTGGGCGATTACGACAACTACATTTCCGAAATCATGGACGAGAACAGCGAACTGTACTCGTTCGCGCCGCACGTCGTTTTCATGCTGCCGGCGGAACGGCGCTGCACTTATACCGGCAAATTAACCGATCCGCGAGAATTGCAGCAGGCCGAGGCGCAGCGCGTCGTGGATTCGCTGTTGGAGCTCTCGCGCAAGGTGAACGAAAAAACGCGCGCCGAAGTCATCACCGCCAATTTCATGCTGCCCGCGCGGCATGATCTCGGCGCGTTCCGCTCGCGCACGCTCGGCTCGGACTGGAGCTTCCGCGAATGGGTCAACCTTGAACTCGGCCTCACCGCGCTCGCTTATCTGCACATCTGCGACTGGGCGTTTCTCGCCTATCGTCTCGGTGGCCTCACGGCGCGCGACGAGCGCGCATGGTTCGAGAGCAAGCAGCCATGTTCACCCGCGCTGATGGTCGAGCTGGCCCGCGAAGTCGCGCATCTCATCGGTTCGCTCAAGCGCGCATCGAAAAAAGTCCTCGTTCTCGATTTGGACAACACGCTCTGGGGCGGCGTGGTGGCGGACGACGGTTTGGAAGGCATCGAGCTTGGCGACACCTCGCCGCGCGGAGAGGCGTTCAAGGCATTCCAAAAATACATCGCCTCGCTCAAACAGCGCGGCGTGCTGCTGGCCGTGTGCAGCAAAAATGATTTTGCCACGGCGGCGGAACCGTTCGAGAAACATCCCGACATGGTTTTGAAAATGGAGGACATCATCTGTTTTAAGGCGAACTGGGAGCCGAAGTCGGAAAACATCCGCGCGATGGCGCTGGAGTTGAACCTCGGCCTCGACAGTTTTGTGTTCGTGGATGACAATCCGGCGGAGATTGAAATCGTCCGGCAATTCGTGCCGGAGGTGACGACGATTTTGCTCGGCCCCGACCCGTCGGACTACGTTGCGCAACTGGCGGACTGCCGGTTGTTCGAGCCGCGTAGCATCACCGCCGAGGACACCGGGCGCACCAGCCAGTATCGTTCCGAGGCGCAGCGCAAGGCGCTCGAGGCATCGGTCACGGACATGTCGTCGTATCTCGAATCGCTGCAAATGGAGGCGGTCATCAGCGAGTTCACGCCGGTGGACGTGCCGCGCCTGTCGCAGCTCATCAACAAAAGCAACCAGTTCAACCTCACCACGCACCGCCGCAGCGAGGCCGAAGTAATCGCAGTGATGAACGACACGAATTTTGTCGGCTATTCCGTGCGGCTCAAGGACCGGTTCGGCGACCACGGCCTGATCTCCGTCGTCATCGGCCAAAAATCCGGCGAGACGATGAAGATTGACACCTGGCTGATGAGTTGCCGCGTGTTGAAACGGCAGGTCGAAGAAGAGGTGTTGAACGAACTTGCGCGGCTGGCGAAAGCGCGCCATTGCACGCGGCTGGAAGGAATTTATTTGCCGACGGCCAAGAATGAAATGGTGCGTGATTTTTACGGCCGGATGGGCTTTACTTTGACCTCCGAATCCGAAACAAAACGGGAGTTTGAACTGCGGGTGGAACAGTTCCAGCCCATCCAGACAAAGATCAGGATCACGCGCCGCGCTTATGAACCAGGCTGAAGTCATCGCCCAGTTGCAGACCATTTTCGACACCGTGTTTCTGGAGCCGGTCGTGCTCACGCTGGCCATCAGCGCGAAGGACGTGCCGGAATGGGATTCGCTCACGAATATCTCCCTGATGGTGGCGGTGGAGAAGGCGTTTGGTGTTCGGTTCCGCGTGGGCGAGATTGAGAATGCCAGAAATATAGGGGAGTTCGCAGATCTGATAATCAAACGTAAGCAGGAACCGTGATGCGCCCGGCGTTTTCATCAACGAAGCAGGCAGCGGCGTTTGCCTTACTCTTGTTATTGCTCTTGCTCTCGCCCGTGCTCGCCGGGAAAAAATTTCTGCCGCCGCGCGAAGAAACCTACTCCGCAGCGTCCTTGAATCTGGGTTGTTACCCGTTCATCCAACAGCAAATCTTCGAGGAGAAGGGTGACGTGGACATCGCCATCGTCGGGTCCTCGCAAATCTGGGCGGCGATCGACACGCCTTACGTTCAGGCGGAATTGAGCAAAAAACTCGGACGCAAGGCCGGCGTGATCACGCTGGGCTGGAACTGGTGCGGGTTTGACGCCCTGTATTTCATCACGCGGGACCTGGTCGCGAACCGGAAGGTTCACATGATTGTCATCCATGAAGAATACAGCCCCGACTGGCCGATTCCACACATAGCAGTCCCGCGCTTGTTTCGTTTCGGCGACAACCGGGAAGACCTGGCGGGCCTGCCGCTTGCCTGGCAGGCGGCCTATTATGCGGACTCCCTGCGTGGAATGCCGCGGAACATCTTAAGCCTGATCCGCACCAATCTCCCGGTGAAATGGCCGCCGCCGCGGCATGATTGGGACAGGTCCTACCAAGCCGCGGCCACCGCCGAACGCCTCGGATCGATTTCCGTTTTATTGGGGTATGAAACCAAAAACAACACGCGCCCCAACTTTGAGGCATTCACGCCCGGCCACGATGTTCCGCCGACGGAGGTCTGCATCTATTCTGCGGAGAAAAAAACCCGGTTTCAGTTCACCGGCCCGTCCACGCCGCCTGAGCAGCTTCACTTTGCAAAAAAACTGGCGGCGCTCGCCCGGGCCAACGACATCGAGCTGGTCTGGCTGCACATTCCGAAGGTGGAAGAAATGCGTGCCCTTGCCGTTCCCGAAAGGGAGTGCTGGCCACAGGTGCTTCCGGGCGGCGTGATTTTGGTGGGCATTCCACCAGCCAGTTTCCTAGATGGAATCAGCGATCAGGATGTTTGCAAATTATTTTACCTACACAACCACTTGAACAAAAACGGGCAGGAATATTTCACCCGCGCCATCACCCCGACCTTGTTGAAATTGTATGCCCCGTAAATCCATCTCTGAAATTCTCATTTACCTCACGGTGATTGCGCTGGCGCTCGTGGCGCTGGCGCTGGCGGTTTCATCGCCGCGTTTCCTCTCGGACAACCTCGCGGTCTATCAAGGCTTCTGACCGTTATGGATCCGCTGCTCTCGCTCATTCTGGTGCTCGGCTACATTCTCGCCGGCCGTTTGATCATCCGCCACGGGCGGGGCGTGCCGCGCGAGGCGGCGTTTGCCCTGCTGAACCTGGCGTTTTTTTTCTGTTTTTTCATCCCGTCCGTCCGCTGGCCGTTTTTTCTGGCGTATGTGGCGCTGGTGGTCTGCCAGTATGCGGCGCTGGTGCTCTTTTCGGGAAAAGGCGGCTGGAAGCCGTGGCTGGCCTTTTTCACGCCGATTTTCTTCCTGATTGCCATCCGCTATGTGCCGACCACTTTTTATGCGCAGTTCAGCGGCGCGTTGCGGAAAATGTTGAGCGGGCACGCCCATCACTACTCGGTCAGTTTCTATTTCATCGGCATCTCCTATCTCGCCTTCCGCAGCAGCCATCTGGTGATCGAAGTCCGCAACGGCGCGGTTCCCCGGCCGGGCTTCTGGGAGTATCTGGGGTTTTGTTTTTTTGTGCCGACGGTTTCGGTCGGGCCGATTAATCCCTACAGCAATTACCGCCGCGCATTTGACGCCGCGCCGCCGGAAATTCCGCAGGGGCGCGCCGCGCTGCGGGCGCTGGTCGGGTTGGTGAAATATCTCGTGCTGGCGGTTATATGCCGGCAGATGTGCTATGAGTGGCTGCTGCTGGATTCCCATTATCATCCATGGATGGATTTCCCGGTGGCGGTCTTGTTCTACTACCTTTTCCTTTACTTCAACTTTTCCGGCTTTTGCGACATGGCCATCGGCGCGGCGGGATTGATGGGCGTTCCCGTTACCGAAAACTTCAACAATCCCTTCGCCGCGCGCAACATGAAGGACCTCTGGAACCGCTGGCACATCACACTTTCCATATGGATGCGCGACTTTGTGTTCTCTCCGCTTTCGAAACTGCTCGTTCGTTGGATGGGGCCTCCACGTTCTAATCATGCAATTGCGCTGGCTATCTTGGCGACGTTTTTGCTCATCGGTATCTGGCATGGTGTGGGTTGGAATTACGCCGCTTTTGGACTGGCGCAGGCACTGGGCGTTGCCACGGTTCATTATTACACCATCTTTCTTAAAAGGCGGTTGGGCCGCGACGGATTCAAGGCTTACAACGAAAACCGCTGGATTCACGTCGCCGGTGTGGTGATCACTTTTTGTTACTTTGCTGTGACGCTTTTCTTGTTCGCCAACACGTTTGCCGAGATGAAAGAGATATTTTCAGTTTTGAAGTGAAAGTTCAGTTTGGCCATCCATCATCCGGACGAAGTGCGGAAACTTAACACTGCGTTTGGCTGCCAGTTGGGCGAATCCGTCTTCAGAAAGTGCATTTCCAGCTCTGCACGCACGTCGCGCATCCGGCGGTGGAAATCATCTCGCCGGCCGACAGCACCAGTCCGGTGGACAAGCTTGTGCGACGTCACACTTCCGGCATCATTTATCATCCATGCTACGAGACGGACGACCGGGCGGCGGCGCTGGCCGGACTGGAATCCGCCGGGTTACGTCCCATCTGCATTTTGCCACTCACACCCGCGCGGCTGTTCGGTAGCCGCCCCGTCTCCTTCGACAATGTCGCGGGCATCGAACTGGTGAAAATCCTCGAATGAACGGCACTGGCGTCAAATCTGGTATTCGCGTTGTCCAGCCCATGCCGCGAATAAGCGGGAGACCTACATTGAGGAAGCCAGGCCGCAATTCGAGCAAATCATTCCGCGCTGGGGCTTTGAATTGAAAAGCCAAGCTCCCGCAACTGTTCGATGAACGCTTTTTCAAAATGCTCAAAAGACAACCGTTGCGCATTGACCAAAACCCGCGGCTGCCAGTCCGGCGCGAGAATTTTGTCCGCCCATTTCAATACGGCATCAGCTATGGCTTGCGGGTCACGAATCGGCACCACTTCGCCGTTTGTTCCCGGCTCGACCAGATCATTGGCGCCGGTATGAGGTGTCAGCACCACGGGCAGGCCGCAAGCCATCGCCTCCAGCGCGGTTCGCACCAACCCTTCTTCCAGTGAAGGCAGGATGAAAATGTCGGCGCCTCGCAGCCGTTCCGCCAGTTGCGAATGCGGCAACGGCGGCGACCATTCAATCGGCAAATCCCGGTACTTCGACAAAATCGGCCGCATGCTGTCCTCGACGATCCGGGTCAGCAACAGCCGGGCGCCGGGGATTTTGCTCCGCACAATACGAACGGCTTCCAACAGATAAGGCGTTCCCTTGCGCAGGGACAAACTGCCGGTACAAATCAGGGTCAGCGGCCGCGACGCCGGGCGCGGTTCGCGCGCCGGCGAAAAACAGGACAAATCCACCGGATAAACGTTGCGGAGGATTTGTTCCGGTTTGAAGCCCCGCGCCAGAAAAGATTTTGTCACGTAAGAACTCGGCGAAAGCACATAATCCACGAGTTCCATCATTGCCACCGACCGCTCATAATGATGGCGGGGAAGGGGCGGATACGGGCAGTTCCAGCGGCGATGTTCCTCGGTGATAATATTCCAGAAGTTGTCCGGGTGCGAATTGCCGCCATCCAGAAAGGTTTTACCGCCGTGTTGCCGGACCCATTGGAAACATGCATTGGTATGGCCGTAGCTGGAAATGATGTGGTCTCCCGGCTCGAGTTGTTTAAGCACCCAGCGGTCGAACCACGGATGCAGCCGGTAGCGGAAGGATACGGCGCGGAAGTCCGGCAGCGTGCGTGCGGCGATATAGGTGAATAACCCGATCAACGGATTCAGCCGCGTGCGTTCCGGCGGCACCCCGGCGGTCCCGCGCCGGGTGCCCAGGGCGATGAAACGTAGCAGGCCGGCCCGTTCCAAGGCGCGAGCATTGTCATCACAGACCGTGCGCGCCGGGGTGGCCACCACGAACCGGCGGTCACTTTCCGGCGACAATGGTTTCATAGAGTTCAAAATGTTGTTTGACCATCGCTTCAACCGTCATTCCCCGTTCGCTGATGGACGCGGCGGCGGCCCGGCCCAGGGTTGCCCGCCGGGACTCATCGCGGATGAGTTGTTCAAGGGCTTCGCTGAGTTGGGGAACGCTCCCGGGTTCAACCAGCAGACCGAGATGATGGTCTTGAATCAATTCCGGGATTCCGCCGACGCGGCTGCCGATGCAGGCGCAACCGCAATACATGGCTTCCTGCAGGGCCATTCCCAGCGCTTCTTCAAACGACGGCTGGACGTAAATGGCGGCGCCGGTCATCAGTTTCATGACATCGTCCCGCTGGCCCAGCAACGAAATCCGGCCGCCCAGGCGGCCGGCGGCGGCAACTTGTCGAATCTGTTCCACCGAACCGTCGCCGCAGTCAAGTCCCGCGAACGCCAGCTTCCATTCCGGATGGCGGTCCGCAATGGCCGCAAATGCTTTCGCGAGCACGACCTGCCCTTTGCGACGATTGGCGATGTGCCCGACATTCAAGATGAGGGGTTCGCGTTTCCCGGTCGCGATGGGCGCCGCGTCGCGATGCAGGCGCGAGTGATAGATTTGCACAAAACGGTCGCGGAAAGGCCGGTACCAGCGGCGGAGGTTTTGCAGATCGTGCCGGGAGACGGCGATTTCCCGGCGGACATGGCGGAGTTGGTGCATTTTCCCCCACCAACCCAGTGGCAGCAGCAGCGCCTTGAACCAGGCCGGTTTCAAATCGCCACAGTAACCGGTTAAAATACTGGTTACAGAATGCACCGTCGAAACGCAGGGAACTCCGAGACGATCCAGAAAGAAAATCGGACAATGCCAGGGAAAACGGTTGCCCCAACCGTAATTGCCGCCGAGATGAAAATGGGCGAGGTCAATCCGCGCTGTCGCCAACTGGCCGGCCAGTTTTTTGGCGTCGGCCAGGGAAGGACGATGTCGAGGTTGCCAATAAATATGCTCGCGAATCAAACGGCTAGCTTCGGATTGGCGCAAGCCGGTGGGGTCATCGGGGGAAACCAGCACCACTTCATGCCCGTGCCGGGTGAACTCCCGCAGCAAGGTTTCAACGAGAACGCTGACACCGCCGCGCAACCTGATGGGATATTCAAGGCAGAGTGCCAGTTTCATCAGTTCGACAGGAACGGGGCATGACTCTGTGGCTGGCGCGCCTTTCCACGGTTGAATCGGCGCGGGGTTGCCGACGCCCGGAGGCGGGAAAGGGACCCGCACCCGCAACTCAGCGGCATACCAGGAGTTTCCGACCTACTTCGCGATGGCATGGTTACTGACTACCGGAAAAGGGGCAAAAAAAAAGTTAATTTTGAGGCGCGCCGGGCCGGCGGGTGCAACCGGACACCGACGACGGAGTGCGGCCGTCCCCGGTCGCACCTGGGGAGTGTCCGCCTGATCGTATATTGACAGCGGTCCTTTTTATCGCTGCTGCTGCAGTGGCGGCGGCGCCGCGCTTGCCTGCCAAGGTACAAACTGGTATTTTTGTTTGAAATGAAAATTGCTCTCCTGGTCATGGACATGCGCGAGAATTATCGCAGCTACGCCGAGACGACACCTCGTTTTCCCGGGGGATCCGCTTCCTTGATCGACGGTTTTGCGCGCCTGCCCGAAGTGGAGTTACATCTCATTTCCTGCATCCAACGGCCCATGCAATCGCCGGAAAAACTGGCCGACAACATCTGGTTTCATGGCCTGCTGGTGCCGAAAATCGGCTGGTTGCGCACCGGTTATCAAGGTTGCATTCGCGCCGTCCGAAGGAAGCTGCGCGAGCTACAGCCGGACATTGTGCAGGGGGATGGAACGGAACGGGAGTGCGCCATCAGCGCTGTGTTTTCCGGCTTTCCCAATGTGGTGGCCATTCAGGGAAACATGGCCGAGCTGGCGCGCTTGAACCGGCCCCGCATTGGGAGTTACGCCTGGCTGACGGCGCGACTCGAAAATTTTATTTTGCCCCGGACGGCAGGCGTGTTCTGCAATTCGTCCTACACCGAGAAACTGGTCCGGCCCCGTGCCCGCAGAACCTGGCTGATGCCGCATCCGCTCCGGCAGGCTTTTCTGGATCCGGCCCCGGATGCCGGTTCGCGTCCTTGTATTCTACTGAACGTGGGGGCCATCTCTCCGCGGAAACGCCAGTTGGAATTGTTGGATGTGGCCGAGACGCTTCATCGGCAGGGATTGAAATTCGAATTCCGTTTTGTCGGCTTCACTCACCCTGCGGTCGCTGCCTATACACAGGCGTTTCTCAAGCGGATCAAACCGATGGAAAAAGCCGGATACGCACGCTTTTGGGGCACGCCCGCCGACAGCGAATTGCTTCATTACTATGATTCAGCGGCGGCCATGGTGCATTTCCCCACCGAAGAGGCTTTTGGTATGATTGTGCTGGAGGGGCTGGGGCGGGACTTGAAGTTTTTCGGCGCGCATTTGGGAGGCATTGTGGACATTGCGAAAGACATGCCTGGGGTGGAACTTTTTACTCGGGACGATTGGCCGGGATTGACTGCCGCCATCGCCCGCTGGATCACACAAGGACATCCCCGGCCCATTGGTGCTGCCGCCCTCATACGGGAGCGCTATCAGCCTGAAGCCTTAGCGCGGCAGCATGTGAAAATTTACCAGGAACTGCTTAATCTCTCCTCATGAAATAGTCCGGGCCGTTGCGCAACATCGTCACAAATCGGCGTGTGACGCATCTTGGCCCTGATAATTTGGCCTTGCCCTGCCCAATCTATCAGGTACTTAACCGCCCATGCCAAAACGTAGCTGGGCGGAATATGCCGGATTCCTGTTGAGTCAATTGCGGGCTTCCTGGTCGAGGGTGTGGATTCTCGAAGCCAGGCTGAAGGGGGCCTCGGTTGCCCGGGGTGTCACCTTTGTCGGACGGCCGCTCATCAGTGTCGCCAAAGGCTCCCGGTTTCAAATCGGGAACAATGTAAGAATCAACAGTTCTTTCCGGGCCAATCCCCTCGGTTGTTTCCAGCCAAGTGTTCTCAGAACCTTGTGTCCGGACGCCGAACTGGTTTTGGAGGCGAACGTGGGCATCAGCGGCTGTGTTCTCTGCGCCGCCAAATCCATTCATATCGGCGAAGGCGCCAACATCGGTTCCGGGGCCTTGTTGATGGACACGGATTTTCACCAACCCATCGGTCAGTGGGAATGGGGCAGCGACCCCGGCCGCGGGGCTCGGCCGATTCACATTGGCCGCGGCGCGTTCATCGGCGCCCGTGCGATCGTGCTCAAAGGCGTCACGATCGGCGAACGGGCCGTGGTGGGCGCAGGAGCGGTGATAACCAAACCCGTATCGCCGCAACACTTTGCCGTCGGCAATCCAGCCCGGATGATTCCCATTCCGGATGACTATTTTGCATGCGATTTTGCAAGCGAGACTGGACACGGCCAATAGGGGCTGATATTTTTCGGCCTGTTCGTCCTGTCAGGTGGCGTTTATTTGTGGCTGTACGCCGGGACACCCGTTCTTCATCATCAATCCGTCCATTGCCAACAATCCTATGGCCCATGCTTTGGGGATTAAGGTAGAGCAAGGTCTTTGCATAATCGTGTTCCGCAGTTACAATTTACCAGTCAATGAATAACGCCCCGGCCATTTTGCGCCCGCTCGTCGTCTATGCGGTGATTGTGTGCGCGATCTTCTTCAACGGCCTCGTTATTGGTCCCTGCGCCAGAGAGTGAAAGCGGGGAGCGTTTGGACCACATGATAACGCCCTCGTGCCTGGTAATTGTGAACTGTGCCCTGATTATCGAAGAGGTCCGGCTTGGACAGAATTACCGATTATGAGGGAAGTTGATTGGGATTGGGAGGCCGGCAACCTAATTCTCTTGACGGTGGCCGGGCTGTAATTATCATACACTTTTTAATATGATGGAGTCTGGTTCAAAGCGCATTCGGCGCATAATTCTTGAACAATCGAAACGGGCCAATGTTGGTCATATCGTGCCGGCATTGTCGGTTGTCGATGTCATCGCTGCGCTTTGCGGAGTCCTCACCCCCGTTTGGCGGCGGGACTTGCGGCCGGTGGAGGTTTGCCCGGCGGTGACTTCTCTGAAGGGAGACAGAGGGAATGCAGGGGAAACGGTATGTTGACCGATGCCGAGATTCGCGAAGGCATTCGGCAACTGGTTGCCGGCTCTCTGCCCATTTCGTCCATGCGTGGATTGGACAACGCGCATTTTGTGGCCGGTGAAACGCCCATTCAATACTCGGGGCCGACTTGGAACAACGAAGAGGTTGAAGCCGCCATTTTTGCCGTCTTGCGGGGGAAGTGGCTCAGTTCCGGAGAGAATGTGGCCAGGTTTGAGAGGGCTTTTTCAAAACACGTGGGACGGAAACACTCCGTCATGTGCAATTCGGGCAGTTCGGCGAATCTTCTGATGATGGCGGCGTTGAAATCGCGCCACACCTACGGGTTTGAGGGCATTGAGGTCATTACGCCGGTGGTGTGCTTCCCGACCACGGTCGCGCCCATTCTTCAATGCGGATTCGTCCCGCGTTTCGTTGATATCGAACCTGCCACCTTGAACCTGGACCTCGACCAATTCGAAAAGGCCATCACGAGCAAAACGAAGGCGGTGATTTTTGCCCACGTGCTCGGCAATCCGCCGGACCTGGATCGCGTTCAGGAGATTTGCCGCGCGCGGAACGTTCTGCTCCTGGAGGACAACTGCGACGCGTTGGGCAGCACCTGGCGGGGAAAACCGGTCGGGTCTTTTGGCGTCATGTCCAGCCACAGCTTTTATCCCGCGCATCACATCACCACCGGCGAGGGGGGCATGGTCAGCATGGATGACGACAATCTGGCCAAGGTGGTAAGGGGCATCGCCTGGTGGGGCCGGGATTGCTATTGCATCGGCGCGGCGAACCTGTCGCTCTCCGGGACTTGCGGCCGGCGGTTTGACCGATGGCTGGAACCGGGATATTCGGGAATCGTGGATCACAAGTACGTTTACCAGGAAGTCGGCTACAACCTGAAGCCGCTCGACCTGCAAGGCGCCATCGGCCTGGTGCAGCTCGGAAAGCTCGAATTTGTCAAACAGGCGAGAAAGCGCATCTATGACCGCTACTTCAGTGTGTGCCGGAACTACTCCGGCCTGATTCGTGTGGCCACGCCCAGCGCGCAGGCCGACGTCAGTTGGTTCGGATTTCCGATCACCGTGACGACGGACAAATTCGACCGGGCGGAACTCGTGAATTATCTCGAAGGCAGGCGCATCCAGACCCGGAACTATTTTTCGGGCAACATTCTCTACCATCCTCCGTACGCGCACCTGGGCAATCCGCTCGACTACCCGCACGCGTGCGAAGTGATGCGCAGCACGTTCTTCATTGGCGTTCACCCGGCGATGACCGACAAGATGATCGAGTATGTCCAGGAGGCGCTGGAGGCTTTCCTGAAGAAATGGTGAAAGACTTTTCCTCCGCAACGATAATAAAAGCGCCATGAGAACTTCGGAGCACAAGGCCCGCAACATTCGGAAAAGCATCCTCCAGATGGTCAGCCGGGCGAAGGCGGCCCACGTCGGGGGAGCCCTGTCCGTCGCGGACCTGCTGGCGGTGCTCTATTTCGACGTTCTCAAAATTGACCCCGCACAACCCCACTGGGAGGATCGGGACCGTCTTATCTTCAGCAAGGGGCATGCGGTGGCGGCCCTCTACGCCACCCTGGCCGAAAGGGGCTTTGTCTCGAAGGAGACGCTGGCGAACTACTATGCCAACGGAAGCAAGCTGGGCGGCCACCCGGTAATGGACAGCGTTCCGGGGATCGAGTGTTCGACCGGCTCCCTCGGGCATGGCCTGGCCATGGGCGTGGGAATGGCCATCGCCGGCAGAAACGACGGCAAAAGCCACCGGGTGTTCGTGATTGTGAGTGACGGTGAATGTGATGAAGGATCGACCTGGGAAGCCGCCATGTTCGCGTCGCAAATGAAGTTGGACAACCTGGTGGTGGTGGTGGACTACAACCGGTGGCAGGGGTTTGGGAAAACGGATGAGGTCGTCAACCTGGAACCATTCCGGGAGAAATGGCAGTCGTTCGGATGGGAAACCCGGGAGATCAACGGGCATGATCATGGTGAGATATTTCAAGCATTGAGCGGAGTGCCTTTTCGCCGCGGCAAACCAAGCGCGCTGATTGCCCATACCACCAAAGGCAAAGGCGTGTCATTCATGGAGGGCCGGTTTGAATGGCACTATCTTTCCCCGAATGAACAGCAGCTCAAGAACGCCCTGTTGGAGCTGGGAGAATGAGAACTGCATTTGTAAAGTCCATGATCGCCCTCGCCCGGGAAGACGAGCGCATCTATCTTCTCACCGGCGACCTGGGCTACAGCGTGCTGGAGGAGTTTCGCGATGCGTTCAAGAACCGGTTCTATAATGTCGGCGTGGCCGAGGCCAACATGGCGGGAGTGGCCGCCGGCCTGGCCTTAAGCGGCAAGATTCCCTACATATATTCGATCGCCACTTTCGTGGTGATGCGTTGTCTGGAGCAGATTCGCAACGACATCTGTTATCAGAACCTGAACGTGAAAATCATCGGTGTGGGGGCGGGTTTGTCCTATTCGCTTTACGGAGCTTCGCACCAGTCGATCGACGATGTCGGAGTGATGCGAAGCCTCCCCAACCTGGTGGTCGCCTGTCCCGGTGATCCTCTGGAGACGGAGTTGGTCATGCAAGAATCGCGCCGGCATCAGGGGCCGGTCTATATCCGCCTGGCCACGAAAGGGGAGCCGGTGATTCACACCTCCCGTCCGGAGCTCCCCGTGGGACGGGGCGCCGTTCTGAGGGAAGGGAAGGATCTGACGCTCATCGCCACGGGGAACATGCTGGAAAACGCGCAACTTGCCGCGCGGGAGTTGGAAGCGCAAGGCCTGAGCGTTCGCTTGATCAGCATGCCCTACGTGAAGCCCCTTGACCGCGACCTGATACGAAAGGCGGTTAAAGAAACCGGCCGGGTTGTCTCCGTTGAGGAACATTGCGCGACGGGTGGTCTTGGCAGCGCCATCGCCGAGGTCATCGCCGAAGAATGCCCGGCCCGGGTGGTTTTCAAACGAATTGCCCTCCCGGACAAGTTTCCACCGGAAGTCGGAGGGCGCGCTTACCTGAGGGAAATTTACGGCCTCTCCGTCAGCGGAATTATGAAGACGATCAACGAGGCTTGCGGCATAAAAGGAAAGCGAGGGGTGAAACCGTGAACAGCACCGGAAGAAAAAAAATCAGCGCGGTCATTGCGTGTTATCGGGATGCGCCCGCCGTCCCAATCATGAACAGCCGTTTGACGGCGGTGTTTCAGAAGTTGGGCGTTGATTACGAAATTATCTTCGTCAACGACGGCAGCCCCGACAACGCCCGTGAAGTCCTGGCCGCCTTGGCGGCGCGCGATCCCCATGTGGTGGTCATCAATCACTCGCGCAATTTCGGATCGCAAAACGCCTTTACCAGCGGCATGCGGATTGCCACGGGCGACGCGGTCGTGCTGCTGGACGGCGATTTGCAAGACCCGCCGGAGTTGATCGAGTCTTTCCATCAAAAGTGGCAGGAGGGCTACGATGTCGTTTATGGTGAGCGCGTCCAGCGTGAAGCGACCTGGTTCCTGCAGGTGGCATACAAGGCATTTTATCGCCTTTTCCGCTCGGCTTCGTACGTGCCGATGCCCTTGGATGCAGGCGACTTCTCGTTGATTGATCGGCGCGTGGTGGATGCCCTCAACCGCCTGCCCGAGAACAACCGGTTTATGCGCGGCTTGCGGGCATGGGTGGGTTACCGGCAGACCGGTGTGCCTTATGTCCGGCCGGAGCGCATGTTCGGGCGCACCACCAATTCACTAATGAAGAACCTGGGATGGGCGCGCAAGGCGATTTTCTCCTTTTCCTACGCGCCGTTGGATTTCATCGTGTGGCTGTCCCTGGTCACCATCGGACTTTCCATAATGGGCATCGTGATCCATGTGGTTTTGCGACTTTGCTACCCCGACCTCGCCCCGCGCGGCTTTACGACGTTGATCTGCTTGATCCTTTTTCTGGGCGGCATCCAGTTGCTGTGCCTCGGCATCATCGGGTCGTATCTGGCACACATCTACGACGAGGTGAAACGCCGCCCGCCTTATGTCGTCGAAAGCATTCTCAACCCGCCGTGCGCCCCGCCCAGCGAACAATCCCGGCAGCAGAACGGGCCCGCCAATCCATAACCATGCTTGCACGCTTTTTCCGTCCAGGTCAGCCATGAACCTGATTTCACAATGGATAATGCCCCGCGTTTTCGAACTCTTTCAGTTCTCCATCGGCGGCACCGTCGCAAAACGCAACCTGGTCCTGCAGTATTATTCCAATCAGAAGCGCATCCTTGAAGCCGGTTGTTCCGTGGGCAACATTGCCGCCGCCTTCCCGGGTCGGGGCGTCGAGCGCGCAAGACAATGAAACGAGTGATAATTACAGGTGCGACCGGGTTTGTCGGCGCCAACCTCGCGCGGCGTCTCCTGCGCGAGGGGCACGAGGTGCATTTGCTGGTGCGACCGAACCATGCGGCTTGGCGCATCGAAGATATTCGTCAGGATGTCCGGTTGCACGAGTTGCAGTTGCATGACGCCGGGGCGGTGACACGTGTCGTCAGCGAGATTCGTCCCGAGTGGATCTTTCACCTGGCGGCGTACGGGGCGTATTCCCGGCAAATTGATTTGGAGCAGATGGTGCTGACCAATATCAACTGCACCATCAACCTGGTAAATGCCTGCTTGAAAACAGGCTTCGAGGCCTTCGTTAACACCGGCTCCTCCTCCGAGTACGGCTTCAAAGATCACGCGCCGGCCGAGAGCGACCCGCTCGAACCCAACAGCCATTATGCGGTCACCAAAGCCGCGGCGACGATGTTTTGCCGCTACACGGCACAAAGCCGGCGCGTCCATCTGCCGACCTTGCGGCTGTACTCCGTCTTCGGCCCCTATGAGGACCCGGGACGGTTGTTGCCGGCACTCATCCTGCGGGGCTTGAAGGGGGAACTGCCTCCTTTGGCGGACCCGAACGTGGCGCGGGATTTTGTCTATGTGGATGATGTGGTCGAAGCCTGCCTTCTGGCGGCCAGGGTCCGCACCCGGGAATGGGGGGCCATTTACAACGTGGGAACGGGCGTGGCGACAACGCTCCGCGAAGTGGTGAATGTAGTGCGGCGCGTTATGAATATTGGCGCGGAACCCGTTTGGAACACGATGCCCAATCGTTCCTGGGACACGAAAGTCTGGGTGAGTGACAATCGGAAAATATGCTCGGAGTTGCACTGGCAATATCGCAACAATTTCGAAGCGGGCTTTCGTTTGATGTTGGATTGGTTTCGCCAGGGGCCGCCATCCGGCCCTGCCGGCAAATCATCAGAGCCGGCAGCTTGAAGTTCAGGGACGGAGTTTAAAGTTGCGGCCATACAACCCGGATTGCACAATTCCAAACGTTGAAAATCACGTTAATCGAGCGCACGAATTCTTGTTTATGAACCAGCCTCTTTCCGGGCTTGCGACAAACCCCAGAATTTCGAGGCGGGCAACGGCAGCCAGCCTCGTATTGGGGCTGCTGGTATGCGGAATTGCCATCAGCAACCAAAGTTTTTGGATTGATGAATGTGACACGGCCTACCGGGCCGCGTTTCCAACGCTGGCTGGCTGGTGGCAATACATGCGCGCCACTGCAGATGCCACCTTGCAAGTCCCTCTTTACATGATTTTCTCCTGGGGCTGGGAGAAGGTCTCCGGCCTCAGTGAATGGGCATTGCGGGCTGGCAATGTGCCGTGGTTTCTGCTTGGTTTTATCGTGATGGTCCGCGCACTGGCCATCGCACCGCTGCTTCAGCGGAGCATGGCACTCGTGGTATTGACCTGTCCGTTCGTCTGGTACTATCTCAACGAGGCACGCCCGTACGCCTTGCAGATCGGCATAAGCCTTGTTGTCTTCGCCGCGCTGTTTCGCCTGGCGTTGAACCGGGACGAACCCGCGCGGGAGCGGCTTTGGGTGGCCGGATTATGTGCGGGGTCTTTGCTCCTTTCCGCCAGCGGCATGGTGGCGATGTTATGGCTGGGGGCCTATCTGGGCGCCGCCATGCTGAGTGCGCCAAAAGGCCATCTGCAAAGATTGGCAAGGTCTTATTGGCCGTGGTGGGTGGGCACCGGCCTGCTTCTCTTCACGTTGGGCTTGTTCTATCTGTGGACGTTGAGCATCGGCGCATGCACCGCCAGGTTGGGCGCTTCGGATCTTAGAAACGTGATGTTTATTTCATTCGAGTTGCTCGGCTTCAGCGGACTTGGCCCGGGACGCAACGACATCCGCACGGGCCAGTTGGCCGTATTCCTGCCCTGGTTGCCCTGGCTGGCGATTTACGGCGGGGTGTTGCTGGTGGTGCTGGCCGCCGGCTGCCGGAGCATCGCCGCCTCCGCTTCGCGGCGCACACGGCTGTGCTGGGCCCTGGCCTTCGCGCTCGTTCTGGGATTCATACTGGCGTCGGGTGTGATGGTCCGATGGCGGGTGCTTGGACGGCATTGCACACCCTTGTTGCCGCTGGTCTTGTTCGTGTTCGGCTCCGGCGCGGCTGCGCTCTTGAGACGACGAGACTGGGCGGGGCGGCTGGCAGTGGCGGCGTTCCTGGGTTTGAGCCTGGTTTCCTGCCTGTCTCTGCGATTCTGTGAACGCCATGCCAAGGACGATTATCGCGCTGCCGCCGCCATGGCACGCGCCGCCCTGGCGCAGGGGAAAATCGTCTGGTGGAATGCGGACCTCAAAGCGGCCACAATCTATCAACTGCCATTGGGAGAAAAGCCGGAGTACACCGGCAAGGCAGTTTTTGTACCGGTCCCGGGAAAGGGGTTTGACCGTGACTTGCCCAAACCGGATTTGGTGCTGACTTCCAAACCGGATATATATGACCGGAATGGCGCCCTGGCAGATTATCTCAACCGTGCCGGCTTTCGCCTGACAGCAAGCTTCGCCGCATTCACGGCCTGGCAGGCGGCAGGAAAATGATTGAATTTTGTTCCCATCATCAACTCCAGCCGCTTAACCCCCGGCGCAAAACGTGCAAGACAAAACCATTCCAATCATTTGTGCCTGGCACATCAAACGTGGGCTGGACCCAACCGCATCCCGTTGGAACAATCCAGAAGTGGGTCAGTTTGATGAAAGATGGTGGGCGGATGGAGACGAAATCACTAATTCCTAAATCCGAATGACTAAAGAATTCCCAATAACAAATCCTCAATCACCGGGTGCTGGAAATCATTTTGTCATTCGGGCTTGGTCATTCTTTAGGCATTATGGTTTAGTCATTCGTCATTCAATGGAGATGCGCCTTTCACGGGGACACCGCCCCACGCCGGTTTTAATTAAAATAACTCACCACCAACAATCCGGTTGCCCAGGCTTTGCGGTTTGAGGTAAAGTCAAGGCGTCGCGTAATCGTGCTCTAAAGTTAAAATTTGTGAATGAATGAATAACGCCCCGGCCATTTTGCGCTCGCTCATCATCTACGCGGTGATTGTGCCGCTGGCGGTCTTTATTGGCTATCTGTTGTCAGATCCACTGGATCGTTCGTCTTTTACATATTATGGCATTCTGGCGCTGATCCTCATTTTCCCAATATTGCTCCGCTGGCACCACCCGTTGCTGATATTTAGCTGGAACTCGGGCATGTGCCTTCTTTTTCTGCCGGGAACGCCACATTTGTGGCTGGCGATGACCGCAGCCAGCCTGGGTATTACGCTGTTGCAACGGGCGTTGGGTGGCGTCAAACAGCTTCTCAGCGTGCCGCAAGTGACGTGGTCTTTGCTGTTTATGATTGGCGTGGTGGTGCTCACCGCCAGGCTGACGGGGATGGGGATGCATGCATTCGGCAGCGCGACTTCAGGCGGAAGACGTTATATCTACATGCTGGGTTCGATCCTGAGTTATTTTGCCCTGTCAACGCGCCGGATTCCGCCTGAGCGCGCGGGCGTGTGTGTCGCGTTGTTTTGCCTGAGCGGCCTGACGGGGATCATCACCGATCTAACGCCGATAATGGTCGGACCTTTGCGATATATCTACCTGGTTTTTCCTGCCAGTTTATTCGTGGCATCGGCGACGGGCATGGAGAGTTCCATGCGTTTTTCCGGGGCTTGGTCGGTATCATTTGCCATTTTCTCGTATATGGTGGCAAAGTATGGCCTTCGGGGGATTTTTCTTTCCGGAAAATCCTGGCGTTGGATGGTTTTTTCTCTCTCGCCGGCCTATTTGCTTTTAGGCGGTTTTCGGGGGTTTGTCCTGTTTTATGCCGTAATGTTTGCATTGCAGTTTTATATTGAGGGTTTGCATCGGACGAAATTGCTGCCGATTTTTGCTTTCATCGGCATCTCAATGTTAGTATTGCTGGTTTCTCTGGCTTCGCATTTACCGGGTGCGATTCAGCGAACCCTGTCTTTTCTGCCCGTGCAGATAAACCGGCAGGTGCAACAGGATGCCAACCAGAGCTTGGACTGGCGTTTAGATATGTGGAAGGCGCTCTTGCCGCAGATTCCCCATTACCTTTTGCTGGGCAAGGGCTTCGCGTGGTCCCGGATGGATCTGGAGTTGCTCACGGGAACCGATGCCGCCATCAAAAGCACCTTCGTGGAAGACCAGGCTATGGCATTGTCTGGTACTTATCACAACGGCCCGCTTTCCGTTGTTATGACCTTCGGCATTTGGGGGGTTATTGCCCTTGTCTGGTTTTGGATTGCAGGCATCTGGGTTTTATACAACAACTATCGTCACGGCGATCCGGCGCTGCGAATGGTGAACACCTTTTTGCTGGTCGCCTTTGTGGGGCGGATCATATTTTTCTTCCTGATATTCGGAGATATTAGTTACGACATATTGGTTTTCGGCGGGTTTCTTGGGTTGAGTGTCAGCTTGAATGGCGGAGTAAGCCGTCACGCGCCGCCGCCGGTCCGGGAAACCGGCAAATTTCAAGCCTTTGATGACATTCGCTCGCATCTGCAACCAGCCTTTCGACGTCCCAAAATCCGGGCCTGATGGTTTTGAAACACCGCCGCCTTGAAGCCGGGAAGAGCCGTTGAAACCGCGAACCACGAAACGGCACAAAAACAGGAGCGGCATCGGCGGGCGAACAGCATCAACGCGAAGGCGCCAAGGCTTGGCGCGGCGGAGCCGCAACCAAACGGAAACGCCTTCAACGCAGAGACGCCGAGGACGCAGAGAGCCGCAGAGCTTTTTCTTTAACCACGGATGGACACGGATCCCGCAGAGCGGGACGGATAAGGGCGAGATGCGAATTTCGCGAATTAACCGAATTCAGTTGGCGATAATTCGCGCGATTCGTGTCAAGCATTGTGCTCCCCTCTTTCCCATTCGTATGAATCCGCGTATAGCGGCGTGGCCGCCACGCGGCTTTACGCCGTGTCCATCCGTGGTAAAAATCTTCTCAGAAAGGAACGATGTCATGGGATAGCACTGCAAAGAGGCGGCGGAAATATTGAGCGCCAAGGGACGAGGAGGAGAACAAGAAGAAATAGTTTTGCGCTCCTTGTCCACCCTCCGCAGTACGGCTACGGAGGACGGGCGCCTTTTGGCGGCCATCCCGATTGCGTTTTTCAGATTTAAGCAGATCGAAATCCAGCCGGCTGCGGACCCGGGGAGTACAATTTTTCCATTTGCTGTTTTACCATTTCAACGGTTACGGCTTCGAGGCAGATGTAAGAGGGCATGACGCAACGGTCGAGACAGGGCCGATGGGGACAAACATCGTTTTGGACGACCAGATCCAGGTTGTGATAGGGCGCAAACCACTGGGGAAGAGTCGCGCCAAAGATGCAAACCACCCGTTTGCCGAGCGCGGCCGCGGCATGAGAAACGCCGGTGTCATTGCAAACCACGTAATCAATTGCGCTCACAATGCTGAAGAATTCCGTCAAGCTGCCAGGGCGATAAATCAAAGTCCCGGGCACCCATTCACGGGGCAGCGGCGACTCGATCGGATCGATGACCATCAGCGGAATCCCCCGGTGCAAGAAAGTCTGCTCGATCAGCGTGCGGAACCTTTCAACGGGCCAGCGGTGGCTTGGGCGCCGCGCGCCGGGATGCAGCAGCCAGATTTTTTGCCGGGAAGACCGCGCCGCCTGCAGCCATTCGGAAACTTTTGGCGGCAAGGAAACTGCCGGAGCCGAAAACCAGGGGAGATCCGTGCTCCATTTCAAACCCAGCATTTCAGCCAGTTGCCGCCAATCTTCAATGTGATGCTGGTAATAATCGCTGCGGCGGATTTTTTGGGTGAGCAGTTTCCGGCGAAGACAGAGGCCGCCCAGGAGGTTCATGCCTTTCCCGATGTAAATCTGCCGGTGCCGCCACGGCAGTTCGCTCGCGTAGAAATTTCTTTTTTCCATCGGGAATCCAATCCGCGTCTCCGCGCCCGTCAGGGCCATCAAGATATGGACCCGCGTGTCGGCCCAGACACTGAGGGCGGTTTGCGCCTCGATATTTTGCAGACGCTGAAACACGGATTTCATCCCGGCGTTTTTGCTTTTCGCGGAGTTGTATTGTGCGACCTCATCCATCCAGAACGGGCGCCAGGGGATGACCTGCTCCTCCGGCAGCAGGGGCCGGAACACTTCGCTGACTGATGGCTGACAGCAAACAAAGACGTTGTATTTCTCCTGCGCGGCCCGGATAAAGGGAAGGCTCATGACGGCGTCCCCCATCATGCGCAGTTCAAAGATCAGCAGATTCGGCTTCGTTCCAAGTCGGCCCGGTTGCATCCCTGTTCGCACGACCGGTTCGATCCCAATCGCCGCCTCGGTCACTGCCGGACGGCGGCGGGAACCGGCCCGGGCTTTTTCGGGCATTGTTCCAACGGCGTAATCAACGATTTTGAAGAACCCCTTTTTCCATGTTTCTTCCCGCGTATGGGCGGCGAGCCAGGCGCGGCCATTGGCACCCATTTGCCGGCGCATTTCCGGGTGGGCGTCCATTTCCAAAACCTGCCGTGCCAGTTGTTCGGCATCGCCCGGCACGTGATGAAACCCGGTTAGGCCATGTTGCACGAGTTCGGTCAAACCGCCGGAGGTCGCAGCCAGGACCGGTTTTCCGAAATCATAGGCTTCATAACAGACATACGGCAGCGGATCCCACCAGATGGACGGCACAATGGAAGCGCGGGAATTTTGAATCAAAACGTCCTTTTCGTGCCCGGTGACGTAACCGCGGAATTCAATCAGCGGATTTTCCACCGCCGCCGCCTTCACCCAGTCGGTGAGCGGTCCATCACCGCCGATAATGAGGCGCGGCGGTTTGTTTGGCTGCAGTTGGCGCAACAAATTCCATGCGTTCACCACTACCTTCGTCCCCTTTTCCTCGATGAGACGGGCGAGAAACAGGTAGTAATCGCCCTCGGGTGAATCCGGATCCTTGCAACGCGTGGACCAGGGATTGTAAAGCTGGAAAATGGATTCAGGCGCGACACCCGCGGCAATGAATTTTCCGCGCATGAACTTTGAAACCGCCACCCACGCCTTGATGGCGCGGAATTGCCGCGTGAGATGAAGCGTGGCGAGAAACGATGCGAGAAACGCCGTCTTGGACCGAGAATCCTGCCAGGCGCCATAGCAAATTTCGCGGACGAAATTTGCCGGCCAGTGTGCCGGGTCGAGCCGCTGTCCGGTCCAAAGATAACTGCTTACCGAAAACGGGCGGAAATTATGGATGTATTGAATGATGGGGATCTGCTGCCGCCGCGCCTCCCGGAAAACACCACCGGAAATAACGGGGATGTAATTGTGCAAAATCCACGCCTGCGCATCGGTTTTTTCCTGCGCTTCACGAAGGCGCTGAATCGAGTGGGGATTGTAAAAAGTGAGGGCGGCCTGCTTCCAGCGCGGTGGTGCCTGCGGACCGGTCCATTCCGCGCTTTGGAAAATGGCTTCGGCAAAGCCGGGGTCCTTTGAAAGAATCCGCGCGATTTCCTGCGTGGCCAATTCCTCGCCGCCGCCCCCCAGGGGGCGATTGAAAACTTGGAGCAGCCGATATGACAGGTCAGACATGGCCAAATGTGTGAAAAATCCGGCGTGAAATTAGCCCATTGCCGGCGGACGCGCAAAATGAATTTCCCAAAAGCTTGGGGCGGGGCGCAACTTTGACATCCGCACCACGGCAAAAGGATCACGCGGCTGGAAGCCGCGCTGACTGGCAGGCAGGGTGCCTGCCTCCACAGTGGCGGCACGCTTCCCAGCGTGCCAGTATGGTGCGGGTGCCAGGTTGCGCCCATCCAAACCTGTTCTTGTGAAAAAGAACGCTCGACTTGGCAAACGAGCTTCTTAGATTGGATTGATGCGAATCGGTTTCCTGGGCACGCGCGGCATCCCGGCGTGCTATTCGGGGTTCGAAACTTTTGTTGAGCAGCTTTCCGTCCGCCTGGCGCGACGCGGGCACAGCGTGACCGTTTACAACCGCATTCCATTCAACCGGCATGCCGAAAAAACCTTCAAGGGCGTGCGCATTGTTCATCTGCCAACCATTCCGACAAAAGCCACCGACACCATTGTTCATACCTTTCTCAGCGTTTTGCATGCGTTGGGCAAGGATTTCGACATCGCTTATTTCTGCGGGGTGGGAAACAGCCTGCTGTCATTTGTTCCCAGGCTTCGCGGGACCAAAACCATCGTGAACGTTGACGGCGCGGATTTTGCCCGCGCCAAGTGGAGCGGTTTTGGACGGTGGTGGCTGCGCCGCAGCGAGTTCTGGGCATCACGCCTGGCGGATGCGGTCGTCGCCGACAACGGTTCGATCCAAAGGCGATACCGGGAACTTTATGACGTTGACGCGGAATTGATTCCCTACGGCGCAAACACGGTGACGCAAAATCCCGGCGAGGACTGGCTCAAAAAATTCCAGCTCACGCCGAAAAATTATTTTCTTTATGTCTCGCGTCTGACGCCGGAGAACGCGGCGGATCTGGCGATGGCCGCCCATCAGGCCAGCGGCGCCAGCCTTCCGCTGGTGGTCGTCGGCGACGCGCCGTACCAGCAAAAATTCATTGCGAAGCTCAAATCCATCACGGCGGAATCAAAAAATATTTTGATGACCGGCTATTTGTTCGGCGAAGCCTACCAGCAACTGAGCTTTCACGCCCGGGCCTTCCTGTTGCCCACGGCCATAGACGCGACGCGGCCGGTGCTGCTGGACCAGATGGGGTTTGGCAATTGCGTGATTGTGCGCGACACGCCGGGGAATTTGGAGGTAGTCGGGGACACGGCAATCACCTTCAGCCATTCCGACCCCAAAAAGAGCCTGGCGGCGGCCATTCAGAAGGTGGCAGCCGATGCGGCACTGGCGGCGCGATTGGGGGAAATGGCACGGCAACGGGTCCAAACCCATTACGATTGGGACGTGATTTGCACCCGTTACGAGGCGTTGTTCCAGAGATTGGTCGCGCAAAAAACCGCCTGAGCGGCTTCAGGTTGCCGCGGCGGGCCGGGGCTGGCGCTGC
>Ga0187864_10000642_pt1 | contig 37723 bp, 30 predicted proteins | sample June2016WEW_11_4_FD_132985 | JGI IMG/M metagenome (GOLD analysis project Ga0187864, IMG submission 132985) | Peatland microbial communities from SPRUCE experiment site at the Marcell Experimental Forest, Minnesota, USA - June2016WEW_11_40 | ecosystem: Environmental > Terrestrial > Soil >...
ACAAAGGCAGCACCAGGGCCAAGCCGCACTGTTATGGCAAGCGGGGCTGGACATCGCGGCAACCATTCGCGTTTCCGGCGGAGGGAGAAAAATGTTTCTTGACATCCCCTTTTATAGAACAGGTGTACGCAGTTCGCCACAACAAAGGCGATGCACGTGGATCGACTTTGACCTTCCAAAAACCCTACAGAATTGGCGGCTGTAAGTTCTTGTTTCCACGGGGTCGATATCGGCGGTTCCCAGCATCACGAAAAACACTTGTTATTGGAGGGGCGTAGGGGGGAAGCGCTATCCTGCTGTAGTCGTCATCGAGATGCTTGTGGCAAACAGCTTGTCGAACAGAACCCTGTTCCTCTTCTTGGCATCCGACAGCATTTTCTGGTACGAGATCACTTCTATGTAAGCGTTCAAGGCGGGGTTGTGCTTGTAGAAACCTTGTCCGTCCGGCGTTCTAGTCATACCATACTGCTTTTCAAGCTTGAGGATGGCATGAGTTAAATCCGCGATGATGTAAGCATAGGCGGGGGTGTTCGGGGGAGTTCTGGTCTCCGCCGTTCGTTCGCAGGTGCAGCTTTGGTCTTGCTCACGAGCAGCACAATTCGCCTGAGCACAACATTACCCATTTACCATGCAATAGCTTGCACTCACGGCCTTCACTTCTGCTTTCAATGCTCACGCGTGGCAACCACCATAGTAACCAAAAAGTTACCATATTCCTGCGAAAGGTGTGCTGGCAGGCATCCCCACTGACGGTGAGGCAAGGTCTCGTTTATCAGATTAGTAACCGCCAGTTCTGGCAACAAAAATGCCCTTACATCCGACAGATCTTGCTCCTTTGGGAGAAAAACATTATGAGCAGACTTCGGCTTTTAGTCGCTGTAGTGGTACTGGGAGTCGGGCTGATAATGCCGTCAACGCTGCTGGCTACCCCCAGCATCTGCGACGCAATTGCGGGCAATCTGGTCTCGAACTGTGGGTTTGAAACCGGGAATTTTACCGATTGGACAACCGTTCCCGCAGTCGCTGATAGCCTTTTCGGTGTTACGAGTTCACCATCGTACGCCAACTCTGGTAATTCTGCCGCTTACTTTGGATCAACTGGCGGCTACAACGACTACATCTACCAGAACTTAGCTACTACTCCCGGCGACACTTATTCCGTTGCGTTCTACGTCTTCGCAGACGATACCACAGGTGAGTTTGTCGCTAACTGGGGCGGTACCAACATATTCACGCTGACAACTCCCAGCACGGGCTATATAGGGTACAACTTCTCTGAGTTGGCGACCTCTAGTAGCACCCAGCTTGAGCTTGGCGGCAACACCCCACCTTCCTACTACTACCTAGACGACGTGTCCGTCGTAGATACCGGCACCGTCGCCTCCACTCCCGAACCAAGTAGTCTGCTTCTGTTAGGCTCTGGATTGCTTGCTCTGGCTGGCGCAGTGCGCCGGAGAATGCTTCGGTAGCATTTAGAAGCTCGTTACAATTAGCCGCCTTACGGGGCGGCTTTTTTATTGGCTGGATATGAGTTGATGCCGATAGGCTCACCGCAGTTTTGGCAAAAATGCAACTCGCCGTTTTGGCAACTTTTTCCCAGCCGTTTGCTGGTTGCCATGGTTGAGAGTTCACCAGATTACCGCTTGAAATTCCTGCTGATTTCTACTTCCACAGCGAGCCGACCAGAGCTAAACTGCTGGTCTAGCAGAAACCGTGTGCAAGCCCCGAGGTTTAAGGTTGGCTCTCAGCTTGCGTCTCCAACCGCCGCCAAATCTTCCGCAACCGCTGATACTCGTAACTGATGAGGCAGGCTGGGTGCGTCGGGTTTTCATCAAGGAGTGCCACAAGCTCACGGGCTCGATCACGTTTTGCAATGAACCGATCAGGGATGATCGCTTGCAATTCGAGCAGCCACTCCCGAATCTCATCCTTTTGTTTGTCGCTGTAGTAGATTGCCATCAGCCTTCATCAGCCATTTCCAGAAAGGCTATTGTTCCTCTTCATCGTCCCAAAACTCGCCGTCAGGATCGTTGAGGTCAGGCTGTTTGTCGATGCCTGTTTGCGTCAACGAGAGCCAATTAATGCCTGACCAACGTTCCGCAGCCTGTTCCAGAGCAGCAGCGTGGTGCTCGCAAAGCCAGCAGCCTCCGACTTTCATCGAGGCTCGCTCGTCACAGAGCGCCAACACCGGGCCTTGTGTTTCCATTTCACAAAAATGTCGCATCGTTCGTCCTCGATGATGATTCGCAAAGTCGGAATTCATTTTCGTTAGAGTTTGAAAAATTCAGCCATGAAGGCGGCTCTTCGATCCATTCAATCGCTGACGCCTACGGAGTCGCATGTCGCATGCCTTCACCGAGACCGTAATCGTGCTCGTGAACTTGTGGGGCGGCTGGATCAATCCAGACTGGTTCTGACGAGCATCATTGCATGAGATTCTGCGATCGTACCTTTACCCGCGCTTCGTCGGGCGTGATTCCGAGACTAATCATGCCCGGCCATTCAGCGAAAACCGTCCAGATCAACAGGTACATCATCCCTGGGGCGTCGTCGTGAGTGATCGTGTCACGAGCCTGTTCAATGCGCTCGCTCTTATCCCCATGCAAGGCACTGATAGTCACTGCGGCTGATCTTGCGGGGTGCGCTACCTCAGAGAGTCCGCCGTAAGCAGCGCCATATCTGGAAGTCGTGATTCCGTGCGATTTTTCGAAATCCTTAACTATTCCGATGGTCGGCTCTCCGTGCCTGTTCTTCTCCAAATGCCAGCGTGCAGCGTGAGTGCTTGAGGCCGCTATACGAATTCGTATCCCAGCATCCACGCTTCCCAGTACGCCCTTCGGATCACGTCACTAGCGTCCATCAGGCCAGCGTGGAGTAGAAAAAGCGCTGAGCGAAAAAGTGAAGTTGCCCTGAGAAGAGCGTAAATAGCTGCGCTGAGCTGGGTTTTGGCGTGCAGGTGTTGGCAATCTCTGAGACCAATACGGGAAAGTGCAGACTCGAACGCACCCCGACGCAACTAGGACGCAACTGGCCGAAATCGGCCGAAACGAAAAAGCTTGTAAGTTATAGAAAGTACTGGTGGCGGCGGTTGGACTCGAACCAACGACCTACGGATTATGAGACCGTCGCTCTAACCAACTGAGCTACGCCGCCATCTTCAGGTATGCAACAGGCAGAAAAATGCGGAATGTCGAACGAGGGAGTCTCGACGATCTTGATTTTACGGACTGACTTTGCGAGTGTCAAACATTGCACATGCCCGAGGGGGATCGGTGCCGGCAGGTCGAAAGCGGTGAAATGGAAGCAAGGCTAGGCAATCAGCTACTCTCGTCCAACTAATTCTGCCGGGCAGCGTCTAATCAGTTAGCAGAATAATGTAGCCGGAGAGCTGCTCGCGCCATCCGACACAAAGGTATAATCAAAACAACACGCCAGCCGTGACCGGGTGGCCGGAAGTTACTCACACATGTCCAAGAGTTCCAAGTGGTTCCTGATCAGCGTCTCCTCGCTCCTGGTGTTGTTTGTCATGCTGGGCAGTCTGGGAGTTAAGGCCTCCAACAAGAATGACGGAGCCTACCGTCAGCTCAACGTCTACACCGAAGTTTTGCAGCGCATTCGCACCGACTACGTTGAGGAGCCCAACATTCAGAACGTCACCGACGGCGCTCTGCACGGCCTGCTTGAGTCGCTCGATGCCGATTCGAGTTACCTCAGTCCCGCCGAGTACAAGCAGTACAAGCACTTGGGCGAGCAGAAGGCCGGTATCGGCGCCGCCATCTCCAAGCGATTCGGCTATGCTGCCGTCATCGCCGTTATTCCGGGTGGGCCGGCGGAAAAAGCCGGCATGACCAATGGCGACATCGTCGAATCGATAGAGGGCAAGAGTACGCGCGAGATGTCGCTGGCTGAGGTCCACGGTGTTCTCGGCGGCGAGCCGGGTTCCACCATAACGGTATCGGTTGTGCGGCCGCGCCGCGCCCTGCCGCAGAAAGTCATTATCACGCGCGAGGTCGTGAAGGATCCGGCTGCGGCAGCCAGGATGCTTGAAAGCGGCATCGGTTACATCGAGGTGGACAGCTTCCCCAAGGGACGTGCCCAGGAGGTCGCCGGCAAAATCAAGGAACTGCAGCGCCAGGGCGCCAAGAAGCTACTCCTCGATTTGCGCAACTCCGGCGACGGTGACGAGGCGGAGGGTATCGCTGTCGCGAATCTGTTCCTTAATCACGGGCTGATTGCCTATGTGCAGGGGCAGCGCTTCGTCCGGCAGGATTACAATGCCGATCCGGCTAAGGCGGTCACCGATCTGCCTCTGGTCGTGCTGGTGAACCGCAGCACCGCCGGTCCGGCCGAGGTTGTAGCCTCAGCCATTCTCGGCAACGCCCGCGGCGACGTGCTCGGGGATAAGACCTTCGGCTCCGGCTCGATTCAGCAGGTTCTGGAAATGAAGGACGGTTCGGCGCTGTTGTTGTCCGTGGCCAAGTACTTCGCGCCGAGCGGCAAGGCGATCCAGGATGTCGCCGTCACGCCCAACATTCTGGTTGCGGACGCGACCGACGAATTCGTCTCGCCCGACGATGAGCAACAGGACCAGCCGGTTGAAACTCCCAAGAAACCACATCAAGACGAGCAGTTGCGGCGCGCCATCGAGGTGCTGAAAAACCTGGACCAGAAAGCCGCATAGACGAGTTCTTGCCAACCGTTACACCGCTACATTAAACCGCGGGCCGCAAGGTCCGCGGTTTTCGTTTGCGTGGGGCGAGCGTCTTAATCTCTCGCCACCAGTTCCAGTCTTGGGGATAGATGGTGAGAAGGCCTGTTATCGACAGCTACCTGCCAAACGTTAGTTCTCCATGGCCAGCGAAGCCGTGTTCAGCCCTTCGCCTTCGCTTCCCAGGCGGCCATCTGCTCGCGCGCGTCTTTGGCGTCCGGGGCATCGGGAGCCAGTTCGAGATAGTGCCGCATGCACCTGGCGGCGCCCGCGTAGTTGTTCTGCGCGGCATGAAAGGTCGCCAGACTGAACCAGCCGTCCGGCCACATGGGCTGAATCTCCAGCGCAGTCTCATAGTGCTCGATGGCGGAATCAAGATCCTGGGCATCAAGCGCCTTATCGGCCAGAACCTTATGCTGCTCGACTTCGGGACTCAGCGGCGGCTTGGCGGGATTCTCTCGCCACGCCTTGGCGGCAGCGCTGAAGGTTGCGGAATCTTCTTGGTGATAAGCGGCATAGACGAGCCGGTTAAAGGCATCGGCAAAACTGCGCGCTACCGATTCATCCAGCCAGGAAAGCACCGTTGGCCCTCCAAAGGCGGCGCCCTCAGGGGTGGGCAGAAAACCGACAACGTAGAGTCCTCTCGGCGAATAACTGGAGTGCGTCGCTGCAGCAGTCTTGTCTTTCTCCAGACGATACACCTGGAGATAGTCTGCTTTGTTGAAAGTGATTGAGACCTTGCCGGCATCGTACTGTGGCGTCTTCATGGAACTCATTACAAACCCGGTCCATTGATAGTTATGAGGCGAGGCAAAACTAAAGTCGGCGGAGCGAACCCGGACATCCGTCGCCGGTGAAAGCGTGTGGGCCACACACGCCTTGAGCCCAAGAGCTCCCCCACATGCACTTACCGTGCCCACATACCTTCTGGCAATCGCATCTCTCAGCACAGCGCGGGCCTGAGGGACCGAAAGCGCCATGGCATTTCCGGGCGGAGGATCGCCTTTCTTGATGGAAAGAGCAGGTGCTCCGCTGGCAGGTTCGGAGTCAGCCTGGCTTGGTGGCGTTGCAGCCTTGCGGGCCTTTTTGGTACCCCCCTCTTGGGCGTGCAATGCACAGTGGGCCGCGATCAATAGCACAACAACCAGCGCAGACCACAGATTCTTGCTGCTCATTTCATCCTCCTAATATCGGTGCTGCCTCTCAGCTTCGAAATTGATGAGCTGAAAAGGAAGCTGCCCTGCCGCGATGGAAGAACATATGAGGGGCCTACAGCCACTAGAGTGATTCTTTGCCGATTCTGTGCACCTGGATGGCTGCTGTCAAGCCGAAAAGTCTCGCAACGGCTGTCTTACAAGCCGCATACCTTTTGAAGCGGTCTGGCTGGCTGATTTCGTTCGTTTAGAACCAGCCACTTAGGGCAGGAACTGCTCAAGACCTTGTAATGCCGGGTGCCCCGTTCTAGCGCAGCTAGGGCGGGGTAGTTGAAGCTCTCTCGTAGTATCTATTCGCAAGACTCTCCTGAGTTCGCGCGCTTTGCTGTGATGACGAAACGAAAGCCCCACCCAAGCTTTCGCTTGAATGGGGCACCCGAAGAACGAGAAACGATTAACGAGAAACGATCAACGTGAAACGGCCTAACGTGCCGTGGCCGGTTTTTCTTTCGCTTGCAGCAACTGCCGGATGACGTACTGCAAGATTCCGCCGTGACGGTAGTACTGCGCTTCCTGAGGCGTATCGATGCGCAGCAGCGCCTCGAACTCCACCACGGCGCCGTTCTTGCCCGTGGCTTTGACCTTCAGGTGCCGGCCCGGCTTGAAGTTGTCGATCAGCGGCTTGACTCCCGTGATTTCAAAGCTCTCTTCGCCGCTCAGTCCGAGCGTCTCCGGGCTCTTGCCGGCCGGGAACTGAAGCGGCAGAATGCCCATTCCGATCAGGTTCGAGCGGTGGATGCGCTCGAAACTCTCGACGATCACGGCCCGCACGCCCAGCAGCAGCGGACCCTTGGCCGCCCAGTCGCGCGACGAACCCGAGCCGTACTCCTTGCCGGCAAGAATCACCACCGGCACCTTCTCCCGGCGGTATTGTTCGGCGGCTTCGAAGATGGTCGTCTCCTTGCCGTCGGGCAGGTGGCGGGTGAACGGGCCTTCCTTCTGCGGAATCAGCTTGTTTTTCAAGCGCGTGTTGGCGAAGGTTCCGCGCATCATCACCTGGTGATTGCCGCGGCGCGCGCCGTAGGAGTTGAAATCCGCCTTCTGCACGCCCTTCGCAATCAGGTATTGTCCCGCCGGACTATCGGCCTTGATGCTGCCGGCCGGGGAGATGTGGTCGGTCGTAATGCTGTCGCCAAGCACGGCCAGCACGCGCGCGCCCTTGATGTCCGTGATCTCCGGTAGGGCCAGCTTCATGCCTTCGAAGTACGGCGGATTCTGCACGTAGGTGCTCGCGGCATCCCACGCGTAGGTATTGCCCTCGGGCACCGGCAGGGCCTGCCACTGCGCGGTTCCCTTGAACACTTCGCTGTAAGTTTCGCGGAACATCTGGGCGGAAACCGACTTCATGGCATCGTCGACTTCCTTCTGCGTGGGCCAGATGTCCTTCAGGTAAACCGGCTTGCCGTCGGAGCCGCGGCCCACTGGTTCTTTTTGGACATCCCAATCGGCGTGTCCTGCCAGGGCGAAGGCCACTACCAGCGGCGGCGCCATCAGGTAGTTGGCGCGCACTTCGGAGTGAATGCGGCCTTCGAAGTTGCGGTTCCCGGAAAGCACGGCGGCCACCACCAAGTCCTCTTTACCGATCGCGTCGGAAACCTCCTTGGGCAGTGGCCCGGAGTTGCCGATGCAGGTGGTGCAGCCATAGCCGACCAGGTTGAAGCGCAGCTTGTCGAGATAGGGCGTCAGCCCGGCTTTCTTCAGGTACTCGGTCACCACCAGCGATCCGGGCGCCAGCGAGGTTTTCACCCACGACGGAACCTTGAGTCCACGCTCGACGGCCTTCTTCGCGACCAGCCCGGCGGCCATCAGCAGGGCGGGATTGGAAGTGTTGGTGCAGCTCGTGATCGCGGCAATCACCACGCTGCCGTGGCGCAATCCATGGCCGTCGGCACCTTTTTCTGACGCCGGTGGAAGCACGGTTCCAGGCTTCACCAGCGCAGGCAGCGCCTCCCGGAAGGCGACAGCAGCCCGGCTGAGCGGCACGCGGTCCTGCGGGCGCTTGGGGCCGGCGATGCTGGGTTCGACCGTCGCCAGATCGAGACTCACCACGTCAGAGTACTCGGCTTCCGCTGTCGTCGCGGTGTGGAACAGGCCCTGCTCCTTGCAATAGCTCTCCACCAGCTTCACTTGGTCGTCGGAGCGTCCGGAAAGCCGCAGGTAGCGCAGCGTCTCTTCGTCCACCGGGAAAATTCCGCAGGTGGAACCGTACTCGGGCGACATGTTCGCGATCACCGCCCGGTCGGCCAGCGGCAGATTGGGCAGTCCGGGGCCAAAGTACTCGACAAACTTGCCGACCACGCCCTTTTTGCGCAGCATCTGCGTAATCGTCAGCACCAGGTCGGTCGCGGTGGAACCCTCCGGCAACTGGCCGCTCAGGCGCACGCCCACCACCTGCGGGATCAGCATCGAAATCGGCTGCCCCAGCATGGCCGCCTCGGCCTCGATTCCGCCCACACCCCAGCCGAGCACGCCAAGACCATTGATCATAGTGGTGTGCGAGTCGGCTCCAACCACCGTGTCCGGATAAGCGACCTGCTTGCCGCCGTCTCCCTTTGCGGCAAACACTACCCGCGCCAGAAATTCCAGGTTGATCTGGTGACAGATCCCGGTATCGGGCGGAACAATCGCCAGGTTCTCGAAGGCCTTCTGTCCCCAGCGCAGGAAGGCGTAGCGCGCGCGGTTGCGCGAGTACTCAGTCTCGGCATTCAGCTTGAATGCCTCCGGCGTGCCGAACTCATCCACCTGCACCGAGTGGTCGATCACCAGCTCCACCGGTTGCAGCGGATTGATCCGGCTGGCATTGCCGCCCAGCGCCTTCATGGCATCGCGCATGGCTGCCAGATCGACTATGGCGGGGACGCCAGTCAGGTCTTGCAGCAGCACGCGGCTGGGCATGAACGCGATTTCCTCGGTCGGAACCTTGGTTGTCGAATAGGAGGCCAGCGAGCGAATCATCTCCGCCGTAACCGACTCGCCGTCCTCGCGGCGCAGCAGGTTTTCCAGCAGGATGCGCAACGAATATGGCAGCCTCGCCATCTTCAGGCCCTGTTTTTCCAGGGAATCTAAGCGGTAGATTTCGAATTCGCGGTTCCCAACCCGCAAGACGGAGCGACTGCCAAACGAATTTTTCATAGAGATCGCCTATGCAGAAGAGAGTAGAGAGTAAACGCCGGAGGGCTGGCGTCCCACACCACGCCACCCCACCGGTAACATTACAGTTTACGACTTCTCGCGGCTAGACGAAAGTGTCGATATTGTCTGCCGGCTCGCCAAGCTCAATTCGGCGCCAGGCTTCCCATTTGCCATTCAGTGACGAAGAGGTTTGACACTGGAATCCGGAAAACAATACCCTTTGAGCATTACCAGGACAGATGTCAACCTGAACCGCGAGCTTATCGACATGAGAATTCTCGTACTTGGCAGCGGTGGCCGTGAACATGCCCTCGTATGGAAGCTGATGCAGTCCAAGCGCGTGCAAGAGATTTACTGCGCGCCGGGAAACGGCGGCATTTCGCAGGATGCCACCTGCCTGCCATGCGATCTTAAGAACCTTGACTCCATCATGGAAGTCGCCAACCGCGTTCACCCGGACCTGACCGTGGTTGGGCCCGAAGTGCCGTTGATGGTCGGCGTGGTTGACGAGTTTCGCCGCCGCGGACTGCCGATTTTTGGCCCGACCCAGGCAGCCGCTCAACTGGAGGGCAGCAAGAGCTTCGCCAAGTCCTTCATGCAGCGATTCCGCATCCCGACTGCCCATTACGCGGTTTGCGCCACCAACCAGGAGGTCAAGGACGCCCTCGGCCACTTCCACCATCCCATAGTGGTCAAGGCCGATGGCCTGGCCGCGGGCAAAGGGGTGGTGATCGCCGCCTCCCGCGAGGAAGCCGCGGCCACCGCTGCCGACATGCTGAGCGGCAAGATGCTCGGCGACGCCGGGCGGCGTGTCGTGCTCGAGGAATTCCTGGAGGGCGAAGAGCTTTCCTTCCTGGTGGTGACCGACGGCGAGCGCATTGCCCCGCTGGTGGCGGCCCAGGATCACAAGCGCGTAGGCGACGGCGACAGCGGCCCGAACACGGGCGGCATGGGCGCCTATTCGTGCTCCGAAATCATCGACAACACCATGCGCGATTGGCTGGTCAGCCATATCGTCCGTCCGGTGATTGACGGCATGCGCGATGAGGGCATGACTTACACCGGCGTGCTCTATTGCGGATTGATGATGACCGCGCGCGGGCCGATGGTGCTGGAATTCAATTGCCGCTTCGGCGATCCGGAGACGCAACCGAGTTTGATGCGCCTGGACAGCGATCTCATCGATGCCTTCATGGCCAGCATCGATGGCAGCGTCAGCGATGGCGATTACAAGTGGTCGCCGGACCCCTCCGTCTGCGTCGTCATGGCCTCGGGCGGCTACCCGGGCAGCTACGAAGTGGGCAAGCCGATAGAAGGAATCGAGCAGGCGGATACCGTGCCCGGCGTCAAGGTGTTCCATGCCGGCACGACTTTTCAGGACGGGCGGTTCTACACGGCTGGAGGGCGCGTGCTGGGCGTGACGGCCCGCGGTGTAAGCTTGCGGCAGGCGGTCGACCGCGCCTACGAGGCTGTAGGCAAAATCCGCTTCGACGGCATGCACTATCGCAAGGACATCGCCCATCGCGGTCTGCAGACGCCCTCGGCACAATAGGGCGTGGGCTCACACCCGCCAGGCATGAGGAGGCAGATGAGCAATCCATTGGTTTCCATCGTCATGGGCAGCGACTCCGATCTGGAAGTCATGAACGAGGCGGCCAAGGCGCTCGATCAATTCGGAATCGCCTACGAGATCGACATCACCTCCGCCCACCGCTCTCCGCGGCGCACCAGCGAGTTCTCTCGCGCGGCGGCCGAGCGCGGCGTCAAGGTCATCATCGCGGGCGCCGGCGGTGCGGCGCACCTGGCCGGCGTCATTGCCGCCGAAACGACTCTGCCGGTCATTGCCGTACCTATAGCTTCTACTCCGCTCAACGGCCTGGACTCATTGTTAGCGATGGTGCAGATGCCCGCCGGCATTCCCGTTGCGACGGTCGCCATCGGCAAACCCGGAGCCACCAACGCCGGCATTCTCGCCGCCCAGATCATCGCGCTCTCCGATGCGGCAGTGGCCGGTAAACTTGAACAGTACAAAAAGAAACTGGCCGATGGAGTCGCCGAGAAGTCGCGTAAGCTGCGGCAAGCCAGAGCAAAGAAATAGACTCGCTCGTGTGCGCCAGCATAGTGTCCCAGAATGAAGTGTCATCCTGAGCGCGCCGGGGTCCCCGGCGACGGCCGCTTTTGCCGTTGCTGGGGTGGAGGAGCGAAGGATCTGCTTTTTCTCGTGCTAAACACAAGAGCTGATTCTTCCCTCCTGGGGTTTCTCAGAACGACAATTCAGAATGTCAAAGGAGCGGTGTTATAAAATTCCCTTGTAATTGAAACGAGAGGCTTGCCATGTCCAATGTTCCCGCTCTGAGCTATGCCGAGTTGCTTGCTTACACCGCCGAGGAGACCCGCCGTTGGCGCGCCTACTTTGACCAGAATCCGAAAGCCTTGGACGTGCCGATCGGCGGCGAGCGCAAGGACGTTCGCGGGCTCGTCACGCACATCTTTGTCAGCGAGTATCGCTGGGGGCAGGTCCTCGTAGGCGAGCACCCCACTCCACCCGACTCCTTTAAGCCGCAGAACATCGACGAAATCTGGGCTATTTATGCCACCGCGCGCAAACGGCTCGAAACCTGGGTTGCCGGCGCAACTCCCGAGGAGCTGGCTAAGATATTGACCGTCAAAACCGTCACCTACGGTGACACCGTGGCCAGCAAGCGCAAGGTCCTCAGCCACTCGCTGATCCACGGTATCCGCCATTGGGCACAAATCGCCACGGCACTACGCCAGGGCTGCTTTGTCAGCGGCTGGTCGCACGACATGATGTTCACGCCCGCCCTGCGATAGGAAGCGTGTCCACTGCCTGCGACCTGCATGGGATAAGGCGGACCTGGCGAGGCGGGCGAGAGCAATTCCCTTATCGGTGTATCCAAGAATACCCAAGGGAATGTCATGGCGACCGGAGCGCCGAACGTCACTGGCCGGAGCAGCCATGCTGCGTACCCGACGTTGCGTTCGAAAAGCAAGAGGCTATCCAGGCGCGGAGTGGGCCACCTTTTGTTTTCGATAGCAGAAACAAAAAGGTGGCTCGACTTCGCTCGCCATGACAGCCTGGTATGCCGCATATGCATACTCGCGAGGCGGGTCTAACGCGGGGCCCCCGGCACGCGCCGTGGTCGCGCGTGTTGGGGCAGATGCCTGCGGTGCGGTCGTTTGGTCTTCCCGGGGCGTGCTATTCTGTGGTTGCTCTGCTCCGTATTCTGTAATGAAAGTCGTAATCAAGACTCCCGCCCCCGGAGCGGCGAGACAGAAGCTCGCTGGCCGATTCGCCTTTGCCGGCATGGTGATCGCATCCGCGGCAATCGGCGTCTTCTGCGGACTTCTGCTTGTCTATTCCACCGATCTGCCTCAAGTCAGCGAACTTGAGCGCTATCGCCCCAGTTCGGTGACGCAACTTTACGACATCAAGGGCAGGGTTATCGGTTCGTTCGCCTTGCAGCGCCGCATCATCGCCGCCTACGACGACTACCCCAAAGTCTTGCGTGAGGCCGTCACCTCGATTGAAGACAAAGGCTTTGAAACGCATTGGGGAATCGATTTCTGGCGTATTCTGGGCGCGGCCTATCGCGATGTGGCCTCGGGCAGCCGTGCCCAGGGCGGTTCCACGCTGACCATGCAACTTGCGCGCAACCTGTTTTTATCCCCCGACCGCAAGTTCCGCCGTAAGTTTCAGGAGGTCATGCTGTCGATACAGATCGAGCGGCGCTTCACCAAACCGCAGATCTTTACCCTGTACGCCAACCAGATATTCCTTGGCCACGGCGTCTACGGTTTTGAGGCCGGCGCGCAGTATTACTTCAGCAAGCATGCAAAGGATCTCAGCCTCGAAGAGGCGGCGCTGCTGGCCGGTCTGCCGAAAGCTCCGAACTCTTACTCGCCTGTCAACTATCCCGAGCGTGCGTTGCGCCGCCGCAATCTCGTTCTCAACGCCATGATGGAGGACGGCAGGATCACGGCCGCGCAGGCCCAGCGCGCAAAAGACACGCCGATACGCCTGAACCTGCAGAGCGATTCCAATTCCATCGCTCCGTATTTCGTGGAAGAGGTGCGGCGCTATCTGGAAAAAAAGTACGGCACCGCCGATGTTCATGAGGGACGGCTAAGCGTATACACCACGCTCGACGTCGACCTCCAGCAGGCTGCCACCCGCGCCGTGCTGGACGGACTGGTTGCCTACGAGCACCGTCACGGCTGGGTGGGGCGTCTCCCCAATGTCATCGCCTCCGGCGGTGATATGGAGCGCTACGACAACCCCGACTGGCGCGAGTCGATGGAGCCGGGCACTTATCTTCATGGTCTGGTCACGCAAGTGTCGGCCGCTTCCGCCACGATTCGCCTGGGGCGGGTCACCGGTTTCATCGACAACGCCGGAATCAAGTGGACCGGGCGCAAATCTCCCGCGGACATCCTGAGCGTCGGCGACGTGGTTTACGCTCGTGTCCTATCGCTGGACGGCAGCCGCGCCCAGCTTGCGCTTGAGCAAGACTCCGGCATACAGGGAGCACTGCTCGCGCTCGACAATGCCAGCGGCGAAATCCGCGCCATGATCGGCGGACGCGACTTCGACGATTCCAAGTTCAATCGCGCGACCCAGGCTTTGCGGCAGACGGGCTCGTCTTTCAAACCCTACGTGTACACCGCCGCCATCGACCGCGGAGCGTCGCCGGACGACATCGTTCTGGACGCCCCCGTGACCTTCCAGACCGCCTCCGGCGCTTACACGCCGCACAACTACGACGCCAGGTTTGAAGGCAATATCACTTTGCGCCGCGCCCTGGCGCACTCGCGCAACATACCCGCGATCAAAGTGGCGCAGCAGGTCGGAATGCACACCGTCATAGATTATGTGCACCGTTTCGGCATCACCTCGCAGATACAGCCATACCTGCCGGTGGCGCTGGGCGCGGCGGAGATCACGTTGCTGGAGCAGACCGCCGCCTATTCAACCTTCCCGAATGATGGCGTGCGCCTCTCGCCGCACGGCATCCGCAAGGTGGTCGACTATGACGGACACGTGCTGGAAGAAACCGTCCCCGAAGTCCGCGATGTGGTCAGCGAACGAACCGCGCGCGTCATCACCTCCATGTTGCAGGAAGTGGTGCAGCACGGCACCGCCTACCAGGCGGCGAAGCTCAAGCATCCCCTGGCCGGCAAAACGGGAACGACAAACGACTTCACGGATGCCTGGTTCGTGGGCTTTTCGCCCTCGCTTACCTGCGGCGTCTGGATCGGCTTCGACGAGAAAAAGAGCCTGGGAAACAAGGAGACGGGAGCTTTAGCCGCGCTGCCGGTCTGGATGGACTTCATGCGGGTCGCCATCGCCGGACACGAAGACGAACACTTCGCCGATTCCGTTTCGGGGTCCCCGGCACGCGCCGAAGTTGCGCGTGATGGGGCAGGCCGCCGGTTCATGAACCCTCGATAGCGCGCAAAGCGGATGCTTCCGGCTATCATCCAAGCGAGGCCCACTGAGTTAAGCTGAGTCGCCGCGGTCATCGGGAATTCGAGAGTGATGCGCTTACTTCGCACCCTGCTGTACGTGCTGATCCTTGTCGTCGTGGGGCTGATTTCCGCGCTGACCGCGATGCGCTACGCCATCCACGGACGCGAAGTGACTGTGCCCAAACTCGCCGGGCTCACTGCGGTCGAGGCGCAACGCGTCGCCGCCGACAACGGGCTGGCCATTTCGCGCGATCAACGCTTCTACAGCAGCGACATTCCCGAGGGCCGCATCGTATCGCAACTTCCGCAGGCGGGCGCGCGCGTACGCACGGGCTTCCGTATTCGCATCGCCGAGAGCCTGGGCCCGCAAAAAGTCGAAATCCCCAGCCTGGTGGGGCAATCTGTACGATCGGCCGAGTTGAACTTGAAACAGCGGGGCCTGGAACTTGGCTCCGTCGCCCATCTTCCCACGGCCAATGCCGCCGCCGACCAAGTGATCGCCCAGAGCCCCACGCCCGACGCGCAACAAATCTCGACTCCCTCGGTGACTGTGTTGACCAGCGCAGCCCCGGACCCGGAAGCGTTCGTCATGCCGAACTTCGTCGGCTCAAAGCTCTCCGAGGCAAGCGCGGCCATCCGTGCGGTTGGACTGGTGGTAGGAACGATAGCTACCGCGCAGCCTGCGCCACCGGCCGCAACGAATTCCGATTCGGCTGGAACCCTCGCCGCTGCTCCTGCCGCGGCGAAAACGCCGGTGCCTGCGCGAACATCGTCCGATGCCACCATCATCCGCCAGACGCCGGCAGCCGGGCAGCGGGTTTTTCCCGGAACCACCGTGCAATTCGAAGTTGCGGCCCCGGCGCGATAGCCGTGGTCGCGCAATTCCCGGGAAAAAACCGGGGGCTGCTGGCATAATAGAGATATTCATATTCTTCTGGAGATACCATGCTGCGCGTTGGATTCATCGGTTGGAGAGGGATGGTCGGCAGTGTCCTCATGCAGAGGATGCGCGAAGAGAAGGACCTTGTCGGCGTCGAATCCGTTTTCTTTACTACCTCGAACGTCGGCGGCGCCGGTCCGCAAGAGGCCCGTGGCGCTGCGCTGCTGGACGCCCGCGACCTGAAGCAACTGTCAGCCTGCGACGTGCTCATCAGTTGCCAGGGCGGCGACTACACAACCGAGGTCTATGCGCCTCTGCGCAAGAATGGCTGGAAGGGATACTGGATCGATGCCGCTTCCACGCTCCGCATGAGCGGCGAATCCATCATCATCCTCGATCCGGTCAATGGCGGCATTATTCAGGACGGGCTCGCCAAGGGCTTGCGCTGCTACGTCGGCGGCAACTGCACGGTCAGCCTGATGCTGATGGCCACCGCCGCGCTCTTCCAGGCCGGACTGGTCGAGTGGATGACCAGCATGACCTACCAGGCAGCTTCGGGCGCCGGTGCCGCCAAAATGCTCGAACTGGTCCAGCAGATGCGCTGCCTGACCGACCCGTCCGCCAAGACGCCTTCGGAAAACGCTCTCGAAGTCGATCGCATGGTCATCGAGGCACAGCGCTCTCCGTCGCTCCCCACGTCGGAAATCGGCGTGCCCCTGGCCGGCAGCCTGATTCCCTGGATCGACAAGGAAATGCCCGAAGGACAGACACGCGAAGAGTGGAAGGGCATGGCGGAGACCAACAAGATCATGGGACTCAATCCGCCCGTTCCCGTCGACGGCATCTGTGTCCGCGTCGGCACCATGCGCTGCCACAGCCAGGGCCTCTGCGTAAAACTGACCAAAGACGTTGCGCTGGCCGAACTCGAACAGATACTCGCGGCCGGCAACGATTGGGTGCGTGTGGTTCCCAACAACAAGGACGCCAGCGTTCGCTGCCTCACGCCGACCGCTGTTTCCGGCACGCTGACGGTGCCCATTGGCCGCCTTCACAAACTGAAGCTCGGCCCGCAATACCTCGGCGCCTTTACCGTGGGCGACCAACTGCTCTGGGGCGCCGCCGAACCGCTGCGCCGCATGTTGAACCTGGTGCGCGCCCACGTCAACGCCTGAACGAGCCGAAGCCCCCACATTCGCCGGAAATCGGCGGATGTGGGCCACCAGCCAGAGATCCTATATCCTTCGCCGCGGGTGTCATCGTGAGGAGGTTCGCCGCTTTTGCGAACCGACGTGACGATCTCTGCATTTCACCGGGCGTCACCCGCAGGCCGAAAAAAAACAAATACATGGACCCTTACGTCGCGTCGCCGAGTTCCTTCGCTACGCTCAGGATTTCGCCTGCGGGCTCAGACGCCCGCAAAACGGCTTAACCTCAGGGTGACACGCTGGAATTATCGTTTTTGGAATACACCAACTCTAACGCCGCTCTAACGTTGCGTCGCTTGTGTGCCTTGCGCCCCTCCGGCATTCCGTACGTCGATCTTCGCGTCCACGACGCTGCGATTGTTTCCGTAGGACTGTGCAATCCGGCGCGCGGTCTCTTTTTCACGGGCGGTGGGCACGCTCCCGCTGAGTTCGATCTGCGAGTCTGAAACCTCTACATTGAAACTGCTGCTTGCCAGCGAGGAGTGTGCTCGCAGCGCGTTCAGGATTTGCTCGCGCAGCTTCTGATTGTCGCCATCGGGCGCCAGTGGGGTCCCCAGCGAAATGAACTCAGTTGCTGCGGTGCTTTGCGCACTGTCTCCGGCTGTTGCGCCGGGAGTTGCCGCCTCTCCGCTTACGGGCGGCGAGTCCGGAACTTGCTGCGAAGCGGCATCTGCCGCCGCAAGAAAAAGCGCCAGTATCAGCAACAGTAAGCGGCCGCGCATACCTGCCTCCAACCGTTCTCTGTCTTAAATGATGCACCGCGGATAAAAGAAGTCTGCTCCCTTCGTAGAGAGACGAGAGCTGCCTCTCCGTCCCGCGACTCTGGTTGCCATCTCATTGGAAACGCAGGCCAGTCGCGAGATCCCGGAAGATACAGGCTGCCGTAAGAACTCTCCGGAACGGAGTTCCCGGCCCTTGCTGATTGTCTCCATGGGCTCGGTCGCTTGCTGGGCCGGGCCAAGGAAAGTAAACTTTCGATTATGCATGTGCACGCAGGTCGGGTGGCAGGGCACTCGCACGGCGATCATTGCTCGCGCTTGCGAACCGGGCGAATCCTGAAGATCTCGCTGATGCTCACCGCGGCATACATTCTGTTGCTGGTGGTGGCTGGCGTGCGTGCACGAAGCCTGGCCCTGCTGTCGGAAGCCGGGCACAATCTCTCTGATTTCTTCGCTTTGCTGCTGTCGTCGTTGGCCGTCTACATGGCGGAGCGGCCGCCCAGCTCCACCAGGACTTATGGTTATCATCGCGCCGGTGTTCTGGCCGCGCTCTTTAACGGCGGTTCGCTAGTTCTGATCTCTCTGTGGATCGTCTACCAGGCGGTGCAGCGTTTTTCGCACCCGGTGGCTGTGCATGCCGGGCTGATGATGGGCGTGGCCGCCGCCGGCGTGGCCTTGAATGGCGCCATCACGTGGCTGCTTTTCCGCAGCCGGCAGGACCTTAATATCCGCAGCGCCCTCATCCACGAGGTTGGTGATACACTTTCGACCGCAGCCATTATCCTGGGTGGCTGGACGATTGCGGTCACCGGCCACCAGTGGATCGATCCGGCGCTGTCGATTATCATTTCCGCGCTGATTATCTGGTCGTCGGTGTCCATCATCGGCGAGAGTCTCAACATCCTACTGGAAGGCACTCCACGCGGAATGCGGCTGGAGGAGATCGCGGCGGCGGTCGGCGAGATCGGCGGCGTGAACGATGTGCACGACCTGCACGTTTGGAGCATCGGTTCGGACACGCACGCGCTTTCCTGCCATATCGGCATTGCCGATATTCCGCCGTCCGCCAGTGAGCGTATCTTGCGCGAAGTCAGGCAGGTGTTGGCCACAAAGTTTGAGATTCATCACACCACCATCCAGTTCGAGCATGCCATCTGCGAGATCGCGAACGGTTGTGTGATACCTGAGAGCGGAGGTCACGGTCATGTGCAGTAATTTCGGTTTTAATCCTCACCCCAGCAGCACGCCTTGCGAATTGCAAAAGGAGTGGGCCGCGCTGTTTAAGCGGTTCTTTGCCTATCTCCGCTCCAAGTTCCGTGCCCGGCCCATGACGCTGGAACCCAGCGACAAGCGTCCGGAAGCTCTGAACGTGCCCAGAATCCGCTCCAAATGAGCATCGAGGCTGTATTCCGCCGAAGGCTCCGCCGGGTGCCCCATCCTAGCCCGCTGTTGGCTAGGGTGGGGTAGTTTGCTTCTGCGAATCGTAACCTCGTCTCCAACCGCGGGGGGTAGTCCATTTCAGCCTTTGCAATCGTTCTAGTGCCGGAAGTGCCGCACTCCGGTCAACACCATGGCCAGTCCCAGGCGGTCAGCCGCTGCGATCACTTCCTGGTCGCGCACGGAGCCCCCTGGCTGGATGATCGCCGTCGAACCTGCTTTGGCAATTTCCTCCACGCCATCGGGGAACGGAAAGAACGCGTCCGACGCGGCAACCGTTCCTTTAAGCGGCAGCACCGCCTTCATCGCGCCGATCTTCGCCGAATCGACGCGGCTCATCTGGCCGGCGCCGACTCCCACGGTTTGTCCGTCGCGCGCGTAAAGAATCGCGTTCGACTTCACGTGTTTGCAAATCTTCCAGGCAAACAGCAGCGCCCGCATTTCTTCATCGCTGGGCTTGCGCCGCGTCACCACCTTCAGATCTTCCGGTTTCAGCGGGCGCACATCGTTGTCCTGCAGCAGCACGCCGCCGGAGACATTCTTCAGCACCCATGGCTCTCGTACCCCGGCAACCTCGACCAGCCGCAGGTTCTTCTTCGTGGCGAAAATCTTGCATGCTGCCTCGTCGAAGCCCGGGGCGGCGATCACCTCCAGAAAGAGCTTTGCCATTTCGCCGGCGGTTTCGGCGTCGATCGGGCGGTTGACGCCGATCACCCCGCCAAAAGCGGAAACCGGATCGCACTCCAGAGCGCGCCGGTAGGCCTCCACCAGCGTCTTGCCGGTCGCGGTTCCGCAGGGGTTCGTGTGCTTGATAATGGCACAGACCGGCTCTTCGAATTCCTGCGCCAGCTCCCAGGCCGCTTGCAAGTCGACAATGTTGTTGAAGGAAAGCTCTTTGCCCTGAAGTTGTCTTCCGTTGGCCACTCCCTTCCCCGAGCCGTCGCTGTAGAGGGCCGCTTTCTGGTGAGGATTCTCGCCATAGCGCAGGTCAAAGGCCTTTTGAAAGCTGAGCCGCAGCGTCTGCGGAAAGCCGTCGCCCGACGCGAGCTTGCCGGCGTCAAAGCTGCCGTTGGCATCGGGAGCCGGGACCCGCTCCAAGGCTGACGCAATCGCCGCGTCATAGGCCGCCGTAGTGGAAAATGCTTTTTGCGCCAGCCGCCAACGCGTAGCCAGCGAAAGCGATCCGCCGTTGGCGCGCATTTCGGCGAGAATTCCCGGGTAATCGCCGGGCGCGGTCACGATCGCGACATCGTGGAAGTTCTTCGCCGCCGAGCGCACCATCGAAGGTCCGCCAATGTCGATATTCTCGATCACATCGTCAAAGCGCACTCCGGGCTTCGCCGCGGTCTTTTCAAACGCGTAAAGGTTGACCACCACCATGTCGATCGGCTGAATTCCGTGTTCCCGCACGGCAGCCTGGTGATCGGGATTTCCGCGAATGTGCAGAATGCCTCCGTGAACCTTGGGATGCAGCGTCTTGACGCGCCCGTCCAGCATCTCGGGGAAGCCGGTCAGCTCGCTTATGTCCTTCACCGCGATACCCGCTTCGCGCAGGGCCTTTGCGGTCCCTCCGGTTGAGATCAATTCAACTCCAGTTTGCGCCAGCTCGCGCGCAAACTCTACCACTCCGGTCTTGTCGGTAACGCTCAGAAGAGCCCGCTGGATCTTGGACATGCAATGCCTCGCAATTGAATCAGTTTAGCGAAGAGTGTACCAGCAGGCCCCAGGGTCCGGCGAACGCTCAAGTTTTTCAAAGTTTCAAGGTTCAAGGTTTCAAAGCTGTGAAACTTTGAAGCCTGAGGCTTGAAACGTGAAATGTGAAACTTTGAAATCGCCGGGGTGATTGGGGCTAATGTGGGTAGTTCTTGCGAAACTTTGAAACCTGAAACTCGAAATGTGAAACTCAGCTTCGCGCCTACAGGTTCGGTCTGGCCTTGATTTGCGCCCGTCCATTCTTCACTTCGACAGTGTACTTGACGCCGGAGCATCCGTAAGTATTTTGGATTTCCTTCGTTTTAGCCCGCAGGAAGGCCGCAAATGCTTCCAGCGAACCGCGGGCTTTGCCCTCGCCCCCGCTGCTTTGCATCGTCTCATACAGCCACCGGATGCCGTCTAACTCGTCTGAGTCCGCGAACAGCAGCACGGCCGACTGCTTGGGTGGAGCGACAGCAGACTGATCGGGGTCCCCGGCGAGCCCTGCTCGCTGGGGTGATTGATCGGGGTCCCCGGCGAGCCCTGTTCCCTGAGGTGATTGGCTGGCTTCGACCGTCCGCAGCCCCTGTATGCCGAGCAGGGCATCTTGTGGACGGCGATAACCTTCTTCCTTGATTCTAAGCTTCTGACGCCACAGATCGCTGTAAATGGCGTAGCGTTGCACCACGGTGTTGTATTTGAAGCGCTGCGGGGAAGATAGCCTCTGGCTGTCGGAGTATTTCTTAATCAGGCCCTGCACCCGCCAATCCAGCTCCGTTGGGGCTCGGCGCGAACCGCCACCAAAGTAGATGTCGTACTCCACCTTCAGTCGGCGGACGCTATCTTCGAAAAAGGCGAGCTCTTCGTCGGTGGTCACGTCAGTGTCTCAGCACGGAAAACGGGAATATACCACAACTTTCGGTCTCCACCCCGCCAACCGCCGAATCGAAGGTAACGTCTCCGTCGAGAGCGGCCCTTTTTGGCTACATGGGATCGTTTCTTGAGTTCTGCTCGCTGGGTGATCGAAACTGCTCCGACTACCAGAATTTCTGTCCAGTGTTGACCACTTGGTAAACTCTTCCGGCATCCAAGTGTTGGTGAGCATGACTTTGAAGAAAATTCGCATCGTGATCGCCGACGATCACACCGTCCTGAGAGAGTCGCTCGGCGCTTTGCTCGAGACCCAGCAGGACTTTCACGTAGTTGGCAAGGCCTCCACCGGCGCCGAGGCACTGGACCTGCTGCGGCGCGAGGAGCCCGACGTTGTGGTTCTCGATCTTTTCATGCCCGGCACGGATGGCTTCGAAGTGCTGCGGGTGATGGAAAAAGCCGGCTTGCGTGTGGCCTCCGTGGTGCTTACCGCCTCGGAAAGCCATCCCGATTACGTGCAGGTGGTGCGGCTGGGTGCGCGCGGCCTGGTGCTCAAGGGCGATACTCCGGAGAAGCTGTTCTCCGCCATCCGCGCGGTCGCCAGCGGGGAACTGGCCTTTTCCGACGAAGTCGCTCACGGTGTGCTCACCGCCATGTCGCAGGAAACCCACGAAGAGCGGGCGTCAAACCTGCACCGCCTCTCCGAACGCGAGCGTCAGATCGCTTACCTGGTGGCGCGGGGCATGAAGAATCGCGACATTGCACAGCAGCTCACCATCAGCGAAAACACCGTCAAGCGCCACCTCCAGAGCATCTTCAGCAAGACCGGGGCAAAGGACCGGCTCGAACTGGCCGTACTTGCCTTGAGCGAAATCAGCAGCGCCGCTTAACCGCTGCTGAAAAACGCTTCCCGTCTGTAAAAGGAATCGAGCATCTACGGGCGAAGTTCCCACATCCTACCCGGGACAAAACAGCGCGGGCAATCGGACTCGCGCTGCACGGCGAGGCCGCAAAATGCTTTTCCAAGGCCAGCCCTGGAGGCTCCCCGATGAAGGTAGTTGCGGCCTGCTGCATTTTTCTGCTAAGCGTTGCCAGTTTCGCTCAAAACCCCGCCGACACAATGGATGCAAGAGCGGTCATTGAGCCGGAACCTCCGATGCTCGGTCCGCATTTTGTGCGCGGCGAAAGCAGCGAGGCGGTCAAAGCCGCACGGCATGCCGCGAGCCTGGCCCCCGGAGCCAGTGTCAGCTCTCCCGACGTGATTTGGCATAACGGCCCAATTCTGCCCGCTGGAGCTTTGGCACGCCTGTGCTGGACTTCAGCAACGGAACGTCGTGGAAGATCCAGGGAAATTGGTCCAACCAGCATTACGACGCAAACAACAACTCCGCCTACGCAAATGAAAGCGGCGAATTCGGCTGCATCGACGGTGGAGCCTACCCGGAATAGACCGGAGCTGCGCGCTCGCTCGACCGTCCGGATTTCAAACTTCATTGCTCAATGCGGAAGCCTTATCGCGGTTGCGGGCGCAGGCGCAGCCTGGCTGGCTGTGCCGCCCATAGCGGAAAGCTCCTTTGGCTGTTCGGCGCTAACCTGGGGTAGTTTCTTGGACTTCCCCCGCATGGTCGGTGAAACCTTTTTCCAATAGACGGTTTCAAACTCCTTACGTTTACAAAACGGAAAACCACAACAGCGAGGGATTATGTCAGTCGTTTGGTGGATTATCGTCGGTCTGATTGCTGGTTGGGCAACCGGCAAGATCATGCGTGGAGCGGGCTATGGCGCCGTTATGGACATCGTAATCGGCATTATTGGAGCCGTCGTGGGGGGCTGGATCATGCGCTCACTCGGCTTTGCCGGCCAGGGCGGCATGATCTACACGATCCTTGTGGCCATTGGCGGCGCCATCGTGCTTACGTTGCTGTTTCGCCTCATCTTTGGCAGCCGCTCCGGGGGCACGGGATCTGGCGGCTTGCGGCGCGCAGCCTGATCGGGGCGCGAAACATCCGGGTTAGGCTGGCCTGCCGAAGGCGGCGCTGCGGGCCAACTCACGTTCTGCTGGCTATTCGGGGTACATTCGAATTACGGGAAACACCTTGGATCGACCTTGCCTCAAAGATACTGATCTCTTATGTTCGATAGCGAACGGAGCCCAAATGAGGCAGCCCAATGGCGAGTGACCCTCCAGACGAGCGCGACAAGCGCACCAGCGAAGCCGCGCACCGAAGTAGGGAAAGGGAGCAGGCAGCGCTGGCGGAACTGAGCCAGTCGGCTCTGCGCGGCGATCAGCTTTCTTCGCTTTTCAACTCGGCGCTCGCGCTGGTAAGGGAAAGCCTCCGGGTCCGCTACTGCGACCTTCTCGAATTGATGCCTGGCGGCGAGACGCTTCTGCTGCGCGCCGGAGTGGGCTGGAAGCAAGGTTACGTCGGCACGGCGACGGTCGCGGCCGACCCCGATTCGCAAGCCGGCTACACTCTCGAGAGCAAGCGCCGGTTGGTTGTCGACGACCTGCGTGAGGAATTGCCGTTCAAGCCATCTCAATTGCTGCTCGACCACGGAATCGTCAGCAGCGTCGCGGTGATTATTCCGGGCAGCACTGGTCCTTTCGGTCTTCTCGGCGCCTATAGCTCGACGCAACGGGATTTCACTCAGGAGGACATCAACTTTCTCCAGGCGGTCGCGAATATTATTGCCATCGCCGTCCAGCGGAATCACGACGAGCAGGCGATCCGTCGCAGCGAAGCCCATTTTCGCGGTCTGCTCGAATCCGCTCCCGATGCCATTGTCATCGTGAATTCCGCGGGCGAGATTCAACTGGTCAACAAAGAAACGGAAAAACTGTTTGGCTACTCGCGCGACGAACTGCTCGGCCAGAGGATTGAGTTGCTGGTTCCGGAGTGTTACCGGCAATATCATCCCGGACATCGTGCGGACTATTTCGCCGAGCCTCGCGTGCGCCCGATGGGCGTGGGTCTGGAGCTGTTCGGGCGCAGAAAAGACGGCTCGGAATTACCGGTTGAAATCAGTCTCAGCCCGATGCACTCTCCCGATGGCATGCTGGTTACGGCTGCCATCCGCGATGTCAGCGAACGCCGCAAGGCGGATGAAAGGATCAAGCTATTGAACGGCGAACTGGAAGAGGCTTTGCGGCGCTCCGACAGGCTCGCCAATACCGGGCGCCTCATGGCCAGTCTGGCGCATGAGATCAACAATCCGCTGGATTCGATCTCCAACATCCTGTTCATGCTTCAGTCGGAAGCGGGCACCACCAAACGCCAGCAGGACCTTGTCAGCTTGGCTTCGCAGGAACTTGACCGCCTCATGACCATCACCCGGCAAACGCTGGCGCCGCATCGGCAAACCTTGCTGCCCGTAGTCGTGCCTGTGAATGAACTGTTGGACGCGGCTTGCGAGCCCTACGCCCGCAGGCTGCAACAGGCCGGAATCGAAGTCATCCGAAACTATGAAAGCGAAGCCCAGGTGAAAGTTTTTGCCGGCGAGCTGCGCCAGGTAGTCAACAACCTGATCTCGAACTCCATCGACGCCATGCCGGATGGCGGACGCCTTTACCTGGAGACCCGAGTCCACGAGCCGAACCTGCAGATCAGGGTGGGCGATACCGGGCACGGCATCCGCTCCGACTATCTCGACGAGGTGTTCAAACCCTTTTTCACCACCAAGGGCGAAAGGGGCCTCGGCGTGGGTCTCTGGGTTTCGCGCCGCATTATCGAAAAGCTTGGAGGAGCAATCGAGGTCAACAGTTCCACCCGCCCGGAAAACCACGGCACCTGGTTTGCCATAACCCTGCCCCAGGCTGACTCCGAAGAGCGCGCTGCGCAGGAGCGCATAGCCAGTTGACGCCGTTGGCGCCTAAGATGAACGCGCGCGAAGGGTTCTGCCCGCTTTTTCAACGCCCAGAAAACACTCGATTTCTTCAATCACGTTTGAGAGATTGAAGGGCTTGCGCAAGAAAGAATTGAACCCCGCGTCATATGCCCGCTCCCGGTCTTCTCGCGAGCTTAGTCCAGTAATGGCGATGATCGGCGTCTCCCCAAAGCGCTTATCCTGGCGTAATCTCTTGACCACCGCAAAACCATCCAGCACCGGCATATCGATGTCGAGCAGAATCAGGTCCGGCTTGCCGCTATAGGCTTCGCGAATCGCTTCGCCGCCGTCGCGGGCTTCCATCACCACGAAACCGCGTGCCTCCAGCACGTCCCGCATGAGCTCGCGGTTCATCGCGATGTCATCGGCCACAAGAATCTTTTTCTTGGCTGGAGTGGGGTGTGGGTTTTGTTGGTTCCGACTTTGCTTAGGCGCACTTTTGGGCGAATGGGACGATTCCATGGAACGTTTGCTCCAGCCGGCCTTCCTTGGCCATTTGCAGAATGCATCATCTTCCAGCAACCTGGAATCCCCCAGCAGTGGAAGTTGTATTCCACGAAGGTAGTAGACGGAATTGCGGAAGGGTTTCGCTCAGCGAGTCGGGGACAGCCCGTGATTGATGGCAAACAGCGCCAGCTCCAGGCGATTGGAGGTGCCCAGCTTGTCGAAAATGTTGGTCAGATGGCGCTTCACCGTGTCTTCCGAGATCGAGAATTTTGCCGCGATGTCCTTGTTGGTGCGGCCCTCGACAACGGCGGCGACGATCTGAAGCTCGCGGGGCGTCAGCCCGAATGTCTTGCGGTGGTTTGGAGCCTCTTGTTCATTCAGCAGGTTGATTACTTCCACTAAGTTCGCTACCGCGCTTTGCCCCATCCAGTACTGGCCCGCGGCAACGGCGTGAATGGCTCTTACCAGTTCATTGGGAGCGGAGTCTTTCAGCAGAATGCCTCGCGCCCCTAACTGAAGCGCCTCCAGCAACTGCGGTTTTTCGATTTGCGCGGTCAGCACTATGACATGGATGGCGTGCTGCGCCCTCGCCAATTCGCGCAGAACCTCCAGTCCGGGCAAACGCGGCATAGCCAGATCGAGCAAGAGGATGTCGGGACGCAATTGGCGCGTCAACTCGACCGCGCGCTGGCCATCGTCGGCCTCACCTACAACGGTGAATTGATCGCCATTTAACAGGTTCCGGACTCCGAGCCGCACCACCGGGTGATCGTCGGCGATCAGAATTCGAATGGTTTTCCTAGCCATTCCTACTGGCCTCCCGCGGCCTTGTTTTTCACCGCCTGCCGCTTGCCGCCGGTCAATTCGTCCCTTATGCGGGTGAATTCCGCTTCCAGCAACGGAACGACATCGCCGGCATCCTGAACCCCGTTCAGCACGGCGAGCATCTCGATGCCATGGCAAAGTTCGCGCATACGCTGCAAGCCCAGGTACATGGCGCTGCCCTTCAGATAATGAGCGACGCGCCGCACGCCTTCCAGGTCCCCATGTGCCAGCAGAGTTCGCAGGTTCATCAACTGTGCTGGAGTATCCGTCAGGAACACATCGATCACGTCCTCCGCCAGCAAGCCTGCATCTTCAGCATCCGTCACCCCATCACGCGCAACTCCGGCGCGTGCCGGGGACCCCGGCAGGGCGTGTGATTCACCGGCATTGTCCTGCGGCTTGCCCGCCTGATCTCGCTCTCTATCGCCGTTCGTCACCGCCGCCTCGTCTCTCTTGTCTTGCTTACAGGTTTTCCTTTGATGGTGGAATGCCTCGCGTTGCGCTGCCCAACGCCGCTTTCATACGGGCTCTCATGGCCAGCAGATCTTCCTGCAACCCGACAATTCGCCGCCCAGCCGCCAGGCGCACCTTCAGTTCCTCGGGATCGAACGGCTTGACGATGTAGTCGTCGGCTCCCGCGTTCATTCCCTGCACCAGTTCAAGCTTCTCGCTTTTCGAGGTCAACAGCAATACGTACGTGTACCTCTCGCTTGCCCTCTCGCGAAGCATGCGGCAGATCTCAATGCCTTCGATGTCCGGCATCATCCAATCGATGATCGCCAGTAGCGGAGCGCTTTCGCTTTGCAGAATCTGCCAGGCTTGCTGCCCTCCGCTGACGGCGGTTACCGCATAACCCCACTTGGAAAGCAGCGCCTCCAGCGTTCGCAGGGTAGCGGCATCGTCATCGGCGACGAGGATTCGGAAGGCCAGAGGCTGATCTTTTGCCGCCTTCGGCGGAGGCGCCTGGATTCCCGTGACCCGTTCCAGGCTCTGCAGCAGTTGTTCGGGAGAAAACGGCTTGGCGAGGAAGTCGTCGGCTCCCAGGGCCTTCGCTTTCTCCGCCAGCGAGCTCTCCTGCACACCACTGATGATCACCGATGGAATTGCACTTGTCTTGGGAAACTGCTTCAGCTTGCGCAACACGTCAATGCCGGTTCCACCCGGCATGCTCACGTCGAGCACAACGGCGTCGGGCACGTAGCGCATGACGGCCATCCATGCCTGTATGGCGTCATAGGCGGCAAAGATTTCAAAGCCCCGCTCGCTGAGCCTGCTGGCAAGCATGTGAACCAACGCCTTGTCGTCATCGGCAATCAGTATTTTCACGCGTCTTGCTCCCGCGATTTCGCGTTGAACAACCGCGAAAAACCGCCGATTTCCGCCTCGAGCGCGGAAACGTGAGACTCCACATCGACAAGCCTATCTTCTTTTGCCATCAATTCAAGCTTCAAGGCCACCGCATGAATCCGGGAAGCACACACGTTGGCTGCGGCGCCCTTCAGCGCGTGCGCGGGGAACAGCAGCGCTTTCGCGTCGCGCCTCGCCGCCGCCCGGCGGATTTTTTCCAACATCGTCGGACAATCGCTGAGGAAGATTTGCAATACCTCGTCCAACAGTTCGGTGTCGCCTTCCAGTCGCCGCAACAGAGTGGTGCGGTCGAACGGCTTCAGTTGCGTCTCCTCATCGCCGCGCTTCGCGGCTTCGGAGCCGCCGGGTGTCGCCGCCAAGAGTGAGCCGATAGCCCGCGACAGTTCCTCGCCGCGCGCGGGCTTGGAAATGTAGCCATCCATACCGGACTCCAGGCAGCGTTCGCGGTCCCCATCCATGGCGTGCGCGGTGAGCGCAATGATCGGCAGGTGCCTGCCGCTCCCACGCTCCTGCCGCCGAATGGTTTCAGTGGCTTCAAATCCGCTCATCTCGGGCATTTGAATGTCCATCAGGATGAGGTCGAATGTCTGTCTGCCGATCGCGTCCAATGCCTCGCGTCCATTGCTCACCACCGTTACGGCATGGCCAAGTTTTTCCAGCATCCGGGTGGTGATCTTCTGATTGACAAGATTGTCTTCCGCCAACAGGATGTTCACCCGGCCGCCCTCGCGCAGTGTGTGACGCGTGATCAGGCCAGGGGAGTCGGTTGGCACGGCTCCGCCCAGCACGCTCAGGATGGCGTCCAGCAACTGCGCCTGCCCGACCGGTTTCGTCAGGTAGACGGCGATCCCCACCTCCCGGCAACGAGCTGCGTCGCCACGCCGGCCCGTCGAAGTCAGCAGCATGATCGTCGCCCCCGCAAGCGCCGGGCGTTGCTTAATGGCCTGGGCAACCGCAAACCCATCGACCAGGGATGTGCCGGAATCGATAATCACGAGTTTGAATGGTTCATTCGTTTGCACTGCGCTTTCCATTGCCGCCAAGGCGCGCGCGCCGCCCTCGACGAGCGTGGTCGCCATCTTCCACCGGGTTAGGGTTTCGTGCAAAACGTGCCCGTTTGACGATTTGTCATCCACCACCAGGGCCCGGACTCCATCCAGGTCCACCGGCCTGCCCGAAGCCCTCTTGGCGTGCCCCGAGATCACCCTGAAACGCGCCGTAAAGTGAAACGTGCTGCCCTTGCCGGGTTCGCTGTCCACCCAGATTCCGCCGCCCATGATGTCGACCAGTTGGGCAGAGATGGCAAGCCCCAGGCCGGTGCCTCCATACCTTCGCGTCACCGACCCATCCGCTTGCTGAAAGGGAGCGAAAATCACCTTTTGGCGGTCGGGTGGAATACCGACACCGGTGTCGCGAATCGCGAAATGGACGGTGACAATCTCGTTCGTGCGCTCTTGTTGATCGACCTCAACGATCACTTCGCCTCGCTCGGTAAACTTGATGGCGTTGCCGACAAGGTTGGTGATCACCTGCCGCAGACGGCCCGGGTCTCCCGCCACAAAGTCGGGAGCATTGGGATTGAAGTTGCAGATCAGCTCCAACCCTTTCTGTTCGGCGCGCAGCCTGAGCACGTCGAGCGTATCGCTCACCGTGTCGCGAAGATTGAAGTCGATGGTTTCAAAGTCCAGCTTGCCGGACTCGATCTTTGAAAAATCGAGAATGTCGTCGATGATGCGCAGCAATGCGTCGGCCGACGACCGGGCCATTCGCAGGTATTCGGCCTGTTCCGGATTCAGATCGGTGTCCAGCGCCAGCTCCAGCATTCCTTGCACGCCGTTCATGGGGGTGCGGATTTCATGGCTCATGTTGGCCAGGAATTCGCTTTTGGCGCGGTTTGCCGCCTCCGCCGCTTCCTTGGACGCCCGCAACTCCACCGTCTGTTTGTGCTCCGTGATGTCGTGGCTCACACCGACCACTCGCACGGGGCGATTTTCGCCGTCGAAGACTGCCTTCCCGTTTACCGCCGTGAAGCGCACCTCGCCACTACGCAGGACAAGCCTGTGCTCGAAGGCGAAAGGCTGGAAGTCGGCGAGCACTTTCTCCCTTGCCGCCTTCACCACTTCCATGTCGTCCGGGTGAACGAACGTCAGATAGCTCTCGACCGTCGGCTCGCACTCACCCGGTTCCAGGCCAAGAATGCGGTACGACTCATCCGACCATGTTCCCCGGCCGGTTTGAAGATTGATCTCCCAGCTCCCGACATGAGCAAGTGCCTGGGCTTCTTCCAGTTGCGCATTCTTCGCCGCCAGCTCAGCCTGTACACGCTCAAGCTCCGCCATCTGCCGCTTCTGGTCTTCGTTCAGATTCAAATCAGGCAATCCATAGTTTGACTTTTCTCGAACAGCCCGCCCGCAGACGCAGAATTGGCGTTCCGCAAGGCACCGGCTCCGTCTGCACACCGATCCACGCCCTACGCGAAAAAACTTATTGGCCGGCAACGGGCACGGATGTGTAGAAAGCTAACTCCCCGGGCCAGCCGCGTCTATAAGGTGATTCGCTAATAGCAACAACAGCAATATTGGCCGTCGAATGCGACTGCCACGCCACGCGAAGCCGGCTCACGTCTCCTCGCCAGGAATTCCGGACATCCGCCGTTGCGGTTCAGCGCATCGCTATGCAGTATGGGCGAACAGTGACAGCCAACCCCAGGATGCCCGTGCCGTGGTTCGCTCAGGCGGCCCCAGGCGCGCCCCGGCCGGCGTTCTGAATACGTAACATTCCTGGCCGTTCGGCTCCGGGCGCGTGTTTTGTCAAGATACTAGGCGCATATGGTAGGGCATATGGCAGGGCAGTTTGAGCGTCGATTGGTATTTGCCATTTCCGAACGATGGTCTGGTTGGTTCTGTGAGCGCTGCTGCTGGAGCCGTGCTCAGCCCCCGTCGGAAACTCAGAGAGCACAACTCGCCAGCAGGATTCAGACAGAGTTCGATGCGCACGATTGCGAACATTTCGCACAACAACACGCACAGCCCGCAGAAAGCCCGCGCCAGAGCGGCACAGAATAAGCCCATCCCGCAGCGATCAACCTTCATGGGATAATGTTTCCGCGAAACTGGTTTAGATGAATGCGAAAGAGCACCGCATGGACGCGATTGAAACATTAAAGACCCGCAGAAGTATTCGTGCTTATACTGCCGAGCCTGTGGCTCGGGAAGTGATCGAGGATATCGTTGATTGCGGCCGGATGGCGGCCACCGGGAGCAACGTTCAGCCCTGGGAGTTTGTTGTGGTAACCGATCGCAATCTGCTGCGGCGCTTCGCGGAACTCACCGACTACGGGAAATTCCTTCCGCAGGCCGCCGCCTGTATCCTCGTGCTGTGCAAAGATACCAGGTACTATCTGGAGGACGGCAGCGCAGCGAGCGAGAATATGCTCTTGGCCGCCCGTGCGCATAACCTCGGGTCCTGCTGGGTAGCCGGAGACAAAAAGACGTATGCGGACACTATTCGCAAGGAGATCGGTGCGCCGAGCGCATACAAGCTGGTGAGCCTGGTTGCGATCGGCCACCCGGCAGAATCGCCACCGAAGCTGGAAAGACGCCCTCTTTCAGAGGTTCTGCATTGGGGGCGGTTTTAGACCAGATTCGCGGAAGGTATACCCCGCGAAGGAGCCGGGCGTCCAGCCCGGCGGTGCTAGTACAAGGTACATCAACCTCGGGACTGCTCTAAACACGGCGTCATAAATAATTGCGCATGTTGGCGTCTCATGCCCGCATAAATGGCGGCTGTTTGTCGCTGTCATTCGCATTTGTATAAGGCATCGTGTTTAGATTGCCAGATCGTCGCCGAGCACACCGTGCCTAGCGCGATTCCCCGGTAGGTATATCCGACAAAGCGACCCTGCATGCCCGCGTGTACGCGGGCATGCAGAAGCAGCTCTGGTTAACCGTTCAAGCCGATTGTGGCGGCGACTTCTTGCGGGACCATGCCTGGGAAGACGTAGGCCTGCAGCAGGATCAGGACACCGATGAACGCCAGCAGGATCACCGAATACTTCGCGGTGCTGCGGAAGATGTCCGTCTCTCTGCCAATGAGCCCCGTGGCCGCGCACGCCACCGCAATGGACTGTGGAGAGATCAGCTTGCCCATGACTCCACCGGCCAGATTGGCCGATGTAGTCAGCACCGGGTTGATGCCGATCGCGATAGCGGTCACCTGCTGGAGCTTGCCGAACAGTGCCGCAGACGAGGTAACCGAGCCCGTCAGAAACACTCCAAGCCAACCGATGACCGGCGAAAACAGCGGGAATAACTTGCCGGTGTAATTGGCAAAAGCCAGCCCCAGCGTGTAGGACATGCCGGAGAAGTTCGCCAAAATCCCGATGCCGATCACCGAGGAGAGCGTGATCAGCGCGTAAACCAGTTGCTTGCAGGTTCTGCCAAATACCTTGGCCCCCCTTGCCGGACTGATCTTGAGGATCATCATGGCAACGAAGGAGGAGATCAGCATGGCCGTTCCGGGAGCTAAGAAATACTCCCATTTGTAGTTGGCGGCCAGCTTGGCCGGCTTGGCGACCACGGGCGCGACCCGGTAGACGATCCCGTCCAGACCCGGCCAACTGCCGACCATGACAAACCAGTGTTTGGCGTTGACCCAGCCCTTGAAGGCGGTAATACCCCAGATGCCCATGACGGTCATCAGCACCACCCATGGCAGCCATGCCTTCACAATCTGCCCGGTGGTGTACTTGGATTCTTTCTCCTTGGCCACGAGGGGATCATTCGGGAAGCGCCAGATTTCAGCCGGCTTCCAGAACTTCAGCAGCGCAATCAGGCAGAGCAGGGAAACGAAGGAGGACAAGATGGCCGGCAGTTCCGCTCCCAGATGCTGGGATACGTAGTAGCAGGTTATGGCATAACTTACACCCGCAACCAGGGCGGCCGGCCAGACCTGCATCATCTTCTTCCAGCCAACCATCACTACCAGCATGAAGAACGGGATGATCAACGCCATGATCACCATGTCGAGTCCAATGGCCTTGGTGATCGGGCCGGCTTTCATGCCGGTCACTGAGATCATCATGTTGGTCGGCACGCCCACCGGACCGAACGGAACCGGGGGAGTGTTCGCCACCAGGCAGATGACCGCGGCCGGCAAGGGAGAAAATCCCAGGCCGATCAACATGGCAGCCGCTACGGCCACCGGCGCACCCTGCCCGGACACTCCCTCCATGAAGGCTGAGAAGCAGAAGGCGATGAGCAACGCCTGCAGTCTGCGGTCGCTGGAGAGGGTGGAGATGGAACTCTTGAGCACCTCAAACTGGCCGGCTTCCACCGTCAGGTTATAAAAAAACACTGCCGTCAGGATGATCCAGCCGATTGGAAACAGGCCGGTGGCCATCCCTAACAGCGCGGCCGAAACAGCCACGCTCACCGGCATCTTGTACACAAGAATCGTTATGATAAGGGTTAGCAACAAGGTCAAAACGCCCGCCCAGTGCCCCTTCATCCGTTTGATTGCCAACGCCCAGAATAAAAAGAAAATTGGAATCGCTACGATTAGCGCAGTAAGACCCAGGCTGTTACCTACCGCTGAATAGTTATGAAACCATTGCACAATTAGTACCTCCCTTTCCTCTCGCGTTTCCAAATGGAAGAACCTGTTTTCCCGTCAAATACCGGGCGGGAAGAGATCCTGCAACGCCTTTCACCCCCACCGTCTTTCCAATGGGGTTGCGCCATCCGGGAATCTAAAAGCAATTTTAGGGTCGCGTCCGGAAATTACTATTCGGCAGCTCACAAGGCAACAAAAATGTGAGTTGAGGGATTGTTGTTCGGAGAAATTTAGACCCGTTTCGCGAAAGGTATATCCCACGAAGGTTGACGGCTTCGGTTTACATATTCTGCGACCGCCCTGGCGGCGTTTAGCGAATCAATGAGTTAGACCGGCAGACCCGGCGGCCAAGACTCCGGCAGCCAATACGGGACAGGCCCTCGGCCGGTCACGCTTTTTCGTGCGTTCCATCCCCTGATTCAACCGCCTCCGGGGTCTGCAATTCGGTAGGTCTCGAGGGCGGCTGCAGCAATTGGGAGCCGCGAGTCATGGCAACCCGGCCGGTGCGCGCCATCTCCTGCACACCGAACGGACGGAGCACTTCCAACAGGCCGTCGATTTTGTCGACTTCGCCGGAGACCTCGATAATCAGCGATTCCGGCGAAACATCCACAACGCGAGCGCGAAAGACCTTGATCAGTTCCATTAGATGTGGCCGCGACTGCTGGTCGGCGGCCACTTTGATGAGCGCCAAGTCGCGTTCCACAGCCGGCCGGTCGGTGATGATCTCGGCCAGCAGCACGTCGACCAGGTTTTCCAGGCTGGCTTCCAGCCGGTGGGCGACCTCGCGGTTGGTATTGACGACGATCGTCATCCGCGCAATTCCAGCGGTCTCGGTGGGACCAACAGTGAGCGAATCGATGTTGATCGCCAGGCGGCGGGCCAGTGAGCCAATCCGGTTCAGCACTCCGGGTTTGTGTTCGACGTAAGCAACAATTGTCTGCATCTTTTCCTCAGGAATCCCGCGACGTTTCGATCAGCGGCGTGGGCCGGCGAATCATCTCGTGCAACGATGCGCCGCCCGCGACCATGGGATACACCGAATCCTCCTGCTCCACGCGGAAGTCCAGCAACACGGTTTCCGGCATTTCACGCGCCGCGCGAATTGCCGGGATGACCTCGGGACGGGTAGTGATCCGCTCGCTTCGGATTCCGAAAGCATTGGCCAGCGCACAAAAGTCGGGAGCCACCAGCGGTGTGGCGACATACCGCTTATCGTAGAAAAACTCCTGCCACTGGCGCACCATGCCAAGAAAGCCGTTATTGATAACGGCGATTTTAATATTCAGCTTTTCCTGCACGATGGTAGCCAGCTCGCACATGGTCATCTGGAATCCACCATCGCCAACAATCACCCACACCTCCGAATCGGGACGCGCGACCTTGGCGCCAATCGCCGCAGGCAGGGCGAAACCCATCGTCCCCAGCCCGCCCGAGGTAATAAGCGAGCGTGGCTGGTTGTGGTGGTAATACTGCGCCTCCCACATCTGGTGCTGACCGACATCGGTGACCACCAGGGCTTCGCCGTTGGTCTCCTTCCACAGATCGTTGATCACGTGGGCGGCCCAGAGATGCCCCGTGTCCGGCAGGTTCTGGATGTCGCGCACGGCCACGTCGCCTCTGAGCTTGTCGATGTAATCGTGCCACTCGCAGCGGTCGGGCCTTTCGACATGGGGCAGCAAGCGCTCGAGCACCACCCGCGCATCGCCGACGAGCGCCACGTCGACCTTCACGTTCTTGTTGATCTCGGCCTGATCGATTTCAATGTGAATCTTGCGCGCCCGGCTGGCGTAGGTGCGCAGGTCGCCCGTCACGCGGTCGTCAAAGCGCATGCCCACGGCAATCAGCAGGTCCGAATCCTGTATGGCGTGGTTGACCCAGGCTTCACCGTGCATGCCCATCATGCCCAGGTTCCGCGGATCGCTGGCCGGAAACACTCCCAGGCCAAGCAGCGTCAGCGCCACCGGAAAATCGCCGGTGCGGACAAACTCCCGGAAGACGCGCATGGCGCCGGAGATCAGGATGCCGTGGCCCGCCAGCACCACGGGGCGCTTCGCGCTGTTGATCAATTCCAGGGCGCGGGCGAAGGTCTCGTCGTCGGTTCCCGGACGCCGGCGCTTGGGCGGCAGATTGGGAGCCGAGGCCTCCCAGTCGAACTCGCACACGCCTTGCTGGGCGTCCTTGGTAATGTCCACCAGCACCGGGCCGGGCCGTCCGCTGGCGGCGATCACGAACGCCTCGCGAATGGCGCGCGCCACGTCTTCGGCCCGCGAGACAATCACGTTGTGCTTCGTGATGGGCATGGTGATGCCGGTGATGTCCACTTCCTGGAAGGCATCGGAGCCCAGCACCTTGCTGCTGACCTGTCCGGTAATGCAGACGATGGGCGAAGAATCGAGCATGGCCGTGGCGATGCCGGTCACCATGTTGGTCGCCCCCGGGCCGGAGGTGACGATGGCCGCGCCTACGCCCCCGCTGGCGCGCGCATAGCCGTCGGCCATGTGTGTCGCGCCCTGTTCATGGCGCACCAGGATGTGGTGGATCGGAGCCTTGCCAAGCGCGTCGTAGGCCGGAAGAATCGCGCCTCCCGGATAGCCGAAGATGTGCCGTACGCCCACCCTGACCAGTGATTCACAAAGAATTTCCGCACCCGTAAGTTTCATTCGCCCACCTCATACTCCATCCGCCACCGAAAATACCGCCGAAGAATAAAAGTCCGGCGCAAGAGCGGCCAATGAGTCACGTAGCCGGAGAAGATTCCGGCAGCGCTGCCGCCCACATGGGGATTCGATTAGTTTAAGGCACCCAATTTCAGGCTATTGTTACCAGAATACAACACTGGCCCGCCGCCACCGCTCCGCGACCTGCCATTTTGGCCGTGTGCAGGACAGAGACCCTCATTCAACGGCCAGGCAAGCACCCCAATCCGCCTTGGCCGGGTTGCTGAAATCTTATCAAAAAATCTGTTAGACGGCTAAAAGGCTACGTAAGGCTTCGGCCTGCTGGTGGGTCAGTCTCCAGTTTGCCCGTGACTCGGGGGGCCAGTACGTCCCGAGTGGACGCGGACACCGCATCTGGATATATTTGGGTTCGTCCAGATGAGAGTTCAGCACTAGATCAACCATGCCACTGTCGCCATCACAACGAATCCTGCTGATGAAGGAGATTTCTGCCCGCCTCGCTAATGAAAGCTGGCCCTTGATTGACGTTACATTGAAGCAGTTTTCATTGCCCTGGGCGGATCAGTGGCAAGGTGAAAAAGATGCTTACGTGCTTCACATGGTAGAGGAAGCAACAGACGAGGCTCTGATCGACCTCGCCCAACATGTTGGGTTCCAATCTGGAGAAGCTACGGCGCCGCGAGTGGACCCGCCGTTTTGGCGTAAAGGCATGCTGCGTCTCTTCGTGTCGCATCTTGCGATTTATAAGGTTTTCGCCGCAGAACTCCAGGAGGAGCTTCTTGGTTTTGGGATCTCATGCTTCATTGCACATAATGACATCGAACCTACCAAGGAGTGGCAGACTCAAATTGAAACGGCTCTCGCCACCTGCGATGCGCTCGTCGCGCTACTTCATGATGGCTTTCATGCAAGTAACTGGACAGATCAAGAGATTGGGTTTGTCATGGGACGCGGTGCACCCGCCTTCGCCGTGCGCTTAGGACAGGACCCCTATGGATTCATTGGGCGCTTTCAAGCGTTCAATGGCAACGGCAAAAGCGCCGCCAAACTCGCGCGAGAGCTGTTCGATGCCTACCGCAATAATAAGCAGACGCAGCGCAGAATGAGCGAAATCTTGGTGGGACTCTTCGAGCAGAGTGGCAGCTTTGCAGAGGCAAAAGCACGTATCGGCTATTTGGAAGACCTAGAGTATTGGGAACCGTCGTTCTCGAAACGAATTAACGCAGCGGCCACGAGTAATTCCCAAGTCTCTGATTCCTGGGGAGTGCCCGGAAGAGTTGCGACGCTGGTAAAAAAGTGGGCCAAGTCGGGAATCTAGCAATGGCTGGTGGCCCAGGTAACGAAACAAGAAACGTTGAGGGCAACCCACATCCGCCGTTCGGCGAATGTGGGGGCTTCGGAAGGGTTCTGCTCTAGACCAGTACCAGAGATACGGTGTCCTTCGCTGCGCTCAGGATTTCGCCTGCGGGCTCAAAGCACCCCAGAAAGCCTGAAATCTGGCTTTCCGGGGACCCCGCAGACGCCCGCAAAACGGCTCAACCTCAGGGTGACACGCTGGAA
>Ga0187864_10000646_pt1 | contig 37592 bp, 31 predicted proteins | sample June2016WEW_11_4_FD_132985 | JGI IMG/M metagenome (GOLD analysis project Ga0187864, IMG submission 132985) | Peatland microbial communities from SPRUCE experiment site at the Marcell Experimental Forest, Minnesota, USA - June2016WEW_11_40 | ecosystem: Environmental > Terrestrial > Soil >...
GCGGAGATTCCCACATTCCCCCCGCACGACGACTACTAAGAATGCTTTTAAAACCAAAAACACGGACCCAAAAGTGTAAAGTATGTCCTCGGTCTAAAGTGTTAACTATGTCCCCGGCTGGACCGTAGGGACGGCAGACGTTAGGCACAATCTGACTGTTCGCTTCGCTGCCCTTCCGCTAAACTAGAGTTCCGTGCGCATCCTGACCCGCTACATTCTGAAGGAAGTGGGCTCGCACGCCTTGCTGGGCGTCGCGTTATTCACCTTCATTATCTTCATGCGGGACCTCGGGCGGCTGCTGGAACTGATTGTCCGCAACAGCGCTCCCGTGCCCAGTGTGGGGCAGATTTTTCTCTACACCCTGCCGACTACATTCACTCTGACCTTGCCCATGGGTGTGCTGGTGGGCATTCTGGTGGGACTCAGCCGGCTGGCGGCCGACAGCGAAGTCACCGCCATGCGTGCCAGTGGCATGGGCGTGGGAATGTTTGTCCGCGCCATCGCGATCTTCGTCCTTGGCGCCTGGATACTGGGCATGGTCAACAACATCTACGTGGCGCCCAAGTCGGCGGTGGCGCTGAATCGGTTGCAGGACAAACTGAAATCGTCGCAAGCGTCATTTGAGATTCAACCGCACGTCTTCTACGAAGAGTTCAAGAATACCGTGCTTTATGTGCAGGACGCGATTCCCTTCCGTGGCCGGCTGTTGTGGCAGGGCATCTTCCTGGCCGATGTCAGCGACCCGTCCTCTCCCAAAGTCACTCTGGCCAAGCGCGGCGCGCTGTTGAGCGACTCGCCTGACAAGTTACGCTTGCATCTCGAGGACGGCACCCAGCAGGAGAGCGTACCGAAGGCCAAGGACCAGTACTCCATCACCACCTTTGACAGCACCGAGATCCCGATCCAACTGCCCAGCAGCGCCGAGCATGCGCACGATTTGCTTCCGGTCGCCGAATTGGGATTGCACCAGCTGTTGCGCAACGCCGCGCGCGAACGCCGCGCCGCCGCGCCGCTGAAAGATATCGATCCCGGGACCTGGAATTACGACCTGAGTAAAGCCCGCTACTACCAGATTGAATTCCATCGCCGGTTTGCGCTTCCGGCCGCCTGCCTGGTGCTGGCGATGGTCGGCATCCCGCTGGGACTCTCGGCCCGCAAAGGCGGCAAGAGTACCGGCTTCGTGCTCACCATTCTGCTGGTGTTCGTGTATTACTTCTTCTCGCTGACCGGCGTCTCCATGGCGCGGCAAGGGAAGATGCCTCCGTGGGAAGGCGTGTGGATGGCCAACATCTTCTTCTTCCTGTGCGGACTGGCTTTGTTATGGCGCGTGGATAGGATGCCGATTGAGATCGGCAACTTGGGCGCGCACTGGAAAGGGACGTGGGAGAAGCTGCAAGAATTGTGGATGCGCCGGCGTCACCTTCCCTCCAGCGGGCATGCCCTGCAAGATTCTTCGCCTCACCGAAAACGCTTCAGCGCAAGGTTCCCGCTCATTCTGGACGACATGATCCTGCGCGACTTCGCCATGTATCTGGGGATGGTGCTGGCCACGTTCCTGATTTTGGCGCTGGTATTCACCTTCTTCGAACTGTTGACCGACATCGTCCGCAACAAGGTACCCGTAATCATGCTGGCTGAGTACCTGCTGAACCTGAGCCCGTCTCTGCTTTACGTGATGGCGCCCATCGCGGTGCTGCTGGCGGTGCTCATCACCTTTGGACTGCTGGAGAAATCCAGCGAGCTGACGGCCATGAAGGCCACGGGAATTAGCATCTATCGCGCCGCGCTTCCGGTGATTGTGGTGTGCGCCATCTTTGCCGCGGCCATGTTCGTCTTCGATCAGCTCTACATCCCGCACACCAACCGGGAACAGGAAATCCTGCGCAATCAGATCAAGGGTAAACCGCCGCAAACTTACCTGCAGGCTGACCGCAAGTGGATTTTCGGACAGAACAACGACATTTTCTACTACCAGGTCTTCGATCCCGACACTAACCAGCTCGGCGGGGTCTCTATCTTCGAGTTCGACCCGAATACCTTCCAGCTCACGCGCCGCATCTACGCCGCCCACGCCCATTGGGACGAGGGGCTGAACAAGTGGATCTTCGCGCAGGGTTGGATACGGACTCTGTCGGGCACTTCCATCCAGGATTATCGCACCTTCGATGTGGCAACCTTCAATGAACTGCACGAGGACCCAAGCTACTTCAAGAAAGAGGTCAAGCAGTCCTCGGAAATGAATTATCAAGAGCTGCAGCGCTACATCGGAAACCTGGAGCAGAGTGGTTTTACCACCGTGCGGCTGAAGGTGCAGTTGCAGAAGAAACTCGCCTTTCCGCTGATCACTCTGGTAATGGCTGTGCTGGCGGTTCCCTTCGCAGCGTCCGGCCGCAAGGGTGGAGCGCTGGGCAGCGTGGTGATTGCGGTCGCCATCGCTGTGGTGTATTGGGTCACCGCCGGATTGTTCGAGGCCATGGGCAATGCCAATCAACTGCCCGCCATGCTGGCGGCCTGGGCGCCCGACTTTATTTTTGCTCTTGCCGGAGGTTACTTTCTGTTGCGCGTACCGACCTAGTGGCTGTGCTTTGAAGGGGACGGCCTTCAGGCCGTCCGTTAAATGCATAGTATGAGACGGGGCTTTAGCCCCTGAGGGATGTCCATTGGAATTGACGGTCCACCTGTGAAATTGTCGTTACGAGCGCAGCGAGGAATCTGCTGTTGCTTGATGCTGGAACGACGGCTGGGAAAAGACAGCAGATCCCTCACGGCCAAGGCCGTTCGTGATGACAACTCCATAGAGCTTAAGTCCAACCACCAACATCTAACTTCTGTCCACTCATGTTCAAGAACCTAAGGCCGCTGTTCCCCTATCTCCGCAAGTACCAACTGACCTTCTGGATCGGCGCTCTGTTCGTGTTGTGCAACAACGGGATCTGGATTCTCTTCCCACTGGTCATCCGCCGCGCCATTGACGATCTGAACCTTGGGGTCACACGCCACAAACTGCTCACCTACTCGGCCCTGCTGCTGGCGGTCGCCGGAACCAAAGCCATTTTCCAATTCCTGACCCGCTGGATCCTGATCGGGGTCTCGCGCGAAATTGAATTCGACCTGCGCAACGACCTGTTCACGCATCTGGAGCGGCTGTCTTACAGCTTTTATCAGCGCACCCGCACCGGCGACATCATGGCGCGGGCGACCAACGATCTCAACGCGGTCCGCATGCTGGCCGGGCCCGGCATCATGTACAGCGCCAACACCGTGGTGTTCACCGCGGGCGCGCTGGTGTTCATGCTGAGCATCAGCCCGCGCCTTACCCTGTTCGCCTTCCTGCCATTGCCCGTGGTCAGCATCGTGGTGCAGCACTTCGGCCGCAAGATTCACGAGCGCTTCGAGCGCATCCAGGCCATGTTCTCCAACATCTCGGCCAAGGCGCAGGAGAACTTTTCCGGAGCGCGTCTGATTCGCGCTTATGTGCAGGAGCAGGCGGAGATCGCGAGCTTCGAACGCGAGAACACCGAATACATCGCGCGCAGTCTCAAGCTGGTGCGCCTGATGGGCATGCTGTGGCCGACCCTGGAAACCCTGCTCGGAGTCGCCATCGTGATCGTGCTGTGGATCGGTGGCCGCGAAGTCCTGTTGCATCGCATTTCGGTCGGCAGCTTCGTGGCCTTCAACACCTACATGGTGCAGCTCACCTGGCCCATCGTTTCCCTGGGCTGGGTCATTAACCTCTTTCAGCGCGGCACCGCGTCCATGGGCCGCATCCAAAACGTTCTCGCCGAACAGCCCGAGGTCACCGACGCCGCCGTGCCCGCCACCGGCGCTCCTACCGAAGTTGGCGGAGAGATCGAGTTCCGCAATCTGAGCTTTCACTACGGCCACACATTGATCGCAGCCGAGCGCGGCATGGGCCAAGTGCACGGTGATGAAGCGGTGCTGAAAAAAATCAATCTGCGAGTGCCCGAAGGCACCAGCTTGGCGATCGTCGGCCCTACCGGATCGGGCAAGTCCACGCTGGTGTCGCTCATTCCGCGCATCTACGATGCGGCGGAAGGCGCGGTGCTGATCGATGGGCGACCCATTCGCCAGTTCCCGCTCGCGGTGTTGCGCAAGAACATCGGTTTTGTCCCGCAGGAGACGTTCCTGTTCAGCGACACCATTCGGGAGAACATCGCTTTCGGGGCCGAGCATGCCACCGATGCAGAGATTCGCCGTGCCGCCGAGGCCGCCAGCATCGCCGATGAGATCGAGAGTTTTCCCGATGGCTACAGCACTCTGGTCGGGGAGCGCGGCCTCACGCTTTCCGGAGGGCAGAAGCAACGCACCGCCATTGCGCGGGCCTTGATCCGCAGCCCACGCATCCTGGTGCTCGACGACGCGCTCGCCAGTGTGGACACCCAGACCGAAGATCGCATCCTGAATCATCTGCGCGAGATCATGCAAGGACGTACCACCATCTTCATCTCGCACCGGGTTTCGACGGTGCGCAACGCCGACCGCATCGCCGTGCTGCACGACGGCGAGATCGTGGAATACGGTACCCACGAAGAGCTGATCGAACGCAACGGCTACTACACCGAGCTGTACAACAAGCAACTGTTGGAAGAAGAGCTGGAAACGGAAACGGTGTAGGGCGGTTTAAGGGAGCTTGTGCAGCGCCTCTCTTAGAGCATCAACCGCCAACTGCGCTGCGTGTCCGGATGCTGGCGGCACGCCTCCAACTGCACTCAGGATCTCTGCTTTATCGATTGCAATCGCCTCTTGCCGGGACCTGCCCTTTGCCAACTCCGTCATCGCGGAGGCGCACGCCATGGCGGCCACGCAGCCCTTGGCGCGAAAGCGGATCTCGCCAATCCGTCCCGCGTTCATCTTGATCGCAAGCTCCAGAATGTCGCCGCAAGCTGGATTCTCGACGCGTACCTGAGCATCGGCGTCCGGCAACTCCCCGGAATTGCGCGGTCGCTCGAAGTGATCGAGAAGCTGGGGAGAATACATGGGCGCAGAATGCCTCACCAGTAGCTTACCGCGCCAGGCGTTGCCGGTCATGGGGCCGCGCTCCGTATAATCGAACAGCCTTGAACGCCAATCACACTCCGCAGCGCGTAGTCTCTCTCCAGCCCAGTGCCACGGTCACGCTGCGCGATCTGGGCCTGCTCGATCGTCTGGTTGCTTGCACCAAATACTGCGCCGACGTTTGCCCGGAGGTAGCGGACGGTTCGCGCCTGATTGTCTTCGATTCCTGGACCGCCCAGACGGAACAGATTCTCGCAGCTCGTCCCGACCTCGTGCTGGCGTCGGTCCCCTACCAACTGGAAGCCGTGGCTGCCATCCTGAAAGCAGGCGTGCGATTTCTCGGGCTGGCGCCGCGAAGGCTCGCCGACATCTACACCGACATGGCTGCCATCGCAGGCGTGATGGGCGCATGGGAGCGCGGTCAGAGCGTGATCTCCGGTATGCAAAATGAAATCGAGGCCGTTCGCGAGCGCGCCGCTTCTGCATCCAAGCCTAAGGTCTTTTGCGAGGAATGGGGAAAGCCGATCATCGCTTCGCAGCCGTGGGTAGCCGAGCTGGTGGAAGCCGCAGGAGGCGAGTTCATAGCGCCGCCCGGCAAGACGATTACATCGGAGGAAGTCGCATCGGCGCAGCCGGATGTCATTGTGGCGGCCTGGTGCGGAGCCGGAGATCGCGTCCCGCTGGAGAAGATCGTGGAGCAGCGCGGCTGGCAAGATTTGCCGGCGGTCCGCCAAGGGAGAGTGTTCTGTATCAACGATGAACTGCTGAATACGCCGGCGACGAACCTGCTCGGCGGACTGCGCGCCTTGGCGTGGGCGTTGCATCCGGAGCTACTTCCGCGGCCCGATGGGATTCGCCAGCTTCACCGCCTGTGATATGAATGGAGGACGATGAAGACGAATTACCAGCACCTCGCCGAGGAACTCACGATATTGGCCGATGCGGCTGGCAGCGTCGAAGACCTGATGAGCGTCTTCGTGGGCCGGCTGCAGCAGCGGCTGCGCCATTTCGATTGGGTCGGCTTTTACATGATCAAAAAGGCGTTGCCGGGCGAAGATCCGGTCCTGGTGCTGGGTCCCTATGTCGGCGCAGACACGCCGCACAAGCGCATTCCCCTCAATCAGGGTATCTGTGGAGCGGCGGCCTCGTCGGGACAAACCCTGGTGGTGGACGACGTTCAGGCCGATCCGCGCTACCTGGCGTGCTCGATCGCTACCCGCTCCGAGATTGTCGCGCCCGTGATGGTGAAGGGCAAAGTAGTGGGCGAGCTTGACGTTGACAGCCATACACCGGCCGCCTTCGGTTATGCGGACCGCAAGCTCGTCGAACACTGCGCCGATCTGGTCGGCAGTTATCTGGAGAAGATCTCGTGACCGTCGGGCGAGTGGGGTTCGCAGCGAGGCACGAACCTTGATCAAGCAGGTGGTTGCCGCCTTGCTCGTGCGCGGGCAGGAAATTCTGTGCTGCCAGCGAACGGAATATCAGGCGCTGCCGCTGAAATGGGAATTTCCCGGCGGCAAGATTGAGGCCGGCGAAGAGCCTCCCGAGGCCTTGAAGCGCGAGCTCGAGGAAGAGTTGGGCGTCCACGCGGAGATCGGTCGCAAAGTTGCGCAACTACAGCACACTTATCTGAACGGCAATGCCGTGGAGCTGCATTTCTTCAAGGTCGAACACTACCAAGGGGATTTGCAGAACCGCATTTTCCGCGAGATCCGCTGGGTCCACCGGCGCGACTTGCCGGCGCTCGACTTCCTCGATGCCGACCGCACCCTGGTGCAGCAGATCGCCGAGGGCAAGCTGCTCTAGCTTCCGGCTTGGCCGGTGACGAACCAGGCGATCGTCAGCCCAATCATGATAATGGTCGTGGCCCACGCGATCAGGTTGAACCACGTGCCGTTGACGTGCTTGCCCATTAGTTCGCTCTTGTTCACCAGCAGCAGCATAAAGATAAGCACGAACGGCAGCACGACGCCATTCACCACCTGCGACAGAATGCTGATCTTCACCAGCGGGATGTTGGGCAGCAGGATAACCCCGCCACCGGCTATGAGCAGCAGCGTGTACAGCCAGTAGAAAACCTTGGCCTCGCTGAATTTATGTCCTACACCCGATTCAAAGCCCAGTCCTTCGCATACTGTGTAGGCAGTTGAGATCGGCAAAATGGAGGCCGCGAAGAGCGAAGCGTTGAATAGCCCTGCGGCAAAGAGAATGTAGGCATACTCGCCCGCCAGGGGGCGTAGCGCCTGCGCCGCATCGGCGCCGTCGCGGATTTGCCGTACACCATGCGCATAGAGTGTCGCGGCACAAGCCACCACGATGAACCAGGCGACGATGTCGGTGAAGATGCAGCCCAGGATCACGTCCCAGCGCGAGGCGCGATACTCGCGCGGCGTGATTCCCTTTTCCACGATCGAGGACTGCAGGTAAAACTGCATCCAGGGAGCGATCGTGGTCCCCACCACGGCGATGACCATGTAAATGTAAGCCGACTGGTGGAAAGATCCGCTGTGCGGCGGCTTGAAGGTGGCGACAAAGGCCTCCCTCCAACTCGGACCCGCCAGCACCCCGGCAATGATGTAGGCGAAGTAGAAAAACGAGGCCGCCAGGAACACTTTCTCCACGCTCTTGTAGGTGCCTTTGACCACCAGCAACCACACCACCACGGCAGCAACCGGCACACTCACGTAGCGCGAAATGTGAAACAGTTCCAGGCTGCTGGCGATTCCAGCGAACTCCGCGACCACGTTGCCGAAGTTGGTGATGACCAGCCCCAGCATCATGAAAAACGTAATCCGCAAACCATACTCTTCACGGATGAGATCGCTTAGTCCTTTGCCGGTGGCTGCGCCCATGCGCGCCGACATCTCCTGCACCACGACCAGTGCGACCGTCATGGGAATCATGACCCAGAGCAGCAAGTACCCGAACTGCGCTCCGGCGGCGGAGTAGGTATAAATACCGCCGGCGTCATTGTCCACGTTGGCGGTGATGAACCCCGGGCCGATGACGGCCAGGAACATCAACAGGCGGATTCTCCAGACTTTAAGCCGTCGCTTATCGGACATGACACTGGGAGTTACAGTGAGATGATAAAGACCTCCCAGAATACAGTAGCCAGTAGTCAGTAGCCAGTAGTCAGTAGCCAGTAGTCAGTAGTCAGTAGCCAGTAGTCAGTAGCCAGTAGTCAGTAGTCAGTAGCCAGTAGCCAGTTATTTCAGTTCAGAGAATTGATCAGGCCGTTTAGTATTTTCCCGAGTTCAGCGGAGCTGCACAACAGCCGACTGGCCGTCTCTGAACTGACATAGCACAGTCGTTCCGCAATTATGATCTGGGTTTCTAATTCCATCAGTGAACCGCTGGCCTGCCGCAGAAAATGCCTGAATTCGGCCCTACCGTGACGTCCTTGTCCTTCCGCAATGTTGCTTGGCACGGAGACGGCTGCTCTGCGTAGCTGCGACGTAAGCCCATATACCTCATCTTTGGGAAAAGACGCGCTCACCTGATATATATCGCGATTACGAGATACCAAAGCTTTCTGCCAAGCAATGAGGTCGCGATATGATTTGTTCACTTCTATACACTCTTTCCACACGTCACTGGCTACTGGCTACTGGCTACTGGTTACAGCTTGGCGCGCAGCATATTGATGACGTCGTCAGCGGTGATGACGCCGGTCAGCGCCCCGTTTTCATCCAGCACGGGGAGGGTGAGCAGGTTGTACTTGTCGAAGAGTTCGGCAACTGTTTTCTCGTCGGCGCCGGGATGCACGGTCGTAAGGTGTCCAGTGCTCAACATCATCAGCGGCGTGCCGGGAGGCGCCAGTACAATCTTCGCCAGCGGAACGGCGCCCAGGAGTTTGTCTTTGTCGCCGACGATATAAATCGTGCTGACACTCTCCACGCCGCCCTCGAAATTGCGCAGCATCTTGATGGCGTCTTCCACCTTGGCATTGGGTCCCAAGGCCATGTAGTCGGTGGTCATGCGCCCGGCCGCCGTGTCTTCCTCGAAATTCATCAACTCGGCGACTTCGGCGCGCTCCTCCGGCTCCATCTCGGTCAGGATTTCTTGCGAGTCATCGGGATGCATGTCGCCCAGCAGATCGGCGGCGGCATCGGGATCCATTTCCTCCACGATGTCGGCGGCGCGGTCGGAGTCGAGCGAGCTGAGAATCGAAACCTGCATCTTGGGATCGACTTCCTCCAGGGTCTCGGCGGCGACCTCCTCGTCCAGGGTTTCGAAGATGGCTTCGCGCTCGGCAGGCGCAAGGTCTTCCACGATGTCGGCGATGTCGGCCGGATGCAGCTTGGCCAGCCGATCGAGGGAAATCTTCAGCTTGACGCGGCGGGCAGGATCAGTCTCGATGAGGTCAACAAATTCCCACGGGATCATCCGCGGCGGGATCTTGGCGAGCAGCAAGTTCAGCACCGCTGCCGGGACCACGCCCTTCAGCAGCCGGCGGACCGCTCCCCGCGCGCCCACGTCGACCGCGCCGACCTTGAGCACAATGTGGTCGTGGCCAGCCTCCTCGTGGATGTCAATGTCATTGACCCGAACAACCTTGCGCCCATGGACGTCAATGATCTGCTGATCGAGCAGGTCGCGCTCCAGCAGGAGCATGCCTTCACCGCCGGCGTATGGGCTCCACTCCGATGCGGGGGTAGAAATCCGCAGACCGCCATTGATCAAGCTGAGCAACTTGGTGGGCAGCAGACGGTCGCCGTGACGGGTTTTCACCACGAAGCCGGCGATTTGACTGGGATTCTCCTGCGGTACCAGAGTGACTTCGCGCACTTTGCCTGCGCTCGCTCCGGTGTTGTCGATTACCGGCGCGCCAATCAGGTCCGAAAGTGCGAGAGAAGGCATTGCAGTCAATATATTCGATGCGTTCGAAAATGTTCAGCGAATTCGCACTGGCGACGAAGGCGGGTGGCATGGATTTAGCCCAAGGCTGTTCCTCTGCCGGTCGGTGAAAATCAGCAAGGCCCTGGTGACCTCCTCCGTCGCTAGCACGGAACGGGACCTTGCTGTGCCCGCCGCGCAGCAGCCCTCTGCGCGGACGGGCGCCCGGCGCTATTGCCTTGTATTTCAGTTTTCAAATATCGTGCGTCAGGCGCGGGCACTCGGCCAGCCTGTTTTGTTCCCGCCGCCGGTGCACACGTCGAGATTCTCAGCGGCAAAACAAAAGGCACCGAAAAAAGGTACGTCTACCTTGTTTCGGTGCCACTTTCAAGCTAGCACATTGGAGCCGAGGCGACCAGCACTTCCGCGAGATACTTTGCCGACCATTCCCAAAAGCGGAACTGCCCAATGGTCGCGTCGAAAGGCTTGTCCTGCGACAACGGGCAACTGACCACTGGTTACTGACTACTGACAACTTCTGTTCAGTTCCTGATGTTCTCCAGCAACTGCTCCACCTCAGCCTTTTTGTCCGCCGTGAGCGGCAGCAGCGGCAGGCGCGGGACTCCGCCGAAGCAGCCGTTGTAGTCCATGGCATACTTCACGCCGGGAATGCTTAAGCCGCCCACGATGCGCTCGGCGGCTTTGGCGATGCGCTCCTGTTTCTCGCGAGCCAGGGCCGCGTCGCCTTCTTTCCACGCTGCGTAAATCTCGTAGCACGCAGTCGGAGCGCAATCGGCAAATGCCAGGATCGCGCCCACGGCGCCGGCATCGAGCGAAGGATGCAACTTCTGGGCGGCGCCCACCAGCACCTGGAAGCCGACCTCCTTCTGTCGAGTCTTAAGGCCGCCCACGACCGTGACCGCGGCTGACGACGGCTTCTGCGCACCCGTTCCGGCTAGCGCGCCCACGGTCACCAGGGCTCCTCCGTCGGCGCTGGCTGAAGCAGCGTTGGCTGCAGTCAGCATTCGCCCAGTCACGGCAGCAAAGGTCTCCGTCACGGTGGCGCTGCGCTTGATGTGGCGAGTGCGGTCGGCCATCTCTTGCACCTTCTCGATCGAACCCGACGACTCCTTGATGCCGATGAGATTGGGGTGCTCCGCAAGTTCAACCACTACTTCAGTAGGAATGTCGTATCCGGTGGCCTGTGGGAAGTTATAGATGATTACCGGTAGCGGCGAACGGTCGGCCACGAAGCGATAAAAGGCGAGCATATTTTGCGGGTTCGTCATCTGCCCTTTGTAGTAATGCGGCGTGCGCACCATCGCGATATCGTAGCCCAGCTCCGCGGCATATTCGGTCAGGCGCAGGGTTTCAATGGCCGACTCGATTCCGGTGCCGGCGATCAAAATTTTTTCATTGGCAGCAGATTCGCGGGCACACTTCAACACGTCGCGGCGCTCTTCGTCGCTGAGCAGGATGGCCTCGCCGGTTGAGCCCAGCACCACGATGCCAACTGCCGGCGTACGCGAGTAGTGTTCAACATTCTGTTCCAGCTTGCGGAAATAGATTTTGCCGTCCGGATAAAACGGCGTGGTAATGGGAGGAAAGATTCCGTGTAGAAGCACTGTGCCCTCCTGTGTAAGCGTACTTTCCAATTATATTGTCTTGCCAGTGAGCAGATTGTGCCGGGCGTCACATGGTACGCATACTTCTTTGCTTTTGCGCGCAGTTCTGTGACAATCTGGCAAGTCCCAGCGGGGTGCTATGTCGAACTTCTCCAATGCAGCAAAGGATGGCATCGAGGCGAGCAAGAACGTCGCGGTCCTGGTGCGCGAAGTGGTTTTGGTGGTCGTGATCGTGTTGGCGATTTCGAGCCCCGCGCGAGTAGCGAAAATCATGACCTCCCTGGGAGTGACCGAGTGGAATGTTTTCGGCGTGAAGGGCAACTTCACACAGGCTTCGCAGGCCAGCGATACGGTGCATCAGCTGCAGGATACGGTGACGCAACTTATGAGTCAGGTGGGAGCGTTACAGTCGAAAACCGGCCTCTCGCCCACGGCCCAAAAAGACGTGCAGCAGATCGCGCAAACCCTCGACTCGGCCAAAGTGAACGTAGATGCAGCACAACAACAGATTCAAAATGATGTGGTCCGCCAACAACAGAAACTGGTAGCTGCGGGATTTGTGGCCCCGAATGAAGGCTGGCTGTATGTCGGTCGGGTTTCCGAGGACAAGACCACATGGGTTGACGGCCCCAAGAACGTGCGGGGGCTTCCGCCCAATCCCACCCCGCCAATCTCGGTCGCCACTACGAACTCCATAGCGCTTCGAGATCCTAATTCAGCTCCGGGCAAGCGGGCGGTTGGGGAAATCGTTGCAGGAGTCGAAGCGAATGTGACATTGCAAGTGCTGGACACGGACTTCAGCCATGCCAAAGGCGGTGGAAACTTCCTTTGGCTTAAGGTGAAGACGAAGTAATCTAACGGCCATGCAAAGTTACTTTCCTGCCGCCATCCGTTCCGCGTGCAGATGTTGCAGCGCGTACACCTTGGCTTCGCCGCGTTGCAATGCGGCGATTCCTTCGCATGCGGCGCGCGCGGCCGACAGCGTGGTGATGGTAGGAATCCGGGCGGTCACGGCGGCGCGGCGAATCGCTTGTTCGTCGAACCATGGCTCGACGCCATGCGGCGTGTTAATGATCAACTGAATACGCTCGCCCTTGATCAGATCGACCACGTTGGGCCGGCCTTCCTTGACCTTGTACACCCGCTCGACGCGCAGGCCCGCATGTTCCAGCACGCGCGCCGTCCCGTGGGTGGCGACGAGGCTGAAGCCCAGCTCGACAAAGCGCCGCGCCACGTCGGGTATGAAGGGCTTGTCGCGGTCGTTGGCGCTGATGAACACCGTCCCCGCGGTTGGCAGCACTTGTCCGGCAGCAGCCTGCGCCTTGGCAAAAGCCTCGCCGAAGTTGTCGGCCACGCCCATGACTTCACCGGTGGACTTCATCTCCGGCCCCAGCACGGTGTCCACGCCCGGGAATTTGCCCCAAGGGAAGACGGGCGACTTCACAAAATAAAAGTTGCCGGTGTCGAGGTCGGCGCCGCGCTCGATGTTCTCGGGCAAAAACTCGCGCAACTTGCGGCCAGTCATCAGGCGGGCGGCGATCTTGGCCAGCGGCACGCCCGTCGCCTTGGAAACGTAAGGCACAGTGCGCGAAGCGCGCGGGTTCACCTCGATCACAAACACCTTGTCGCGCTGGATGGCATACTGCACATTCATCAGGCCGACCACCTTCAGCGCGCGCGCCAGGTGGAAGGTGTATTGCCGAATGGTGTCGAGCAAATGGCGCGGGATATCGACCGCCGGCAGCACGCACGATGAGTCGCCGGAGTGAATGCCGGCCTCCTCGATGTGCTGCATGATGCCGCCGATCACAACGTCGTCGCCATCGGAGAGCGCATCCACATCAATCTCCGTGGCTGATTCCAGAAAGTGGTCGATCAGCACTGGCCGCTCCTGCGAATATTCGACCGCTTCCTTCATGTAGCCGATGAGCGACTCGTCATCGTAGGCCAGAACCATGGCGCGCCCACCCAACACGTAGGATGGCCGCACCAGCACCGGATAGCCAATGCGATTGGCGTTAGCGACGGCTTCCTCAACGCCGGCGGCGGTTGCGCCGCGCGGTTGCGGAATCGAGAGCTCGTCCAGCAGCTTGCCAAAACGCCGCCGATCTTCCGCCAGATCGATGCTCTCGGGCGAAGTCCCAATGATGGGCACACCCGCCGCCCTCAGGGGCAGCGCGAGATTGAGCGGGGTCTGTCCGCCGAACTGCACGATCACGCCGACCGACGCTCCGCCTTCCGCCTCGTGTTCATACACCGCCATGACGTCTTCGTAGGTCAGCGGCTCGAAGTACAGACGATCGCTGGTGTCGTAGTCGGTGGAGACGGTTTCGGGATTGCAGTTGATCATGATCGTCTCGAAACCGTCATCGCGCAGCGCGAACGCGGCGTGGCAGCAACAGTAGTCGAACTCAATTCCCTGCCCGATGCGGTTGGGCCCGCTGCCCAGAATGATGACTTTCTTGCGATCGGTGGGCGCCGCTTCGTCCTCTTCCTCGTAGGTTGAGTAGAGGTACGGCGTGTAGCTTTCAAATTCGGCGGCGCAAGTGTCCACCCGCTTGAACACCGGGCGGACGTTGTGCTGCTGGCGCAGTTGATGAATTTTTTCGCTGGCGGTCCGGCCGTTTTTCAACTGCAAGGCCTCGCCCAGGCGGGCGTCGGAGAATCCCATGCGCTTGATCGCACGCAAACTCTCGGCATCGATAGGCTCGGTGCCCAACTTCGCCTGCATGTCGGAAATCTCTTTTAACTGGTGCAGGAACCAGGGATCGATGTTGGTCATTTGCGCAATCTCGCGCACCGTCATTCCTTGCGCAAGCGCGTAACGAATGTACTGCAGCCGCTCGGGATGGGGCGTCACCAATCGCTTGGTCAGGATGCGTGGTTCGATGTCCTCCGCGGTTGCCCTGCGTCCGGTTTCAAGCGAGCGCACCGCTTTTAGCAGCGCCTGCTTAAAAGTGCGGCCGATGGCCATGACTTCGCCCACCGACTTCATCTGCGGGCCGAGCGACTCGTCGGCGCCGGGAAATTTCTCGAACTGCCACTTGGGGATCTTGACCACGACGTAGTCGAGTGTCGGCTCAAAGCACGCGGGCGTTTTGCGCGTAATGTCGTTGGTGATCTCGTCCAGGGTGTACCCGACGGCGAGCTTGGCGGCAATCTTCGCAATGGGGAAGCCGGTGGCCTTCGACGCCAGCGCCGACGAGCGCGAGACGCGCGGGTTCATCTCAATGACGACCATGCGCCCGTTATGCGGATCGACAGCAAACTGAATGTTCGATCCCCCGGTCTCGACGCCGATCTCGCGAATGACGGCAATGGCCGCGTCGCGCATGGCCTGGTATTCGCGGTCGGTGAGCGTCTGCGCCGGAGCGACAGTGATGGAGTCGCCGGTGTGCGTGCCCATGGGATCGAAGTTTTCGATGGAGCAGATGACGATGACGTTGTCGGCGAGATCGCGCATCACCTCCAGTTCGTATTCCTTCCAGCCGAGCACTGACTCCTCGATCAGCACCTCGTGGACCGGTGACAGATCGAGACCGCGCGCGAGCAGTTCCAACAGCTCCTCGCGGTTGTAGGCGATGCCGCCGCCCGTGCCGCCCAGCGTGAACGAGGGCCGCAGAATTACCGGGAAACCGATCTTGCTGCTGAAGTCGATTCCATCTTTCAGATTGTTGACCAGCGATGACTTGGGTACATCGAGGCCGATCGCGGTCATCGCATCTTTGAACAGCAGCCGGTCTTCGGCCTTCTTGATGGCGCCAAGCTGCGCGCCGATGAGCTGCACGCCACACTTTTCCAGCACACCGCTGTCGGCAAGCTCGACCGCGAGGTTCAGAGCGGTCTGTCCACCGACCGTCGGCAGGAGTGCAAAAATGCCAGACTTTTCGCTGGCAGCCAGCATCTCAGCTTCAATCCGGATGATCTCTTCAAGATAGGTGCGCGTGAGCGGCTCGATGTAGGTGCGGTCGGCCATCTCCGGGTCGGTCATGATGGTGGCCGGATTGGAATTGGCCAGCACTACCTCGTAGCCTTCGGACTTGAGCGCCTTGCAGGCCTGCGCGCCGGAGTAGTCGAACTCGGCCGACTGGCCAATGACGATGGGCCCCGAGCCGATGATAAGCACTTTCGCGATGTCGTTGCGGCGTGGCATTACTGGCCCTTCCACTCCTCCATCATCTTCACAAAATCCTTGAACAGGTAGTGCGAATCGTGGGGGCCGGGCGCGGCCTCGGGGTGGTACTGCACGCTGAACAGCGGCAGCGACCTATGCCGCAGGCCTTCCAGGGTGTTGTCGTTCAGATCGATGTGGGTCAGGTCCACTTCGCTTTGATTGAGCGAGTCGGGATCGACCGCGAAGTTGTGATTGTGCGCGGTGATCTCGACCTTGCCGGTCTTCATCTGCTTCACCGGATGATTGCCGCCATGGTGCCCAAACCGCAGCTTGTAAGTTTTTCCGCCCAGTGCGATGCCGATCAACTGATGTCCGAGGCAGATGCCGAAGATGGGCACACGCCCCATCATCCTGCGAATACTCTCCTGCGCGTAGGTCACCGGCTCGGGATCGCCCGGGCCGTTCGACAGGAATACGCCATCGGGTTTGAGCGCGAGTACGTCCTCAGCGCTGGTGGTGGCGGGAACCACGGTCACGCGGCAGCACTCGCCAACCAGGCGCCGCATGATGTTGTGCTTGATTCCGTAGTCGTAAGCGACCACGTGATACTTCGGCGACGCATTCTTCACCCCGACCACTTCCGTCGGCTCATGGGAGCGCACGCCTTCATCCCACTGATACACGTGGCGAGTGGTAACCTCTTTTGCGAGGTCGGTGCCGTCCATTTTCGGAATGGAGCGCGCCTTGGCGACGAGCTTGTCGGTATCGGCTTCCAGCGTGGAAATCACGCCGCGCATCACGCCGTGGGTGCGCAAGTGGCGCACCAGCGCGCGTGTGTCGATCTCGCCCAGCACGGGAATCTTGTAGCGCTCGAGATAGCTCTCGGCAACCTCCTGCGAGCGCCAATTGGAGCTGACGCGCGAAAACTCGCGCACGACCAAGCCCTCGATGTACGGACGCGTGGCTTCGTTATCGTCGGAGTTGGTGCCGTAATTGCCGATTTCGGGGTTGGTGAGAACTACAATCTGCCCGGCGTAGGAGGGATCGGTGAATATTTCCTGGTAGCCGGTGATGGAGGTGTTAAAAACAACTTCCCCGTAGCATTCGCCTTTTGCGCCGTAGCCTTTGCCGTGGAAGATCCGTCCATCTTCCAACGCAAGGATTGCCTGCATTGCATCTCCGGGGTTTGGATTTTATTGATTTTATCAGGGAATGCGCGGCAGCATAAGAGGAAGCGCCGGAGAATTTGTTGTGCACACGAGGTGAGGCACTATCGCAGCTTGCCCAGCTTGGCCACCGGCCAATATCCGAAGACGGCCTTGCCATAGATGAAGCTTTCGTCCACCGGGCCGAAGTCGCGGCTGTCGTTGGAGAGATTGCGATGATCGCCCAGCACGAAATAGCAATGTGTCGGCACCCCGGTCTCCGGATACGAGCGCACGTCTTCATAAGCGTCAGGCACGTACGGCTCGGGCAAGCGATGTCCGTTCACGAAGACCACGCCGTCTTCGATCTTCACACGGTCTCCGGCGACGGCCACCACGCGCTTGATGTAGCTCTTGGCCGTATCGCGAGGATAGCGAAAGACGACTACATCGCCACGTTCGATAGGCTCCAGCTTGTAAACAAACTTGTTGATGAAGACTCGTTCCTGATCGGCAAGCGTGGGCATCATGCTGGTGCCTTCCACTTTGACCGGCTGGTAGAGGAAGATGATGAAGAGGGCCGAGACCGCGAGCGAGGTCAGCATATCGCGCAGCCAGCCCGAAATTGCCGGCTTCATCCCCTTGGGCCCGGCAGGGGAAGCGGCGGGCGGCGGCGCGGCATCGGATGAGGGAGGCAAGACGGAGTTGTCTTCGTGAGGCACAGAGTTCATCTTATATGGTTTAGACGGCCCACCATCAGTATAGTTTCGCGCGCGCCCTTCGACATGCGCAACTGCGTGCCCTTCACGCAGAGACTCGCGGGTCACAAAAAAGTCCGAACAGACAGATTCCTGGGGGCTTTAAGCCCACGAATGATCTGCTTTGCGGATAGTTTCTTCGTCCTCGTCCACCGTGCCGGTAAGCGGGAAACCGAGGCGTTTCCACTCATAGAATCCACCCAGCAGCGGACGCACCGGGCGGATGCCGTGCTTGCGTAATTGCAGCGCCACCCGGGCGCTGGTCGCTTCGTTGGGTCAAGTACAGAACAGCACGATCTCCCTATCGCGAGCGATCTCTCCCTGCCGCGCCTCCAGTTCTTCGGGCGAGATCTGCAGCGCATGGGGCAAGGTCCTGGGATCGGTGAGCCGATCGAGCGGATGCCGCAAGTCAATGATGGTCAGCGGCTCGCCCGATTCCAGTTTGTGCTTCAACTCGTCGGGAGTGATGCGGCCGCCTTTGACTTGCTCGATAAAGCGGCGGCGCTCATTCCACCGGTAGAATACGTATGCAATCACGATTGCGACGAACAGCAGGAGCAGCGATCCCCCGAAGCGCGAGGCATCGGCGGCAATAAGGTCAAGTTGCTTGCTGAACAGAAAGCCAAGTCCGGCATACGTCCCCGTCCACAGCAGCGCTCCCAGGAAATCGAAGAGGACGAAGCGCGGAAAATCCACGCCCACCATTCCAGAAAGCGTTGGGGCCGCGGTGTTGAGGCCGGGAACGAACTTGCAAATCAGCAGGGTCCGCGCGCCGTATCGGGTGAACGTGGTTTCCGTCTTGCGGACGCAGGAGTCGGGTTCAAGCGCGATGCGACAGAGCAGGTTCAGCACCACCGCGCCGCGTCGCTTGCCAAAGAAGTACCAGAAGGTATCGCTGCACAGTGAAGCCAATGCCGGAACCAGCATGGCCAGCGCGAGATGCATGCGGCCCTGCCCGGCCAGAGCTCCGGCGGCCAGCAACAGCGGCGTCGCCGGAATAGGCAGTCCAGCCTGCTCGATCAAGACCCACACGAACAGCAGGGCATAACCGTAATGGACCACGAATTCGAGCATCTCGGTCATTGGGTTGGGAAGCAACACAGACGCAGCGATACAGATTTGGTTGGATGCGGCCAAGGCGGAAAGGTTCCGGGTCGCTAAGTCGAAGAGACTACTTTTCTGTCTGTCATCCTGAGCGAGCGGAGCGAGTCGAAGGCCCCCTATAGCCGCAAAAACGCATGCGCACTCATGAATAATCCAGGCTAGCCCGCAAGGCCTGCCTTGGCGAAACCGGGTAGCTGCACCATGCGGCCTTCGGGCGCATGCCAGTACTCTGCCTCCTGCACGTGTACCTTCAGCAGGATGAGATTGGGGTCCTCGAGCCCTTTGGGAAACCACGTGCGATAGAGAGGACTCCATAGCTGCTTGGCCTTGCCCTGATCACGCACCAGCTCACAGCGACCGGCGACCGAGACATAGCGTTGGCTGCCGACATCGGAATAGGCAAGATTGACGCGAGGGTCCGTGCGTATAGCTTCCACCTTCTGAGTATTGCTGTCGCTGAAAAACCAAATTACGCCATCGGCATCCACGTCCTGGGTCGCCATCGGGCGGCTATGCAAACTGCCATCACTGCGGATGGTGGTCAGCATGGCAAAATCGATGCCCTTGATCAACTCGTTTAGCTTGGCCACTGGGTCGTAGGTGTGTGCCATGTAAGCTCCTTGCTTACTGCTCCTAGGTGTGTGGTTGGAGCCGTCGGGGAGTCTCAATTATGCGCCCGTAGCTGCGATGAAATCGGCGGCCACTTCGTCGGGCTTCCAATCGTTTCCAGAATATACCTTGGCGACTTTTCCGTCCTTGCCGATCAGCACCGTGCGCAGCCCGTGAACGATCTGACCGTCCTTCTGGTTATAAGCCAGTCCAAAGAAGTCGGTGGCTTGGCGCACCTGCTGCGGCGAACCGGAGGCGAACTCCCAATGGGTGAAGTTGGGATCGACACGTCCTACATAATGCTCGCCGTAGCTGCGCAGGACCGCGGGCTTGTCGTTCTCCGGATCGATGCTGATGCTGAGCAATTGCGCCCGGCTGAACGCCTTCGGATCTTTCTGCAGTTGCTGCATGACCTGGCTGAAGTTGTTGCTCGTGCGCACGCAATACTCCGGGAAGGGACAACGTGTGTAGATGAAGGTGAGCAACAGCGGTTTGCCCCGGAACTGATGGAAGTGGATGGTCTTGCCACTCTGATTGATCAGCGTGAAGTCGGGCACCTCGTCACCGGGTTGCGGAATACGCAGCGCCGAGGTGCCGTCGCTCTCGGTGTCGCTGTGTTGGGTGAAGCTGATGTCCTGCAATTCGGCATGGTCGCTGAGCACCAGGGTCGCGCGGATGTGATCGCCGGGCGCAATTGCCTGGAATATCCAGCTACTTGACTTGCTCACAGTAAACGGCATGGTCATGCCTTTCATCAAGCCGGGAATGTCCTGGTGAGCGATGGTCAATTGGCGGGCCGCGGGATCGACCGCGACCACGCGGCCTTCCAACTCATAGCGCTTGGCCGCAGGAGCACTGGAACAGGCGGTCAGAGAAAGCAGTAAGAATAGAGCGAATAAGCCGCTGCCGTAAACGAGATGACGGGAGCTTACAGGAAAATTCATGCCATCCCGATTGTACGAAAGGGCCGAATTGGGTGCATAGACGGCGCTACTCAAGCCGCGCTACTTCGCCACCGCATGGAGCACTTCGTAGAAGTCCGTCAGCCCGTTGAACATGATTTGTATGCCGATACAGACCAGGATGAACGCCGACAAGCGGATAACGATGCTGCTACCTAGGGGGCCGAACAAGCGCTCCAATTTGTCCGAGAAGCGGTAGCACAAGAAAATCGTTATCCCAATCAGCAGGATTCCAATCACTGCGGCCAGCGCGCTGACGATCAGTTGCAAATGCCTTTCCTCATGCACGTTACTGCCTAGCGTGAGGGCCACCGCTATCGATCCCGGTCCGACCGTCAGCGGCATGGTGAGCGGATAAAAAGCCTGCGACAGGATTCGTTCGCGGCTGGGCGGTGCTTTCAGTGGGCCGTCCTTCGGCTCGCCCGGCCGATTCAGAATCTGCCAGCCGGCCACGGTCACGACTAGTCCGCCGCCCACTTGGACCGCTGCCAGGCTGATGCCGAAGAACTGCAGAATGTAGGAGCCGATGAACAGCGACGCGACCAGCAGCACCACGCCGTTGACCGCGACCCGCATCGCCACGGTGCGGCGAATGCCAGTGTCGTAGCCCAGGGTCATTTCCGCAAAGATGGGCGCCATGCCGAGCGGGTTCACGATGGGAAGCAGCGCGGCAAAAACCAGCAGCACGTTTCGTATGATGGCGCACATGCGAGACCCACAGCATAACCCAACAGCATCGCCCGGCGCTTGCCAGCGCTTCCTGGGGAGAAACACGATACAATTTGCATGATTCTTAACCGCGTTAGCAGAGTCTTTGTAGAGCGATAGCCCACTCGTCTCGCCTGCCTTTGCGGCCTTCGCTTCCACCCCGCCAGGCCCGCCGCGGCGGGGCGCCTGTCGGGGGCCCCGGCTACCGGCAGCGCAGGATCAATTCGTTTCACGCCCGCAGGCGGCTGCTTGCATTCTCGCCCTGCGGCCCAGCGAAAGGAAAACGTTATGCGTTCTCGCTTACTTACGCTCATGTTCATCGCAGTTCTCACCATGAGCTTCGCGGCCTGTAGCAAGAAAAATCAAACCCAGAACACGGCAGCGCCGGCGAGCGGCAGTTCCACGGCGGCCCAACCGGCGGGCAGCGAACCTGCGACTAGCCAGATGACGCCTGCGCAGCAGAACCCGCAGGGGCAACCAATGGCGCCCGCGCAGGAGAGCGCGCAAGCCACGCAGCCGCCACCCCCGCCTCCGCCGCTGGTGGTTCCGGCTGGGACCCACCTTGTGGTCCGCATGGGAAATAGCATCACCTCGAAAACAGCGAGTCCGGGCGACACCTTCACAGGTTCTCTGGCGCGCCCGGTTGCGGTGGGCGGAGTGGTAGCGATCCCAGCCGGCGCTGGCGTGAGCGGAAGGGTTGTCAATGCCAAATCGCCGGGCAAATTCAAAGGTGAGGGTATCTTGTCGATCACCTTGACCGCCGTCAACCTCGGCGGAGCGCCGGTGGCGATCAAGACTTCTACCTATACACGGGTCGTAAAGGGTAAGGGCAAGCGCACCGCCGTGATGGCGGGAGGCGGAACCGGCGCCGGTCTCTTGATCGGTGGCCTGGCGGGCGGCGGCAAAGGCGCGCTCATCGGCGGCCTGGTGGGCGCGGGCGCCGGCACGGCGGGCGCGGGGTTGACCGGCAACAAGGAGGTAGAGATTCCGGCGGAGTCGGCAGTGACGTTCAGGCTGGCGCATGCAATCACGGTGGACCAGCCAATCAATCCGAATCAGTAATTGCCGCTGTCATCCTGAGCGGAGCGCCCGCAAGATTCCGACGCGCTTCCTTTGCGCGTCGCGGGCGCAGCCGAAGGATCTGCGTTCGTTGCTTGCAGCCTAGCGGTGCCGGCGGACCACAGATCCCTCGGCTCGGTCCGCGCAGCGCGGCCTCGCTCGGGATGACAGATTAAAGTTTTATTCTCGCGAGTGAATTCAGCTGCAGGTTCTCGCACAACTATTTGCTGGCCATGTTTAGCTTGGCGCGCCGCTGGGCCGCCCAGCCTTCTTTGGTGACCTGTCGGCCGCGCCCCAGGGCCAGTGCATCGGCGGGAACGTCTTCCGTAATGCACGATCCCGCCCCGATGTAGGCGCCCTTTCCGATTCGAATGGGAGCCACCAGCGTGGCATCGCTTCCAATGAACGCGCCGTCTTCAATCGTCGTGCCGTGTTTGTTCACGCCATCGTAATTGCAGGTGATGGTGCCCGCCCCGACGTTGACGTCCTCACCAATTTCGGCGTCGCCAAGATAGGTGAGGTGGTTGGCCTTGGAACCTTTGCCCAGCCGCGCCTTCTTGGTCTCCACGAAGTTGCCGACATGCGCGCCTTCGCCAATGTCGCTGCCGGGCCGCAGATGCGAATAAGGTCCGAGTTGCGCGCGGTTGCGTACCACGGAATCGTCCAGGATGCAGCCCGGCCGAATCAGAACTCCGTCGCCGATTTCGCAGTTGGTGATGACGGAGTACGAGCGAATGCGGCAGTCGGCGCCGACCTTGGTTTTGCCAATGAGTTGCACGAACGGCTCGATCACCGTGTCCGGGCCAACCTCAACGTCGGCATCGATGTCGCACGTCTCGGGACGGAAGATGGTTGTGCCGGCCAGCATCAGCTCGCGGGCCTTCTGATCGCGAAGCCTGGCGTCCAGTTCTGCCAATTCGACCCGCGTGTTGACCCCGAGGACTTCACTGGAGTCGGCGGCACGCAGCGCCAGCACCTTTTCCCCGGCCTTGCCCAGCAACGCTACCATGTCGGTCAGGTAGTACTCGTGATGGGCATTGTCGGTCTTGAGCTTGCCGATGTGGGTGTAGAGCGGCTTAGTCGCAAACGTGTATATGCCGGAGTTGACTTCGCGTTGCTCCGCTTCCGCACCACGCAGCGCTTTCTGTTCGACGATGCGCTCGACTTCGCCGCTCGCCTTGCCTTTGACCTGCTTGCGGAAAACCCGGCCGTATCCCGCGGGATCAGGCGGCTCGGCGGTGAGTATGGTCATGGCGGCATGGTGCGCGTTGTGAAAATCGCGGACCCGCTTGATCGTCTTCGCCCTGAGCAGCGGCACATCGCCCGAGAGCACTAACACCGTTTCGAAGCTCTGTAGCGCATTGCGCGCTTCCATCATGGCGTGCCCGGTGCCGCGCTGCTCACGTTGCAGAACGAAGTTGATACCGGTTGGGGCCAGCGCCTCGCGCACTTGATCGGCTTCGTAACCGATGATGGCGAAGATGTTCTGCGGAGGAACTATCTCGCTGGCGGCCGCCACCACGTGCGCAAGCAGGGGCTTTCCAGCGATCTCGTGCAGGACCTTGGGGCGGCGCGACTTTAGCCGCGTGCCTTTACCCGCGGCGAGGATCGCGATGGCGAACCGGCCGGGTTTGTTCTTACCAGACTTGGCGGATTTGGAGGTCGGCTTTGCCATTTGCTTACCCCTCCCGCTGTAGCGTCGTCACCGGCGATTCGCGCAGTTCCATCATAAGCTGCAGCAGGTCGTGGGCGACACGATGGGTGTCGTGGCGGGCGACCAGGCCTTCGGTGGAATCCATTGCTTCCAGCAGATACTCGCCCAGGATCGGCTTCACCCCAAGTGCCTCGATGGCGTCAACATCGGTCTCGATCTGCGCCTGTTGCTGCTCGGCGTATTTCAGCGTGAGCGCGGCAGACGCGGGAGTGCGATTGACCAGCGCGTAATCGAAGAATTGATGGCGCGCGTGTTTGTAGAGTGCGCGAATGTGATCGGCAGCGGTAAGCCCGAGGCTCTCGTTGGCTTGCGTCATCAAGTTGCACACAAACACCTTCACCGCCCGGCTGGTGGCAATCGCCTTGGAAACGTCGCGCACCAGCAAGTTAGGCGCCAGGCTGGTGAACAGCGAACCCGGACCGATGGTAATGAGGTCGGCACTTTCGATGGCCGCCAGCGCCATCGGCAGAGGTTTCGCATTCGCGGGCGCCATACGCAGTTCGACAATTCGCCGCTGACTGGCGGTGATGTTGGTTTCTCCGCGGACGAAGGAGCCGTCGTCCATGATGGCGTAAAGTTGCGCGTTGCTGGTGGTCGCGGGATAGATATGCCCGCGGGTGGCCAGAATCTCCGACGAATGTTTCACCGCCTGGCTAAAGTCGCCGGCGATCGCCGTCATGGCCGAAAGAAAGAGATTGCCGAAGTTGTGGCCCCCGAGCCCCTCGCCGGCCGGAAAGCGGTATTGGAAAAGGCGAGACAGCAGGGCCTCGTCTTCCGAGAGCGCCACAATACAATTGCGCACATCGCCGGGAGCAGGCACGTTCAGCTCTTTGCGCAGACGCCCGCTGGAGCCGCCGTCGTCGCTCACCGTGACGATGGCGGAGAGATCGTCGATGCGCGGCAGCATCCCTGGAAGCGGCGCCTCTCCCGCAGCGGCGACATATTGTTTCAGGCCGTGCAGCAGCGTGGACAGTCCTGTTCCTCCGCCCATGGCGACAACTTTTACGGCCCGCGGCGCAGCGGAGTTGGAGCAGTTCTGCATGGCTATCGGTAAGAATATACCCAGCTAATAACGCCACTGATCTGGCGGAGACGGAGTGCCGGCGCTGGTATCAGGATAAAGCAGTTCGGTGAACCGGGGATCGTCGGCCAGGTTCTTGAAGTCGCCATCGTTGCGCGCCTGGTAGCGGTTGGCCGGGTTCAGGCGAATCGCCTGATGCAAGCTGGAGATGGCCTCGGGGAAGCGGCCGGTCAGGCAGTTCAAGGTTGCCATTCCGTACCACACGAAGTCCAGCTTGGGGCAATTCCTGGTCAGCGCTTCAAAATTCTCGCGGGCGCTGACGTAATCGCCCATGTTCATCAGCGACACGGCGTAGTCAAATTGTTCTTCGGGAGTCTTGAAGGTGTTGACCGCGTGGCTCATTTGCTGGTTGCAGCTATTCAAGTGGACCGCGGCGCGATCGGCGAGTTCGGGGCTGGGACCGCCCACTACTTTCTCGAAACACGCCTTGGCGCGATCGTACTTGTGGGCTTGCAGGGCCTTCAGGCCAGCCTCGTAGTTTTGCACGGCCTGGGTAAAACGAGGATCGTCGGTCAACTTCATCGGTTTATTTCCACGGGATCGTGCCTCCGAGCCTGCAGCGGACGAAACTAAGTCGCTATTCCCCTTAGGCTTAGCGGTCGTTTGCATGCCTTTTGCGGCGGCTTTTTTCTTCATCCGATGACATCCTTGGGTTGGGCGCGACAGGGAATTGCGCAGAGAGGTGCAAAACCCTGGTCTCACGCAGGCTGATTGTGCTGAGTTATACCCGCAACTTGGGATGGCCGTCAACTTACGAAAGTTGGGTGCGCGAAAACCTTGATGAACTTAGTCGCTTTTGGCCGCCGATTCAAGATCGATGGACTTCCATTCGCCTTGGATAATCCCGGCGCGAATCTCGGCTGGCGTTTTTTTCAACTTCATCTGCCGGTACGCGTAGAAAACTTCCTTCATGCAGATTCCGCAATGCGCTCCGTGGGTGGTCTCGAAGCAGCTATGCAGGCTGCCGTGCCCGATGCGGTCGCAATAGCAGTAACACGGCACCTGGTACAACACACTGGGAATCTTGGCGGCCAGCTCATAGCTTTTCACCTGGTACGGGTACTGGAAGGACTCTCCCCACCACTGGTCCTTGGGCAGGATGGGCATGGCATCGCCGGGCTGCAGGGCATGATCATGGTAGGCGGGCACGCGATCGCCCTGCGCCAGGCAGACCACGGCCAACACCGAAGTCAGAGCCAGCAGCGCGAATTTTCTCATGGGACAGTCCTCTCCACAGTTGCTGACTCATTCTAGCGGAGCAGCGGATTTTGCCCAAATCGCCACCCCGGTCCAGCTTGACCCTGCCTGGAGAGGAGCGCATAATTGCGCCGCTCCTGTTTCAGCGGATCTTGCGCCTTAGTCGTAGTGCGCAACACCGCTCCGTCGTCCCCAATTCGAATCACCGCGCACCGCTCCTGAGTTCGCGCGCCTCCTCTCTCGAGGTTTCGAGGTTTTGATATGACAGATCCAGAACGCAAGCAAATCGGTGACTACGAGATCATCCGGGAACTCGGCCACGGTGGTATGGGCCAGGTCTTCCTGGTGCGCAACCTCATTTCGGACCGCATCGAGGCCATGAAGATCCTGCTTCCCGACTTGGCGAACCAAGGCGACCTGGGGGCCCGCTTCATGCGCGAGATCAAGCTGCTGGCCAGCCTCGATCATCCCAACATTGCCGCGCTGCGGACGGCGTTTTCGGCTGACAATCAGCTCATCATGATCATGGAGTACGTCGAGGGCGATACCTTGGCCCATCGTCTGGAGCGAGGCCCCTTCCCGCCCGCCGAGGCCTTGGATTACATCGACCAGGTGCTGGCGGCGTTGAGCTACGCCCACGCGAAGGGCATCATTCATCGCGACATCAAGCCGGCAAACATGATGCTGACACCGAGCGGCGTCCTAAAGCTGATGGACTTCGGTATTGCGCGCTCGGGCACCGATCTCGGCCTCACCGTGACCGGCACAACCCTGGGTTCTCTGGACTACATGTCTCCCGAGCAGGTGCAAGCGCAACCGACGGATGGGCGCTCGGATTTGTACTCGGTGGGGGTTTCGCTCTACGAAATGGTGACCGGCCAGCGGATGTTCAGCGCCACCAGCAGCTTTTCCATCATGGAGGCGCAGATCAAAGAAGCTCCGCGTCCCCCTATCGAAGTGCAGCCCTCGCTGCCCAAGCCGCTGAGCGACATGATCGTCATGTCGGTGGCTAAGAATCCGGCGGAACGTTTTCAGACGGCGGACGCCTTCCGCAATGCCTTGTCGCAGATCAGAGAATCGTGCGGCTTGCCTGGCGTATCCAAAGCGGTCGTAGCTGCTGCGATGCCACGGCCTGTGCAGCTTCCGCCTACCCGAGTCTCCGACGTAAGGCCGCCGACTCCGGTAACCCAGCCTCCAGCCAGTCCGGTCTATGCGGCGGCGACGCCTACACCCGGCCAGACTACGCCCGTGCCCAAGGCTGGATCGCGCCAAGCGTACTGGATTCTGGCCGTGGCGGTCATACTTTTGCTGGCAACCTTGGCGGGCGCTCGGGCCTATCGCAGCTATAAGCAGAATGCCGCCACCGCGGCTGCGGCTGCCACACCCGCACCATCGGCGGGCAATCAAGCGCCGGACCAGTCCGCTGCGAAAATTGACGTTCCAGCGGTTCCCGACCAGAGCTTGTCTGGCGCCGAACCAGCGCCAGATCAGAGCGCTGCACCCGACAAATCGAAGATGGCCCGTCTGAACCGTCCATCGGGCCCGACTGCGGAAGAGCTGGCGGCGCGGGCCGCCCTGGAACAGCAGAAAAAGCTGTTGGACGCAATGGAGATTGAAGACGATCAGCTGGAAAGCCGGGCGGCTGCGGTCGAAAGCAGTCTGGGGGCGCTGGAGCAGCAGATGCATCAGAGCGGTTTGGGCTTGCGTGGAGATATGGTCTCGGCCCGCGCCAGCATGCGCAGCGACATGGCCAAAGCCAAGCAGGCGCTGGACGGCTCCGACACCGAGCGGGCCCGGCGTTATCTGGACCAAGCGAACGCAGAGATCAGCAAGCTGGAAACGTTCCTCGGCCGGCGCTAAGCTTTATACTTCTTGGTGGGTTTTGGCTTCGGTGGGTGGCGCGACTGTGTCCAACGCGGCGGCTTCGCCGTTGGGTTTGGCGGCGGGCGCTTCGGGGCGGGCTGGTGATTTGCCTGGCCGGTTCAATTTTTCGAACGGGCCAATGTGCCAGATGTCGCGCGCGTATTCGGTGACGGTGCGGTCGCTGGAAAACTTGCCGATGCGGGCCACATTCAGGATGGCCTTGCGCCACCAGATTTCTTCCTTGCGGTATTCGCCGCTGATGGTTTGCTGGGTCGCGACGTAATCAGGAAAATCAGCAATGTGGTAGTAGCGGTCGCCGCGGTGCACCAGTTCGTCGAAGATCCAGCGGAACAGGCCGTGCTCGTTGGGACAGAAGCGGTCCGAGGCCAGCGCATCCATCACCTCGCGCACGCTGGCGTCGTTGTCGTAGCGATCGCGCGGATTGTACGAGCCCTTCTTCTGCATCTCCTGAATTTCTTCCGAGCGCAAACCGAAGATGTAGATGTTGTCCGCGCCCACTTCCTCGGCGATCTCAATGTTGGCTCCGTCGTAGGTCCCGATGGTAAGGGCGCCGTTCATCGCCAGCTTCATGTTGCCGGTCCCGGAGGCTTCCATGCCGGCCATCGAGATCTGCTCACTCAGGTCGGCGGCGGGCATGATCAACTGCGCCAGCGAGACGCGATAGTCGGGCAGGAAGGCAATCTTGATGCTGTCTTTCACCTTCTCATCATGGTTCACCACCTCGGCCACGCTGTGGATGAGCTTGATGATCTGCTTGGCCGCCCAATATCCGGGAGCCGCCTTACCCGCAAAAACATACGTGCGCGGGACATCCGGCATCTCGCCGCGCTCCACAATACCCAGGTAATCGTGGATGATGCCCATCACGTTCAGCAATTGACGCTTGTACTCGTGTATGCGCTTGATCTGGACATCGAACAGGGAATCCGGGTCCACCACCACGCCGGTCTGGTTCTGTATGGCTGCTGACAGCTTCAGCTTGTTCTGCCGCTTGACCTCTTTGAAGGCTTCGCGAAAATTTGCATCCTCGGCAAACTTTTCCAGCTCCCGCAGCCGGTTGAGATCGGTAACCCACTTGCGCTCGTCGAGCGTGTGGCTGATCAAATCGGTGAGTCCAGGGTTGGCTTCCATCAACCAGCGGCGGGGCGCGACGCCATTCGTCTTATTATTGAACTTATCCGGCCAAATCTTTGCAAATTCAGGCACTAAGGTGTTTACGATCAGCTTACTGTGAAGCTTGGACACGCCGTTGACCGAGTGGCAGCCCACGATGCAGAGGTGCACCATGCGCACCTGCTTTTCGTAGCCTTCCTCAATGATCGACATCCTGCGCAACTTCTCGCCGTCCAGGAAGGAATACTGCTGCATCTCACGCAAGAACCGATGGTTGATGTTGAAGATGATCAGCATATGCCGCGGCAGCACCTTTTCCAGCAGCGGTACCGACCACTTTTCCAGCGCTTCTGGCAGCAGGGTGTGATTGGTATAGCCCAGGGTGCGCTGGGTGATGTCCCAGGCGTGGTCCCATTCCAAGTGGTCGTCGTCAAGCAAAACCCGCATCAGCTCGACGACCGCCAGGCTGGGGTGGGTGTCGTTCATCTGGATGGCGACCTTGGACGGCAGTGACTCGATGTCTTTATGCTGCTGACGGAAACGGCGCATCAAGTCGCCGATGGCGCAGGCGACCAGGAAGTACTCCTGCACCAGGCGCAGCTCCTTGCCGCTCATGACCGAGTCCGCGGGATACAGCAGCCGGGAGATATTTTCCGAGGCAATCTTCTGTTCGACGGCGCGGATGTAATCTCCGCGATTGAAGATCTCGATGTCGAAATCCTCCGAGGCGCGGGCGCTAAACAACCGCAACCAGTTCACGGTTTGTCCCAAGTAGCCCACGATGGGCATGTCCGCGGGTATGCCCACGACTATCTTCGGGTTAAGCCAGCTCTGCTTCAGGTTCTCGTCGGGATCGCTGCCGGTTTCCACGCGGCCATACAGCGGAATGCTAACCGCATCTTCGGGATGCTCGATCTCGAAGGGGGTGCCATTGGCCTTCCAACGGTCAGGTTTCTCACGCTGGAAGCCGTTGAAGATCTCCTGCTTGAACATGCCGTATTCGTAGTCAATACCGTAACCGTAGCCGGCCATACCCAGGGTGGCCAGCGACTCCAGAAAGCACGCTGCCAGCCGGCCTAAGCCTCCGTTACCCAGTCCGGCGTCGGGCTCGCTGTCCAGCACCTCGTCGAGGTTGACGCCCAGACCGGCCAGCACCTCGCGACAAAGTTCCCCCACCCGCAGGTTCGACAGATTGTCGGCCAGCGAGCGCCCCATCAGGAATTCCATCGAAAGGTAGTACAGCTTCTTGGAATCCTTGTGGCGGTAGCGCGACTCCGTCTCCAGCAGCCGATCCACGATGCGATCGCGAATAGCCAGCGACACCGGCTTCAGGTAATCGGAGGGCTTCAAGTCTGAGGTAGGACGGACCAGGGTGTAACGAACGTGCCGCAGGATGGCTTCGCGCAAAAAATCGGCGGGCTGGCCCTGCGTGAGGAACTCGGGGGATGACATAGAAAATGGCGGCCTGTCCGCTCTAGGGCTAGCTGAGTGCCGCCCAACCCAGCACACTCTCTTCCTGCCATTCTAATGCATCGCTCTGCGCCCACAACATCAGAGTGCTGCGGGGAGCCTCTGCGGACTTGACGGTCCGGGTGCGGCACACTTATATCTGAGGCTCTCGATCGCTGAGCAGAATGCCGTTTCTGGCATAGCTGTCGCGCGGTACTTCGACAAAAGTGATGGTCACCTTGTCCGAGCTGGCCTTGAGTTCCTCTTGCAAGACCTCGGTCACGCGCTTGGCCCCCCGGCGTTTCTGGTCGGTGGTGCGGCCCGCCAGCATGGTGATCTGAACGTGCGGCATGGGGTCCTCCAATATGTCCTGCGGACCGGCCCGCAGGAGACGAAGTATGTCCTGCGCATCGGGGGAACCCTACTCCAGCCCGCGCAGGATGGCGTACACAGTTTACTTCGACAATTCGTATCCGGCGAAGAAATAACTGATCTCAAAACGCGCCGTGTCTTCGGCGTCGGAACCGTGCACCGCGTTTTTCTCGATGCTCGACGCCCACTTCTTGCGGATGGTGCCTGCCTCGGCCTTTGCCGGATCGGTGGCGCCCATCAGCTTGCGGTAGTCGGCGATGGCGTCTTCCTTCTCCAGCGCCATCACCACGATCGGGCCGCTCGACATGAAGTCGGTCAGCGACTCGAAGAACGGCCGGTGGACATGCACGGCGTAGAAGCCTTCGGCCTGCGCCTTGGTAATGTGCAGCATCTTCATGCCGACAATGCGGAACTTGTTTTCCAGGAGCGTGTGGATGATGTCGCCGGTGGCGCCGCGCTCCACGGCGTCAGGCTTGACGATGGAAAGAGTGCGTTGGATGGTTTTCATAAGTCTGGTTATTCGTTTTTTGTTAGTTGCGATATCTCGCATCGCATTTCAAACGGCAATACACGAGCCCGCTTGCGGGGCGAAAGAGCTTAGCCCAGCGCTTTAGCGCTGGGTGGGTCGTACAAACAAGCAGAGTGCCGTAGGTACGACAGTTTTGAATTTCCTCTGCCGTCCCTACGGGACTCCCTATCATTCAACCGCAGCTACCCAGCGCTGAAGCGCTGGGCTAAGCTCTTTCGCGCCTACGGCGCTATGAAATCCATCAGACTATGACTCACGGCTGATGGCGACAGCTTGCTTCATCATCTTGCGGCCATGCCGGTTGCCTTCACCAGCGTCTCCCCGATCTCGGCCGGGGATTTCGCTACGTGAATGCCGGCGGCTTCCATGGCCTTGATCTTTTCCGCGGCAGTTCCCTTCCCGCCGGAGATGATCGCTCCCGCATGGCCCATGCGGCGTCCCGGTGGGGCCGTCTGACCGGCGATGAAACCGACCACCGGCTTGCGCACGTTCTTCTTGATGAACTCGGCCGCAGTCTCTTCGGCAGTGCCGCCGATTTCGCCAATCATGATGATCGCGTCCGTCTCCGGATCATCGTTGAACAGGCTTATGGCGTCCACGAAGTTGGTGCCGATGATCGGATCGCCACCGATGCCGAGCGCGGTGGATTGCCCGATGCCGCGCGTCGTCAACTGATACACCGCCTCGTAGGTCAGCGTACCCGAGCGCGATATGATGCCGATATTGCCTTCCTTGTGAATGTGCGCCGGCATGATGCCGATCTTGCACTTGCCGGGCGAAATGATCCCCGGACAGTTTGGTCCGATCAGGCGCGAATTCTTCGTCTTCAGGAACTCCCAAACTTTCACCATGTCCATCGTGGGAATGCCCTCGGTGATGCAGACGATGAGCGGAACGCCGGCATCCGCCGCTTCCATGATGGCGTCGGCTGCGCCCGGCGGCGGAACAAAAATCACAGTTGCGTTGGCGCCGGTTTTCTGCACCGCGTCGCTCACGGTGTTGAAGATGGACCAACCTTCATGCGTAGTGCCGCCCTTGCCGGGAGTCACGCCGCCGACAACATTCGTTCCATAAGCAGCGGCGTTCTTGGCGTGGAAAGTTCCCTCGCGCCCCGTCAGTCCCTGCACCAGTAATCGCGTTGACTTATCAACCAGGATGCTCATCGAACCCCCTTGGCGGCGGCGACAACTTTCTCGGCCGCGTCTTTCATGGTCTCTGCCACGATGAATTTCAGTCCGCTCTCCTTCAGGGTCACGCGGCCCTGCTCCACGTTGGTTCCCTCCAGCCGCAGCACAATCGGCAACTGGATGTTGGTCTTGCGGGCCGCGCTGACGATGCCGTTGGCCAGCGTGTCCACGCGCAAGATACCACCGAAAATATTGATGAGCACCGCTTTCACGTTCTTGTCGCTCAGCAGGATTTCAAAGGCGTGCGTGACCTGCTCTTCGTTGGCGCCGCCGCCCACGTCGAGGAAGTTGGCGGGCATGCCGCCGGCGTATTGGATGATGTCCATGGTCGCCATCGCCAGGCCCGCGCCGTTGACCATGCAACCCACATTGCCGTCGAGCTTGATGTAGTTCAGGTTGTATTTGCTGGCTTCGACCTCGAACGGGTCTTCCTCGCTCAGGTCGCGCAGCTCCTTGATGTCGGGGTGGCGATAGAGCGCGTTGTCGTCGAAGTTCATCTTGGCGTCGAGCGCGAACAGGCGTCCATCGGTGGTGGTGATGAACGGATTGATCTCTACCAGCGAGGCGTCGGTATCTTCGGCCGCGCGCGCCAGCGCCATCATGAACTTCACCGCGCCGCTGATGTACTTGGCGTCGAGGCCGAGCCGGAAGGCAATCTTGCGCGCCTGAAAGGCTTGCAGCCCGAAGCCGGGGATGATGTGCTCTTTGATGATGGCGTTGGGATCTTTCGCGGCGACCTCTTCGATCTCCATGCCGCCCGCCGCCGAAGCCATGAACACCAGGCGTCCGTTGCCGCGGTCGAGCACGATGCCGAGATACAGCTCGCGTGCAATCGGCAGCGTCTCTTCAATCAGCAGGCGCTGGACTTTCTTGCCCTCGGGACCGGTCTGGTGGGTGACCAGATTCATCCCCAGCATTTTGGCGGCCAGCGCGCCGGCTTCTTCCGGTGACTTGGCGAGTTTGACGCCGCCGCCTTTGCCGCGGCCACCCGCGTGGATTTGTGCCTTGACGACAACTCCGGTCGCACCGTCGTGGAACAGGGCCTTGGCCGCAGTGTCAGCTGCTTCGCGGCTTTCGACCATGTGCCCACGCGGCACGGCCACTCCGTACTTCGAGAGGATGGCTTTTCCCTGGTACTCGTGTATTTTCATGGTTGTATGATGACCGCGGGCCGAGTGGCGCGCGGCTCAGACCAGACTGGCTGGACTTGGCTGCTCCTTATGAGGATGGCGTAACAATAGGAAACTCATGATTGTAACGGACGGAGAGAGCAGCGAGCAATTAGCAACGATTGGGGGTAGTGGGTCAGTTTGAATCCACAGGTCGGTGCACCTTTGGATTACGAATACAGAGGGCTGGTGTCCCGATTATCGGGTCTGACGATTGGATACTCGGCGATTTGGCACAAATCGCCGTCCTCATGCAGGAGACTCACGGCAATCGAAGTTTGCCGTGAGTCACGGGAACCGGCGACGTGCGTGATCCGTATCCTTCCGCTATGAGAGTTCGCATGTTGCCTTGTCGCGGAGTTTGTGTCTCTCTCCTTGCCTTCCTGTCAGTCGCAGCACCAGCACAGAGCCCAGCACGGCAACAATCCGCCGCACGAGAGACCACGACGGCGGCCAGTTTCAATGATGCTGCCTATCGAAAGCTCGACCCGACACTTTCGTTATTGCGGGAGCGCAACGCGAGGGAGTATGCCATTGACTCCGCAAAGGGTATTGATGAGGCAAGTTACGTTTCCATCGGGGGCATCGAGCAATGGGTTACGATTCGCGGTGACGACCGTGACAACCCTGTCCTCTTGTTCCTTCACGGAGGACCGGGCGACGTAACGAATTCTTGGTCATTTGCAATGTTTGCTCGATGGGAAGCGCACTTTACGGTGGTGCAGTGGGACCAGCGTGGTGCAGGGAGAACGCTCAGGAAATCAGGCCCTTCGGTTGCGCCTACGATGACGCTGGATCGCATGACGCAGGACGGAATCGAACTAACGGAATATCTGTGTAAACATCTGGGAAAGCGCAAAATAACATTGGTAGCTCATTCGTTCGGCACGATCCTTGGCCTCCGAATGATTCGAGAAAGGCCTGACCTTTTCTTCACCTACGTCGGTACCGGGCAGGTCGCCGACGAAACCCGGAATTACACGGTGGCTTATGAAGCCTTATTGGAGAAGGCTCGGGCCGTAGGCAACCAACAGGCCCTCGATGAGCTGAAGAGCATTGGTCCACCACCGTACGCATCTGGTCGGGGCTACCAGGTGCAGCGCAAGTGGGCGAACCGTTTCGAAGGCGCTGATCGATTTCTCTACGGGACCCTTGGACTTGCTTTAGTCGCTCCCGGGTATTCCGTACAAGATCTGAATGATGTTATCGAAGGTGAGATTTTGAGCGGAGAACGCCTCGTGCCCCAAACGCGGTCCGAAACGATGAAGGAGCTCGGACTCAAATTTGCAATTCCGATATTTTTCTTTGAGGGAACGGAAGATTTCACCACACCGACGGAGCTTGCCCGGAAATACCTCGAAGAGATTCAGGCCCCGCGAAAAGAACTTGTGCCGATTCCTGGAGGCCACTTTGCAGTGTTTATGAACTCGGATCAGTTTCTCAGGGAACTTGTCGCCCATGTTCTGCCGTCTGGGGGTGGCCATTGAATCCAGTAGTTGACTGTCATTTGTTGAGAAGAGAACGGTATACTCCTTGAACTCACATCGCAGTTTTTACAACGCATAACGTCCTTCATGGGGCCTTCGGTCCTTGGATTCAAACTGACCCACTACCGAATGCTAAGCTAATTGCTAGTTGCTAATTGCTTTTTTCCCCATGCTCCTCGACGCACTGCACAAAATCGCCAACCATCGCACTTCCCTTACCCGCGAGGAGGCGCGCGAGGTCATGTCGGAGATCCTGCGCGGCGAGGCCACCGACGCGCAGATTGCCGCGCTGCTGGTCGCGCTGCACATGAAGGGCGAGACGGTCGAGGAGATTGTCGGCTTTGCGCAGGCCATTCGCGCCGAGGCGGCACCGTTGCAGACCGAGGACGGCGAAGCGCTTGACCTCAGCGGCACTGGGCGCGACGCGCTGGTGGACACTTGCGGCACCGGCGGTGACGCCAGCGGCACATTTAACATTTCGACCGCGACAGCGCTGGCTATCGCTGGCGCTGGAGTGCGGGTTGCGAAACACGGCAACCGTAGCATCAGTTCGAAGTGCGGTTCGGCCGACGTGATGGAGGCGTTGGGAGTCAACATCAATCTGCCACCGGCGCGCATTGCCGCTTGCCTGCGCGAGACGGGCATCGCATTTTTGTTTGCGCCGGCCATGCATTCGGCGATGAAGTACGTGCAGCCGGCGCGCCGTCAGTTGCGGCTGCGCACCGTGTTTAACCTGCTGGGGCCGCTCACCAACCCAGCGCGCGCTTCGGCGCAGGTGGTCGGCGTCTATTCCTCCCATTTGGTAGAAAAGTTGGCCCAGGCGCTGAGCGAACTGGGATTGCGCCGTGCGCTGGTGGTCCACGGACGCGATGGGCTCGACGAGATCACCATCTCCGGACCCAGCAAAGTTGCCGAAGTTCGCAACGGCCAGGTGCGCGTGTACGAGGTCGCGCCGGAAGATTTTGGCTTGCAACGGGCGCCGCTCGACGACATCGCCGGAGGCGATGCGCAGCAAAACGCGGCCATCATCCGGGCGATTCTCGATGGCGAGCGTTCTTGCCGCCGCGATGTAGTTCTGCTCAATGCCGCCGCGGCGCTGGTCGCCGCCGGACACGCTGATCGCATCGGCGACGCCGTGCCATTGGCTGCCTACGCTATCGACAGCGGCCATGCGCGCCAGCGGCTGCAATTGCTGGTGGAGTTTACCCAGCAGGGGTCAGTGGCTAGTGGCTAGGGGAAAGCGTTGCACAGCCTACTGAATGCGCGCCAGCTCGGTGACATAGAGTTGATTGCCGGGAAATTCCTTCGCCAGTCCAGCCAGAAGTGTGCGCGCGGTTTGCCGGTCCTTGTCACGCAACGCCGCCACCGCAAGCAGCAGCCGCGCGAAGGGCGCAAGGTAACGGCCTTTGTCGGCGGTCAGGCGCAGACGCTGTAAACCTTCCTGCTTGTCGGTTTCCGCGCCGGCCATGCGCAGGATCCACCGTATCGGGGCAGGGTTGATTCCCAGTAAATAATTTTCTACGCCGATGGCGAGGTAAGCGTCATAACAGGTCGGATCGATGGCCAGCAGTTTTAGCGCGATGGCGCGTGCCGTCTTCATGTAGCCCAGACTCGCCAGATTTCGTTTCTCAATGAGCGCTGCATAGTCGCCGCGCAGCCCATTGGCCATGATCTGTGAGAACAAGGCGTTCTCGTCATCCGGCTTCTGGGCCAAAATCCTGGTCACCAACTCATCGCTTTTGGCCAGCTCCTTTTCCAACTCCATCTTCACCGTTGGATCAGGTGTGGGTCTCTTGCGCCCGTCGAATGTCTTGTCATTCAGAAAGAGGTCCGATTCCAGTATGTGCAAGCGATCGAACTCGGAAAATAAATAAGCGGCGGCATTGGATACATACCCCATCGGGTCTGCGGGATGAGTTTGCTGGTAGCTGAGGAAGATGGCGTGGGCCGCCGGAAAGTCGAGGCTGTACATCTGCCGGTAACCGCGATCGAGCATTCGCGAGTCTTGGTCAACCGGAGTCGTAGCCGCCTCGGCGCTCAACAGCGCCGGCATGACAGCTGCGAAAACTACGCAAATGCAAAACCGTCGAAGTGATACCAAACCCACACCTTCTCGTTCCTAACTTCAGATGACCGGAAGAACATGACGATTCACAAACAGATGGTCCCGAGAGGGATGGCACTTTCCGGCGCCGAAGTCACTCTCAGCACATGGCAATGCGCGCCTGAAGGCTAGAGTGTAATGCTGTCACTTCAGAGCCAAACTATATTGGTTGAAACTCTGCCGTCCCTACGGGACTCTGTCTTATTCCCCACTCGTCCCAGCGCTAAAGCGCTGGGCTAAGCTCTGGTACGGACCGGGCACATACTTTACAGATCAGACCGGGGACATACTTTACACTTTTGGGTCCGTTCACGAAGGCATGTAAAAAGAGCCATGCCTTGGAAAGTGAGCGGAGTAGTGGAGCGAC